>Ga0209438_1000615_pt1 | contig 11121 bp, 9 predicted proteins | sample GraSoi_2013_20cm_FD_185825 | JGI IMG/M metagenome (GOLD analysis project Ga0209438, IMG submission 185825) | Grasslands soil microbial communities from the Angelo Coastal Reserve, California, USA - Sample 9_17_2013_20cm (SPAdes) (version 2) | ecosystem: Environmental > Terrestrial > Soil >...
GCGTTGCCGGCCTTGGGATGAGCATTATCGGCAATGCGCACGTTCTTGTCGTTCGGATCGAACAGCGGCAGGTTCAGCGCTTTCGCAAGATCGATCGCGAGAAAACCCATCGGCAGGAAATCCTTGGGGGTGTCCTCATAGGCCGCTTTCGCCGACGGGCTGGTCTTGCTCTCCTTCGATATGGTCGAAAAGCCGTGATCAGCCGCGATCATGACGTTGGTGGTGGCAGAGAGACCGAGATCGTCGAGCGCTTTGCGCAATTGCGCCAGATTGTTGTCGGCATTCTTGATGCCGGCCAGCGAAGTGGGACCGTTGATGCCGGGCGTCACGGTGTTGAGGCTGTCACCGGTGTTGTGCTGGCTGCCGTCGGGGTCGCGCGACCAGAATACCAGCACGAACGGTTTCGCACGTTCCTTGAACATCGGCAGCACGATTTTACTGGCGACGTCGGCGAAATAGGCCTGCTGCGCGATATTAGGCACCACAGTGCCCGGCGTCTTGGCGTCGCCGGCTTTGCCGTTGTCGCCGCGGGAGGGCGTCGCGAGCGGAAGATCGGCCTTGGTCAGCGCGGCCTTCATTTCATCTGAAAGCGGCACGCCCGTTTTACCGCCGGTGGAATCGTCGATCACGATCGAATGCAGGCCGGGACGGTCGGCGCGGTCGGTATGGTCGAACAGAAGCGTCGGACCGACCTTGCCGATCGCGGCCGTGCTGAAGCCCTGCGCGCGCGCCATCTTCAATATTGTTTCTTCGTTCAGATAATCGCCGCCGAAGTGCTCGTCGACATCGCCCAATACCGCATCGTTCTCGATGAAGGGAACGACGGTATCGCCAGCGGGTGCGGACGAATAACCGGTATAGATCGTGTTGCTGAAGGTTCCGGTATCGCCGAGGTAATGCCCGGTCGCCATGGTCGATCCGTTCGCCATGGTGAAGGTCGGAAACAGCGAGTGTGGATTTTTGAAATTGACGCCTTTGTCGCGGACTACCGCCATCGCCGGCGCGGTCTCGGGGGTGACAATCCGCCCGCGTAGTCCGTCCGGCACGAACAGGATCAGATTGCGGGGCTTGCTGTTCTGAGCAAAAGCCGTAACCGCGGACAAAATAGCGAAGCTGGCGGACAGGATCGCGATCTTCAAGCGCATGGATAGCCTCCCAAGGGCAAACTTCGACTCAAAACAGCCGTTGCCTCTCTTTAGTTTTGCTGTACGACGGATTTGTTACATCGTCCCCGTCCGTCCCCTCCCGTCTATACCCCACCCCCGCGGGGCTGGACCCCGCCCTTCGGTTACAAGTAAATAGCACATGTTCAAACGAATTCTGATCGCCAACCGCGGCGAGATCGCCTGCCGGGTCATCAAGACTGCCCGTCGGATGGGTATCGAGACCGTGGCCGTCTATTCCGAGGCCGACCGGGATGCGCTCCATGTCGAAATGGCCGACGAGGCGGTTCTGATCGGGCCGCCGGCAGCGGCCGAAAGCTATCTGGTGATGGAGAAGATCGTCGAGGCCTGCCGCAAGACCGGCGCTGAGGCGGTGCATCCCGGCTATGGATTCCTGTCCGAGCGCGAAGCCTTTCCGCGGGCGCTGGCCAAGGCCGGGATCGTCTTCATCGGCCCCAATCCTGGCGCCATCGCCGCGATGGGCGACAAGATCGAGTCCAAGAAGGCCGCCGCGAATGCCGATGTCTCGACCGTGCCGGGCTACCTTGGCGTGATCACCGATGAAAAGCACGCGGTGAAGATTGCCGACGGCATCGGTTATCCCGTCATGATAAAAGCCTCCGCGGGCGGCGGCGGCAAGGGGATGCGGATTGCGCATTCGACCTCGGAAGTCGCGGAAGGCTTTGGTCTTGCGAAAGCGGAAGCCAGGGCGTCGTTCGGCGACGACCGGGTTTTCATCGAGAAATTCATCGTCGATCCCCGCCACATCGAAATTCAGGTGCTCGGCGACAAGCATGGCAACGTGATTTATCTCGGCGAGCGCGAATGTTCGATCCAGCGCCGCAATCAGAAGGTGATCGAGGAAGCGCCGTCGCCGCTGCTCGACGAGACCACCCGCCGCAAGATGGGCGAACAGGCGGTCGCACTCGCCAAGGCCGTGAACTACGATTCCGCCGGCACGGTCGAATTTGTCGCGGGGCAGGACAAAAGTTTCTTCTTCCTGGAGATGAACACGCGGCTGCAAGTCGAGCATCCCGTGACCGAATTGATCACCGGCATCGATCTCGTCGAGCAGATGATCCGCGTTGCGGCCGGCGAGAAGCTGTCGCTGGCGCAGAAGGACGTCACGCTGACCGGATGGGCGGTGGAGTCGCGGGTCTATGCCGAAGACCCGTTCCGTAACTTCCTGCCCTCGATCGGGCGGCTGGTAAAATATCGCCCGCCGGTCGAGAGCCGCATCGACGGCATCACCGTTCGCAACGATACCGGCGTGCAGGAAGGTGGCGAGATTTCAATCTATTACGACCCGATGATCGCCAAGCTTGTAACCCACGCGCCGTCGCGGGCCGCCGCGATCGAGGCGCAGGCGACCGCGCTCGATTCGTTCTATATCGACGGCATCCGCCACAACATTCCGTTTCTGTCGGCCTTGATGCTTCATCCGCGCTGGCGCGAGGGCAATCTTTCCACCGGCTTCATTGCGGAGGAGTTCCCGAAGGGTTTCGCGGTTCGGGTGCCGGAAGGCGAGGTCGCACGCCGGTTAGCTGCGGTCGCGGCTGCGATCGATCACGTGCTCGGCGAACGCAAGCGGCAGATTTCCGGCCAGTTGACCGGCCGCCTGGTACAGCGCGAGCGCCGCCGCGCGGTGTGGCTGGACCGTAACGAAATCGGGCTCGATGTCGCGCGGGAAGATGATTTTATCACGGTGCGCTTCGTCAGCGCCGACGGCACGCTTGGTCTTCCGCATCAGCTGGTCTCGCCGTGGGTGCCGGGCGATCCGGTCTGGCAGGGCAGCATCGACGGCCATCCGGTGGCCATGCAGGTGCGCCCGATTCCCAACGGCTTCCGCCTCGCGCATCAGGGATTTGAGGTCGCGGTCAATGTCTTCACCGAATCCGAGGCCACAGCCGCGCGGCTGATGCCGATTGCGACCGCGGCCGATACCGGCAAGAAACTGCTGTGTCCGATGCCCGGGCTTGTGGTTTCGATCGCGGTCACCGAAGGCCAGGAGGTCAAGTCAGGCGAGACGCTGGCGGTGGTCGAGGCGATGAAGATGCAGAACGTGCTGCGCGCCGAACGCGACGGCACGGTCAAGAAAATTCACGCTGCCGCCGGCGCGACGCTGGCGGATGCGCTCATTCTCGAATTTGCCTGAGGCTCCTGAGATGGCTTTCCGAAAGCGCCGAGATGTATTGCGTTCGATCCTGTCGGGATCGGCGTGCATTCGTCCGGGGTCGGTCTATGACGCGATTTCGATCCGCATTGCCGAGGACCTCGGTTTCGAGGTCGGCATGTTCGGCGGATCGGTGGCTTCGCTCGCGGTGCTCGGAGATCCCGATATCGCGCTGATTACGCTGACCGAACTCGCCGAACAGATGCGCCGGATGTCGCGTGCGGCCGCGCTGCCGGTATTGGTCGATGCCGACCACGGCTATGGCAATGCGCTGAATGTCCGCCGCACGGTGCAGGAACTGGAGACGGCCGGCGCCGCCGGCCTCACCATCGAGGACACCCTGCTGCCGCAGGCCTTTGGCGCTGATGAGCCGCAACTCATTTCGCTCGAGGAGGGTGTCGGCAAGATGAAAGCCGCGCTCGACGCGCGAACGGATCCGGCGCTGGTGATCATGGGCCGGACCGGAACCCGGGGCGGAGGCCCGTCGGCTTCAAGCCTTGACGATTGCGTCGTGCGCGCCATGGCGTATGAGGCCACCGGCGTTGACGCGCTGTTCTTTACCGGATTGAAAACCCGCAAGGAACTTGAGACGATTTCCGCGGCGACCATGCTGCCGATCGTTCTCGGCAACCCCCAGGGCGAACTGGACGATCAGGCTCTCCTGATCAGCCAGCGGGTCCGGATCGCTTTGCAAGGTCACACGCCGTTCGCTGCTGCGACGCAGGCGGTTTACGACACGCTCAAGGCGTTGCGCGACGGTACTTCACCGAAAGACCTCAAAGGACTGCCGTCATCGCAACTCACCGGCCGCGTCACGCGCGATGCCGACATGAAGACGCGCAGCGCGGAATTTCTGGGGCTCAAGCGATAGATGAGCGTCGCGATCCGTCAGGTGACGATTCGGGGCCGGGTGCAGGGCGTTGGCTATCGGTACTGGGTCGAGCAGCAGGCAGCGGCGCACGCTGTTGAGGGATGGGTGCGCAACCGCCGGGGCGGCAGCGTCGAGGCGCTGTTTGCCGGACCGGAGGATGTCGTATCGAACATGGTCGCGGCGTGCCGGCGCGGCCCGTCATCGGCGCGCGTTGACGCTGTCGACGAATGCCCCGGCAGTGCCGATGCACTGAATTTGCGGCGGGCAGGGGAGCGGTTTTCGATGCTGCCGACGATCTAGCCGCGACGGCTCACCGAGCGGCGTCTTGGGGCGCGGCGGAATAGTCAGGATCATGCCCTAATTTGCGGTGCCGCTGGTCTTGGTCTTCGGTTTCGCGGGAGAGGGCTTGGCAGCGGCCTTGGGGGCATCCACGCTACGCGCGTTGCCCCAGGGGTCGGTCGGGGTCTGGTCGGGAATGTTGCCGAGCGATCTCTTATAGGCGCGCTCGGCCTCCCGGTCCTCCTCGATCTCGCTCCGTGTCTTCTCGACCGGAGCTTCCCCGTATTTGGGGATTGATTTTTGTTGGGCGTAAGCAGGCGCGGCCAGCAACGCGATAACTGCGGCGGCGTGCAAAACTCTCATGCATATCTCCCTCAATGGTGTGGGCTCGGCGCGACGCGGTTGGAACTTGGGCGCGGCGGGCCGGCCCGGGCGTCCCGTTTTAGTGACATTGCGCGGCCGGGCAAGGCCATTGGCACGCGATGGGGCTGGCAACGGTTCTTATTCACGACGACGGCGTGTTGGACTCGAGAATTTCCATTGACATCCGTCTTCGATCGTCAGATATTTCTGTCATGACAGAAACAACAGCCAAAAAGAAATTGCCAGCCGCGGTCGAACGCTTCGTCCTGCATTGGGGCGACATGGGCGATGAGTGGGGCGTCAATCGCTCGGTGAGCCAGATTCACGGTCTGCTTTATTTGTCGGAGGCGCCGATGACGGCCGACGACATCGCGGAGACGCTGGGGATGGCGCGATCCAACGTCTCCAACTCCATCAGGGAACTCTTGTCCTGGAATTTGATCCGGCGCGTTCCGATCATGGGCGATCGTCGCGATCACTACGAGGCGGAGACCGACATCTGGGAGGTGGCGGCGCGGATCGCGGCCGGCCGCAAGGAGCGCGAGATCGACCCCGCCGTCGATGCGTTGCGCGCCTGCGTGGTGGACGCCGCCGACGATCCCACCATCAGCCCGGTGGCGAGCAAACGGCTGAAGGAAATGCTGGCTTTCACCGAGCTGGTCGATCGCTGGTACATGCAGATGCTGACCGTGCCGAGACCGAGGCTGATTGCCTTGATCAAGCTCGGCGAAAAGATCGTCAGCTTTCTGCCGGCGGGGAAATCCAAGTAGAGCCTGAGATTGCTGGAGCGCACGATGGCGTTACAAAGCAAGATCCTGAAGCTTCCAGCGCCATCCGATTCCGATGAAAGTCTCGACACCACCCTATGTGATCTCAGATTTCGCGCTTTGCTGCCTGACGACGACTGGGGGCGATTGCCGCTGGCTACCTGGCGACGATTCTCGAAGCGTCTCGCTGATGGCAAGACTGCCATTTATGTCGGCGAGGTTGTCGAGGTCCAACTCAGCCGGATCGGCTGGTGGGTGGCGCAGCTTGCGCGATTGATCGGAGGGCCGCTGCCGACGTGTGGCGACACCAATGTCCCCAGCATTGTAACCGTGACCGAAGATGCTGCGACGGGTGGCCAAGTCTGGACTCGTATCTACGCGCGCCGGAACGGTTTTCCTCAGGTCATTCACTCATCGAAACGTTTCTCGGGGCCGACGGGTCTGGAGGAGTATGTCGGGTTCGGCGTCAGCATGGCGCTGCGGATGCTTGTCGATGGCCAGGCCTTGCTGTTTCGCAGCGCTGGTTACTTTGTGCAGGTCGGACGCCTGAGGTTCGCGTTGCCGGGTTTCCTCACGCCCGGTGTACTGACGGTGACCCATTCCGATTCCGGCAGCGGCGAATTTCGGTTCACGCTCGAGATCATTCACCCCCGCTTTGGCAGGCTTGTTCGTCAATCCGCGGTTTTCCGGGAGGCAACGCCATGACGTCAACGTTTCTCTGGACCTTGATAGCCATCCAAATTGCGATGGGCGCATTCGACACATTTTATCACCATGAACTGACGGAACGGCTGGCCTGGCGCCGTTCGCAGCGCCACGAGCTCCAGCTCCATAGCGTGCGCAACACGCTTTACGCCTTGCTGTTCCTGACGCTCGGCTGGCTCGAAGTTCGCGGGTTCTGGGCGATGATCGTGATCGCCGTCCTGGTCGTTGAGGTGGTCGTGACCTTGATGGATTTCGTTGAGGAAGACTTGAGCCGAAAGCTTCCGGCGAGCGAACGCATCAACCACACTTTGCTGGCGCTGAATTACGGCGCCATCCTGGTTCTGCTGCTGCCGGTTTTGATCGAATGGGCCGGCCAACCTGCCGCCATCGAACCTGCGTTTCATGGTTTCTGGAGCATCCTCGCAACGATCGCCGCCGTCGGAGCCGGCCTCGGCGGAGCGCGAGACCTCGCAGCCTCGAAACGTTTTGCGCGACTGAATATTGCACCTGTGAGCGGCCTTGCCAGCGAATTGCCTGGAAGGCAAACGATCCTGGTCACCGGCGCGACCGGTTTCATCGGCAGTCGACTTGTGCTTGGTCTTGCCGACGCAGGTCATCAGGTGATCGCGCTGGTCCGAAATCCGGCCAAAGCGGATAGCCTGCGTCCGCCGATCACATTGATCACCAACCTCGATCAGCTTCCTGCCGATGCCAAAATCGATGCCATCGTCAATCTGGCGGGCGAGCCGATCGGCAACGGGTTGTGGACCGAGGCCAAGCGCCGCGAGATTGTCGATTCCCGCATCGTCATGACCGATGACGTCATCAGGTTGATTGCACGTCTTGAACGCCGGCCAGCCGTGCTGGTCAGCGGCTCAGCGATCGGGTGGTATGGGCTATGGCAGGATCAGCCCCTGACCGAGTCCGCGAAAGCACATGCCTGTTTCAGCCATGAACTGTGCGACGCCTGGGAAAAGGCGGCAAGCCGGGCCACGGAACATGGTGTCAGGGTGGTTCATGTCAGGATCGGTCTGGTGGTCGGCACCGAGGGAGGGCTGCTCACGCGAATGCTGACGCCCTTCGAGTTCGGTCTTGGCGGTCCAATGGGATCGGGGCAGCAGTGGATGTCCTGGATCGAACGCGACGATCTCGTTCGTCTGATCGTCCATGCGCTGGCAAAGCCTGGTATCTCGGGCCCGATCAATGCGACCGCCCCGATCCCGGTCAGAAATATGAAATTCTCCGAGGAGCTTGGCCGAAGGCTTCATCGACCTGCGGCGTTTCGCATTCCAGCCGCGCTGCTGCATCACGTGGCCGGCGATTTCGCCGACGAGCTCCTGCTGGGAGGCCAGCGCGTCATCCCGAACAAGGCGTTGAGCAGCGGCTTCGTGTTCCGGCATGAAACCTTGCGCAGTGCCTTCGAGGCCATCCTGTAAGGGCCCCGTCTTTCCAACGAAAGCCGAAGTCCCGATTTCATGAGGACGACTCACCCTCGCAGGTCCGACGGGTTGCGCTTCCGATCATTTGCTGCTGCAACAGGCCGTTGATGGCTCGGCGGTTTGGTTGGAGATGACAATGACCGCGACACCAAAGATGTCATTGGCTGTCCGCTTTGGTCAGCCCATCAAAAGGCGACCGAGCTGTTGGCTCGCTCGACTCGGCCCGACGGTGGTGTTCGCGCTCCTGTTCGGCTTTACCGAGGCACGCGCCCAGGCTCCTTCGGTCCCGGTTTCAGGCGTCGATGCCGCTTTGATCGAAGATATCGTGACTGGCAGCCGCGTCCTCGCCGACTTTGGCGTTCTCGACGGTTTCGGCCACGTCAGCGCGCGTCATCCGACCAATCCCAATCACTTTCTCTTGTCGCGGTCGCTCGCGCCGGCGCTCGTCACCGCCGACGACATCATGGAGTTCGATCTCGATGGAAACGCCGTGGGCGACAGTGGTCGATCCGTGTTTCTGGAGCGCTTCATTCATAGCGAAATTTACAAGGCGCGGCCGGACGTGATGTCGGTGGTTCATACGCATTCTCCCGGCGTCATTCCATTCACGGTGAGCCAGGCGCCTTTGCGGCCGATGTATCACAACGCCGCCTTCCTGGCGGCCGGCGCGCCTGTATGGGACATTCGAAAGGATTTTGGCGAAACAGACATGCTGGTCCGCGATCCGTCGCTGGGCAAATCGTTGGCGCAAACGCTCGGCGACAAGGCGGTGGTCTTGATGCGCGGCCACGGCGACGTGACCGTGGGGCCATCGGTCAAAGTGGCCGTTTTCCGTGCCTATTACACCGACGTCAACGCCCGGCTGCAGTCGCAAGCCGTCGCGCTGGGTGGCGACGTCAACTATCTGACGCCGGGAGAGGGCGCGAAAGCCGACACGGTCAACCTGGCGGTGCTCGACCGTATCTGGAACCTGTGGCGGATGCGCATCGCTCCCAGCCTTGGCAAGTAGCCCGCCGTACCGCGGGGCAGCATGGTCAGATCGTCGCCTCCGGCAGGCGCGTTTGCACGGCGCCAAACACCTGCTCAAACGCCCGCCGGAGCGCGATATCGACATCCGCCATGGTCACGGGATGGCCGAGATCGACGAGACTGGTGACGCCATAGCGCGGGTCCACCACGCCGCAGGGCACGATCGCTGCGAAGTGCGTCAGATCGGGCTCCACATTGATGGAGATGCCGTGGAACGACACCCAGCGCCGTAGCCGCACACCAAGGGCTGCAACCTTGTCTTCGAACCCTGTGCCCTTGTCAGGCCGTTTCACCCAGACACCGACCCGATCCTCGCGCCGCTCGCCCCGCACGTTGAAGGCTTCCAGGGTGCGGATGATCCACTCCTCGAGACCAGCGACATAGGCTCGCACGTCCGGCCGCCGACGCTTCAGATCGAGCATCACATAGGCCACCCGCTGGCCAGGGCCGTGATAGGTGAGCTGTCCGCCGCGCCCCGTAGCAAACATCGGGAAGCGGGGGTCGAGCAGGTCACCGGCCTTGCCGCTGGTGCCCGAGGTATAGAGCGGGGGGTGTTCCAGCAGCCACACCAGTTCGGGCGCTTCATGGGCCGCAATCGCTGCGACACGCGCCTCCATGGCCGCCACGGCGTCGAGATAGGGCACCGGCGCGTCGGAAACCCGCCATTCGACCGCGCCGCCGCCGGCAGGGCTCGCGAAGGTCGTCAAATCGAGGCTTTGGCGGTCGTTAACCATTGGCTAACCATAACGTGGTGATCTCAAACCACGCAATTTCGCAGTCGTCCGTACGGGTCGCTTCACCAGTGCCAACCCTCGATAAAGTCACCGTCGATCTCATGGTGGTCCTCGGTACCACTTCGATGCCCATTCATCAGGTAATGCGCCTGAGCCGTGGCGCCATCATCGAACTCGATGCCACCGAGGCAGACGAGGTCAAAATCCTTGCCAACAACCTTCCGATCGCCAGCGGCGTGGTCCTTGTCGATCGCAACCGAATCGCGGTCGAAGTCAAGCAAATGCTGCCACGACCCATGGGATCCCGTTGAAAACCACCACGCTCGCAGGCCTTGTCCCTCCATCGTTGATTTGTTACATCGGCGCCGTTGATCGGGTCTCGATCCGGTCTTGATGCGGTGCGGCGCAATTTTGTGCCGATCCTAAAAAAGCGCTCGTGGCGGAATTGGTAGACGCGCTGCCTTGAGGTGGCAGTGAGTAAAATCGTGGGGGTTCGAGTCCCTCCGAGCGCACCAAAAGCCAGCTGACCAATTGCTCGCAAGCACTTGAAAAATAACAAAGAATGGAAAAGGTTCAGCTGCCTCCGACCCATTTTGCGTTCACTGCGATACAAATTGGGATAGGCAGCGGGCAAAGGCAGCGCTCTCGCACGCCGATTGTGCGCCACTCGCTCAAGACGGATGACCTCGCCAAGGCCCGCGCTCAGCGTGATATTCTCGTTGGAGCGGGATGACTTTTCTTCGAATCGTCATCCCGCTCTATCTTTTTGTTTGAGCATGATCTTTTCGGAAAACCGGTACCCACCCATCGGGTCGTGGCCCGAGGGCATGCTTTTCCGGATCATGCTCTAGGTCACCGGCCCTGGAGTGAACAGAGTGAGATCGTTATGAATGCCCCAGCGGTCGGACCACACCTGGGTGCGGCCACTCGCAACCTCCAGAATCAGGCGGAACAGGTCCCAACCGGTTTCCTCGATTGTCGCTTCGCCGGTGGCGATGCGGCCGGCGTCGAAATCGATCAGGTCCTTCCAGCGGCGCGCGAGTTCGGTTCGCGTCGACACCTTGATGACCGGCGCGGCAGCGAGCCCATAGGGCGTCCCGCGCCCGGTCGTGAATACCTGCAACGTCATGCCGGACGCCAACTGCAACGTGCCGCAGATGAAGTCGCTGGCGGGTGTTGCCGCAAACGTCATGCCTTTCTTGCGCACCCGTTCGCCCGGTGACAGCACGTCGACGATCGCAGTAGTGCCGGACTTGACGATCGAGCCCAGCGACTTTTCCACGATATTGGCCAGCCCGCCCTTTTTGTTGCCGGGCGTGGTATTGGCGCTTCGGTCCGCGTCACCCTTGGCAAGGTAGCTGTCATACCAGTCCATTTCGCGGATCAGTGCGCGGCCGACATCCTCGTTGATGGCGCGGCGCGTCAAGAGATGGATGGCGTCGCGCACTTCCGTGACTTCGGAAAACATCACGGACGCGCCGGCGCGCACCAAAAGATCGGCCGCGAAGCCCAAAGCGGGATTGGCGGTCACGCCGGAAAATGCATCGGAGCCGCCGCATTGCAGGCCGACGACGAGGTCGGAGGCGGGACAGGTTTCG
>Ga0209438_1000616_pt1 | contig 11116 bp, 12 predicted proteins | sample GraSoi_2013_20cm_FD_185825 | JGI IMG/M metagenome (GOLD analysis project Ga0209438, IMG submission 185825) | Grasslands soil microbial communities from the Angelo Coastal Reserve, California, USA - Sample 9_17_2013_20cm (SPAdes) (version 2) | ecosystem: Environmental > Terrestrial > Soil >...
GCGCCTCACCTGGCAGAAGGAATTGATGGCACACCTGGAGAAGCACAAGCGCTATCCGGCGGAGCGCACGCTAAAGAGTGCCGAGATTCTTGTCGGCTTTGCGCTGGACCGGATGGGCCATGTGCTCTCGACCAGCATTGTCAAGGGATCCGGCGACAAGGCGTTCGACGAAGCGGCGCTCGCGATGGTGCGGCACTCCGACCCGGTCCCGCAACCGCCGCCGCTCGTCGCCGATGAGGGACTGAATTTTACCCTTCCGGTGATCTTCAAGGTCAAGGGCAAGAGCTAAATGCAAATCGGGAAGTGAACGTCGTCTGCGCAAGCGACCCTTCGCGGAACAGCAATTTCTTCCAAGTTTCAGTGCAGGGCTTGTGATCCCATCGAGTTCGCAAAGACGCGGAGAAGCTCGATGAAGACAGTCTCCAGCAATTTGATGTCGGTTCTGCATGCCGAGAAGCCGGCAGCGGACCGGGCGGACAAGTTACAGCTCTATGGCAGGTTCATTGGGGATTGGGAGACAAAGGTCATCGCCCATGCCCCCGATGGCGCGCGCCATGAAGGGTCGGGCGAAATTCATTTCGGCTGGATTCTCGAAGGCCGGGCCATCCAGGACGTCTGGATGATACCGCGGCTGGCTGAGCGGCCGAATGCGCCGCCTTTTCCCGTCGCCGGCAACTGGTTTGGAACGACCATCAGGGTCTACGACCCCACTATCGATGCCTGGCGTATCTATTGGATCGATCCGGCTAGAAATATCTTTCGGCAGCAACTCGGTCGGCCGCGCGGACTGGATATCGTTCAGGAGGGCAAGACAGAGACGGGCGCGCTGTCGCGATGGAGCTTTACCAATATCACGCCGAATTCATTTCACTGGCTTGGTGAGTCATCCGCGAGCGAAGACGGCTCATGCTGGCGCGGCGCAGGGCTCCTTAGCGAGGGCTTTTCCGTATGCCGTTGAAACCGGCAACCATCACTGCAGCAGATATCTGATGCCGACATAGACAGCGACAAGGCAGGCGAATATCAGGGCAACGGGAAGCCTGGGTTTTGTTGTCTCCGGACCTCGCACAGGCGGGCGCTGGACGGGCTTGCGTTGAGCGGGAGGGCGTTTGAACGCGGTAACGTTTCCCTTGGTCCGATCCTTCGCGCGGGCGGGAAGGTCGGGCGGCGCGCCAGCTCCGCCCATTTCGCCGTAATAGTTCCTGTAAATCAGATTAATGGTCGCCTCGGTTGCTTCCGGCTCCGCCATCTCCTTGAGCAGCGTCTTGTAGCTCTCAAGGAAGGTCTGGGCCTCGGCGGGCAGGGAGGAGGCGCCGTTCAACTTCGCCATCATTTTCCAGGTCGCGAAATCGGCGCGGGCCCGCGTGTCGGCGCGTCGCGCAATCAACATGTCGGCAGCTTTGATCGCCATGCCCTCAGCCTTTTCGCCCTTTCTACCCATTGCCGGTTACCACCAGAAGTAGCCGGATCAGGTAGCCGGTCGATGTCCGCAGTATCGCCGAGATAACATCAAGATTTAGACCGAACTGCGAACCTGCCAAGGGCAGAACGATCAGAAATCCGATCAGGATCAGCATCCCGTAGGGTTCCAGCCGGGAAAGCGGGATGGCAAGCCACCTCGGCAGCAACCCGACCGCGACCCGGCCGCCATCCAGCGGAGGGATCGGGAGCATGTTGAACACCGCAAGCACGACATTGATAACGAGTGCGTTTTTGAGGTTGTCGGCCACCCATTGCGCAGCACTGGCGGGAACAAGGGGGAGGAGATGAAACACGGCGGCTGCGAACAAGGCGAGGGCAATATTGGTGGCAGGGCCGGCCAGCGCCACCAAAACCATGCCGATCCGCGGGTTGCGCAGGGCACGAAAATTCACCGGGACCGGCTTGGCGTAACCGAACAGAAACGGCGAATGCGCGAACAGCAGCATCGCCGGCAAGACCAGCGTGCCGAACGGGTCGATGTGCTTGAGTGGATTGAAGCTGACGCGGCCGAGCTCCCAGGCGGTCTTGTCGCCAAGTTGGTGAGCGACGAAACCGTGGGCCGCCTCGTGGAATGTGATGGCAAAGACGAGCGGCAAGACCCAGACCGATACGTCATAGAGGGTAATGTTCAAGTGATGTCCTGACCGGTTCGACGGATGCGCCAGCCTACTAGGTATTCATGAACGACCGGTTCGAACAGGCCTGCTTCAGGGAGCTGTCCACGGATATTGCGGCAGGCCGTCGTCGAGCCTTACCCATTCCATCTTTTCCGTAACCCACATGTGATCGGTCGGCGTAAATGCGTTGCGGTCGTCGAATGCCGCCAGCGCAACGCCAGCCACGGCCGGCTTCTTTCGCCAGGCGAACAGGCGGGTGCCGCAAATCCTGCAAAAGACCCGGTCCAGCGCCTCCGATGAGGCATAGCGGGCGGTCTCGCCTTCAACGGTGAGGGCCTTTTGGTGGAACAGCGCGCGTGCAAACAACGGCGATCCCATTGCCTTCTGGCAATTGCGGCAATGGCAGATACGGACATTGATCGGCTCGCCCTACGCCTTGAACCGGACCGCGCCGCACAGGCATCCGCCTTCCCTGATCATGATGATCTTTCTGTCCTCATTTTGAGGAGCGGCGTCGGAGTTTATCATCGGGCCGCGCTTCGCGCGGACCCGTTGGCCGCGTCTCGAAGGATGAGTAATGCGTCGTGGCTTCATGGTTCGAGACGGCGCGAGAGCGCCTGCTCACCATGAGGGTTGATTCTTAGTAGGTCGCGCGGCCGCCGGAAATATCGAACACCGCGCCAGTGGAGAACGCGCAATCCTCCGAGGCCAGCCACGCCACCATCGCCGCCAGTTCTTCCACCAGAACAAAGCGTCCTTTCGGAATCTTCGATAGCATGAAGTCGATATGCTGCTGCGTCAGCTGCTCGAAAATCGCGGTCTTGGCCGCGGCGGGGGTCACGGCGTTGACCGCGATTTCGTAACCGGCGAGTTCCTTGCCGAGCGACTTTGTCAGTGCGATCAGGCCGGCTTTCGAAGCCGAATAATGCGCGGCGTTGGCGTTGCCTTCCTTGCCGGCGATCGAGGCGATGTTGACGATGCGGCCGTAATTCTGCCTGATCATGTCAGGCACGATCGCCTTGCAGCAGATGAACGGTCCGTCGAGATTGATGCGCAAGACCTTGCGCCACTCATCGAGCTCGGTTTCCCATACCGTCCTGTTGACGCCGGCAATGCCGGCATTGTTGACGAGAATGTCGATCTTGCCGAACGCTTTGAGCGTGGCATCTCGCGTCTTTTCGACCGCGGCGAGATCGGAGACATCGACCTTGAAAGCCGTGACCGCGCTGCCGATTTCTTTGGCGGTCTTGTCCGCGAGCGGCTGGTCATGATCCCAGATCGCGACCTTTGCGCCGGAGGCAACAAAGCGCTCGGTGATGGCCCGGCCAAAACCCTGTGCGCCGCCGGTAACGACGGCGCAGCGGCCGTTCAAATCGATCTTGTTCATGGGCACATCCCCTCTTCTCTGTCTGTCATTCCGGGATGGTCCGAAGGACCAGACCCGGAATCTCGAGATTCCGGGTTCGCGTCTTCGACGCGCCCCGGAATGACGTTGTTATTGATGGCGAGGTTGAGGATCAAAGCGTCCAGCCGCCATCGATGATATGCGCGACGCCCGTCGTGAACGCGCTCTCGTCGCTGGCGAGGTAAACTGCGAGCAAGGCGATTTCCTCGGCGGTGCCGAGCCTTCCCATCGGCTGCCGGCTCACGAACATCTCGCGGCCCCCGGAACCTGCGGCAGCGGCGCGCTGGAGCATCGAAGGCGTCTCGATCGTGCCGGGGCAGATGCAATTGCAGCGGATGCCCTTGGTGATGAAATCCACTGCAACCGCGCGGGTCAACGCCGCAACCGCGGCCTTGGTGGCGCCGTAGACATAGCGGTTGGGCGCGGCCTTGAACACGCCGGCGGCAGAAGAGATGTTCACGATCGAGCCGCGGCCACTTTCCAGCATGCCCGGCAGAAACGCGCGGATCGTCCGGTGCATCGACTTGACATTGAGGTCGAACGAAAAATCCCAGTCCTCGTCGGAACACTCCTGCACCGTGCCGTGGTGCACGAAGCCGGCCGCGTTGAGCAGGATGTCCACCCTGCCGACGCGTTTTGCCATTGTGGCGACGGCTGCGCTGTCGCGCACGTCGAGGCGCGCCACTTCCGAAACGCCGTCGCTCTTGAGGGACGCGAGGCCTTTCTCGTCGATGTCGGTTGCAAACACGCTCGCGCCTTCGCGCGCAAAAGCGGCGGCGGCGCAGCGGCCGATGCCTGCTGCCCCCGCGGTCACGAACGCGCGTTTGCCTTTCAGGCGGTCTCCCATGTCGTTCTCCCTTTCGTTTTCTTTCGTCATTCCGGGACGCGACGAAGTCGCGAACCCGGAATCCATAACCACGATCGGGAGTATGGATTCCGGGCCTGCGCCTAGCGGCGCATCCCGGAATGACGATCGTTGCTAATGATTATCCCGCGCCACGCCGACCCGGCCAGCGATGTCGTGATAGCGGGTTGCGAACTCCATGCAGGCGCCGGTGGCCTGCTGGCCGACGGTCGAGCGATAGAGTTCCTGCCACGGCGTCTGGCTGGCTGGATAGGGGAAGCCGCCGCGCGCCTTAAGTTCGGCGCGCCGCCGCGTCAGCTCTTCCTCCGATATCAGGATGTTGGCGCTACCCTTGTTGAGGTCGATGCGGACCTTGTCGCCGGTCTTGAGGAGCGCCAATCCGCCATCGGCGGCGGCTTCCGGCGTGGCGTTGAGGATCGACGGCGAGCCTGATGTGCCGGACTGACGGCCGTCGCCGATGCAGGGCAGGGACAGAATGCCGCGTTTGATCAGCGCCGCCGGCGGCTGCATGTTCACGACCTCGGCGCCGCCGGGATAACCGATCGGACCGGTGCCGCGCACGAACAGGATGCAGTGCTCGTCGATGTCGAGCGACGGATCGTCGATCCGTTTGTGATAATCCTCAGGTCCTTCGAACACGATGGCGCGTCCATCGAACGCGTTGGGGTCTTTGGGATTGACCAGATAGCGGTCGCGGAATTCCTTTGAGATCACACTGGTCTTCATGATCGCGGAATCGAACAAGTTGCCGCGTAGCACCAGAAAACCGGCATCCCGGACCAGTGGCTTGTCGTAGGTCCGGATCACGTCCCCATCGGGCTTCGGCGCATCGCGGCAGTTCTCGCCCATGGTGTGGCCGTTGACGGTCATGGCGTCTTCGTGGATGCGCTTGTGCGCCATCAATTCGCGCACCACCGCGGGCACGCCGCCGGCGCGATGATATTCCTCGCCGAGATAGAAGCCGGCCGGCTGCATGTTGACCAGGAGCGGAATCTCGTGGCCGAACTTCTGCCAATCGTCGATCGACAGATCCACGCCGATGTGTCGGGCGAGCGCGTTGATATGGATCGGTGCGTTGGTCGAGCCGCCGATCGCCGAATTGACGACAATGCAGTTTTCGAAGGCTTTTCGCGTCAGGATGTCGGACGGTTTGAGATCCTCCCACACCATTCCGACAATGCGGGTGCCGGTCTCGTAGGCAATCTGGCCGCGCTCGCGATAGGGGGCAGGGATCGCGGCGCAGCCCGGCAGCGACATCCCTAACGCCTCCGCCAGCGAATTCATGGTGGAGGCGGTGCCCATGGTGTTGCAATGGCCGACCGACGGCGCGGAGGATGCCACGATGTTCATGAACTCCTCGTAGTCGATCTCGCCGCCGGCAAGCCGCTCGCGCGCTTTCCAGACCACGGTGCCTGAGCCCGAGCGCTCGCCATTGTGCCATCCGTTCAGCATCGGCCCGCCGGACAGCACGATCGCCGGCATGTTGACGGTCGCCGCCGCCATCAGGCAGGCCGGGGTGGTCTTGTCGCAGCCGGTGGTCAGGACCACGCCGTCCAGCGGATAGCCGAACAGGATTTCGACCAGGCCGAGATAGGCGAGGTTGCGATCCAGCGCCGCGGTCGGGCGCTTGCCGGTTTCCTGGATCGGGTGCGTCGGAAATTCCATCGCGATGCCACCGGCGGCGCGGATTCCCTCGCGGACCCGGTGCGCCAGTTCAAGGTGATGGCGATTGCACGGCGAAAGATCGTTGCCGGTCTGCGCAATGCCGATGATCGGCTTGCCGGATTGCAGCTCATGCCGGGTCAGGCCGTAATTAAGGTAGCGCTCGAGGTACAGCGCGGTCATTCCCGGGTTGTGCGGGTTGTTGAACCACTCGCTGGAACGGAGTTTGCGCCTGGTGACGCCGGTAAGCGGCTTGTTCATGGTTTCTCCCGCAGCGCACACGCCTTATTCTTGTGCGTCGTCTTCGTAATGGCAGGCAATGTTTGCATGCCCCCGGCCGGTTCGCAATGTCGGCCGCGGCGGGGGAACTCCTACGACTTTGATCCAACGACATCGCTGAAAAAGTCTGGTAAGACCCCGGTCGAATAAAACAAAGACCGCGGCATCAACCGCGGAGGCTCAAGCGGATCAGGAGGAAATGTATGGCGTCGGTGCATATTCGCGACGTGCGGAAATCGTTTGGCGGCTTTGAAGTCCTGCACGGCGTCTCCATCCCGATCGAGGACGGCGCCTTTGTCGTGCTGGTCGGCCCTTCCGGCTGCGGCAAATCGACCTTGCTGCGGATGCTCGCGGGGCTCGAAAACATCACCTCGGGAACGATTTCAATCGGCGACCGCGTCGTCAACAATGTCCAGCCCAAAGAGCGCGACATTGCGATGGTGTTCCAGAACTATGCGCTCTATCCGCATATGACGGTCGCCGACAACATGGGATTTTCGCTGAAGCTGCGGGGCGCGAGCGCCGCCGAAATCAGCAAAGGGGTCAAGCGCGCTGCCGAAATTCTGGCCCTGACGCCGCTGCTGGATCGTTATCCCCGGCAATTGTCCGGCGGCCAGCGCCAGCGCGTCGCGATGGGACGCGCCATCGTGCGCGATCCGCAGGTGTTCCTGTTCGACGAACCGTTGTCCAACCTCGACGCCAAGCTGCGCGTGGCGATGCGCACCGAAATCAAGGAACTGCATCAGCGGCTGAAAACCACCACGGTCTACGTCACCCACGACCAGATCGAAGCCATGACCATGGCCGACACGATCGTGGTGATGCATGACGGCGTTGTGGAGCAGATTGGCACGCCGCTTGAGCTTTATGACCGGCCGGAAAACCAGTTCGTCGCCGGCTTCATCGGATCGCCGGCGATGAATTTCCTAAAAGGCAAGGTGAAGTCGAACGGCATCGCCGGTTTTGAGGGCCCGAACGGCGTCAAGCTGCCGCTGGCATCGGCGCCGCCTGCTTCGGAAGGAAGGCCGGCGGTGTACGGCGTCCGGCCCGAGCACTTCACCATCGCGGACGACGGCGCGGAAGCCGAGATCATCGTGGTCGAGCCGACCGGCTCGGAAACGCAAGTGTTCGCCAAACTTGGCGGCGAGCAAGTCGTCGCCGTGTTCCGCGAGCGCCACCAATTCAACCCGGGTGACAAGATCCGGTTGAAGCCTGACCCGTCGCTCGTGCATCTGTTCGACGAGACGACAGGCAAGCGACTGAACGCCTGAGAAATCAAAAAAGCATCAAAGGGAGAATGGACTATGCACGACTTTACTCGCCGCACTATTGTTCAGGGCGGCACCGCGCTGGCGGCGGCTGGCGCGCTTACCGGGCCGGCCTTGCTCGAATTTGCCAGGGCCTGGGCGCAATCGGCGCCATGGAAGGCGGAGCCGGGCGCCAAGCTCACGGTGATGCGCTGGAAGCGCTTCGTGCCGGCGGAGGATGATGCGTTCAATGCGATGGTCGCGGCATTCAAGACGGCGACGGGGACCGAGATGAATGTGTTCAGCGAGTCCTTCGAGGACGTGCAGCCGAAGGCATCCGTTGCCGCCAACACGGGCTCAGGCCTGGATATGGCTTGGGGCCTGCATACGCTGCCGCAACTTTTTCCGACCAAAGTGCTGAAGATGAACGACGTCGCCGACTACCTCGGCAAGAAGTACGGCGGATGGACCGATGCGGCCGCCAGGACCTGCAAGCAGGGCAATGACTGGCTCGGCATCCCCGTCGCGACCATCGGCGGTTACAAGACCTACCGCAAGTCGGCAACCGACAAGGCGGGCTTCAGCGAGTTCCCCAAGGACTTCCCCGGCTTTCTTGAGATGTGCAAGGCACTCAAGAAGAACAACACCCCGGCCGGCTACGCGCTGGGACACGCGTCGGGCGACGCCAATGGATGGCTGCACTGGGTTTTGTGGGGTCACGGCGCCTATACCGTCGACAGGGACGACAAGGTCATTATCAACTCGCCGGAAACCATGAAGGCGCTGGAATATTGCAAAGCGCTGTCGGAGACCTTCATTCCGGGCGTTGCTTCATGGAATGACTCGTCCAACAACAAGGCTTTCCTTTCGGGCGAACTCTACTGCACGTCCAACGGCATCTCGATCTATGTTGCCGCCAAGGATGATCCGACCAAGAAGGATCTGGCCGAGGACACCTACCACGCGCTGTGGCCGGTCGGCCCGGTCGGCAAGCCGGCCGAACTGCAACTCACGGTGCCGATCCTGGCATTTAACTTCACCAAATATCCGAACGCCGCGAAGGCCTTCGTCGCCTTCATGCTGGAAAAGGAAAACTTCGATAAATGGCTTTTGGGGGCGCGGGGCTATCTGACCCACACGCTTAATGCCTATGACTCCTCACCAGTGTGGACCGCAGACCCGAAGAACCAGGTGTTCAGCCAAGCCAGCAAGCGCGCGCTTCCGGCTTCCGGTATCGGCACCCCCGGCGAGAAGGCGGCAACCGCGATCGCCGACTTCCTCGTGGTCGACATGTTCGCCAACTACTGCACGGGCTCCAAGGACGCCAAAAGCTCGATCGCGGACTGCGAGCGGCAGTTGAAGCGCATCTATCGCTAAGCGTACAATCGGGCGGGCTGCTAATTGTGCGGTCCGCCCGATCGACGACGTGGCCTGATCTTCTGCCGCGTCCGTGGATAAAGACGGCATCGCTACACTCAAGGGATTTCGTCATGGCTGACATCGCCCTGCAACCCCGGACGGCCAAGCCGCAGATACGCGAGGCCACCACGTGGGACCAGCTCAGGACCAACCGAAACTGGCTCGGTTTCTGGTTCATGCTGCCGGCGATGGGATTCCTGATATTTTTCCTGGCCTATCCGCTGGGCCTCGGCATCTGGATTTCATTCACCGACGCGCGGATCGGGCGACCGGGCGTGTTCATCGGGACCGAGAACTACGAGTGGCTGTGGGGCGATTCGATCTTCTGGCTGTCGGTGTTCAACACGCTGCTCTATACGACGGTCGCGAGCGCCATCAAATTTGCTGTCGGTCTGTATCTGGCGCTGCTGTTGAACGAAAACATGCCGTTCAAGGCGATGCTGCGTGCGATGGTACTGATCCCCTTCATCGTGCCGACCGTGCTGTCGGCGCTGGCATTCTGGTGGATCTTCGATTCGCAGTTCTCGATCATCTCCTGGTCGCTGAAGCACCTCGGCCTGATCACGCAGAACATCAACTTCCTCGGCGACACCACCTGGGCACGGATCTGCGTGATCTTCGCCAACATCTGGCGCGGCGTGCCGTTTGTGGCGATCACGCTGCTCGCGGGCTTGCAGACCGTGCAGCCCTCGCTCTACGAGGCTGCGACGCTTGACGGGGCGAGCAGGTGGGAGATGTTCCGCTATATCACCTATCCGCTACTGACCCCGATCATCGCGGTGGTGATGACGTTCTCTGTGCTGTTCACCTTCACCGACTTCCAGCTGATCTGGGCGATGACGCGGGGCGGCCCCGTCAACGCCACGCATTTGATGGCAACGTTGTCGTATCAGCGCGCCATCATCGCCGGCCAGCTCGGCGAAGGTGCCGCGATCTCAAGCGCGATGATCCCGTTCCTGCTTGCCGCCATCATGATCTCCTGGTTCGGGCTGCAACGACGCAAGTGGCAGCAGGGTGAATCCAATGACTGAGCCGCGCGGCGCTGCGTTGTTTTTTTGGCGCGAACGGGGCAAGCCCCGCGCGCGCTGCCGCAAGTGGCAGCAGGGAGAGTCCAATGACTGATCTGCCCACCTCGCGGATAGACATCAAATCGGTGCTGTCGGGCTCTTCGCCGACGGTTGCGATGGACGATCACAGCGAGGGCATGAGCTATCTGCAGTCGGTGCCGCGCCGCCTCGTCACGCTTTATCTGCCCTTGTCGATCATCGTCATTGTCCTGTTATTTCCGTTCTACTGGATGGGGCTGACCGCGATCAAACCGGACGACCAACTGCTCGATCTCGACAAGTTCAATCCGTTCTGGACCTGGAATCCGACCTTCAAGCACATCCACAAGCTCTTGTTCGAAAGCTATTATCCGCATTGGTTGTGGAACACGATGTATGTCGCGGTGTGCGCCACCATGTTGTCGATCATCGCCAGTGTGCTGGCGGCTTACGCCATCGTGCGGCTGCGCTATCGTGGCGCACATTGGGTCGGCGGCTTGATTTTCCTTTCCTATCTGGTGCCGCCGTCGATCCTGTTCATTCCGCTCGCCACCGTCGTGTTCCAATACGGCCTGTTCGACTCGCCGATGGCGCTGATCCTGACCTATCCGACCATCCTGATCCCGTTCTCGACCTGGCTGTTGATGGGCTATTTCAAGACCATCCCCTACGAGCTGGAGGAATGCGCGCTGATCGATGGCGCGAGCCGTTGGCAGATCCTGATCAGGATCGTGCTGCCCCTCGCGATCCCCGGATTGATCTCGGCGTTCATCTTCTGCTTCACGCTGTGCTGGAACGAATTCATCTACGCGCTGACCTTCCTGCAATCGACCCAGAACAAGACCGTCCCGGTCGCGATCGTCAACGAGTTCGTCGACGGCGACATCTATCGCTGGGGATCGTTGATGGCGGGCGCGCTGGCGGGCTCGCTGCCGCTGGTGATCCTCTATGCGTTCTTTGTCGAGCACTACGTCTCGGCGATGACCGGAGCCGTGAAAGAGTGAGGGCGCGGGCTTGCGTCCACGATTTTGCCTGACGCGTTTTCCTCACGCGAACCGGCTCCCGCTTCGCTCGAAAACCCCACAGAACAACAA
>Ga0209438_1000617_pt1 | contig 11113 bp, 13 predicted proteins | sample GraSoi_2013_20cm_FD_185825 | JGI IMG/M metagenome (GOLD analysis project Ga0209438, IMG submission 185825) | Grasslands soil microbial communities from the Angelo Coastal Reserve, California, USA - Sample 9_17_2013_20cm (SPAdes) (version 2) | ecosystem: Environmental > Terrestrial > Soil >...
AGTTGTCGAGCGCGCCCGCGGATCCCTGGTTTTCGCGCCGGCCGATCCAGCCGCGCAGCCGCCGTCCGGGCGGGCCAGCCATGAGTCCGCCCGCGACCGGGCCCAATGATAAGCCCTGCCGTTATTGCCTGAAACCGATCAAGGCCGGCGCGGTCTATTGCTCCAATTGCGAACAATTCCAGACCTTCTGGAGCCGGTTCCGGTCGGGCGTCACCTTTCCCGCACTGATCGGCGCGCTCCCGCTCTTCATCCTGATCTGGACGTTCGTGCAGGATCATACGGTCACCTACCGATCGGCGCTGAGCGTGCTGCCGGTGCAATGCGCCGCCGATCGCATCGTCGTCGGCCTGACCAATTCCGGCAACCGCGCCGCCCTTGTCGGCAAGGGGAGCCTCACCCGCGAAGCCGAAACGGTAACGAATTGGAGCCTTTCGAATCCGGCGCCAAACGGGGCCCTCATCGTCGATCCGGCCAAGCCTTTGGTCGAGGCGTTCGGGGTCGGAGACGCGGCCTCGGGTCAACCGCCACTCGCGACGGCGGGGCAGGCCTGTATCTATAAAGTGGCGATCGACGTGCTCGATTTCGGCAGCAAAACGCCGCGCCAGGAAGGTTTTTCATGCGCTTGCCCAGCCGGTTGATCGGCGCCATCGCGGCGCTCGCCGCCGGGCCGGCCTACGGGCAAGCGCTGCCGACGCGCTTCAACATCGACCTGCTTTATGTGACCAGCAGCGACAGGGCCCTTGAAGAGCATGTCCGGCAATGGGCGGCCACGCTTAACGAGAAACTGCAGATCAGCCTGGTCTGGGACACGAGCCTGGGGCTCAATGCCCAGAACCGTATCCTCGTGTCCCCCGCCCCGCAGCCGGTTTCGCCGTCTCCGGCGATCATCGAGCAACGCTGGCGCAACCGGGGTGCAATTCAGATCGTCTCGGGCCATGGCAAGCGCCTGCCGCAAGTGTCGGCGTTCGAAGGCAATATCTATCTTGGCGGACTGCACGGAAGCCTGCCCGTCGCGATTCCGATCAAGCAGGACATCAATGGCGGATCGTTCGAGGGATCGAGCAACTTCATCCTCGTCGTGACCCTCTATGCCTTGTCGGTCGACGCGGCCGTCAAGCCGGCGACCCGCTGCAAATTGCTCCAGCGCGCCGCCGTGTTTGGCGCGAGCCTGCCGGCCAGCGTGACGTCCGCCCCGCTGGTCAAGAGCGCGATTCGGTCGGACCTTGCGAGCCGATGCGCGCGGCGGCCCGGATGATCCGCCGGCCCAGATGGTTGCTGGCCGCGCTGGCCATGGCCGCGGGATCGGAGGTCCCGGCGCAGCCGGCGCTGCCCGACGTGACGATCTACATGGCCCGGTTTGAATCGAGCAGCGCGATCGGCGAGAATGTGACGGCGACGCTCAACCTCGGCCTGTGGCGAACGCTGCGCAAGACGCCGTGGCCAGCCAACCCCAAACATCTGGATTTCGGCAATGGGCTGGTGATCTGGTCCAATGAGACGTTGCCGGCGCCGGCCTCGCGCTCGGCGGCGGCGACGCTGCGCGAGAATCCCGACCTCGATATGATCCTGTGGGGCAGCGCGAGCCCGTACGGCCCGGACGTGATCGTCCAATCCTATCTCCTGGTGCGCCCGCTCGAGGACGCCCATGCGCCGCGGGGCGCGCTATGGACCGTCCGCCGCGGCGATCGAGCGCTGTCCCTGGGCCTGCCGCGCGCGCTTTATGTGCTTGGGACCGTCCCCTTGCGGCGGGACGTCGTCAATCGCTTCCGTTCGCCGAGCGCGCTTCGGCTGTGCGCTACCCGGCAGAGAGATTGCGCCGGGCCGCAAGTCGGGCCGGCGATGCGCGCGCTCGAGCATTCGGGCCCGTGGACTCAGCTGATCACGCCCGAGCGCCGGCAAGGTTGGGTCTATGTCCCCGAGCTCGGCGACCAGCCGAGCGAGATCGTCGCCTTCACCGGCGCGCTCATCGCTTATTACCGGGGCGACTTCGACCAGGCCGAACGGCTGTTCGGCCGGGTTGCGGATACCCAGGCCGCAAATGCCCTGGTCAAGGAGGATGCGGCGACCCTGCGGGCCGCATCCCTCGCGCGCGAAGGCAAGGCCGCCAACAGCCTCATCGATGCCCTGCGCGGTGCGGATCCTTATTCGACCTATGCGCTCCAGGTCGCCTTGATGGACGGGCTCCAGAAGGGCGACGCCCAACGGCTGCGCGCCCTCAGCGCCGAACTGAGGGCGAAGGCGGATCTGTTTGACGAGGGCGACGATTGGCCGCGCCAGGCGCGCGGGATCCTCGCGGCATTTGGCATTCCCTAAAGGGATGGAGAGGTGAACATGAGCAATTACCGACTGATCGCGCGGATCGCCCTTGCCGGAGCGTTCCTGGCAACGCCGTTGGCGTCCGTTTCCGCCGATTCGGAGACCTGTTTCGAACGAGCGAGATTGCAGGATTATGATCCGGCCCTGATCCGCGCCATGCAGAGCCGGCTCCACGAGCGCGGCCTCTATTCCGGCCCGATCGACGGCAAGTCGGGGCCCGGAACGCGGCAGGCCCTGGCCCGCCTGACCGGTCTCCCGCCGCGATCGGAATTTCGGCTGGAGACGGAGCTGGTCCAGCAAATTTTTGGCCCGAACCACCCGGGCATCTATTATGCCAGTGACCAGGATCAGCTCATGCGCGAGCTCGGAGTGACGCCGGATCCGAGGTACAGAAACCCGTGCAGGCGGGTCAGGGTCGTCGATCGATAAAAACGACTCCGAAAGGAGCCTCACCACCGCGACCCGCGCGTGCCGGCGCGATGCTTTTTCAAATTGACCCAGGGCCGGCCCAAAGGCGCGAAATTCCAAAATTCCGCTCCACCCGAACTTGTCTCACCAGAAGCGCCACCAGGGCCTCGGCCTCCGCAACGCCCGCTCCTGCCGCTCAAGCGCGCGATCGAGCTTGCACAGAGCCGTCACGAGAATGCGCTCGGCCGCTGTGGTCGTGATGCCGAGCCGCGCCGCAATCTCGTTGCTCGACAGATGCTCGCGGGCGCTGAGGACCAGCACCTCGCGCTCGATCGGGCGGAGGCTCGAGGCGGCCTGTTCGAGCCGCTCGAGCGTCACCGATGGGCGATCTCTCGCCATTGGAAATCTCCTGGAAAATCCTCGACACGGGTTGGGGACGGCGGGGACACCGGGCGGCGACCCGTTCCGGCGCGGCGGCCGGTTGTGATCGCAGGCGGATAGTGGGGAGCGTCTGCATTGTCCCTTTGGACGATCCCTGCGGCCGCTTTTGACTAATTCCGGTCGCCGTCCCCAGCCGGTGGCGAGGGAGAGCCGGGCGGCCCTGATCGGGAGGACCGCCCGGGAGAAAGCGCCCTGGAGACGTCAGGCCGCTTCCTCGATCTCCTCGACTGGCGCGGGCGAAGGCTCCTCGCCGATCAGGTGACCGTCATCGGCAGGCCCGGTTCCGGCACCGGCCTCCGCCTCCTCTGGCTCGGCTGGAGCCGGCGCAGTGGCGAAGCGCATCGCGTCCGGAAGCCACGCGAGCGCCGCCTCCTTGACCTCCACCTCGCCGATGAAGTCGCCGGAGAAGATCCGCTCACTGGACTGGGCGAGCTCGGCCTTCCTGGCGCTGGCATAGCGGCCGGCGAAGTCCGGACCGCCCACTTCGGCGAGTGCGGCGAGTGTCACGCTCTTCGGCACACGGTCGAAGAAGTTGGCGCCGGTCGGCCGCCACCAGCGGGCGACATCGATGCCGAGCAGTACCCCGAGATAATCGTGGAAGGCGCAGGAGCGCTCGCCAGCGAGGTTGAGGCTGGCCTCGAGCGTGCGCGCGACCGCATGACCAAGCCATGCCGCGCGCGCCGCTTCAGGAAGCGCCCGGAAGGCGTCGAAGCGCCCGGCCCGGGTCGTCCCCTGGGTCTAGCCGCGGTCGAGCACTTCGGTGGCGTCGGCGCGCACGATTGTCGCCGTCGCCTCGGGCGTCTTGAAGCCGAAGACCGGGTCGGAGGGTGGACTTGCGACGAGCGACGAGCCGCTCTTCTCGCCCGAAGCCTCCCGGTCGATCATCAGGAAGATGGCGAGGTCGAGCGCCAGGCCGGGATCAGCCGCGATATGGACGGAGAGAATGTCGCGCCGCTGGATGGCGAGCTCGTCGACCAGCCTTTGCGAAAGACCGGCCACCCTGCCCGGCTTCGCGCTCGATCCGGCAGACGTGCTTCCACTTTCATTGTCAGGCGCGGCTTCTTCCTCGGCCGAGATCTCGGTGTAGACACTCGTATCCAGCCTGGGACGGCCGTGCTCGTCGAGGATCAGGAATGCGCCCACGCTCGGCTTCAGCGCGTCGGGAATGACGGGCGGCTTGTTGGCGATCGCGTCGATCCGGCCGTTGAGTTCGCGGATCTTCGTTTCGGCCGCCTCGCGCCCCTCATCGCTCGTTTCCTCGTCTTCGAGGATTCCTACGAGGTCTTCGACCTTCGCCTCGAGCTCGTTGACCAGCGCCGATTCCTCGTCAGTCAGCGGTGGAGATTCGAGCGGAACGCGGCGCAGTCCCTCGGTCTGGCCGTCGCCGATCCAGTGCTCGAGCGACGACTTCACCCAGGCGAGACCCGCTTCGGCGGCAGCCTCGGCGGCGAGCGACTCCATCTTTTCGCAGGCGAGCCGCTCGAGGATTGCGACGTCGAGCCAGCGGGTCGCCGCATCGTCGGCGAACAGGTCGCGCTCGATCCGGCCGCCGGCCGCGAGATAGGCTTCCTCGCCCACGAAGCGCGCGCGCCGGTCGGTGGCGCCGGCGGTCGCCTGCGTCATCATCCGGCGGATGCTGTCGGGGTGCGCGCAACCATAGCCCTGGCCCATCTGCTCGAACACATAGGCCTGCCGCTCCTGGTCGGGCGTCGCCGCATAGGCCTTGGCAACCTCGAGGCTGATTTCGCAGGCGCCGAGCGCCTCGAACACGATGGGCGCAAGGCTCGCCAGGCGCAACCGCCCCTCGACGAAGCGAACGGTCAGCCCGAACCGGCGAGCGATCCCCTCGACGTCCGAGCCCTGCTCGATCAGCTGCTGGAAGGCGAGGCATTCGTCGGCCGGGTTCATGCTCAGCCGCTGGAAATTCTCGGCGAGACTGGCTTCCTGCGCTTCGGCCGGGCCGCCCTCGATGACGAGGCAGCAGACTTCATGCGTCTTGGCGATCTTGCCTTCCCCGGCGAGCGCCAAGAGCGCGCGAAGGCGTCGGCCGCCCGCTTCGACCGCGAAACTGCCCTTCGGCTTGGCGACGCTCGTCACGACGAGGTTCTGGAGGAGGCCGCGCGCGTCGATGTCGGCCTGAAGCTGGGCGTCGGCCTGCTTGTCGGTTGCCCTGCGGACATTGCGGGCCGAGGGGACCAGCTTGTTCAGTGGGATGGTCTTGATCATGACAGTCTCCGGATGAGAGCCGGTACGGCCTTTCCGTACCCCGTCGCTCATTCAGAACTCCGCCCCCCTTTCCTCTCTTCACTCGTCCAACGGAGCGGACCACCATGGCCTTAAGAGCGCTTTGCGTGCTTTAAATTGCTCTCAAGAGCATCTCTTCTTGATTTCTCATTGGCTGATCGCTATCACTCAAGGGCATCTTAAACGGTTTTAGGAGGCCTTAAGCGCATGGTCGCACTCAATTCACTGCTGGCCGCGCCGCCTTATGCGGTGGAGCAGGCCATTCGCCGGCTGGGCGCCGATCTTCGCACCGCTCGGCTAAGGCGTAACCTCACGGTCAAGGAAGTCGCCGAAAAGCTCGGCACCGGACCTCGCGCAATCACGGATGCCGAGAAAGGCAAACCGACCGCGGCCATCGCGACCTATGCCGGACTCCTCTGGACTTATGACCTGCTGGGTCAGCTCGGCGATGTCGCGGATCCCCTTCACGACCGGGAAGGCAGCGCCCTTGCCGCGTCGCACGGCCGCACTCGCGCGCGTCATGGCGGCGGAGGACTCAGCGATGACTTCTGAATGCTTCGTCTACATCACGCTTCCGGGCCAGACATTGCCAGTCACGGCCGGTCGGTTCGAGCTGGTGAAGGACCGGCGCGGCACCCCGGTCGGGCGCTTCGTCTATGGCCGCACCTATCGCGACCTGCCGGACGCGGTTCCGCTCGACCCACTCGACCTCAAGCTCGGCGACCGGGTCTATGAGACCGCCGCGCTGGGCGGCATGTTCGGAGCCTTGCGCGACAGCGGTCCCGATCATTGGGGCCGGCGTATCATCGAGCGCCAGCTCGGAAGCGCCAATTTGAGCGAGCTGGATTATCTGCTTCACTCGCCCGACGACCGCGCGGGAGCGCTGGGATTCGGACTGAACCAGGCGCCCCCGGCACCGGTGCGCAAGTTCAACCGGACGCTGGATCTTGCAGAATTGCAGGTGCTTGCTGACGCCATCGTCGCCGATGAGCCGCTCCCCGAAGGCGGGGACGGAGACCAGGTCGCCAAGCTGCTCGAGCTCGGCACCTCGATGGGCGGCGCGCGTCCCAAGGCCGTCGTCGAGGACAATGGCGGCCTGTGGATCGCCAAGTTCAACCGCAACGACGACAAATGGAACAATGCCCGGGTCGAGCATGCCATGTTGACCCTCGGCAGGTCGTGCGGACTGACCACTGCCGAATCGCGGCTGATCGACGTTGCCGGCCGCGACGTCCTGCTGGTCAAGCGCTTCGACCGCGAAAAGATTGGCAAGGGCTATCTCCGCGCGCGCATGTTGAGCGGACTGACGCTGCTGCGCGCCGACGAGAGCCCGACCGGGCGCGATCGCTGGTCCTACGTCCTGCTGGTCGAGGAATTGCGCCGCATCAGCAGCGAAGCGAAGCGCGACGCGCAGGAGCTGTTCCGGCGAATGGTCTTCAATGCCCTCATTTCGAACATGGACGATCATCCCCGCAATCATGCGGTGATCGCCAAGGAGCGCGACTGGCGGCTGTCGCCCGCTTATGACCTGACGCCGTCCAGCCCAATCGCCATCGAGGAGCGTGACCTCGCGCTCGCCTGCGGTGCCAACGGTCGCCTCGCGTGCAGGAGCAATCTCGTCTCGGAATCGCCTCGATTCTTCGTCCCGCCAGCAGAAGGCGACGCCATCATCGAAGAGATGGCCGCGCGGGTCTCGGCCAGCTGGTACGATGTCGCGCGGAGCTGCGGAGTAACGGAGCAGGATTGCGAGCGCACTCGCGGCGCCTTCGTCTATCCCGGATTTGCCGCCTGAGCTCGAGGCTCGGAGCGATGCAGCCTCGTTCCGTCGGTGCCGCCGTCGCCGTTGGCATCGGCAGCTGAGCCTTCGGGTCCGTGCGGGGCCGATTGAGGCGTGAGCCGGGCGAGCACTTCGGCGGCGCGGTCCACGGGCAGGAACAGCCTCGTTTGATAGCGGATGATGTCGGTGAAGCAGCCCTGCGCCTTGTACCAGGGGAGCCGGACAGGCGTGAACCCCGCAAGCTCGAGGCGCTGGCTGCCGTTGACCAGCGAGCGCTTCACAATGAGCGCCTCTACACCGCTGAACGGCAGCGGCTTGCCCGTGCGCAGCACGGTCGCGGCAAACTCGTCCGGCGGCATATCGAGCAAGATGTCGAGACCGAGTTTGCCTGCAAGCTCGGCAAGCGAAGAGACAGGGATCTCCCGCCCGAGCAGCGAGCGGCCATCATCGGCGGCGATCCGGATCACCTGCACATGATCGTCAGGCAACTTGTCCCACACCGGCAGCAGGAGCCCGGTGGCGAGGTGCAAAGTCTCGCGGCGAAGAGTCGTGCCCGCCTCACGAGCTTCGGCCCGCCAGGCTTCCGCAAACACCTCTGCAGACGCCGGCACCCAGCTGGTCTCGTGCAGACGGTCGCAGGTCAGATGCTCGCGCTTGACCGGGCGGCTCCTCAAGACCGCCGACCCGAACATGCGCCGGCGCGCGCCCGTCGCGGGCTTTGTCGTAGACGAGCAACCGGACGGCGATGCCCGTGCCGTGTTTCGAGAACAGGCCGGGCGCGAGCAGGGCGTCGAGGCGAAGCGCGGCCTGCCGGTCGGCTTTGTGCCTGAGCGCCCTGCCGGAGCCGCATAGGCTGAAGCTCTCCGGCATGATCGCGACGAGGCGGCCTCCGGTCGCGAGGCGGGCGAGCGATGCCAGAAGATGGCGTGCTCCGGCATGCCGGTCCTCGCCCCGCCCGAGCCCCCTCGCGAACGGCGGGTTCATCAGGACGAGCGTGGGGCGGACCGCCGGATCCAGGAGGTCGTGGATGAGCTCGGCGTCATGCCCGCTGATTTCCGCGTCCGGATAGGCCGCGGCGAGGCAGCGCCGGCGGCCGCGATCGATTTCGTTGAGAATAAGGCGGCACCCGGCGCGCGCGGCCGAACAAGCGAGCAGCCCGGTGCCGGCGGAGGGTTCGAGCGCCAAGTCCACTGGCGTAAGACGGGCAGCGCGACCGGCGATCCAGGCGAGCGGCAGCGGCGTCGAAAAGGCCTGCAGTGTGATCTGTTCTTCCGCGCGATGCGTCTGCGTCGGCAGCGAGCCGGCCAGATCCTTCAAATGCCGCAGCGTCGAGAGAGGCTCGGAATCGTCGATCGGCGAGCGCGGTCCGGTGACGAACAGGATCTGGGCGAGCTCGAGCGCGGCATAGCCGTCGCGCAGAGTCCATCCGCCATCAGCGTCGGAGCGGCCGGTCGCGTCAATCATCAGCTCGCGCAAGGTCTCGCGGCTGATCGACCGGCCCGCACGAAGCATCTCGGCCAGCGTTTCGGCGGTTTGAATGACGGGATCGGGGGCGTTGGCCCCCGCGAAGGCAAAAGCAGGCTGCATGTCGGGGTCTCCACTGGCCTGGCCGGGGCGACCATCGCCCGAGCCGGTCCAGCGTCCCGACCGCCTCCTCCCCTCTCCTTCAGCTCATGGGGCGGCGCGGTCGAGGAGCACGTCATTCCAGTCGGCGCCCGCGACGTCCGGGTAGCGGGCCTCGACCTCAACGTCGGTTCCGCGTTGGACGTCGCGCGCCAAACTCTCGGCCCGGCGCCCGCCTGGATCATTGTCCAGGAAGAGGATGAGGCGCTTGACGCAAACCGGAAGCGCCACGCGGGCGAAGCGCTCGGTCCCAAGCGTCGCCCAGCAGGAAATTCCGGTCAGCAGGGTCGCCGCCATTGCGCTCTCGATTCCCTCGGCCCAACCCAAAGTTCCGTCCCGGGGCGGGTGGAGCCTCACGGCGCCCTGCCCCAGCTGTCCGAGCGCCCGCTTCGGAACCGGCAGGTCCGCGAGCCTTGCCGGCGTCAGGTCGAGGAAGGTCCGGTGAACCGCCACCAGCCCGCTCTCGTCGCGAACCGCGGCGAGCATGGCGGGACGGAAGATGGCCTGCGTTCCCTGGCCGTACGGCGTAAGCGCGTGATAGCGCAGGTCCGACGCTGCGACTATCAGTCCACGGCTCCGCAAATAGGCCTCGGCCGGCGACCTTCCGATCGGACGCGCGGCCGCCCAGAGCCTCGCGGCCGCGCCGCGGTTGCGCCGCCCGTGATCGGCCGGTGCGTGCGCCGTCTCATCGCCGTCGGCCGGGAGATCTGGCCCAAGCAAATCCAGCGCGCTCAGCGCTCTGATGACCTTGCCCGTCTCGCAACCGGCGAAGCAGTGGAAGAGCAGCCGGCGCTCCCCGGGTCGCACGCTCAGCGAGGGGGTGCGATCATCGTGAACGGGGCAGCGGCAGAGACCACCGCCTGCCCTCCAAAGGCCGCCGAGGCGCTCGACCAGCGCGCGGCCCTCCTCCTCCAGCCTGTACGGGGCGCGGCGGCCCGCCATGGCGCGTCTCCTCAAGTCCAACCGGAGCGCGCCGCCTTTCCTCTCAAATTTCTACCGCATTCCCGCCTATACGAAGCGGTCGTCGTTTCCTCGTCCGAAATCGCGCCGGCGGGCGAGCGGATCGTCTATCGCGTTTCGCGGGATCCCGGCACCTCGTTCGAGCCGGCTCAGGTGATTCATACGCGGACAGGAAGCGTCTATTCTGAAGCCCAGGCCATTGCCGCGGACGGCAGGCTTCATTTCGTCTGGGTCGAGGCGCCGCTCGGAGCTCGAAGCGAAGATCTTCGAGCGCGAAGTCTGTCGCCATGAAGTCGGCGATGGCAACATCGTTCGTACGGCTCGTCCTCTTGCAATGTCGGAATTGATCTGAGACTCTTGCGATCGTCAGCGTGCCACGGGGACGAGACTCGGCTCGTCCCCGCCCCTCATATCTCGTCGTCACGCCGTCGATCTGGTCCCCGTTCGGCTCACATCCTGCTGGGTGCCCCCTTGTCCAGGCCGCTTCGTCTTGTGCTACGAACCGTCAGCCGAATCGCCCCCTTGCGGGAGCGACCCTTATGGAGACTTGGGAGTCCTATTTTCGGGAGAAGCAGAGCCGGCGCCGCTCCCGTCGCCTTACCCCTGAGAAAGCGATGAAGGCTGCGGTGCTCATCGTTCTTTTTGGCAGCATCGCAACCGCCATCTGCATGATGGTGGCGGGCGTGCCCCGATGAAGCTGCTTTGGGCAGTGCTGATTGCCTATGCGCTCGGAATCAGCCCGAATCTGGCATTCTTCGTCTGGCTTGTGTGGGACATGCACGGCATATTCACCGCCAAACCTCTATTCCCTTGCACCGCATAGTGTGCGCTTTCCGCCCACTCCGGCCGCAACCACCCATTGCGGGCAATAGCCCGGCGTGCTCGGCCAAACAGCTATTGAGACGCGATCATCATGTGCGGCTTCGGCTTCGTCGCATTTGTCGCGCCTGAATCCCCTTCATTGGCCGCAAAGGCTTTTTGGGGCGCCGTCCGCAAAAACGCAGAAGTCCGTTTCTTCGACGATCCCGGTTGCGGCGGGAAAAAGGTCAAGGCCGGTCACGCGCTCGATCTCGGAAATCGTCGTGACGCGCGTTTGGAAATAGTGCCCAAGAGCCCGCCCGGTGAGTCTTGTCTCGTCGTTCGGAAGCACAATGCTCAGGGTGGCGATGCCGCCCTCGGGACGGCGGTAGGCTATGACTTTATAAAATGCGCTCGGTATTGCGACCCTGGCGGGACGGCCGTGGCGCGGCTGCACCTTTTCAGCAACGGCGTCGCTGTCGCGCTGACGATCATTATCCCGGTCCAGTATCGAGCCGGTGATCACGTAGAGCGTGCGGCGAGGCC
>Ga0209438_1000618_pt1 | contig 11102 bp, 11 predicted proteins | sample GraSoi_2013_20cm_FD_185825 | JGI IMG/M metagenome (GOLD analysis project Ga0209438, IMG submission 185825) | Grasslands soil microbial communities from the Angelo Coastal Reserve, California, USA - Sample 9_17_2013_20cm (SPAdes) (version 2) | ecosystem: Environmental > Terrestrial > Soil >...
AGTCGAAGGTCAAGTCGATAGGCCTGGCGAGCGTGGGCAGGAAGGTCGAGGTCATCGCGCCATAGATGGACAGCGCCAGCTTGCCCGGTTCCGACGCCTTTCCCTGCGCGACGGACTCGAGCGCCGCGCGTTGCGCGCCGTTCGCGCGCTCGTCGACGATCACCTGCATCGTCCCGTTCCCCCTGTGAATGGGGCCCGGCCAGGCGACGACGATGCCGAAGCGAAGCCCGTCGAGCGGCTGATCGGCAAACGTGCCCGTGTCGATGTCCACGAAGATCGACGCCTGGCAGAAGCCGTGCGTCGGCAGGCGGCTGAACTGGCAGGGGCATCCGCACTCGCAGTTGCAGTTGACGATCTCGGTGCCCTGGATTGTCCAATCAGGAAGCGGCATCGCGGGCCATAGGCTAACTCAGAAACGAAAAATCCCAAGGCGCCGATTGACGCCTTGGGATTTGGGTCTTGGGATTTGGGTTCTGGGATTTACCAGCGAGGTTCCTGGCGTCTGCCGCCTCCACCACCGCCGCGTCCGCCGCGTCCGCCGCCGCCCCCGCCACCGAATCCGCCGCCGCCGCCACGCGGCTGCATCGGCCTCGCCTCGTTGACTGTCAGGGTCCGTCCGCCGAAGCTCTGTTCGTGCAGCTGGGCGATCGCGTTCTGCGCGTCCTGGTCGGTTGCCATTTCCACGAACGCGAAACCGCGCGCGCGGCCCGTTTCACGGTCGCGCATCACGTTCACGGTCGCGACGTTGCCGGCTTTCGCAAACAACGCGGTCAGGTCGTCTTCATTGGTATCGTACGGGATGTTGCCAACATAGAGTTTGTTGCCCATTCTGCACTCTGCGCATCGAAGGATGCTCTGTGGGAAACTCGGCGCTCGGAGCGGGATGCTCAAGCTTGGCTGGCGCAGGAGGGACGCGAGGGCGAGCTCTCGTATCGATACTGGCGTCGCTAGGCCGGCGGGGCGTCTGCTTCCTTAACGTCCGCAGTATAGAAGGTTTCAGGTGTCAGGTGTCAGGTTTCAGCAGCCGCGGGCAGCGCGTCGCATGCAGCGGCCAGGAGGTTTCAGGTAGCTTCAGTGCAGCTGAAGCTCGGGCATTGGCCGGCCTGCAAACAATCGTCGGCACGGACGTGCCATGAGCCTGGCCCACTGGGCGGACCGACTCACGCGGGCGCTGTCGGTGGCAATCCCCGTGTTCGCGTACATCTGTCGGTAAATCTTCGAAATCAGGACAAACGCCAGGCGCGATTTCAGCGAGACGCACGACGCGGTCGCGCGGCGCCAGATGCTCGGGAAGCTGTAGAAGCGATCCCACACGTCCTGCGTGCTGTTACGAATCTGGTCCGCCGTCATGACGGGGTGCGCGGTGTAAATCTTCGGACGCTGCGACTGCGGGATCAGCCAGTGCCGGTTGATCGGGATGCCGCCGATCCGCTCGGGGTCGTCGCCGAGCGATTTTTCCCACGCCGCGAAGTCGAGGGTCCCCGGAAACGGCGTGAGCATCACGAACTGCGCGAAGGTGAGGCCCGCGTCCTCCGCGACCTTCAGCGTGGCGTCGAACGAGTCCGGCAGATCGCCCGGCAGCCCGAAGATGAAGGAGCCGAGCACGTGCACGTCGTGCTCGCGGAACGCGCGCAGCCGCTGCACGAGCGATTCGCCGCTCTCGTTGAAGTTCTTGTAGATCGATTTCAGGCCCGCTTCCGTCACCGATTCGACGCCGACGAGCGCGCCCTTGATGTGCGCGCGCTTCATCGCCTCCAGGAACTCCGGATCCTCCGCCGCCTCCATCGTGATCTGCGTGAAGAAGACGGTGTCGTTCGGCAGCCTGGCCAGCTGCGCCATCAGCGCGAAGCGCTCCGCGCGAGTCTCCTGCAAGCGGTGCAGCTGGGATTTGTCCTCGCGGCGGTCGGCCATCCGCAGATCTTCGAGCGTAACCGGATAGAAGTTGTCGTCGGCCAGCGCGATGAACCGGAACCCTCGCCGCCGAAGCTCGACGATCTCCTGCACCACCGCCTCGTAGCCGCGCTGCCGCGGACGCTGTCCGTCGGTGCGCCACACCGAGCAGAACGAGCAGTGCTTGGGGCAGCCGCGAACGGTCTGTACCGACGCCCACATGTAGCGCCCCTCGGGCAGCAGGCTCCAGCGTGCCGGGAGAAAGTCCGTGCCCTCGATCTGCCCGCCCGCGTACTTCGGGCGCAGCGTCCCGTTCGTCGCGTCGCGCAGCACCTCCGCCCAGACGTGATCGCCGTCGCCGGTGACGACGGCGTGCGCGCCGCCGAGATTGTGCGCCTCCTCCGGATACAGCGTGGCGTGAATGCCGCCGAAGATCACCGTCGCGCCCGCCTGGCGCGCGGCGGTCCCGATCTCGTACCCGCGCAGCGCGTTGCCCGTGTGAATGCCGATGCCGACGACGTCGCCCGGCTTGATGGTGGAGAGGTCGATCTGCTCGAGCGTCTCGTCCACGACGCTTGGCGGACCGTACGAGTCCGGCGTGGCGGCGGCAAGCACGTACAGCCAGCGCGGCGTAATGACGCCTATGCCGAACGAGACGTGGCTCGGGTTGACGAGGTGAATGGGCATCAGGGCTCTGAATCCGTGTACGGAATGATTGCAGGCGGCGCGGGCTGCAGGCGCGGCGAGCATAGCACAATTGCCATCAATCACTCGCCGAACGACCATCAGCTTCGCGCGAAATCGATGAATCCACGCGCGGGATCGGTGTGGACGAGCTTCACGCGCACGCGGTCGCCGACGTCCAGCCCTTCGTAGCCGCGCTCGAGCCGTCCTTCGGCCGGCGGCCTGCGGATCCGCACCCACGTGCCTTTTTCGGACGCGCCGGTGACGATCGCGTCGAACCGGTCGCCGACCCGCGACTGCAGCAGCAGCGCCGCGGCCGCCTTCCGCACGAGCCGCTCGACCTTGTTCGCCGCGTCCTCGCGCTCGGTACAGCGCTCGGCGATGGCCTGGAGCTCCCCGTCACCGTACGGCGGCGCGGGCCCGGGCCCGGGCGCCAGCGCTACCTTGACGATTCGCTGCGCGACGAGATCGGGAAAGCGGCGATTCGGCGCGGTCGAATGCGTGTAGTCCTGCACCGCGAGCCCGAAATGCCCGGTCGCGTCCTCGCCCGGCTGCTCGACAACGTACTCGCCGCGTCCGAGCAGCTTCACGACGGAGAGCGACAGATCGGGGAAGCGCTGCGGATCCTCCGCGCGCTGGCGGAGTAACCATTCTTCGAGCGCCACCGCGTCGGGATCCCCCGGCAGGCGGGAGCCATGCTGCGCCGCCAGTTCGACGATGCGCGGCCACTTCTGCGGCACGCGGACCACGCGCCGCAGCGACGCGAGGCCGTGATCCGCCAGGAAGCGGGCGACGACGCCGTTGGACGCGACCATCAGGTCCTCGATCAGCTCGGTGGCGCGGCTGCGCTGCGCTTCCGCAAGGTCGCGCAGCGTGTCGTCCTCGAACACCGGCCGCGGCTCGATCGTCGCCAGCGTGAGCGCCCCCATCTGGTGACGCCGCTTCTTGAGCGCCTGCGCCGCGCGATCCTGCTGGCGGAGGTTCGCGTCGAGCCCGGGCACCTCGGCGATTTTCGGGGGCGGCGGCCCGTTGCCCTCGAGCCACGCGCCCACGCTCGGATACGCGAGCTTCGCGCGGTTGCGGACCACCGCGGCGTAGACGTCCGACTCGCCGACGCTCCCGTCCTCGCGGACGGCGTACTCGATGACGATCGCGGTGCGGTCTTCGTCCTCGTTCAGCGACGTGAGGTCGGTGGAGAGGCGCTCCGGGAGCATCGGGAAGATCTGCGCGCCCGTGTAGACGGACGTCGTGTTGTGCGCGGCATGCTGATCGACCGGCGTGTCGCGCGACACGAGCGAATCGACGTCGGCGATGGCGACGAGCAGCTTCAGCGGTCCGGATGACACGTCGGCGACCGAGAGCTGGTCGAGGTCACGCGAGTCGTCGTTGTCGATGGAGCACCAGGGGAGGTCCCGGAGGTCTCGGCGGCTGTCAGCCGCGGCGGGGCCGTGCAGGCGCGCGACCTGCGCCTGGGCGGCCTGGGAGAAGTCCGGCTCGAAGCCGCGGTCGCGCATCGCGTCGTGGGCAAGCTCCTGGAGGAATTGGCGGGAGGACATCGGACTACTGTAGTTCGAACCTGAACACGACGGAGAACACAGCACTCGGAAGCGTGAACAGCCTGGTGCCGGCATATCCCTTGCGTCAATCGTGGGTCTCGGCCGAGGAGAATGCAGATGTCAGCGAGCAAACTCGATCGAAGCGGAGTGCTCGTGCCGTGCCCGTCGTGCGGCAAGACCAACCGGCTGCGCTATGCCACGCTCGCCTCCGCGGCGCGCTGCGGCGCCTGCCAGACACAGTTATCGGCGCCCGCCGAGCCGGTCGAGGTGTCCGATGCCGCGACGTTCGATGCCTTGATTGCCTCGTCGTCTCTTCCGGTCGTCGTCGACTTCTGGGCGCCGTGGTGCGGGCCGTGCCGGACGATGGCGCCGGAGCTCGAGAAGGTGGCGAAAGAGGCGGCGGGCCGATGGATCATCGCGAAAGTGGATACCGACGCGGTCCCGGAGCTTGGCGAACGCTTCCGGATCCGCTCGATTCCGACGCTCGCGATCTTCCAGGGCGGCCGCCAGCTTCACAGCGCCGCGGGCGCACGATCCGCCGCGGATATACGTTCGCTCGTGACGGCGAACCTCCACCGCAGCTCCGCCGCGTAGGGCGGGTCAATCGAGCCGCGCGAGAAACGCTCTCACGGTCGCCGCTGCGTCCCGATGCTCCACGTCCACCGCCGCGTTCATCGCGCGCATATCGTCTTCGGAGATCGTTCCCGCCAGCTGCGCGAGCGCCTCGCGCACCTCCGGATGCGCCAGCAGCACCGCGGACCGCACGATCGGCACGGCGTGATACGGCGGGAAGTAGCGGCGATTGTCCGTCAGCATCGCGAGGTCGAGCGCCTTGATCAGCCCGCTGGTCGCGTCGCCGGCAATCACGTCCACCTGCCTGCTGGCGAGCGCGCGATAGACGAGATCCAGATCCATCACGCGCGGTGGCGTGGTGAAGTGCAGCCCGTAGGCCGACGCGAGGCCGGCGTAGCCGTCCGTTCGCTCCGCGAACTCGTAGCCGAAGCCGGGGCGCCACCGCGTCTCCACGCGGCGGAGATCGTCGATCGTCCGCAGGTCCAGCGCAGTCGCGTCCGCGCCGCGCACGACGATGGCGAACGTGTTGTTGAACCCGAGCGGCGGCAGCACGCTCAGGCCCGCGCGGCCGTACGCGTCGCGCACGGCGGTGAAGGCCGCCTCCGGCTCCTTGACGATCGGCTGTTTCAGGATCGCGGCGAGCGCGGTGCCGGTGTATTCGACGTAGGCATCGATGTCGCCGGCCCGGATGGCGCGGTCGCAGATGAACGAGCCGCCGAGATTCAGCCGTCGCGTGACGGTCAGCCCCCGGCGCTCGAGCGTCTGCGCGAGCAGCTCGCCGAGCAGCACCTGCTCGGTGAAATTCTTCGAGCCGACCACGATCGCATCGGGGCGCGCGGAGCCGATTCCCGCGGCTGCGAGCGTCGCGACGAGCACCGACGCCGCGGCAACGGCGGCGGGCGCCGCGCGCGACAGCCGGTGGCGGCCCGGCGCGAGCCGCCGTTCCACCCACGTCAGCACGCCATCTGCGATGAGCGCGAGCAGCGCCGCGGGAATCGCGCCGGCCAGGATCACGGTCGAATCCACCATCGAGAGGCCGCGGAAGATGTATTCGCCCAGGCCGCCTGCGCCGATCGCGGCGGCAATCGTCGCGGTGCCGATGCCCACGATGGTCGCGATGCGGATGCCGGAGACGATGGACGGGAGCGCGAGCGGCAGCTCGACGAGCCAGAGCAGCTGCCGCGGTGTCATCCCCATCGCGATGCCGGCATCGATCACCGAGGGGTCGATGCTTCGCAGTCCCGCCGCCGTCGAGCGCACGATCGGGAGCAGCGCGTAGAGAATCAGCGCGACGATCGCGATGCGCGGACCGATGCCGCCGATGAACGGCAGCGGCAGCAGGAAACCGAGCAGCGCAAGGCTGGGAATCGTCTGCGCGATGCTCGCCGCCGCCAGCAGGGGACGCCCGATGCGCGGCCGGTGCGCCGCGACGATCCCCGCGGGCAGCCCGATCGCGATGGCGACGACCGTCGACCAGAGCACGAGAAAGAGGTGACGCTCGATCATCGCGCCGAGCTCGGCGCCGTGCGTCATCCAGAAGTTCAGGAGGCGCATGTCAGACGTCCGTGCTCGAGCACCGTCACGCGGTCGGCGAGCGCAAAGGCTTCATCCCGGTCGTGGGTGACGAGGACGACCGTCTGCCGCAGGTGCCGGCGGATGCGCTGGAACTCCGACCGGAGCTCGGCGCGCGTGTTCGAGTCGAGCGCGCCGAACGGCTCGTCCATCAGGACGATTGGCGGATCGACGGCGAGCGCGCGCGCCACGCCAACGCGCTGGCGCTGGCCGCCGGAGAGCTCGCGCGGCCAGCGCGCGGCGAATTCCGCGGCCGGCAGGCCCACCAGCTCCAGCAGTTCGTGCGCGCGTGCGCGCCGCCGCTCCGGCGGCCACCCTTCGAGCCGGGGCACCAGCGCCACGTTCTCCTCGACGGTCAGGTGCGGAAACAAGCCGATTTCCTGCAGGACGTACCCGGTCCGGCGGCGGAGCGCGATCGGATCCCAGTCCCGCGTGTCGCGTCCCTGCACCAGGATGGTTCCCGATTGCGGCAGGAGCAGGCGGTTGATCAACTTGAGGAGCGTCGATTTGCCCGCGCCGCTGCGGCCGATCAGCGCGACCGATTCGCCCGCGGCAATCGAGAGGTGCACGTCGTCGAGGACGACCCGCCCGTCGTACGCGAACCGCACGCCCGCGAGCGACACGATCGGCGCGTCGCCTTGCCCCTCGCGGACGCCGGCGGTCATGCCGCGGTCCCGTCAGTACTCGGCGAAGGCGTCATCCGGGTAGCAATACAGCCACTGCTCGCCGGGCTCGGCCGAGGCGACGACCGGATGGCTGCTGGACCGCGCGTGCTTGGTGGCGTGCCGGTTCGGCGACGAATCGCAGCAGTTCGTGGCGCCGCACGCCTGGCACGTTCGCAGGTGCACCCACGAGGCGCCGATCTTGACGCACTCTTCGCATTCGCGGCGCCGGGCCCGCTTCACCTCGTTCACGGCCGCAATGTGCGAACAGGATTCGGCCACAGCGAAGGAGCGTATCATGGGCATCGTGGAGTGGCCGGATCTGCCATCCGCCTGGGCCAACACCTACGTCACGCTGCACATGTGGACGCAGGTCGTCGGCAAGATCGCGCTCGCGCAGGCGCCGCCGCTGAATCACTGCTGGTCGTCTGCGCTGCAGCTCACCGCCCGCGGGCTGACGACCCGGCCGCTGCCGCACGGCGACCGGACGTTCACGATCGAGTTCGATTTCGTCGGCCACCAGGTGGTCATCTCGACGTCGGACGGCATGCACCGCTCGCTGCCGCTCGCGCCAAAGAGCGTCGCGGCGTTCTACGCCGAGACGATGACGGCGCTCCGTGAAATGCAGCTGCCGGTCCGCATCTGGCCGATGCCGGTCGAAGTTCCCACTCCCATCCGCTTCACCGACGATTCCGTGCACGCGTCCTACGACGCGGCGCAGGTCGAGACCTTCTGGCGCATCCTCGCGCACTGCGAGCGGGTCTTCTCGCGCTCGCGATGCCAGTTCATCGGGAAGGCGAGCCCGGTGCATTTTTTCTGGGGCAGCTTCGACCTGGCGGTGACGCGGTTCTCGGGTCGGCCCGCGCCGCCGCGCGATGCCCCGGCGTTCATGCGCGACGCCTATTCCCACGAAGTGATCAGCCACGGGTTCTGGCCCGGGAGCGGAGCCGGCACCGCGTTCGGACCGGGGCCTGTCGACGAGCCCGCGTTCTACGCGTATGCCGCGCCGCCGCCGCCCGGCTTCGAGCAGATCCACGTGGAACCGGCGGGCGCCTTCTATCACCATGACCTCGGCGAGTTCATCCTTCCGTACCGCGTGGTGCGCGCGTCCGCCAACCCGGACCGCGCCCTCCTGGCATTCATCGACAGCACCTATGCGCATGCCGCGGACCTTGCCGCCTGGGACCGCGCGTCGCTGGAGCGTCCAGCCTACACATGAAGCTGATCACGCAGCCCGATGAGGGCATCGGGCCGCTGCTCGCCGCGGTGAAGCGAGCCAGGCGGCGGCTGGCCATTGTCATTTTCAGGTTCGATCTCGACGAGCTCGAGGACGCGCTGGCCGCCGCGGTGAAGCGCGGCGTCGAGGTCGTCGCGATCATCGCCAACACCAACAAGGGCGGGGAGCAGAGCCTCCGCAAGCTCGAACAGCGGATGCTGAAGAAGGGCGTGACGGTCAATCGCACCGACGACGACATGGTGCGCTACCACGGCAAGCTGCTCATCGTCGATCGATGCCAGGCGTTCGTGCTGGGGTTCAACTACACCGGGCAGGACATCGAGAGCCGCAGCTTCGGCGTCGTCACGCGATCGACGCGCGTCGTCAAGGAGCTGCTGCGGCTGTTCGACTCGGACGCGTGCCGGACCGACTACACCCCGCGCGTGCGGGACCTCGTGGTCAGCCCCGAGAACGCGCGGTCGCGGCTGCACGCGTTTCTCCGGAAGGCGCGCGTCAGCCTCGACATCTACGATCCCAACGTCGCCGACGACGAGATGCTGTCGCTGCTGCAGCGGAAGGCCGCGCGCGGCGTCCGGATCCGGATCATCGGCTCGCTCGAGAAGAAGTGGGCGAAGGCGGAATTCGCCGCGGTGCAGCCGCTGCGCGGGCTGCGGCTGCACGTGCGGGCAATCGTGCGCGATGGCCGCCGCGCGTTCGTCGGCAGCCAGAGCCTTCGCAAGCTCGAGCTGGATGAACGTCGTGAGGTCGGCATCATCATTCGTGATCGCAAAGCGGTCAGGAAAGTGGAAAAGGTTTTCAACGCCGACTGGAAACGCGCCGAGGGGAAGAAGAAATAGGGCCGGGCCGCGGCCCCGCTATTGCTCTCCTGAACGGCAGCGATGCTGTTCAGCTCAACCGGCGCTCCGCCGGACTACCTCGGCACTCGCGGCGACGGCGATCGCAGAAAGGGCGAGCGGCGCAGCCAACCGCGCTCGGGTCCCGACCGGCGCGCCGGCGACCGGCGTCGCGCGGCGCTGCGGAACACGCTGCTGGCCGCCGCGGCGGTGGCGCTGCCGCACCAGGTCAAGCCGGAATCGCTCAATCCCGCCTGGCTCCGTCCGCCGGTGCCCATCGTCACGACGAGGATCGAGAGCTTCGTCGGCGTCCCCGCGCACCGCGCGTACGATCAGGTCATCCACGACGCCTCCACCCGCTACCGGGTCGATGCGACCCTCATTCGATCGGTGATGCAGACCGAGTCGGCGTTCGACGCGCTCGCGGTCTCGCGCGCGGGCGCGATGGGGCTGATGCAGCTGATGCCAGACGTCGCGCTCGAGCTCGGCGTCGAGGACCCGTTCGACCCGCGGCAGAACGTGATGGGCGGCGTGAAATACCTCCGGCGGCTGCTCGACCTCTATAACGGCAACGTGCCGCTGGCGCTCGCCAGCTACAATGCCGGCGCCACCAACGTGGCGCAGTACGGCGGCGTGCCGCCGTTTCCCGAGACGCAGAACTACGTGAAGCAGATCACCAGGCTGGTGGCGTCCTCCCGCCGCGCGCGAACCGAATAGCCGGGCGTGCCGCTCTCACTCCTTGCGCTCGGCCTGCTCGTGCCGCTGTCGCTCGCGCTCGAGTGGCTCGACGCGCCGCCGATGTGGGTGTTCGCGGCGGGGGCCGCGGCCATCGTGCCGCTCGGCTCCTGGATTCGGCGCGCCACCGAGCAGGTCGCGGAGCGCGCGGGCCCGGCCATCGGCGGCCTGCTGAACGTGACCTTCGGCAACGCCGCCGAATTCATCCTGGCGCTCTTCGTCCTCCGGTCGGGCAACGTCGGCGTCGTGAAGGCGACGATCACCGGATCGATCATCGGCAACAGCCTGCTCGGCCTCGGCGCGTCGATACTTGTCGGCACGTGGGGGCGCGACAAGCAGACGTTCGATCGCCAGCGGGCGGGGCTGCTCGCCAGCCTGATGATTCTCTCGGTCATCGCGCTCCTGCTGCCGGCGCTGTTCGACTACACGGAACGCGGTCTCGTCTCCGCGGAGCGCGCGCACGTGCTCGACGAGCGCCTCAGCCTCGGCGTTTCCGTCGTGCTGATCCTCGTCTACCTCGCGAACCTGTTCTACACGCTCGTGACGCACCGCGATGTCTTCGCGGGCGGCGAGGAAGAGGGGACGCCGGCGTGGTCGCTCGCGACCGCGCTGGCCGTGCTCGCCGTCGCCACCGCCGCCGTGGCGCTCGAGGCGGAGCTCGTCTCGGGCGCACTCGAGCCGACGGCGGAGGCGCTGGGATTGTCGCTGTTCTTCGTGGGCGTCATCGTGCTGCCGCTGGTCGGGAACGCGGCCGAGTACGTCTCGGCGCTCTACTTCGCGCGCCGCAATCACATGGGGCTCGTGATGACGATCAGCGTCGGCTCGACGATCCAGATTGCGCTGATGACGGCGCCCGCGCTGGTGCTCGTGTCCTACCTGCTCGGCCACCCGATGGATCTCGTCTTCACCAACCCGCTGGAGCTGATGGCGATTGCCGCCAGCGCGTTCGTGGTCAATTCCATCGCGCTCGACGGCGAGACCAACTGGTTCGAAGGCACGATGCTCGTCGGCGTGTACGCGCTGCTGGCGCTCGCGTTCTTTTTCGCGGCGCCGCGCTGACGGGATCCCGGCCGCTGAGCGCAGCTCGTCAGATCTCCAGTGGTACTGGACTTGTAACCACCAGACGCCCGGGAGGGCGATCCGGTGGCTCACAGATATTCCCGGCGGCAGTTCCTAGAACAGGCAGCGATGGCGGGCGGCGCGCTGACCCTCGGCGGCACTGCCGCGCTCGCGGCGAAGCCAACGCTTCCGAATCCGAGAAATTCCGGCATCGAGCACATCGTCGTCATGATGATGGAGAACCGCTCGTTCGATCATCTGCTCGGCTGGCTGCCGGGCGCGGATGGGACGCAGGCGGGGC
>Ga0209438_1000620_pt1 | contig 11080 bp, 10 predicted proteins | sample GraSoi_2013_20cm_FD_185825 | JGI IMG/M metagenome (GOLD analysis project Ga0209438, IMG submission 185825) | Grasslands soil microbial communities from the Angelo Coastal Reserve, California, USA - Sample 9_17_2013_20cm (SPAdes) (version 2) | ecosystem: Environmental > Terrestrial > Soil >...
CTCATCATGGCCCAACGCAAGCTCTGGCGAGCGCACGCCTGAAGAACCCGCCCGACCCTCAGCGCGGCGTCATGGCCTCTCCACCTACGGATGCCCAGACAGCAGCTTCCTGCCTTCACCTGCGCCACCCGCTCTGCGCCGCTGTTGGCGAACGGCCCTGGCCTGGCTCTCGATGCTGGCAAAAAGCGCGGCGTGGCTTTCGCGCTTCAGCCCTACCCCGATAAGCGCACGAAGGACGATCTGGAGGCTCACCGGCAGCTTGAGCACGGTCGTCGCTCTGCCCGCGATGACGCGAGCCTGGTCCAGCGTGTCCTGCGAAAGAATGAGAAGAAGTCTTGTCCTGTTCTCGAGCATTTGCGCTCCCGGCTCAGCGTTGAAGGAACCGGCCCTGAAAGACTTACCTCCCGGCCGCCAGCTCGCCCACGACATCCCTGATCGCCGCTCGCGCCTTTTTTTCGACCTCCATCCCGATCGCGATCATTCGGTGAGCCCGCTTGGCGTGCTCCGCGGCCTTCTTCATGACGTCGCTGTCATGCGTGCCGTGAGCCACGAAGTCGCAGCCGGGTATCAGATCGGCGCACCTGAGTTCTCTCGTCATTTCGAAGATCCTCCCTGCCGATAGTTGACGATTCTTCCCTCGAAGGAAAGGCATAGCAACACGACGTATCAGACGCTATATGGCCGGCTCGCTTTCTGCTCTCCTCGCGAGATACGCCGGTACATCCCCCGTGAACCTTCTTATACCATACAAAAAATATATGTTATATAACACATAAATAATATATAATGCCAAGGAGTTCAGCAGTTGCCTTAAGCGGCAGGAGGTCGCGGTGTTCAAGCATGAAGCCAGAGCACTTCTCACGCCCCCGCGCGATGCTCGAGGGCAGCCCGTCAAGGTCGACGAGATTCGGCTCGCGAGCCGGCCCCCAAGTTCGCTACCGACGGCGCTCCAGTGAGCGATCGCGTGCTCCTCGAGTCAGACTCCACTCAGGCCCGGAGCCTTGAGGGTCGGTCGCTGGCCATGTACTCCTCATTGAGGCTCCCCGACCGTTCCAGGCTAAGGCTGTTGGACCCGCCGCGACAGTCAGCCGCCGCCGCCGGCGAACAGAAGCGACCGATGTCCGGCTTCAACGAGCGCCGCGAGCCGGCGTGACGACATCCCTTTTCGTCGCGGCGCGCCGAAGGAGAAGGAGGGGACGTATGCGCCTGGTACCAAGGGAGCTGGAGAAATGGAAGAACTGAGACGAGCGACGAGACTCTGGCGGGAGGCCTACCGATACCAGATGAGAGGAAAGGTGGATCGAGCGATCGAGATCTACCGCCACTCTATCGAGGTGTATCCGACGGCAGAGGCACACACCTTCTTGGGGTGGGCCATGAGCTTCCAGGGGCGCCTAGCGGAGGCCACCGAGGAGTGCCTCCGCGCGATCGAGATCGATGCTGCGTTCGGCAATCCGTACAACGACATCGGGGTCTACTTGATGCAGCAGGACAAGCTGGACGAGTCGATCTCGTGGCTTGAAAAGGCTAAGCAGGCCGAACGCTACGAACCACGGCAGTTTCCCTTCCTGAACCTGGGGCGAGTCTACCTGCGGCAGGGACGCTGGTGGGATGCGCTCCGCGAGTTCGAGGGAGCTGTGCGGTTGGCTCCGCGTGACGCAACCACGGCGAAAATTCTTCACAGCCTGCGCGCCCGGCTGAACTGACCTTACAAACCCGGTACGAGAGAGGTGTAACAGAGATGGCTTTTGACCTCATCGCTCTGGGGACTGTTCCCTCTGGTGAAGTACCAGCGTCCGCGGGCGAAATTGACTACGCCGGGCGTGCATTTTTGCAATGCCGGCGCTTCATCGACCTCCTGCGTCACACGGTCGGCTCCGAGCCCGAGGGCGCCCAGCTCCGGGTTCGACGCTCCGGACCCGACTTCAGTCCCTACATCGAGGTCGTCGTCGAGTTCGACGATGCGAACGATGCCGCGCGTGCCTACGCCAATAGCTGTGACCGCGAGGCGCCGACACGGTGGGACCGGACCGCGGGGGCGGCTTCTCACCCCTCCCTCGTCATCGCAAGAAAGGCTGGCTGACCAATGAAGCTCCTACTGATTCGCCACGCCGCCGCGATACCCCGAGGAACGCCCGGCGTTCCCGACGACGAGCGTCCGCTCACTCCCGACGGTAAGGCCAAGTTCCGCGTGGCCGCGCGAGGGCTCGCCCGGGTCACGCGCCGGCCAGACTTGCTGCTGACGAGCCCGCTTCCCCGCGCCAGGGCGACCGCTGAGATCGCCGCGCGTGCCTTCGCGAACATCGCGCCCACGATCGAGCCGGCACTTGCTCGCTCGAGCGTCGACGGCATCGTTGCCGCGTTGAAGGTTCATCCGCCCGACGCCAGGATCGCCCTCGTCGGCCACGAGCCTCTCCTCGGCGCGCTGCTCGCGCGCCTGCTCGGCGCCGTGCAGGGCGAGCGGCTCGCGTTCGCGACGGGCGGCGCGGCGCTGGTGGACCTTCCCGACGGTCCCGCAGCCGACGGGCGGCTCCGCTGGTTCCTCAAGCCACGAATCCTCAGGACCCTCGCCGGCGCCGCCGAAATCACCAAACCTCGGGCTGACCCGCCGACCGTCGCGGACGGGCGAGACGTATGACCGGTAGGGCCGATGTTGCGATCCGGCGGGGCTGAGCCGGGCGAGCTGGTCGCAGTCGTCGATCTGGGCTCGACGGCCGTTCGCCTGCTGGTCGCGCGAGTCACCCCCGACACGGGCTATCGTGTGCTCGCCGAGGAGCGAGTGCCTACGCGGCTGGGCGGCGGCGCGCCCGGCACCCTGCCCCGGGAGGCGATCGACGCGACACTGCGGACCGTGCACCGCTTTTTCGCGCGGTACTTTCCGAATGGTCGAGGTCCGCGCATCGTCGCCGTCGCGACGTCGGCCGTGCGGGACGCCGAGAACCGCGAGCGGCTACTCGACCGGCTCCGGCGCGACGAGGGCATCGACGTACAGGTCCTCAGCGCGCGAGACGAGGCGCGGCTTGGCGTCGATGCCGCCCTCAAGAGCTTGGCGTTCGACAACGGCCTCGTCGTAGACCTGGGCGGCGCCAGCCTCCAGCTCAGCCGGGTACGGCGCCGCAAGGTCGTCTCTACGGCGAGCCTCGCGCTCGGCGCCGTCCGGACCACGCGCCGTTTTGTTCGCCACGATCCACCCAGGCCGCTCGAGCTTCGAGCGCTTCGCCGCGAGATCCGCACGCAGCTCATGATCGGTCTGCCTCCCGCCGCGCGTGGCGAGATCGTGGTGGGTCTCGGAGGCACCGTCCGCACTCTGGCCGGCATCCACCTCCGTGCTCATAGCGATCGCACGCGGCGCCACGGGCTACGGCTCAGCCAGTCCGACGTCACGGCCGTCCGGGAGCGACTCGAAGGTCTCGCCCGACGAAAGCGTCGGAAGATCCGCAGCCTCAAGGCCGAGCGCGTCGACATCATCCTGGCCGGCGCCATCGTCATCGAAGAGATCATGGTCTTCGGCGGCTACCTGTCGCTGGCGGTGTGCACGCGCGGGATTCGCGACGCCATTCTCCTGCGCGAGACCTTTCGCGGGAGAGGCTGAGTGAACTCGGACGCGTTCGTCAACCGCGAGCTCTCGTGGCTCGAGTTCAATCGGCGCGTGCTCGAGGAGGCGCAGGATCCGAGCGTGCCCTTGCTCGAGCGGGTGAAGTTTCTCGCCATCTTCAGCTCGAACCTCGACGAGTTTTTCATGGTGCGGGTGGCGGCGCTGAAGCGCCGCATCCACGCAGGCGATCACACCCAGGGGCCCGATGGGCTCACGCCCGCGGAGACGACAAGGGCTGTCGCGGCGCGAGTCCGTGAGCTGGTGGATGCTCAGCACCACTGCTTCCTTGGCGAGATCCAGCCGTTGCTCACCGCCGAGGGAATCCTTCTGCTCCGCCCCAAGGAGATGAGCGACGAGCAAGAGCACTTCCTCGAGGAGTACTTCCGCCGCACGCTGCTGCCCGTGCTGACGCCGCTAGCCGTTGATCCCGGCCATCCCTTCCCCTACCTTGGTAACCGCTCGCCGTGCCTCGTGGTCTCCATCCGACCGTCGACGCCTTCGGCGCTGCCCGTGAGCTCGCTCTCCGTGATCCACCTCCCGAGCCAGGTCCTCCCGCGCTTTGTCGCGCTGCCCGATCCTACCGGCAAGCACGTCTTCATGCTGCTCGAGGACGTGATTCGTCAGCACCTGCCGCGCATCTACAACGGCTACGACATCGTGTCGAGCAGCGCCATCCGGGTCACGCGCGACGCAGATCTACACGCGCGGGGCGGTGCCGCCGATCTGCTCGCCAGCATCGAAGAGGGCGTGCGTGAGCGCCGCCTCGGGACGGCCGTGCGGCTGCAGTACGACGCAGATCTGTCTTCCGACATCCTGGCCACGCTGCTCGACGAGCTGGAGCTCTCGCCCGGTGACCTCTACGAGGGCGAAGCCTTCACCGCCTTCTCGGATCTGTTCCAGCTCCACGCGGCCCTCGATCTCCCTCGGCTGAAGGACCGCCCGCTGCCGCCACGGCCGGTCCCGGCATTCGAGAGCGCGTCCGACATCTGGACCGCGATCCGCGCAGGGGACGTTCTCGCGCATCACCCTTACCACGCCTTCGACGCGGTCACCCGCTTCGTGCACGAGGCCGCCGTCGATCCCAAGGTGCTCGCCATCAAGATGACGCTCTACCGCGTGAGCCCGGCCTCGCCCATCGCGCACGCGTTGCGCACGGCCGTCGAGAACGGCAAGGAGGTCACCGTCCTCGTCGAGCTGCAGGCGCGCTTCGACGAGGAGGCGAACATCCGCTGGGCGCGCGCGCTCGAGGAGGTAGGCGCCCACGTCGTCTACGGCCGCGCCGGCCTCAAGACCCACTGCAAGGCGTGCCTCGTCGTCCGGCAAGACACCGACGGCCTGCGGCGCTACTGTCACCTCGCCACCGGTAACTACAACGTGCGGACGGGTGGCGTCTACGGCGATCTCGGGCTCTTCACCTGCCGCGATTCGTTCGGCGACGACCTCACCGCGCTGTTCAATCTCCTCACCGGTCATATGCGCCCACGTGAATTCCATCACCTTCTGCTCGCGCCCACGGACTTGCGCGAAGGGCTCGTCGAGCGTGTCCGCCGCGAGGCGGCCCATGCCCGGGCCGGGCGCCCCGCGCGGATCATCGCGAAGATGAACGGCCTCGTCGACCGCCGCCTGATCGAGGAGCTGTACGGCGCCAGCGAGGCGGGCGTGCGGATCGACCTGATCGTGCGCGGCATGTGTTGCCTGCGCCCCGGAGTGCTCGGGCTCTCGTCGAGAATCCGTGCCATCTCCATCGTCGACCGCTACCTCGAGCACGCGCGGATCTCCTACTTCGAGAACGGTGGGGACGCTGAATATCTGCTTTCTTCCGCGGACTGGATGCCTCGCAATCTCGATCGCCGCGTCGAGATCGCGTTCCCGGTGCTGGATCACCACCTCCAGACCCAGGTTCGTGAGATCCTTGAGATCCAGCTCGCCGACACCGTGAAGGCTCGGCGCATCCTCCCGGACGGAAGCTCCGTGCGTATTCGGGGGCACGGGGAGTCTCGGCTCCGCTCGCAGGAGCTTCTCTACGAGGCGACGGCAGCAAGCGGTAGTTACGGGAAGGGGTTACGGGTCACCCCGTAACCCCTTGAGTAGTTGGAGCGGCCGACCGGATTCGAACCGGCGACGTCCAGCTTGGGAAGCTGGCATTCTGCCACTGAATTACGGCCGCCCGGCGACTCCTATCTTACAACCATCCGCGTCTTACAACGATCCGCACCGCCCTATTTCCCGTCCTTGAGCGACATCGTATAGGCCTGGAGCACCTCGTCGCTGCGCGCCTTCCAGTTCAGACGCTTGCTCACGCCGTAGAGGTCGACCTGCTGGTAGAGCGGCACCGCCGGTACCTCGTCGACCCAGAGCTTGTTGATCCGATGGTACTGCTCGAGGCGCTTCTTGTCGTCCATGATGGCCTGGGCTTCGTCGAACATCCGGTTGAAGTCCTCGCTGTACCAGTTGACGAAGATCCCGGGCGCCCTGAACAGCGGGCCGTAGACGGTCTCGGCGTCCATCGTGCCGGTGCCCCAGCCGATCAGCCAGATCGGTCCGGCCTTGTGGACGTACACCATGCTGTTCAGATAGGTCACGAAGTCGTAGGTGCGGAGCGTCGTCTTGATGCCCGCCTTCGTGAGCTGGCCCGACACCGCCTCGGCCACCTCCGCGTCGCGCACGTAGCGGCCGCGCGGGCCGTGCAGCGTGACCTCGACGCCGCCGCTCAGGCCCGCTTCGGCCAGGAGCTTCTTGGCGCGTGCCGGGTCGGCCTTGATCGGCGAGAGCTTCGGGTCGAAGCCGAAGTGCATCGACGGCAGCATCGTGGCGACGCGCACGCCCTTGCCGTCGAGCACGGTCTTGATGATCTCGTCGGCGTCGATCGCGTACGCGATGGCCTGACGGACGCGCTTGTCGGCGGTAGGCCCGTTGTAGGTCCCCGTCACCTTGTGCTGCGCGTCCATCTGGTGCGTGTAGAACATGAGCTGAATGGTGCGGATCGACGGCGCCGTCGACAGGAAGAGCTTGGGGTGCCGGTCGATGATCGCGCCGAGATGCGGCGGAATGTTCACCGCGAGGTCGATCTCGCCGTTCTGCAGCGCGGCCACGCGTACCGCGTCGTCGGGAATGGGGCGGAACACCACGGTCTTGATCTGGGGCGCCCCGCGCCAGTACGCGGCGTTCGCCTCGAGCACGATCTCCTCGTCCTTCGACCAGCGGACCAGCTTGTAGGGGCCGGTGCCGATCGGGTTCTTGGAAAGCTGCCCGGTTTCCTTGCCGGCGGCCTCCTTGGGCGGCAGCATGCCGCTCTGGGCGAAGGTCATCACCGGCAGAAAGGTCGGCCAGGGCTTCTTGGTGTGCACGCGGATCGTGTACGGATCGACGATTTCAACGCGGTCGATCGGGGCGAAGAAGGTCGCGCCGCGGAGCTTACCCTGCCCATTCGCCAGGCGCTCGAGCGTGAACTTCGCCGAGTCGGCGTTGAAGTCCTCGCCGTTGTGGAACTTCACACCGCGACGCAGCTTCACCTCCCACGACGCGGGCGGCACGAACTTCGGCATCTCGGTGGCGAGCGCAGGAACGATCTTGAGATTCGGGTCGCGCTCGTACAGCGTGTCGAAGATGTGTCGGCCCACGTTCGAGGCCGGCGTTTCCGACTGATTGGCGACGTCGAGCGTGGTGGGATCGACGCCCTGCGCGAGCACGACCTTGCCGGCCGGCGCGGCGCTCGCCGGCGACGACACGAGCGTTGCGACGATGGCTGCGGCGGCGATTTTCCATCCGATCATGCGGAGCCTCCTGGACGACTGAATCGGCCGCTTCGAGTGCCCGCCTACTCTAGGGGCCGCCCGGAGGCGAGTCAAGGTACGCGAGCGCCTCGTCGCGCGTAGTGACGAGTCCGATGGCCTGGGCCTCGCGTGCCCGCTCGAGAAGACGGCCGACCGCGGGACCCGGCGGAAGGCCGAACCGCTCCATGACATCCGTGCCCCGGAGCAGCGCAGGCGCGTCGGCGCCTGACGGCTGCTCCTCCCAGCCGCGCAGCAGATCCCGGATCAGCGTCGAGCCGCGCCAGATCGAGCGGGGCGAGTCGCCCCTGACCGCCGCGGCGTCCACGAGGGATAACAACAAGAGGTCGCGCGTGTCCTCGCGCAGGTCGCGGTAGAAGCGATAGCGCGCCCGCGGGGTCACGACGCCGGCGGCGGCCAGGTGCATGGGGCGCAGATGGTGCCGGACGAGGCGCTCGAGCACACCACGGGCACGCGCCGGCAGCTTGAGCCGCTCGCCGACGGCGCGCGCGCGCGCGGCGCCGATCACGTCGTGCTCGAAGAAGCGCACGCGCCCGTCGACCACCCGGCGCGTCTCGGGCTTCGAGACGTCGTGCAGGAGCGCGGCGAGCTTCAGGACCTGCCCTCGACGCACATCGCCGCCGAGCTCCTCGGCCATGTGGGCGGCGAGCTCCTCGCCGAAGGGCCGGAGCCCGCGCAGGCCCGGCAGGAGCACGTCGGCCCCCGCGACCGTCCGCAGCGAGTGTTCGAGCACCGGGAAGCGGTGAGGCGCCGGCTGGGGCGTCGCACGCATCGGCTCGATCTCCGGCATGATTACGCCGAGCAGACCGAGCGCGTCGAGGCGCCGGAGTGCGCGGGCCGTGCCCGGAAGCGCGAGCACCGCCAGAAGCTCGTCGCGAACGCGCTCGGCGGAGACGGTGGCCAGCGCCGGACCGGCGGCGCGGATGGCCTTGGCGGTCGACGGCGTCAGGCGAAGGCCCAGCGTCGCCTCGAGGCGGACGCCGCGGAGCGTGCGGAGCGGATCGTCCGCGAGCACGCGCGCGTCGGGGACCCGGAGCCGGCGCGCCCGGAGGTCGCCGAGCCCCCCGGTCGGATCGATCACGCGGGCGCGGCCGTTTCTCAGGAGCTCGCCCAGGGGAACCGCCAGGGCGTTCACGGTGAAATCGCGGGCCGCGAGATCGCCTTCGAGGGTGGCCGCCCGCCAGTCGGTCACGTCGAGCCAGGCGCCGCGCGCGACGACGCGCGCCGCGCCGCGCTCGGGATCGAGCGGCACGAAGGCGCCGCCGAGCTTCGTGGCCACCCGGCGCGCCAGGTCGAGCGCTCCCGACGGCACCGCAACGTCCAGGTCGGCGATCGGCCGCGCACCTCGCCCGCCGCCGCGCCAGGCGTCGCGCACGGCGCCCCCGACGAGCACCGGCGGCCGATCGCGATCGGCGGCCCTCAGCACGGCGCGCAGGAGCGTCCGAGCCCCCTGCGTCAGGTGATCGAGATGGAAGTAGGAGCCGGACCGCGTCGCGCGGCGAGGCGACACTTCAGCGGACCGAGAGTAGGAGCCGAGCCGCGGCCTGCGGCGGGGTGCCACTACACGAACTCGAGGCCGCCCGTCCCGATCCGGTATTCGACGATCTCGTCGCTCATCGCGCTGCCGCGGTGCTTGACCACGCAGAGCATGCGGGCCAGCCGGTTGCCGACCCGCTCGCTGCCGAGAACCACGATGGTGTTCGCGGTGGCGCCGATGTCGCCGGGGGCCACCTTGCGCGCGAGCAGGTCTTCGAGCCGGGTCTCCTCGGTCGTGACCAGGAGCACCGTGGTCAGCGCCGTGTGGTCGTAGAGGTGCGCGTCGATGAACTCCCGGTGCTTCCACACCGGCAGGCAGATCTCCATGCCGAGCGTTTCGGCGTCCCGGTGGATGGTCTTGCGATAGAGCTCGTCGAAGATGAAGAACTGGATCGAATCGGCCGGCGAGTCCATGGGCTCGACGCCGTCGACCACGACGCGCCGCGTGCCCGCCGCGCAGTGGAAGTAGACGAACGGCCGGACCGTGTAGAGCGCGTGATTGTAGGCGGCCTTCCAGTTCCAGTCGAACTCCCGGCCGCCGTCCGGTGCGGCTACCTGGAAGTCGCGGACCCGGCCCACCCAGGGGCACGCATTGGAGTAGAACGCGTCCATCTGGTCGGGCGGCGGATACGGATCGGCCATCGGCGTCACCGTATGCGTCCACGGCTTGAGCGACCACGCGAAGAGCCGGGCGGCGTACTCGTCGTGCTGCTGTGAGTCGCCGCGCCCGTTCAGGTCGAGGACCACGCCGCGGGCGCGGTCGGCGACCTTTCCGTGATCGACGAAGGTGAGCCCGAGGTGCGTCTTGCCGATGCCGGTCGCGCCGTAGATGACCGTGAGCGTGCCGGGTAGCAGGCCGCCGCCCAGCATCGCGTCGAGCCTGGCGAGGCCGGTGGATACGCGCAAAGTCACGAGCGTCGAGTCTACACCGCCCGGCCCTTGGTCCGGAACTGTCGCTCGTAGAACGCCTTGAGCTCGTCGAGCGTCGTGGCCTGGCCGGGCGTCTTGTCGTCGCGGACGCGCGTGATCCGTGCGAACCGGAGCGCCAGTCCCGAGGGGTAGGTCGGGCTCTTCTGGATCTCGTTGTGCGCCACCTCGACCACGACCTCGGGCCGCACGCGCACGGTGTAGCCGTCGTCGCTCGTGGCGAGCGCCCAGAGCCGCTCGGTCATCTCGACGAACTGGCGGCCGGTGAATCCCTTGAACGTCTTGCCGACGTCCGCGAACGCGTCGCCGTCGCGCACCGCCAGGTGATAGTTGGAGAGCCAGCCCCTTCGCCGTCCAGAGCCGCGATCGGCGGCGACGATGACGCAGTCGACGGTCTCGGCCGCCTTCAGCTTGAACCAGCGCTTGCCCCGCCCGCCGGGCTCGTACGTGCTCGCGAGGTCCTTCGCCATCACGCCCTCGTGCCCGGCCGCGAGCGCTCGCGCCAGGAACTCGTCGGCCGCCGCCGTCGACGTGACGATGGCGCGCTCGGCCAGGTGGCGCCCGCCGGTCACGGCGACCAGCGCGTCCCAGCGCTCCCGGTACGGCGCGTCGATCAGCGAGCGCCCGCCGGCCATGAGGCAATCGAAGAAGTGCAGAGCGAGCGGCATCTCGCGCACCAGCCGCGCCACGTCGTGGACGCGCCGGAACCGGCGCATCAGCTCCTGGAACGGCAGCGGCCGCCCCGCCGGGTCGAGCGCCAGTACCTCGCCGTCCAGGATGAACGGCGCCGCGGTGAGCTCACGCCGCGCCGTCTCGACGACGTCGGGCAGGCTCGCGGTGACATCGGAGAGACCGCGCGTCCAGATCCTGATCTGCTCGCCGTCGCGATGGAGCTGGATGCGGGCGCCATCGTACTTGTACTCGAGCGCCGAGGTCCCGCCGTGAGCCGCCAGCACCTCGTCGAAGTCGTCGGCGATCTGGGCGAGCATCGGCAGGAGCGGAACGCCCGGGCGGACCTCGGCCGATGCGAGCGCCGCGGCGCCCCCGCGGGCCGCGCGCACGGAGACCTCCGAGAGGTCGCCCAGCCTCAAGGCGGCGCGGCGGGTCGTCTCGAGCGGCGCCGAGAACGCACGGGCTATCGCGTCGAGCACGAGCCCGTCCGACACGCCCGTGCGCATCTCGCCGCCGATGATCTGCTGCAGCACCTCCCGCTCGTCCGCCGACGCCCCCG
>Ga0209438_1000621_pt1 | contig 11078 bp, 15 predicted proteins | sample GraSoi_2013_20cm_FD_185825 | JGI IMG/M metagenome (GOLD analysis project Ga0209438, IMG submission 185825) | Grasslands soil microbial communities from the Angelo Coastal Reserve, California, USA - Sample 9_17_2013_20cm (SPAdes) (version 2) | ecosystem: Environmental > Terrestrial > Soil >...
TGACACGACGCCATCGGCACCATCGGCCGAACCCCCGCAGCCCAAACCACCGCGTCCTCGGAAGCCGCGTCCGCCGACCTATTTCGAGCCGCCCCCTGGTTTCTTCTGGTTTTCGCGCTGAGCTAAGCTGAGCTAAAGTGTGTTTGAGCGAAAACTCTACGGCCCGTTGACCCCGCGCCATCGTCCAAACCGCCACGGCAGATACCATCGCGCGCCCGGCGGTTTCGTCAGCGGCACGTTGTCGATTCCGGAAGTGCCCCAGGGCTGGCAGCGCAACAGCCGCGCCAGGGTCATCCATCCTCCGCCCCACAGTCCGAAGCGCTCGATCGCCTCGTCGCCGTAAACCGAGCAGGTCGGCAGATGGCGGCAGTTGTAACCGACCAGCGGCGACAGCGTGTGCCGGTAAAGCCAGATCATCGCGCGTCCGGCATTGCGCGGCAGTCGCTGAAAAGCAGCGCCGCAGTCCGGACAATGCGAATATTTCATAGGCGCCGTGCCCGATATTGAGCCCGTATTTGCCCGGTTCCTTTGCACGGAACCAGACCTCACATGTATTTGAGTGACACTTGCCCAAATATTGCATTCATCTGGGGGCGATGCAGCCAAATGTTAATAGACGCTTCTTTGTCATGCGGTTAGCATTTTCATAACGCCTGTGTGACGAGAATCATATGGCGTTGAACTGGGGCCCGCTACCACTGCTCGGTCTGGAGCGCGAGGGGGAAGGAACCAACTTGAGGCTTGTGAAGTCGTTTCGATCCAGCGGCCGTGCGCTACTTGGCGCCGTCGCCCTGTGCATCGCATTGCCTGCCATGACGGCCGGGGACGGTGGTCGGGCGCACGCTGGCGTCACCCTCGAAGAGCGCAAGATGCCGATGCGGTTCAGCTGGGTCGCGTGCCAGCCGAATTGCCGGGGCTGGGTCAGCGCGGTCGGCATCGTGACCGCAGATACTCCCCAGGATTTCGAAGAGTTCGCGCGCGGACGCCAGCTCGGCGGCGCAACCATCGTACTGGATTCCAGCGGCGGCTCGGTCAACGACTCCATCACACTCGGGCGGCGCTGGCGCAATCTCGGTGCGCTGACCACCGTCGGCAACAGCACCCAGACCCGCACCGCGCAAGGCGATCGTGCGAGCGTCGCGCCCGAAGCCTATTGCGAATCGATGTGCGTGTTTCTGCTGCTGTCGGGCAAGACGCGCTACGTGCCCGAGGCCGCGCATGTCAGGGTACATCAGATCTGGATGGGTGACCGCGCCGACGACGCCAAGGCCGCCAGCTACACCGCCCAGGATCTGATGATCGTGGAGCGCGACATCGGGCGTCTCGCCAAATTCACCTTCGACATGGGCGGCGCGGGCGATCTGCTGTCGCTGTCGCTGAGCGTGCCGCCGTGGGAAGATCTGCACGAATTGTCGCGGGCCGAATTGCGGCTGACCAATCTGGTCACCACCGATGCCGTTGCCGAGGTGCTGCCACAGCTCGACAGCCCCAATGTGCCGGTCGCCGAGGTCGTGGCCAAACCAGTGCAGGATCGTTTCGTGAGCGAGACGGTAAGCGCGGAGAAGCCGCAGGCTGCGTCGGCCAAGTCGACCAAGACCGCCGAAGCCATCGTTCCGACCGGCGGCGTCGCGCCGGTGGCACCCCCGCAGTAGAGGCGATAAAGCCGAACCTGGAACGGTGTCATCATCCGCGAAGGCGGATGATCCAGTATGCCGCGGCGGTTTTGATTAGCCGCGAATTCGCGGATTACGGGATGCCCGCCTTCGCGGGCATGACGAAGTGGTATTGCAACGTTCACCCCTGCACCGATACCGGCTGCTTCGCCTTCGCTTCGATCTGGCCGATCGCATCGACCACCGCATCGAAGGTCAGCATGGTGGAAGCATGCCGCGCCTTGTAGTCGCGGACCGGCTCGAGCAGCGCGATGTCGGCCCACTTGCCTTGTGGGGGGCCGCCGTTTTCCTTCAGCATCTTCCGCACGGTCTCGCGCAATTCGCGCAGTTCGCTCGCCGTCGACCCGACGACATGGCTTGCCATGATCGAGGACGAGGCCTGGCCCAGCGCGCAGGCCTTCACATCATGAGCGAAATCCGTGACCACGGGACCGTTCATCTTGAGGTCGATCTTGACGGTCGAACCGCATAGCTTGGAGTGCGCCGTGGCGCTGGCATCGGGGTCGGGGAGGCGTCCGAGCCGGGGTATATTGCCGGCCAATTCGATGATCCGCTTGTTGTAGATGTCGTTCAGCATAAGATTGGGGTCTCGGCTTCCGGCGCGATCGCCCTTGGCGACCGCTGTTCACAGCCCTATATATGGACGGGAATGGCCGAAATACAGTCCGGTCGTTTCCTGGCGGTCTCAAATAGAGCCAATTCGGCCGCTGTGGTGTTATTAATGTGGGACTCAGGCGTCCGGCGGCAAACCGCCCCGTCTGCCCGGTGACACTCCGGCCTCACTCAAGGCCGGTCGAACGGAGTTGACATGGACGCGCTGATTAAGCCGCTACGCCCAACCAAGCCTTCTGACCTCAAGCCTTCTGACCTCAAGCCTTCTGACCTCAAGCCTTCTGACCTCAAGCCTTCTGACGTGAAGTCCCCGGATTCACGGATGCCGGATGCTCGCCCGGCCGAGCTGGATCCGTCTGAATTTCTGGCCGCCGCCGTACGCGCGGACCAGCCGCGTCCCTCGCGCGCCGAGGCCGAGCACGCGGTACAGACCCTGCTTGGCTATATCGGCGAGAACCCCGACCGCGAGGGCCTCTTGGATACGCCGCGCCGGGTGGTCGAGGCCTTCGACGAACTCTATCAGGGGTATCACCAGTGTCCGGCGGAGGTCTTGACCCGCACGTTTGGTGAAACGGCCGGCTATGACGACTTCGTGCTGATCCGCGACATCGAATTCACCTCGCAATGCGAACATCACATGATGCCGTTCTACGGCCGGGCGCATATCGCCTATACGCCGGTCGAGCGGGTGGTGGGATTGTCGAAGCTGGCGCGGCTGACCGATATCTTTGCCCGCCGCCTGCAGACCCAGGAGCACCTGACCGCCCAGATCGCCGCTGCGATCGACGAGGTGTTAAAACCCCGCGGCGTTGCAGTGATGATCGAGGCGGAGCATACCTGCATGTCGGTGCGCGGCGTCGCCAAGCATGGCGCGACGACGTTCACCAGCCGCTTCACCGGCATGTTCCGCGACAATCCGGCGGAGCAGTCGCGTTTCATGTCCATGGTGCGAGGGCCGCAGCGCTAACCCTCGGCCGTGTTTTTCGAGGGACTGCCCGTGTCCACGTCTGCAGATATAAATGACATCGAGGAAGGGCTTAAGTTCCAGCCCAAATTCGACGCCTCAGGCCTTGTGACCTGCGTCGCTACCGACGCGGTGACCTGCGCGGTGCTGATGGTCGCGCACATGAACGACGAAGCCTTGCGCAGGACCATCGCCAGCGGGGAGGCGTGGTATTTCAGCCGCTCCCGCAACGCGTTGTGGCGCAAAGGCGAAACTTCCGGCCATGTCCAGCGCGTGGTCGAGATGCGCTTGGATTGCGATCAGGACGCGATCTGGATCAGGGTCGAGCAGACAGGCGCTGCGTGCCACACCGGCCGACGGTCCTGCTTCTACCGCGCGGTGAGCCCAAGCGATGGCGGGCCGCTTTTGTCATTCGTGGATGCGGACAAGATGTTCGATCCGAAGGCGGTTTATCGGGAATGATCATCCACCGTCATTCCGGGGCGCGCGAAGCGCGAACCCGGAATCTCGAGATTCCGGGTCCACGCGAAGACGCGTGTCCCGGAATGACGATTGGAAAACCTTAACCCATCGTTAACCATAACCATCCCAGTGTAACTCCGGCATGAGCGCTATTTCGCGCTCTGTAAGGCCGGGCGGTCGTTTCGCGAGGAGCGGGGCACCTACAACATGTCGGTCGACGCTTCAAACGCCACCACAGCGGCAGGCATCGATCCGTCGCGCGCGCGGATTGCGGGCGCCATCAAGCAGGCGGCCAGCACTACCGGCACCAGCTTCGAATATCTGCTCGCCACCGCCAAGATGGAATCCAATTTCAATCCGAAGGCCAGCGCCACGACCTCGTCGGCGCGCGGGCTTTATCAATTCATCGACCAGACCTGGCTCGGCACCGTCAAGGAAGCAGGCTCCCAGCTCGGCTACGGCAAATACGCCGACGCCATCACAAAATCTTCGTCCGGCAGCTACTCGGTCAGCGATCCCGCTGCGCGCGACGCGATCATGAAATTGCGCGACGATCCCGATGCTGCCTCGTCGATGGCGGCGGTGCTGACCCAATCCAACAGTTTCAAGCTCACCGGCGACATCGGCCGCCGCCCGACCGATGCCGAACTCTATATGGCGCATTTCATGGGCGTCGGCGGCGCGGCCAAGCTGATCTCCAATGCCGAGGACCATCCGAACGCGTCCGGCGCGCGGCTGTTTCCGAACGCAGCCGCGGCGAACCGTTCGATCTTCTACGATCGCGGCGGACGCGAGCGCAGCGTCGCGCAAGTCTATTCGGTGCTGACACAGCGCTACGACAGCGCCGCCAATTCATCGGCGACGCGGTCCGCGATGGCGTCGGCCGGCGTGATGCCGGCGAATGCGACGTTCGCCAGCGCGGCTGCGGGCGCAGCACCCATCGACAACGCCGCCTATCTCTCAAGTTTTCCGGATTCTTCGCGCGCGGCTACGGCGGCGGCAGCGTCGCAGCCGGCGCTCAAGACCGCATCGCTGCAACCGAGCGAGCCGATCTTCCGCTCGCTGTTTCAAGCCGGCGAACGATCCCAGCCGGTCTCGCCGGCGGTTCACGAATTGTGGGGCAGCTCGACGTCGCTGACGTCGGTGCCGACATCGGTCACGATCACGTCTCCGATCTCCTCGCTGCCAACGCGCACACCAAATGTCCGCGCGCCGCAACCGCTCGACCTCTTCAGCGACCGCAGCGGCGCCTTCAGAAGCTAGCTGCGTAGCATGCGGAAGTTGCCGCCCGTCATTGCGAGCGAAGCGAAGCAATCCATAAGGCCGCAACGGAAGAATGGATTGCTTCGTCGCTTGCGCTCCTAGGAAGAAAGTCGCTCAAAAACGGTGTCATACTACCAACATCGAGCCTCAAACTTTCATCCAAGGCGGGTCGGTGCCTTATCCACCGGTCCCAACTCGCAATGACGATTCGTTCTCGACCCGCTCACACGAGGATGAGGCCGCACGCGGAGAAGTTGGTACTTACCGAGCACCCTTAACAAAACGTCAATAAAACCAGCTGCTTATGGTGAACGCTTTGTTAAGCGTCGTGGTTTATTTTGTATGACAGTGGCATCTCGGTGTCGTTTACAGGTTGCGTAGGCTGGCTGGGACAATGATCGTTCGGCAGTTCATCAGTTGGATAAGAACCGCTCCGGCAGGCGAGCGGGCGGAGGCTACGCGGGCTTTGGCGCGGGCCTGGCTGATTTCGGATTTGTCCGCGGAGGACCGCGTCGCCGCCGAAGGTGCGCTTCTGATGCAGCTCGACGATGCGTCGCCGCTGGTGCGCCAGGCCATGGCCGAGGTGTTTGCGCGCAGCACCGAGGCGCCCGCCGCCATCGTGCAGGCGCTGTCGCTCGACCAGCCGTCGGTGGCGCTTCCGGTGCTCGAATTTTCACCGCTGCTGATCGATGCCGACCTTGTCGACATCATCGCGACCGGCAATTGCGAGATGCAATGCGCCATTGCCCGCCGCAACAATCTGCCGGCCTCGGTCTGTGCGGCGATCGCCGAAGTCGGCACCGCCGCGGCAGCGCTGGAGCTGATCGAAAATGCCTACGCGGAACTGGCGCCATTTTCCTGGGATCGTATCGTCGAGCGCCACGGCCATCTCGCCGCGATCCGGGAATCGATGCTGGTGCTGGAAGATCTGCCCGCAGCGACGCGGGTGGCACTGGTGGCCACACTGTCGGATACGCTGGCGCAGTTCGCGGTCGCCCGCAACTGGCTGAGCGCCGATCGGGCGGCGCGGATCGCGAGCGAGGCGCGCGAGCGCTCCACCGTGAATATCGCGGCGGGCTCACACGGCGACGACGTGCGTGGCCTGGTGCGGCATCTGCGCGCCTCGGGCCAGCTCACCGCCGGGCTGATCCTGCGCGCGCTGTTGTCGGGCAATCAGGAATTGTTCAATGCCGCACTGGCCGAATTGTCCGATCTGCCGCCGGCCCGCGTCGCCGCACTGCTGCATGACTGCGGCAGCGGCGCCAGCCTGCAGGCGCTGCTGATACGCGCCGGATTGCCGGAATCGACCTTCGCGGCATTCCGGGTGGCGCTCGAAGTCAATCATGAAACCGGATTTGTCGACACCGCCGGCGGTGCTGCCAGATTGCAGCGCCGAATGGTCGAACGCGTGCTGACGCATTGCGCCACCGACCGGAAGGCCGCCGAGGCGCTATTGATCCTGCTGCGGCGCTTTGCGACCGAGTCGGCGCGGGAAGAAGCCCGCATGTTCTGCGACGAGTTGATGGCCGAAGAAGCCACAGCGCCCCGCGACCTGATCGCGGCCTGATCGCATCACCCTCGACGTCGTCCGCGAGGCGGCGCGGCTCACGCCGCTGATGTCAAAGGTCGCGCGCGTTCGATCCGCTTGCGTTCGCGCGGTGAATGCATCGCTTCCCACAGGTCGCTTCGCCGCTGCACATTGAGCCAGAAATCCGGGCTGTTGCCGAACACCCGGGCGAGAATGAGCGCTGTCGCCGCGGTCACATTGCGGCGATCGTTGCACAGCTCATTGACGTGCTTGCGTTGCACGCCCATGGCTTCCGCCAGCGCGCCTTGCGTCAGGCCGATCGGCTTCATGAATTCCTCGACCAGAATTTCGCCAATCGTCGCCGGTTTGCGCTTCGTCATCAACATGGCTTGCCTCACTCATAGCTGTGATCGTCCAGATATAGATCTTCCGCCTCACCCCGGCCGCTATTCCACCGAAACACCAGCCGCCATCGCTTGTTGACGCGAATCGAGTGGAGGCCTTCGAGATTGCCCCGCAGCTTCTCGAAATGGTTGCTGGGCGGCGATCTCAAATCGCGGTCCGTTGTTGCGTCGTCGATCATCTGGATCTTGCGGAACAGGCGGTCTTCCAGATCGGACGGGATTTTCTTCGACCTGACGTCGTTGACGAAGAACTCGCGCAACCAGCCGTCCCGAAAGCTCAGAATCATGCCGCAATCCTGTCTGAGGCATTGTACCACCCTATGACCCAAATCGCAATGGCGGGCAGCACATAAAGGGCCTGCCGGAATCGACCTTTGCGGCGTTTCGGGTGGTGGAGGTTCCCGGATGTCTCATATCTGCCGCACTGCAGACCTTTCCCTCGAACTTGTCCTGTCTGCCGCACTGGTGACGTATTCCGGCGTTCATGGTCACGGCGTGTCTGAGGGCAACGCTCAGCAGGTTGCTGCCTTATTTCTTCTAACCTCGAGGAAAAGTACCGTGATGAAAATTGTGATTATAGCGGGTGCAACGCTTGCCGTGGTGACTGCCGCTGGCGCTGCCGACATCCCACGCCCACAGCCGGTCTATCAGACGGCCCAACTCGGCAAGATGCCGATTGGCAAGTCCCCAGTCGGGAAGACCCCGATCGGGAAGCCGCCCGTCGCGAGGCGGGCCTACTGATACGCGGTATGGACTTAAAAGGTCTGGTTGAATCTGGCCTTTGTCGTCGACAGGTGAGGGGCGAAGCGTGGCAAACAGGCCGACGAGATCAGGACTATGCTTGCTTGCGGGATTCACGCTCGCCGTTTTGCTCCAATGCGAAATCCAATCGGCTTCTGCACACGAGATTGACGTTCGCGCCGGTTCGGAGCGTTTCACTTCCCAGAGACGGGACGTCCACAAGCGCACCGCCAACGCGAATGCGCTTGTTTCCGGTGAGGCGCCCCTTGAATCGAAACCGGCGCCACGGTCGAATAGAAGGCCGGGGTCGGGATCCGCAAAGGGCCCGTACTACGTTGATTTCAGAGCCCGAACGGCGGCGAGCTGGGGACACGCTTTCGTCTGGTTTGGCAAGACAAGCGAGCGCGCAGTTGAAGTCGCGGGCCTTACCCCTGCGGGAGACACCCTGCCTTATGTAATTGGTCATTTGATGTGGGTGCCGTCCGAGACCGGGGCAAGCTATGGCGATCTTGATCCGCAGTACCTGACCGCCAGTTACCGGGTTTACTTGAATGAGCCGGACGCAAAAAGGGTTTTCGCATACATCAAGAAATTACAGGCGAGTTCACCGGTCTGGAACGCCGAAATATCCAATTGCACTTCGTTTATCGGTAGCATCGCAGATTTCATGGGATTGAAAGTTCCTCTCCGCTGGCAGCGTCCTGAGGACTACGTCAACCGTCTCAAGGCGATCAACGGCGGGCGCCAGGTCGTCGAGCTGTCGTCAACACAATAGCTCGCGTTCGGTTCGGACTTAGTATTCGTCTGGGTCCAAACTCGCTGCGAAGGCAACCGTCAACAGGTAGAGAACCTCAAGTCCCAGTGCGTACAGGATGCCGACGGGACCAAGCAGCAAACACAATACTGTCGCGATCAGCACGAACCCAATCGTGCTTCTGACGATGGGACGCTGTTCTCGAAACCAATGCTGTTGAACTATCATGTAAGTCGCCTCGGTTGATGCCCGCGCCCAGAGTAATGGTGCAAAGAGATGAACCGTATTGCGCGCGTCCACGCGGCTGACCGGTGGACCGGCGCCCAGGAACCGCGCACATACGCGGCGCCCAGCCCTCGCGTTCGTGATGGGGGCGATGACGCCCTCCTCTCCAGGAGGAAACACCACCGTCAGCGATATTGTTCCTTCACTTTCCTCTATGCCCGCCCAATCAGGTTGTCGAGATGCGGGCTTGACTTTTGGAGAACAAAAGAAGAACATCGGCCATCGCCAGTCGATACGGAACAACGTTATGCACCCTCGTTCACAGCCGAGTGAGAAGGGGGCTGACGAGTTGGAGGTCGCTGTGGATGAGGCCATCGCTGCTTGCGGCGGTGACATGAGGTCCACCATCCGCGCGTTGATTGTGGCGAACGAATATTTGGAGTCTGAGGCTTGTGAACTGATGGCGGCGGTGTCGCACGCCTATGTGCGCGGCCGATTTCGCACCTATTCAGGCTAGAGCATGATCCGGAAATCCCGCGCTAGGAGGGCGAGATGGCGGAAGAAACCTACTTCGTCGCTCTGCCGTTTATTGCTACGGACGAGGGCGTCGCGCCGGGGGAGCCGGTCGAATGCTTCAATGCAAACGCTGCCGTGATGCGTGCCGAGGCGCTATCGCGCAAGCAGGGTCATGTCGGCGCCGTCGCATTCAGCCGCACCGGTGATCCGGCCACCGGAGTTTTCAATGATGCCGAGGTGATCAGGAAGTTCGGCGACGTCCCTGACGACCTGAGTGCGTTGTGATGGAGCGCGCGTGCCGACGCATTGCGCCACCGACCGGAAGGCCGCCGAGCCGCTGTTGCTCTTGCTGCGGCGCTTAGCGACCGAATAGGCACGGGAAGAAGCCCGCATGTTCTGCGACGAACTGATGGCCGAAGAAGCCACAGCACCGCACGACCTGATCGCGGCCTGATCGCATCACCCTCAACATCGGGACAGGGCGCTGCTTTGCAGCGCCGACCTCCTCCTCAAGGGGAGGTGAGAAGAAGCGGGGCGACGGATATCACCAGCCGTAATCGTCATCGGGCGGGCAATAGCCGCTGCGATAGCCATAGCCGCCCCCATAGCCATACGGGGCGGCGGCGTAGCGGTAGGAGGGATAGCCGCCATAGCCGCCATAATCGCCGTAGTCGCCATCGCCGCCATCGCCGCCATAGTAGCCGCCGTAATAGCCGCGCCTGGCGATCGCGCCGCCGGCGACGGCGCCGTAGCCGAGGCCGCGATAGCCATAGCCATAGCCGCGATAACCGACGCCGCCGCGATAGCCATAGCCGCCGCGATAGCCCCATCCGCCGCCTCGGTATCCGACACCGCGATAGCCATAGCCGCCGCCTCGATATCCGACGCCGCGATAGCCGTAGCCGCCGCCGCGCCAACGCACTTCGGTGGTGTTTTGGTCGACCATCGATTTGATCGCCGCCACATGGGTCGGCATCGGCCCGGCCTGCGCGCCCGCACTCAGCAGGGCGGCGGTTGCAGCGAGAAATGCGGTGCGCAGTGAACTCAACAACCTCATGATCACCTCCGTGCTGTGCGGCAGCGCTTGGCGCGGGCCGGTGAACAGCCTTGGGCGGCGCTGCCGCGGAGGTTTTGATCTAGATCAAACCGCATCCCGTGTCCGGTGCACCGCAGAGCCGGGACCCATGCTGCCTCAAGGTCGGTGCGGGCGAGATGGGTCCCGGCTCTGTGCAGTGGCATGAAGAATGCCGCGGTGTGTCCGGGACACGGTGCTAAATCTCAGCGCCCCACGCGCGCGTGATACGCAAAATCCACTCGCGATACCGTGTCAGCGGGGTGACGCCGGTGAGGCCGCCGAGCCGCTGCTGATCGTGCTGCGGCGCTTTGCGACCTAACCGGCGCGGGAAGAAGCCCGCATGTTCTGCGACGAGTTGATGGCAGAAGAAGCCATCGCGCCGTTTCAGCACGATCTCGCGGCCTGATCGCATTACGCTCGACGTCGTTCCTGCGCACGCGGTTCCCGGGGAATGCGAAACTCGAAGTGACTTACGTCCGTAGCGCATATTATGCGCTGAGATGGGCCCCAGTTCGGCGCCGAAGCGGCCGCCGCGCTTTGACGGGGCGACGTTGCGACTTTGTTTTCGTTGCCGATTTCTTAGCTGGCTTCGGTTTCACCTTTGGTATCCTTGTCGCGTCGCGAAATGCGTTGATCCCGACACACTGAACCTCGATCGCCCCGCTATCGGTTTCCAGTAGTGTTGCAGAAATGTTCGAGAGCCAGCCGATAACTGCGTCAAAGGACATTGGCTTCCGCGTGGAAGGGTTGAGCCATTGGCGGTCTCGGTGGTGAGTAATGACCAGTATCCCGTGACGGCGTGTAGCTGGCTTCAAATAATTAACCGCAAGCTGGTTTCGGAGCGCCTGCTCGAGTTCGGTG
>Ga0209438_1000622_pt1 | contig 11041 bp, 7 predicted proteins | sample GraSoi_2013_20cm_FD_185825 | JGI IMG/M metagenome (GOLD analysis project Ga0209438, IMG submission 185825) | Grasslands soil microbial communities from the Angelo Coastal Reserve, California, USA - Sample 9_17_2013_20cm (SPAdes) (version 2) | ecosystem: Environmental > Terrestrial > Soil >...
TCAGCGTCTATGAGCCGGTTCCCCCGGGAAAAGCCAAAGCGCAACCCGGGTTGCCGCTTTACGATGCGGAATGGTTTCAAATCTTTGAGCGCTTTGGCATGCGAGACTATGTCAATAATTTGGGAGTGAAAGAGGTCTGGATGTACACGGGTTATGTGCAACCCAATATTCCGAGTTACGACCCAGCCATCCATCCCCCGGAGAATCTGCGCGAGGGATGGGAGTCGAACATGTCGAGCCCGACTACCGGAGACATCTCCAACAGCAACCGCGACACCACCGACCTCCCCATTTATGACAAGACTTACATCGTTTACGGGAGAAATATCCGGCGCTTAGACCCGGTGACAATTCACGGCGACGGACATCAGTTGGAAGGTATGTTCGATTACGTCAACCGGCGTCAGATGGGTGATTCAGTGCTTTTCTGGCAAAAGTTTGTCGGGTTTTCAGCGACGGGCTTATGGCAGCGAGGACGCTGCGGCGACACCCATCATCCGCCGAACGCGCTCAATGATAGTGACATCAGGGACTGGAAGCCTGATGGCGGAGAGACCACAGCCTTCAGCGCGGCGACTTACGGCGACGTGCCCTATAGGTTTCCGAATAACTACCTTCAAGCTTTTGGCAGTTCTGTAATCGAGCCGAATTGGTATATTTTTTGGCGGCAGAGTATGCCAGGGCACGGCAATACTATTCCTTACAGCCTGAGTCGAATGACGAACTGGTGGCAGTTCATCGGTGATTGGGATGCGGCCTCTCGCGCCGGGCTGGGTTTGTATGAGCCGGCCAACTGCACCTTTTCACTTCCGGTGCGGAGCCAGATCTTCGCCTCGGACGGAGGGACAGGAGTTGTTAACGTTACTGCGGGAGCCGGGTGTCGCTGGATGGCTACCAGCAACGCGCCGTGGGTCAAACTTACATCGGGTGACACCAGCAATAACGGCAACACCGTTGTAAATTTCTCGGTTGCTGCAAACACCCACGGTTATCCTCGCGCGACAACGATCGTCGTCGCTGATCAGCCCTTCGTTGTGACTCAGTCTGCTCCGAATCCCACACTGCTCAGTGAGCAGACTTCGTCCGGAGCAATTGCTTTAGACTCGGTAACATTTGTGCGCGATCCTTTCTCCCTGCGAACGACGCATAACTTCAGTTCCGACCAACGAACCCGCATTAGTCTCTTTGCTCTGAACGTTGAGTTGCTGCCCAGCGAAAATATTTCTGTTGTCAGCGCTCAAGCCGAAGATCAGCAACATAGAATATTCTTGCTGCCAGTCGAATTCGTCGGCAGAGTACCGAACTTTGATTGGCTAACCCAAATAAACCTGCTCTTGCCTGAAGAACTATCGGCTGGTGAAGACCTGTCGATGAGTATAAGTATGCGAGGCCTACCTAGTAACAAAGTAACGATTAGAATTACTTCAAATCCGTTCTAACTGGACGCCGGGAAAACTTGGTGCTCTGCGGCATTGCCGACCTGGAGCCAGGACGCGAGCCATTTATAATAACTACGCCAGCAGCGAACTCTAGTCAGAAAACTGCCGAACCAACCTTGCTGAATGAGTGCTCATTCAGTATCATAGGCCCCTTGGTAAGCCAGTTTAGCGGGGTTTGAGTGAACCGAAGCGACAGGCAAAGATGCCTGGTCGTAGCAGACACTTTTATGAGAATTGAAAAAGCTGCGGTTTTGGGAGCGGGAACCATGGGGGCGCAAATCGCCGCGCACCTCGGGAATGCCGGGGTGCCGACAATCCTGCTGGATATCGCCCCGCGCGAATTGTTGCCAGAGGAACAGGCGAAGGGTCTAACCCTGGAATCGAAGCGGGTGCGTAATCGCATTGCTCAGGCCGGATTCGACGCTGGCAAAAAAGCAAAGCCGGCTGCATTCTTCACGCCTGAAAAAACCGGGCTCGTGAGCATCGGCAACTTCGAAGACGATCTTCAGAAACTCAAGGACTGCGATCTGATTATCGAAGCTGTCGTTGAAAATCTTGACATCAAACGTAGCCTGTACGAGAAGGTTGAACAACACCGGCGGCCCGGTACAATCATTGGTTCCAACACGAGCGGCATTCCGATCAGCCAGTTGGCCTCGGGCCGTTCCGATGACTTTCGTGCACACTTCCTCGGCGTCCACTTTTTCAATCCACCCCGCTACCTGCACCTCGTCGAAATAATTCGCACCGAGTGGACCAAGCCGGAAGTGTCGTGCTTCCTCTATGGCTTTCTCGATCAGCGTCTCGGAAAAGGTGTTGTCCCTGCGAAGGATCGGCCAAACTTTATCGCCAATCGCATTGGCACCTTTGGCTCGATGGTCACGATCAAGACCATGTTGGACGATGGCTACTCTATTGAAGAGATTGACAAGATCACGGGTCAGGCCGTGGGCCGACCGAAGAGCGCTACCTTCCGTACGCTTGATCTCGTCGGCCTCGACGTCGGCGGCCACGTCATCAAGAACCTTTACGAAGCGTTGCCCGAAGATGAAGAGCGCGAGGTTTTCAAGGCGCCGGAGTTCTTAGGCGCGATGGTCGCGAAGGGGATTCTCGGGAATAAAACCAAGGGTGGCTTCTACCGCAGGCAAACCGGCGAGAGTGGTAAGAAGGAGATCTGGACGATAGATCACGCCACGCTCGATTATCGTCCAGCTCAGAAAGTTAACTTGCCTGCGCTCGATATGGCAAAGAATATTGAGGACTTGCCCGAGCGCATCAAGGCTCTCGTTTGGGGTAAGGACCGCGTAGGCGCGTTTCTGTGGAAAACGATCTCGCGGACTTTTCGGTATACCGCCAACCGGATCCCCGAAATAGCCGATACGATAGTTGAAATTGATCGCGCCATGCGCTGGGGATACAACTGGGAGCTGGGAATTTTCGAAACATGGGACGCGATCGGCGTTGAAAAATCTGTCGCGCGGATGAAGGAAGACGGGCTCACTATTCCGGCAAACGTCCAGAAGCTGCTGGACGCGGGCGCGAAGTCTTTCTACAAAAAGGAGAATGGCCAACAGTCTTATTTCGACTTTGCTTCCGGTGAGTACGTGTCGCTGAGCGATCAGCCAGGCGTAATCATTCTTAAGTCAGTTAAAGATCGCACCGGTGTGATCAAGAAGAACTCGGGTGCGTCGCTGATCGATATCGGCGACGGTGTCGCTTGCCTGGAGTTTCATTCCAAAATGAATGCCATCGGCGGCGACACGCTGCAAATGTTGAAGCAGTCGCTGGCCGAAGTTGAAAAGAACTTCGTGGGTCTGGTTGTCGGTAATCAGGGAACAAACTTTTCGGTGGGCGCCAACATCATGTTGATGTTGATGGAGGCCCAGGAAGAGAACTGGGAAGAGCTTGACATGATGGGTCGTGCTTTCCAGGCCTCGACTATGAGCCTGCGCTATTCACCGAAGCCGGTAGTGGTTGCGCCGTTCAATTTGGTCTTTGGCGGTGGTTGCGAGATGGTGCTCCATGGCGACCGGGTGCGCGCGGCGGCGGAAACTTACATTGGTCTGGTGGAAGTCGGCGTCGGCATCATCCCGGCAGGCGGTGGGACTAAAGAATTGTTGTTGCGTACGCTCGATTCGATTCCAAAAAATGTTGACGATGCCGATCCGTTTCCGTTTGTGAAGCGCGCCTTTGAAACTATTGCACTGGCGAAGGTTGCAACGTCTGCGGAAGAGGCGCGAACGCTCGGCTTCCTGACAGCGGACGACACGATTTCAATGAATGGCGACCGCTTGATTGCGGATGCGAAGAAGGAAGTGCTGGCGTTGGCGGCAAGTGGTTATGTGCAGCCGCAACAGCGAACTGACATTCTGGCGCTGGGTAACGCGGCGCTGGCGACGTTGAAGCTGGGGATCCATCAGATGAAACGCGCCGGTTACATTTCGGATCACGATGCGTTGATCGGTGAAAAGCTGGCGCGTATCTTGACTGGCGGCGACTTGAATCATGAGACGCGAGTGTCTGAACAGTATCTGCTCGATCTGGAACGGGAAGCTTTTCTATCGCTGGCGGGAATGCGAAAGACGCAGGAGCGGCTTGCGGCAATGTTGAAGACGGGGAAGCCGTTGAGGAACTAAGCTTGGCTGATCTGGACTCGAGAGTGAAGAATCACCCGGTGGCTGCCTGGATGGTTATCGCTCTTTTCGGTGCTCTTCTTGGTACGCTTGCGGGAATAGTTTTCGCATTCGAGGCGACAAGATCAATCACCGAAGGCGTACTCGCCGACAATCCAGCGGACCCGCTTGATATGCTCCCCTTTGTTCAGCTTATGTATGTCGTTCTCGGTTTTTGCGGCGGCGCAATCGTCGGGTTATTTGCTGGTGGCGTTGTCTACGTTGCTAATCGGTCGCAAGGTGCGCAACGTTTGAACATTTGAGAAGGTAGAGGCTAATGAAAGACGCAGTAATTGTTTCAGCAGTTAGAACGGCAGTCGGGAAGGCGCCGAAAGGCACTTTGCGAAACACACGCCCGGACGAAATGGGCGGCGCGGTTATCAAGGAAGCGCTGGCACGCGTGCCGGGGCTTGAAGCCGCAGAGATCGAAGACGTGATCATGGGGTGCGCGATGCCGGAGGCGGAGCAGGGAATGAACGTCGCGCGCGCGGCTGCGATTCGCGCGGGGCTGCCGGTCGAAACCAGCGCGATGACAATCAACCGCTTCTGTTCGTCAGGCCTGCAGTCGATCGCTATTGCCGCCGACCGCATCAGGACCGGAAGTGCCGAAGTAGCAGTCGCCGGGGGACTCGAGACCATGTCAATGATTCCCATGGGCGGTCATATCATTCGTCCCAATCCTTATCTGGTCGAACATTATCCCGACTTCTATCTGAATATGGGCCTGGCCACTGAAAACGTGGCGCGCAAATACAACGTGAGTCGTGAGGAGCAGGACGAATTTGCGTTGCGTTCACACCAGCGGGCGGCCGCGGCCCTCGACGCGGACAGGTTTAAGGACGAGACCGTGGCCCTGACTGTGACTTTCGAAGACTTAGACGAAAAAGGCCGCAAGCAAACGCGCGAAGTTATCTTCGATACAGATGAAGGTGTGCGGCGTGACAGCACTATCGAAGGTCTCGCGAAATTGAAGCCGGCGTTCAACGTCAAGGGCACGATAACCGCGGGCAATGCTTCGCAAATGTCAGACGGCGCCGCGGCTGCCGTGGTGATGTCGGCTGAGAAAGCGGCGAGCCTGGGGGTGAAACCCATGGCGCGGTTCGTGGCCTATGCGACCGCCGGATGCCCGCCGGAGGAAATGGGTATCGGTCCGGTGTTTGCCATTCCAAAAGTTTTGAAGCTGGCCGGTTTGACCCTCGATCAAATCGACGTGATCGAACTAAACGAAGCGTTTGCGGCGCAATCGCTCGCGGTCATCAAGACTCTCGGCCTCGATATTGACAAGGTAAACGTAAACGGCGGCGCGATCGCGCTCGGTCACCCGCTGGGTTGCACGGGGGCGAAGTTAACTGCAAGCATTTTGCGCGAACTCGAACGCCGCAACGGGCGGTATGGAATGGTTACGATGTGCGTCGGCGGCGGCATGGGCGCCGCGGGAATATTTGAAATGCTGTAGAACGATGGTCTTTGGCCTTTGGCCTTTGGTCTTGGAGCTTTGAACTTTGAAACTTTGAACTTGGTACTTGCGCTTTGAGGTTCCAAAGTCCAAAGACCAAAGACCAAAGACTAAAGACCAAAGACCAAAGACCAAAGACTAAAGACCCAACTACGTTCAATCGCTTTAGAAGTTAAGTTGAGGAGGATTTAGACATGTCAGCCGTAGTCGAACAGAAAAAGGTAGTCCAGGGTGGCGCCTTCATGATTGAAGATCGCACGACGCAGGAAATTTTCACGCCGGAAGATTTCACTGAAGAGCACCGCATGATTGCCGAGACGACGCGGCAGTTTATTGACAACGAAGTCGTTCCGCGCATCGACGAGCTGGAAAAGCATGACTGGAAATTAGCGCGTGAGCTGGTCGGAAAAGCTGCCGAGCTCGGGTTAATCGGCGCCAATATTCCCGAAGAGTACGGCGGCCTCGGGCTCGATCAAACGAGCGGAGCGCTGGTGGGCGAGAATATCGGCCGCTGTGCTTCCTTTGCTACCACGCTCGGTGCGGAGAGCGGCATCGGCTTGTTGCCAATCATTTACTTTGGCACGGAAGCCGCGAAGGCGAAGTATCTGCCGAAGATCGCCTCCGGCGAAGTGATCACTGCTTACGCGTTGACCGAAGCAGGATCTGGCTCCGACGCGATGGCGGCGAAAGCGACCGCGCGCTTGAGCGAAGACGGCACCCATTACATTCTCAACGGCGAGAAGATGTTCATTACTAACGGCGGCTTTTATCGTTGAGCGACAGGAAGGACTGTCGCCCGGCGCTGAAGAACACAAGATGGGCATTAAGGGTTCGAGCACCACCCCGCTGGTCCTCGCGGACGCTAAAGCGCCGGTGGAAAATCTGTTAGGAGAAGTTGGCAAAGGTCACAAGATCGCCTTTAACACGCTGAATATCGGCCGCTTCAAACTCGGTGCGATGTGTATTGGCGGGATGAAGCTGATGCTGCACGAGTCAATTCGTTATGCGAACGAGCGCCAGCAGTTTGGCAAGTCGATCTCATCGTTTGGCGCTATTAAGTCGAAGCTCGGCGAGATGGCTATTCGCACCTGGGTAGGCGAAGCGATGATCTATCGAACCCTGGGCATGATTGAAGACGCGATTGGCGACGACCCGAAGGATCTCGAAGCCAAGATGCGCGCGATCGAGGAGTACTCGGCGGAGTGTTCGATCATCAAAGTCGCTCTATCTGAGTACTGCGACTACCTCGCTGACGAGATGGTTCAAATCTTCGGTGGCTACGGCTATTCCGCCGACTATCCGGCTGAACGGGCTTATCGCGACTCACGCATCAATCGCATCTTTGAAGGAACGAACGAAATCAATCGCATGTTGATTCCGGGTCGCCTGATGAAGAGTGCGCTAAGTGGCAAGCTCAAGTTGCTGCCGGCGGCGCAGGCGTTGATGGATGAAATACTAACGCCGCAGATCATGGGCTTCGATGATGACGAAGGCTTGCTCGCGGCCGAAACTAAACTCGCCAAAAACGCCAAGAAGGTGGGGTTGATGATGCTTGGCACGGCGGCGCAAAAGTACCTGTTGACGTTGGGAGACCAGCAGGAAATTCTGATTGGCATCGCCGACATCATCATGGATGCATATGCGATGGAGTCGGCCATTCTGCGCACGCAGAAGTTAGCCGCGGTACAGGGCGAAGCGGCTGCGGCACGATACATCGACATGACCCGGGTCTTTTGCAACGATGCAGTTGAACGTATCGATGCGCGCGCGAAGAACACCCTGGCCGGCATGGCTGAGGGCGATGAGTTGCGGACGCTATTGGCGGCGCTTAGACGTTTTACGAAGCTGACGCCGGTGAACACGATCGTTGCTCGGCAACGCATTGCCGACGTGATGATCGAGGCGAACCGGTACGTGTACTAAGACCTCAAGGGGGAAAAGGGGAACAGGGAAAAAGGAGAAAGTTTGAGGTCGTTTTCGCTTTTTCCTCCACCTTTCTCTCAGCGTTACAAGTTTTCTTTCAAAGTTGTCAATCCTTGAATCTCAGTCTCAGGTTGAAACCCGGAGTTGAGTTTGGATAAGTCTACTTGTCCATTAAATCTCATAAGGAGACAACGAATGAAGTATTCACGTTTCGAAGAGCTGCCAGTGTGGAAAGCGGCCATTGAGGTTGCGGTTCAGATATACGATTTGACTAGTCGACCAGTGTTCAAGAGTCGGTACAGTCTAAGGGATCAAATCGAGCGTGCGGCCGTTTCAATTTCCAATAACATCGCTGAAGGCTTTGAGCGCGGGACGACCCAGGAGCTTCTCACTTTTCCATACATCTCGCGCGGTTCGTGCGGGGAAGTGCGGTCTATGCTCTGCTTGCTCGAACGTCTGCCGGTCTTTGATGATTTGAAATTTGAGATCTCAAATTTGAAATTATCTCCGGAAGGTGTCTCGCGACAATTACGTGCCTGGGCGGACTTCCTTCAGAATTCAGAAGTCCGAGGACAGCGATACTTGACGAATAAGACAAAAGGCAAGTCGAAGGAAGCCCGAGAGCGAGAAGAATTCCTTAAGGAACTCGATCAGATCAAGAATAGAAAGCCGTAACCGTCGCCCTCGCAAGCCACATGCGCATCATTCCCATCTCTCTTCCCACGCCTTTCTACATCGGACCCGTTAACGTCTACTTGATCGCGGAAGATCCGATTACCCTCATCGACACCGGCCCTAAAACCAAAGAAGCGAATGACGCCCTGCATGAAGGCCTGAGAAAAGCTCGTGTTCGCGTCTCCGATATTCGCCGCATCGTCCTTACGCACGCGCATGAAGATCATTGCGGACTGGCGCGCTCGGTCCGCGATCAGGCGAAGGATGCGGAAGTTCTGGTGCATGCCTGGGAAACAGGACACCGCGTAGGCAGGCTCGAGTATGAAGAACATCGTAACCTGTTGGTGCGCGCCGGGGTGCCGTCCGAAGAAATTGAGACGATGCGAAAAATGTACGAGGGCGTGAGGCAGTATGCCGACTCATTCGAGAGCGAGGAGTACGGCGAGTTGCGTGACGAAGAAGAGCTGGAGTTTGAAACCGGTACGCTGCGCATCGTGCACACGCCGGGTCACACGCCGGGATCCTGCTCTTTTGTACGCGAGGCAGACCGCACGGTGATCGCAGGCGACTGCGTCCTCAAGCGCATAACCCCGAATCCAATTCTCTCTCCGGATCCCATCGATCCCAGCAAACGATTTGCATCGCTCGCGGAGTATTTAGTTAGCCTGGCTCGTCTGCGCACGTTTGCGCCCACGCTTGTGCATGGCGGCCATGGAGAGCCGGTGCACGACTTCGAGGAACTCTTCAATCGTTATTTCCGAGCCATCAGGGATCGACAGGCCGAGGTTATTCGTCTGCTTCCGAAATCCGGCGCCACTGCCTGGGAAATCGCCAGGCAGATGTTTCCCGTCACTGATGACGTTCACCGGTTCCTCTCAGTCTCAGAAGCCGTAGCGCATCTTGATCTGGCCCACTCTGAGCAGAAGATCGAAGTCGAATTTGGCGATGGGAAAGAAGTCTACCGACGGAAGACGGGGTAATAAGGGGAAGAGGGTAAAAGGGTAAGGGGTGAAGGGGAGTTGATAGTCAGGGAGTGTTCTTCCCTTTACCCCTTTTCACCCTGTGCAAGCTTCCGGGTTGCCATTGCGAAACTCGCAGTTACCATTGCGACACTCGGAGTTGCCATTGCGACACTCGGAGTTACCATTGCGACACTCGGAGTTGCCGTAGCGACACTCGGAGTTGCCATAGCGAAGCGCCGGGTCGCCATAGCGAAGCGCCGGGTCGCCTGTAGAGACTTCCGCTTTGCCTCTTCGCCTGTTCCCCTTGTACCCTCTTCCCCCCTTTCCCCAGTCTTTTTGGAACCCCTGGTCGGTCCTCGCGTGTAATCCTCAAAATCTATCCGGAGGACTCTCTCTGCCATGAACCTTAAGAATGCCTTTTACTTCGTTTTCTCCCTACTTTTGATGGCTGGAATCACGATTGCTCAACAGGCAGCGCCGCCGGCAGCCCCACCGATGCCGGACGAGCCGGGAGAAGCCCGCGAACGGCGACGCCGCTGGCGTCGGCTCAGCCGCTTGGTCTGACATTCGTCGTCGTCTGGGTGGTCGTCGGCACGGGCGTGGACTCAGTCGGCTGTGGCTCCGTTACGGAATGCGCGACGCACGCGGGGTGGCAATCACGCAGGTCATCAAAGACAGTCCGGCGGAAAAAGCGGGACTAAGAAAGGATGACGTCATCGTCAGGTTTGAGGACGATAGTGTAACCAGTTTGCGAAAACTCAACCGGCTGGTGTCGGAGGTTGCACCCGATCAAACCGTGAAGCTCCGCATCAGTCGCGGCGGCGGCGAACAGGAAGTGGCGGTCACGATTGGCAAACGCAACCAATCGATCAATGCCATGGGAGACTGGCAGGGTCTCGACAAATTGAAAGGGTTGGACAAGATAGAAGGGTTGGAGCGCTTTAAGGAGTTGGAGCGAAACATGCCTCCGGGCGCCAAAGTTTGGAAGTGGGAAGGACCAGGCAAAGATGGAATGGTGTTCGCGTTTGGCAATCATCGCCGTATCGGCATCGGCACGACGCAATTAACCAAACAGCTGGCAGAGTATTTTGGCATCGGCGACAGCACGGGTGTATTGGTCACGTCTGTTATGGATGATAGTCCCGCGGCCAAGGCCGGGCTCAAAGCCGGAGACGTAATCACCGCGATTGACGGCGAGAAAGTGGAAGACGCCGGCGATCTGGCCCAGGGAATTAACAAGAAGAAGGACGGCGATGTAACGCTGACCGTAATTCGCAACAAGAATCAGCGGACCATTACTGTGACCCCAAAAGAAGATCCGGGCTCGTTTCCGGCAACTACGCCGCAGGGAGTGCGAACGATCGTCATCCCGCGCGTTGAACTCGGCTCTATCCCGGAGATGAACATTCGCGTTCCGCGAATCGACTTGCCTAACACCCCGGAGATTAACGTGACGGATTAGAGCCGGCTCGCAACAGCCGATATAAGATGTAGGACAGGCATTCCTGCCTGTCCGCAGTTGTTCTCAAGTAAAGTTTGAAAAAGGGACAGGCAGGAATGCCTGTCCTACTTATTGTGGTGGCACCTTTTTCTTGCCTTCGAGTGCATCTCTGAACGCCCCACCGGGGACGTCGCCCATTTTTATCGCCTGATCAAACTCCTTTTCAGCTTCATTCGCATTCCCGAGGAAGGCGTAAATTCGTCCCATCGCTTCATGCGCGCGCGAGATGAGTGCGCGGTCTTCCGGCGACGACGCTTCAATTGCAAGTCTGTAATTTCCCAGCGCGCGATTCAGTCGCTCCGCCTGTACATCTTCGTCGATCGCGTCGGCTGCCGCGAGACTCGCAGTTTTTGCCAGCGCGAAGAATATGCGAGGCTCGCGTGGGTAATCTCTCACGAGATCTTTTAAACGGG
>Ga0209438_1000623_pt1 | contig 11039 bp, 9 predicted proteins | sample GraSoi_2013_20cm_FD_185825 | JGI IMG/M metagenome (GOLD analysis project Ga0209438, IMG submission 185825) | Grasslands soil microbial communities from the Angelo Coastal Reserve, California, USA - Sample 9_17_2013_20cm (SPAdes) (version 2) | ecosystem: Environmental > Terrestrial > Soil >...
CTAGAAAAATGCTCAAGGAGCGTGGGATCGACCCGGTGCGCGACTTCAAGCAGATTCTCTACTCAGGGGGGCACGACGCCACCGTGTTGGCAGTGCTCAACGGCAAAGTCGATGCCGGCGCCACCTACGCCAACTCGCCGGACAGCCAGGACACCGCCTGGATGCGCTATCTGAAAAATCCCGCGGACGTCAAGCTCATTCGCGCCATTGCGTTTTCCGAGCCGATCCCGGCGGATAATTTGGTCGTCAGCGCTAGCCTCGATCCGAGCATCGCCAAAAAGGTCGAAGACGTTTTCGTCGAGCTCAGCCGGGACCCGAAAGGAAAGCAAATGCTTCGCGAGCTCTATCAAATCGACGGCTTCGTTCGCGCCAGCGACAAAGACTACGACTCGGTACGCCAGGCTTTTATCGATGCCGGCATACCTATCAAAGACACGCTGCAGAAAAAACGCTCGTGACCCTCCTCGAGATCAACGATCTCCATCAGTCTTACAACGGCGGCGTGCCGGTGCTGCACGGTATCAGTCTCAAGCTCGAGCAAGGCGAATTCGTCGGCGTTATCGGACTGAGCGGTGCCGGCAAGTCGACCTTGTTGCGTTGCATCAACCGCCTGGTCGAGGCCGGCGCCGGGGAGATCCGCGTGGCAAAAGAGCTGCTAAATCACGGCGCGGCCGGCGCGCCGGTCGATGTTTTAAAGCTCGATCGTGCCGGCTTGCGCCAGTTGCGCCGGAGGATCGGCATGATCTTTCAGCAGTTCAATCTCGCCAAGCGGTTGTCGGTCATTGAAAACGTGCTCGCCGGCGGACTCGGATATCAGCCGTCTTTCAGAAGCACGCTCAGAATCTTTACCCAAGAAGAGCGCCGCCAGGCGCTCATCAATCTCAAGCGGGTCGGGTTGTTGGAGCACGCATACAAGCGCGCCGACGAGCTCAGCGGCGGCGAGCAGCAGCGCGTCGCCATCGCCCGCACGTTGATGCAGCAGCCGGCGCTCATTCTCGCCGATGAGCCGGTTTCGAGCCTCGACCCGAAACTGTCGCGCGTCGTGCTCGATATTCTCAAACGAGTTTGCCGTGAGGACGGCATTACCGCGCTGGTAAGCTTGCACACGCTTGAGTTGACCCGGGAGTACGCGGATCGGGTGATCGGATTGAAACAAGGGCGGATTGTCTTCGATGGCCCGACGCCGGAACTGACCGCTGCCGCGGTCGACGCAATCTATTACCGCCAAGAGTAGCGCAAGCGAAGCTTAGCCGGCGGTTTGCCAATGCAATCGGCGCCGGGTTGCTGGGTCGCATTGTTCGAGCTGGCGCTGCGCGTCGCGGTAGCCAGCCTCGATGATCGCATCGACCGAGCGCCAATCGAAAACCCCGAAGCGGGCGACCGGCGGGTTGAGACAAATATCGGCTTCGGTTTTGGCGGTTTCGATGATGCCGATGCCGCCGACGGTCGTGGTACGGTAAAGAATCTCGAGAATGTTGGGAATATCCAGTCGCTTGGAAAACGGATTGAGCCGTTGCCAAAGCAACTTCCAGCCCGAGACTGTGTAGCTTTCCGCCAACTTGCTCTTGAACTCCAGCTGTTCGCTGACATCGACCGCGAGCACAGACCCTTGGCAGAATTTCTTCATGACGGCGACGGGCAAGTTATTCATTAAGCCGCCGTCGATCAAGATCTCGCCGTTTTCGATCGCCGGCGGTCCGATGCCGGGAATCGAGATGCTGGCGCGCACGGCTTTCCACAACATGCCGGTGTAATGAATTTTTGCTTCGGCTCGGGTCAAGTTCGTCGACACGCAAAAAAATTTAGTGGGCAGGTTCTCAATTTGAGCGTTGTCAAACATGCTTCTGAGCATCTGGTCCATGCGCTTGCCGGAGTTCAAGGCGACGAGCGGCAGGGTGTAATTGCGCTCAGGCTGGCAGCGCGGCCAGGCTTCTCGGTTTACGCGCACCATGGTCTGCCAATCCCAGCCGAGAGCGTGCTGCGCGGCGATGACCGCGCCCATGCTGGTGCCGCCGATGGCATCGATCGGGATGCCGCTCTCGGTCAAGGCGCGAATTACACCGATATGCGCGAAAGCGCGCGCGCCGCCGCCGCTCAACACCAAGCTCACGGCCGAGCCGGTCAAAAGACGCGCTAGTTTCTCGAAGTCGGCTGGAGCTGTCAAAACAGTATGATGATGCGCAGCGACACTCAGGCACGATAGCCACTTTTGCGCCTGTATCGTCGGCTGAAAATGTGAGCCGTGCAGGAGCACCAGCTCAACCGAGGCGATTGCTTGCCGAGAGCGGAAGTAGTCAGATAAGACTGATGGCCGTGACGATTTTGGTTCGGAGTCTGCGGCGGCGATAATCCATATCAGGTCAGCCTGGCGGATGCAGCGCTGGGTCCACGGCGAAAGCGCCGCGTCGGCTTCATAGACGACGAACCGACAATTGGTTTCCAGCGCGCTCAATTGGCCCGTCAGTTCTCCGTCCTCGGCTAGCGGAGCCGCTTCGGCCGATCCCCCGAGATGGCTCGGGCGCTCATGTAAATGTATCGTCGCGCCGACATTTTGCAGGGTTGTTACGAGGCGGCGGGTAAATTCGCGGATCGGCACGGCTTCATCGAAAGGCAAGATCGCCAGAGTTCGAATGTTACGCCGCGTTAGCGTTGGGTCGCTGCCTTGACTCTGGCGAGCGGCGATCTGCAGGGTCAATTGGCTGAAGGGTTGCGGGTGGTTTTTAAAAACGTTTTCAAAAGCGGTGCGGGAAAGCCGGGCCAGCTCGCTGTCACGGATCGCGCGCACGGTGGCCGAGCGCGGGTTGCCGGTAAGAAGCGCCAGTTCACCGACGCTTTCACCTCGGGCGATTTCGCGAATCGCTTCTTCCGTGCCGTTGCCGCGCTCGATCGAGACACGCAGCCGGCCCGACAGTACGACGTACATCGCATCGCCAGTATCACCGGCGCGAAACAACAGTTCGCCGCCGGCGAGAAGGCGCCAATCCAACTGCGGCAACAGATCCATTAGCGCCGCAGGATCGATCGATTGAAACAGCGGCAGGCACGAAAGATAGGCGGCCTTATCCGGTGAGAGCATTGGTTCTAGGCGCTGAAGAGCTAAACCTACGTTGCCAATAATACCGGCCGTTACGTCAGCGTTGCTGAGTTCCCGCATCTGCGCCAACCGGAAGACTTGAGTGCGCGCTTGGGCGCATTCTTGACGCGCAGAACTATCCGAAACCACACTCGGGTGTCAACTGGCCGACTTGTCGGCGCACTCGTGCGTGAGTTAAGCTGGTAAAAATCCCGGCCAAGAGTATTGCCGGGGATCCGTGATCGAACGCGAGCTGCAAGGAGGATATGAATTTGACCGTTAAAGAAGGCGAGCAGGATATCTTCAGCGCGGCGCCGCCGCCAAAACGTAAAGCGCGGTCATGGCTCCTGATCGTTGTTTCGCTGTTGCTTTTGGCCTGGTCTTTTACCGGGGCAAAGATTCGCCCGGCGGAACTGATCGAAGGCATTCCGCAAATTTTTCTCACTCTCGGGCGCATGCTGCCGCCGGATTTTCACAAGATCACCGATGCCAAGAATTATTATCTTCCGCCGGATCTATCGGTGACCGAGCTGATTCTCCCGTTGCCGCTTGGCGCCGATCGAGAGCGCGCGCGCCAGCGATGGTGGGACAACACTTTTCCGCAGACGGTCGTCGGTGCGACGCTCGAGACGGTACAGATGGCCCTGGCCGGCACATTTGTCGCGTTGCTCGTGGCCTTTCCATTGGGCTTTCTCGCAGCGCGCAACACGACGCCCCATCCGTGGGTTTATTTTGCCGTTCGTTCGGTTTTGAACCTGGTGCGCACGATTCCCGATCTCGCGCTGGGTTTGCTGTTTGTCGCCGCCGTCGGCTTGGGCGCTTTTGCAGGAACCCTGGCGTTGGCTATTCATACCGCCACCGTGCTCGGCAAACTGCTTTCTGAGTCGGTGGAAAATATCGACGAGGGCGTCGTCGAAGCGATCCGCGCCACGGGCGCAGGCTATGGGCAAATTCTCTCTTTCGCCGTGCTGCCGCAGATTTTGCCTGACCTTATTTCCTTTACACTTTATCGTCTCGAAACCAACATTCGCGCGGCGTCCGTGCTCGGCCTGATCGGCGCCGGCGGCATCGGCTATCTCATGAACACCAGCTTTCGCACATTTCAATATCAGGAAGCGGCCGCTATCGTTCTGGTGCTGATCGCGCTGGTCATGTTAGTCGATCACCTGAGCTCGCGTCTACGCAGCCTGGTGGTTTGATCCGGGCAGAAAGTTTCTTTACATCGTTCACGAACTCGGCGGACGACCGGTGCGCTCGGTGTTCCTCGGCGCCAAACGTGCCCCGTTAAGGCCACGTTAAATCTTTTCAAAGCGGCGGCGTGAATTCCGTACAATTGCTAAACATAAATTTTCATGACCGTCGATGATAAGCGTAGCCGGTGTCATGGACATTTTTTTCTACCATGTGATAATCTCGCGCAGGAGCTTCATCGATGATTCGTACCGTCGGTCTTGTGGCCAAGTACCAGGAACCCAAAGCCGCGCAGATGGTTCGCTGGCTAATCCCGTGGCTGAAAAAGCGCGGCAAAAAAGTCTGCGTGGAAAACGGCCTGGCACGCGGCGGCGCGCATTCTTGCAGCAAGAAGGAGATAGCGCTGAAAGCCGACCTCATCATCTCGCTCGGCGGCGATGGTACGTTGCTCAATATCGCTCCCTTGGTAGAAAGGCCGGAAGTGCCGATTCTCGGGGTCAATCTGGGCGGCTTGGGATTCATCACGGAGGTCGCCGTCGACGAACTGGAACCCGTGCTGAGTAAAACCCTCAGCGGCGATTATGAAGTCGAAAAACGCATGACCCTCGAGGTGCGCGTATTGGGAAAGAACGGGCGCCCGCATAAGTTTCGTGTGCTTAACGACGTTGTCATTGCCAAGGGCGCGCGCAGCCGGATCATCGATCTGGAAACCTACGTCGGCAACGATTATCTCTGTACCTATCGCGCCGACGGTCTAATTATCTCGACCCCGACCGGATCGACCGCCTATTCCATGGCCGCGGCGGGGCCGATCCTCGAACCGACTCTCGGCGCCATCGTGTTAGCTCCCATCTGTCCCCACACTCTCACGCATCGGCCCATTGTCGTGCCGAGCAACGCAGTGATTCGGGTCACTCTGCGCTCCTTCGGAGACACCGTCATCTTAATTCCAGATGGCCAGCCGGGGATGCGGCTCAACAATGGCGATCGGGTCGAAGCGCGCGACTACGGCTTGCCGGTGTCTTTGATCAAACTTCCGTCGCGCAGCTATTACGAGATTCTGCGCGAAAAGCTAAAATGGGGAGAACGTTAGGCGCTCGGTCTTATGCTGCGCGAGCTGCGCATCAAGAACTTCGCAGTTATCGATGAGGTCGGCCTCGATCTCAAGTCCGGACTGAACATTATCACCGGCGAAACCGGGGCCGGCAAATCGATTATTCTGAACGCTCTCGGTTTGATCGCGGGCGAGCGCGGCAGCTCGGATGTGATCCGTAGCAAGGAGGAAGAAGCGACCGTCGAAGCGCTGTTCGAAGGTTTGCCGGCGGAGATTGAAAATGAGCTCGCGGCCGCCGGCTTCGAAACAGACGGCGAGCTCGTGATCAAACGCATCGTCCATCGCTCGGGCAAAAACCGCATTTACTTAAACGGCAGCCTCGCGCCGCTCGCTCTTCTCGCCGACATAGGAAGCTCTCTGGTTCATATCTACGGACAGCATGAGCATCACAACTTGCTGCAGCGGGAAACTCATTTGAATTTGCTCGACGCGTTCGCCGACACGGGCGCTTTGGCTAGGACGATGAAAGAAGGTTTCGCTGGCTTGGCCGGCGCCTGGCGCGACCTCACCGAAGCGCGACAGTTGCTCGAGCAGCGGCGTCGCGAAAAAAACTTGCTCGAAGCCCAAGCCGAGGAGCTCGCCCAATCGCGGCTCCAGCCTGGCGAGGAGGAAGAGCTCCGAGCCAGCAAGAATGTTCTGGCGCATAGCGAAAAGCTTTATCAGGGTTGTCGCGAGGGCGAGGAACTTTTATACGAGGGCGAAGCCGCGCTGGTTGGCCGGCTGGGCAAATACACCGTCCGGCTGCGCGAGCTCTCGACGATCGATCATCACCTGCAACCGAGCGTCGAATTACTCGACTCGTCGTTGGCGCAACTGCAAGAGGCCGCGGCGCAACTGCGCCGTTATGCCGAGCGCGTTCATTTCGATCCGGGCGCGCTGGAACAAGTCGAAGACCGCTTGGCCGAAATCCAACGCCTCAAGCGTAAGTACAATGCGAGCGTCGACGAGATCCTGCGCATGCATGAAGAAATCAAAACGTCGCTCGGTACCTTAGAACGGGGCGAGGATCAAATCGCCGTTATGGAAAAGGTGTTCGCCGAGGCGCGCAAAGCGGCGTGGGAAACAGCAGAAAAAGTGTCGCTCGTCCGCCAGCGCGGGGCAAAAAAACTTAAACGGGAAATGGAAAAAGAAGTGAAGGGTCTCGGCATGCCGGAGACGACGTTCGAGGCGCGTTTTGTCACTCAAGATGAAAAAGCCGACGCGCCGCCCTTTTTTATCGCCGGCAAGAAACTCACCGAACGCGGTATGGACGAGGTGGAGTTCTATTTTTCACCCAACCCGGGAGAGCCGCCGAAACCGCTGGCAAAGATCGCTTCCGGTGGCGAACTGTCGCGCCTGATGCTTGCGCTCAAAGCCCTGGTTATGACGCCAGGAGCGATTTCGACGTTGTTATTTGATGAGGTTGATGCGGGCATCGGCGGCCGGGTGGCGGAAATCGTCGGTAAAAAACTCAAGGAGGTGGCGATGCATCATCAAGTGATCAGCGTGACCCATCTGCCGCAGGTGGCCGCCTTGGCGGACGCCCATTTCGTTGTGGAAAAAGAGGTCGAGAAGGGGCGGACTTTCACGCGGGTAAGAAAACTGAGCGAACGAGACCGGGTCAATGAGTTGGCCCGGATGCTCGGCGGTGTGACAATCACCGAGCAAGCGCGCCGTCATGCCGAGGAGATGGTGCGCGGCAAGTAATCGGCGCCGCGTGCTGAGAATTGAGTCTTGATGAATCTTCTAGTCGGCAAATTGATCCCGGTTGACTTTTTCAGGCGGGTTCCCTACTTTTGATTCAGCACTCAGTCCTTCCGTTGTGGGGCCGTAGCTCAGTTGGGAGAGCGCTTGAATGGCATTCAAGAGGTCGTCGGTTCGATCCCGATCGGCTCCACCAAAATTTGTTTCGCCAATAAAGAACTTATAATTTGATCCGGCGTAGTTGCTGGTGATCCGGTACGACGCGGCGCGAGCTTATGATCTCGCGCTTACTGGATGAGCTCCGAGTCGGTAATGCTGTTGGTAAAGGCGCTCTCGCGCTTGCCGTAGGCGCGGTATTCGTTGGCCAGACGATGGTGCGGGTTTCGCGATGTGACGCGGAGAACCTGTCCGTCCAATTTGACGGCGATCCGCGCCTTGCTGTTGGGATCTTCCAGGGTAAACGTTCCGGCGTCTTTATCTATGCCCGCCGCCTTAAAACCTACGGACTCGCCCATTGCGGCAATTGATTCCAGGGGATCTTTTACGGCTTCTTTGACGATGTACCAATAATCATTGACAAATGGTTCGTCGAAGAAACGCGCAACTTCGATCCGTTTAACGACGCTAGCCTCGTTAAAAGTCACGGTCACGAGAGCTCGGGTATTGATCGGCACGACTCCCGCGGCCACCGGCAACGCGCCCAATCCGGGTCCCTGCCGACGCTCGGAAAACTCAAACTGGCGGTCGGAAAAATTGTAAACCCATCGATTGCGCTCGTTGCCATGCTCGACGCCGAAGATACTTTCTACTTCGGTCTTGTCGGTTTGCCCGAGCCTTAGCCTAGCAATCTTGTCTTCCACCGAGATCTCCGAGATGAGCTCAGGCGAAGAGGAGCAACTATAAATCGCCAATAGAGCGAGGAGTAAAACGTCGAGGCGTCGCACCCAATGGATTGCACGGATCATAATCGGGATTCCTTCTTGCCGGCTGACGGAGTCTTATGAAATAGCCGGCGCCGCGCCAAAGTAGTTTTTCCAAGCGAGATTCAAGAGATCGTTTGAAAGCTCCAGCGGGCGCTGCTCGTATTTACAAAGATCGGCGCAACGCTGGATCAAATCACGCGGCTCGCAGCCGCGCAGGGGGCGCTTGTCCGCTTCGTAAAGCCGGAAGAGATAATCGAGATATTTCGAGTCGTACTCAAAACCGCTGGCCTGGACGAATTGTTGGAAAATCGTGGTATACATTTCTTTGTCCGGCGCATTGACATAGAGACGATATCCCATGCGGCGCAGGAAAGCATCATCAACCAAATCACTGGGGTCGAGATTGGTGGCGAAAATCAAAAGCTGCTCGAAGGGTACTTCGATTTTCTTGCCCGTATGCAATGTGAGATAGTCAATGCGCCCCTCAAGCGGGACGATCCAGCGATTCAGGAGGTCATGAGGATCAACCCGCTGCCGGCCAAAATCGTCGATGACGAGCGTGCCGCCGTTGGATTTTACTTGAAAAGGCGCTTCATAAAAGCGCACGGTCGTGCTGTATATCAAGTCCATGGTTTCGATCGTCATTTCACCGCCGACGATAACGATGGGCCGTTTGATCCTGACCCAGCGTTCGTCGTAGCGTTCAACCCCATTCAGCGCCACCGGCTGATGGCTGTGTAGGTCGAATACTTTAATGACTTGGCCATCGACTTCAATGGCATAAGGAATCCATATTTCGCCGCGTTGAGCGCCATGTAGAGCCGTAGCGATGGTGGTTTTACCGTTGCCGGACGGGCCGGTCATAAACAGACTGCGGCGCGAATTGGCGACGAGCCCCAGGGTCTGGACAGTGCTTTCCGGGAGAACCAGGCCCGACATGGCTCCAGAAACGGCTCCGGGTTGGACCGGATCGCGTGCCGCGCTTTGGCGCAGCACCATTTCGGTATAGGCCGGCAAGGAGACCGGTGCCGGACCGATATAGCCGTTCATATCGAGGGACTGTTGCGCCCTTTGCCAGCCTCGATCAAGCATGCCGTAGCGGTTGTTGCCGTAGCTGATAAGACCTCGAATTTCAACAAATTTTTCACGATAGAGATGCTGCAATAAATCTTCCGTGACGGGCATCGAGAGTTTGAGTTTTTGGGCCGCGCGCTCGGTCGTACAATTGGCGTCGGCGTAAACCGTTTTAAGCGCCAAGTCGGCTAGAAAGCCATAATCGAGTTGCGTGTTTTCAGCCTTCAAAGGCACAGGTGGAACATGAACTGGGCTCGACGAATTGGCGATTTCTGGTTTACTCATAACTCAATTCGAACCTCCAACTTTTTCGCTTCCTCAAATTAGCCTGGTGACGGCTAAAAATATGACTCACACATATCGCGCCACATTTTAGGTGTTAATCGGGTATTTGGCAATCTAACTTGGCGCCTTTTAATGATCGAGCGCTGTTTCTGGATGCGGCCCTTTCCGGTAGAAGCGACCAACAGGGGGACGATTGAAGCGGTCTAGCCCATGTGTTATAAAAACTTTCTCTAAGGGAAATTTATGAAGCCAGCAATCCATCCGGAATATAAAAACGCAACGATTACCTGCGCCTGCGGCTACGTCGCTGAGACGCGTTCCACCGCCGGTAACATCCACGTTGAGATTTGCTCTAACTGCCACCCTTTCTTCACCGGTAAACAAAAGCTCCTCGATTCAGCCGGCCGTGTAGAAAAGTTTAGAAAGAAATACGGCTTAAAAAACTGAGTTGGGGACGGCCGAGCGAGAATTGACCTACTAGCATTCTAGGGCGACGGTAAGGGCAAAGGGTGGCGATGATCCCTTTGCCCTTTTTTATTTCTATGCCATCACAGACGCTGATTGTGAGCTCTCATGCTTGACAAACTGGCTGAAGTTGAAAAGCGCTATGTGGAGTTGGAAGGGATGATGTCGGATCCCCAGCTTCTCGGCCATCAACGGGAGTATTCAAAGCTTGCCAAGGAACGCTCCGAACTTGAGGAGATCGTTTCCTGTTATCGCGAATGGCGTAAAGTCGAGCGCCAGATACACGACAACCGGCAGCTTTTGGAAGAAGCCGATGAGGGCATTCGGGATCTGGCTAAAGAGGAATTGGTCGGGCTGCGCGGGCACAAAGAAGTGCTCGAAGAGCGGCTGAAGATTCTAATCTTGCCGAAAGATCCCAACGACGCGCGCAACGTCATCGTGGAAATTCGCGCAGGCACGGGCGGCGACGAGGCGGCCTTGTTCGCCGCCGAGCTTTTTCGCATGTATTCGCGTTATGCCGAATCGCGCCGCTGGCACGTCGAAATGATGAGCTCCAATCCGACCGGACTCGGCGGTTATAAAGAAATCATCATGAGCATCGAGGGTCAGGGCGCTTACTCACGGCTCAAGTTCGAGGGTGGCGTGCACCGCGTGCAGCGCGTCCCGGTGACGGAAGGGTCCGGCCGCATTCACACTTCGGCGGTTACCGTCGCCGTATTGGCGGAAGCGGACGAAGTGGAAATCGCCATCGATCCAAAAGAAATCAGAATCGATGTGTTTCGCTCATCGGGGCCGGGCGGTCAGAGCGTCAATACGACCGATTCGGCGGTGCGCATCACGCACATCCCGACAGGGATCGTGATATCTTGCCAAGACGAAAAATCGCAACACAAGAATCGCGCCAAGGGCATGAAAATCCTGCGCGCCCGATTGCTGGAGAAAAAGCAGGAAGAGCAGCGCTCGGAGATCGCCGCGACGCGCAAATTGATGGTCGGCAGCGGCGACCGCAGCGAGCGCATCCGCACGTACAATTTTCCCCAGGGGCGGTTGACCGATCATCGGATCAATTTCACGCTTTACAAGTTGGACCGCGTCATGGAGGGCGAGCTCGACGAAGTCATCGACGCAGTGCGTGGCTTCTACGGCCGGTGAAAACCATTTCAACTCAATAAGAGAGTCAAGCGTGCAACTCAAGGATCAACTCCTCGCCAAGATTGAGGACCGGACCGCG
>Ga0209438_1000624_pt1 | contig 11036 bp, 9 predicted proteins | sample GraSoi_2013_20cm_FD_185825 | JGI IMG/M metagenome (GOLD analysis project Ga0209438, IMG submission 185825) | Grasslands soil microbial communities from the Angelo Coastal Reserve, California, USA - Sample 9_17_2013_20cm (SPAdes) (version 2) | ecosystem: Environmental > Terrestrial > Soil >...
GTCGCGGCTTATCACACCGCATGCGATGACTTAATTCGCGAGGAACAGGTCGACCATATCGTCGGCTGTTATACATCGGCCTCACGCAAGCAGGTCATTCCCATTGTGGAGCGCACCGAACGGCTGCTCTGGCATCCGGCGCGATACGAAGGCTTCGAAAGCAGCGATAACGTTATCTATGTCGGCGCCGCGCCGAACCATACCGTGGTGCCGCTGGTGCGCCATATGCTCGACCACATCTCCAGCGACGTGTTCTGCGCCGGCTCCAATTATGTCTGGACCTGGGAAACCAATCGGGTGCTGCGTGAAATCGTGACCAGCGCCGGCGGCCACATCCTTGCCGAACGCCTGCTGGAGCTCGGCGAAACCACGGTGGACCATATCGTCAAGGAAATCGTCGACAGAAAGCCGCCCGTCGTGTTCAACACGCTGGTCGGAGAATCCAGTTACGCCTTCATGCGATTGCTTCATGCAGCGACGCTGCGCTCGGGACTGACGATTCCCGTTCTGAGCTGCAGCCTGTGCGAACCCGAGCTCAAGCTGATCGGATCGGCGGCCACGGTCGGATGCATCACCTCATCTGCTTATTTCGAGAGCATCGCGCGGCCCGAAAATAGCGCTTTTGTAGCGCGGTGGAAGGCCCGTCACGGCGACGACAGCCAGCCCTGCGTCGACGGGCTGTCGACATATGTCTGCGTCATGCTGCTCGCCCGCGCCATCCGCCGCGCCGGTTCGGTGGAGGTCGGCGCCGTCCGCCGCGCTGCGGCAAATCATCGCTATGATTCCCCGCAAGGCCCGGTTTGGGTCGATCCCGACAATAATCATTGCTTCCTGACCCCCCGTTTGGCACGCGCTGTGCCCGGATGGCAGTTCAAGATCTTCTGGGAAGCCGATGCCCCTGAGCGCCCCGACCCCTATCTTTCGAACCTCGATCTGGCAGCGGTTGGCACGAGGCTTGAAAGGAGCAATGATGCAATGACGAAGCGGTCAAACCATCTGCGTATCGTGAAATGACAAGGCCATCACCCTTCTCCGTCCGCGGCCGGCGCGCTCTCATGGTGATGAGAGACGAGCGGGACATTTCAATCCTGCGCCGCCAGCTCGACCGCCTGGGCATGACAGTTGCAGAACATGATCCCGACCAGGCGCCGCCACCGAATCAATCCGTTGATGTCGTCGTCCTGGATGCAGACAGCATTCCGATCAAGTCTGATCCTGCCCGTGCGTGGAAGATCCAAGCCCCGATCATCGCACTGATCGGAACGGAGACGCCCAGCCGGCTGAAGTGGCTGCTTGACCTGCAGCCGGCATCTTTCCTGATCAAGCCGCTGCGCTCGGCTGGACTTTACACCGCGCTGGTGGTTGCGTTCGATTCCGCCCAGCGAAGAATTGATGAAGCCGCGCATCTCGAAAAACTGGAGGATCGTATTCGGTCCCGGCGCATCGTCTTCGCCGCGGTTCTGCAAATCATGCGCGCTCACGATCTTTCCGAATCTGACGCGTTTACGCTGGTCCGACAGACGGCCATGCGGCATCGCATGACGATCGAGCAATTGAGCGCAGAAATCATTGCAGCCGGTGGGATGCCCAACCGGACAACGCGGACTGCATAACTGCGAATCGCGGCGCTAGAGCGGGATGACTTTTCTTCGAATTGTTGTCCCGCTCCATCTTTTTGTTTGAGCATGATCTCCGGGCAAACGCTTCGCGTTTGTCCCGAGGGAAAACCGGTAGCCACTTTTCCGGATCATGCTTTAGCCGAGATCGTTGACGCGCTGCACGCCGGCCGCGGCCATCGCTGCCCAGGCGGCGCCGAGCGAGCCCGCCAGATCGATCGCCCTGCAGCCGGCCTCGATGATGACGGTGTCGAAGCCGAGCCGGCGCGCGTCCATGGCGGAGTAGTAGACGCAATAGTCGGTGGCGAGCCCCGCAAGGAAGATCCGCTGCAAACCGCGCTCGCGCAGATAGCCTGCCAGACCCGTCGGCGTACGCCGATCGTTTTCGTGGAATGCGGAGTAGGAATCGATTTCGGGACGGAAACCCTTGCGGATCACCAGCTCCGCCCGCTCCGTCGCCAGTTGCCGATGAAAGGCCGCGCCCGTCGTGCCCCGGACGCAATGGTCGGGCCACAGCGTCTGCTCGCCATAGGGCATGCGGATGGTTTCAAACGCAGCCGAACCCGGATGCGATGTGGCGAAAGAGCTGTGGCCTGACGGATGCCAATCCTGGGTCAGCGCGACATGGCCGAAGCGCTCAGTGAGGCGATTGATGACCGCCACCACGGCATCGCCGTCGGCGACCGCAAGCGCGCCGCCGGCGCAAAAATCGTTCTGCACGTCGATTACAAGCAGCAAATCATCGTCGCTGAGCCGGATTGACATGTTGCACCTGCGTCATGGTTGATCCGCAAACCTTTAGCGCAAAGCAAAGGCGCGATCAGCAGGCATTTGCCAACCCCCGCGATCGCGTTGCCGAACCTTAGCCGCCAGCGACCGCATTGGTCGGAATGACAAACACCACAGGGCGACCGAGCATCGAGATTGCCAGCGCAATCATTTGTATGCAAACAAATAATCCGGCTTGATCCAGCGGTCAAGCCGGGCTCAAGTTGGGCCCGACAACGTTGAAGGCATTGAACAGCAGGGAATAAATCCATGGCCCATGATCAACCTCAGGCAGCCGGCCCCACCAAGCTGGTGATCCGCAATATCGGCCTGCTGCTTAGCGGCGCCATGGAGAAGCCGATTCTGGACGCCGATACAATCGTTGCGGAGAACGGCAAGATCACGGGAATCGGCCGCGCCAAGGATATCGATGCCGAAGGCGCCACCACCATCATCGACGCCAATGGCACGACCGTCGTACCCGGCCTGATCGACAGCCATGTTCATCCCGTGGCCGGTGACTGGACGCCGCGGCAAAATCAGATCGGCTGGATCGACAGCTTTCTGCATGGCGGCGTCACCACCATGATTTCAGCGGGCGAGGTTCATATGCCCGGCCGCCCCCGTGACGTCGTCGGCCTGAAAGCGATGGCGATTTTTGCGCAACGCGCGTTCTGGACGCTCCGCCCCGGCGGCGTGAAGGTTCATGCCGGCGCGCCCGTGATCGAAAACGAGATGGTCGAGGAAGACTTCAAGGAACTGGCCGCGGCCGGCGTCAAGCTGCTTGGCGAGGTCGGCCTTGGCGGCGTCAAGGACGGCCCGACGGCGCGCAAGATGGTGGGATGGGCACGCAAATACGGTATCCAGAGCACCATCCATACCGGCGGTCCGTCGATTCCCGGCTCCGGCCTGATCGATAAGGACGTGGTGCTGGAAGCCGACACCGACGTGATCGGCCACATCAACGGCGGCCATACCGCCCTGCCCGATGACCAGATCCGCTGCATCTGCGAAGGCTGCAAGCGCGGCCTCGAACTGGTTCATAATGGCAATGAGCGCTCGGCGCTCTACACATTGCGGATCGCGCGTGAAATGAACGATCTCAGCCGCGTCATCCTCGGCACCGATTCGCCGGCGGGCTCCGGCGTGCAGCCGCTGGGCATTCTGCGGATGGTGTCGCTGCTGTCATCGCTCGGCGAGGTGCCCGCGGAGATCGCGTTCTGCTTCGCCACCGGCAACACGGCGCGAATGCGCGCGCTGGACTGCGGCATTATCGAAGTCAGCCGGTCGGCTGACTTTGTCATCATGGACAAGGCGCAGCACTCCGCCGGCAAGAACATTCTTGACAGCGTGCAGCTCGGCGATCTTCCCGGCATCGGCATGACCATCATCGACGGCATCGTCCGCACGCAGCGCAGCCGCAATACGCCGCCGGCAACCAAGGTGCCGGAGATCGTCGGGCATTAGCGCGCGACCAGCGTCTTGCCCCCTCGCGTCGAGCGCCGCGAACGTCTGCTTCGCGGCCAAAGCGGACTTTCCCAGATGACGCCATTTTTGTTCGCTACCAAACGCAAAGTGCCGAGACCACCGACCGATTGCCGGCTGATCGTCGAATTGGCCGGAGCATCACGCGGAGACAATCATGGGGCGCATTTATCTGGCTCTAGCTGGAGCCGTATTGTTCCTTTCCTGCCAATCAGCGTCTGCTCAAATTGCAGGCCAGTTGCTGAGCGTACAGGCGAAGTGGGGTGTTGGATCATCGCCAGTCAACCCATCGGGCAGCTCGCCAAGGCGGAGACCTTTTGGCATCACGATGTTTACGCCACCCGGGCCGAGACCGAAGCAGCGAGAGCTTCTGGCAGTGCCGTGGTGGAGTCTCTTGGAAAAACGTGGCTGCTGACGATTGCAGATCAGGGCTGGCGACCGTCCGGGGGCGAACGCATTGCCGAAATCGGGCCGCTTCCGATTATCGCCGGTCAAACCTATTCCGCTCCGTACATGGAGGCGATCTTTACACCGAGGATAGTAGCACCGTCGCACACACACGCGGGCCCGGAGGCTTGGTACACGCAGGCGGGAGAGACCTGTCTGGAAACTCCCCTGGGTAAGCAGATCGGGCGTGCGGGTGGCCCGCCTGTGATCGTACCGGGCGGACCGCCGATGCATCTTACGGCAACCGGAACAGAGCAGCGCCGCGCGCTGGTCCTCATTCTTCACGATTCATCCAAACACGCGACCACCCCAGAACACGATTGGGTGCCCAAAGGTTTGTGCAAGATTTAGCGTTGTGCGCCTGCATCGTGTTGTTGTTTCGCCGAATGTCGGCTTTTGGGCGCCAGCCATAAGTCGACATTCGATGCAAACTGGCCTTACATGTCATGACGTACGGCGCGGTTTTGGCCCGGATCCTGCTTTGACATGGTGGTCCTTCTGCTACGGCAGGAGCCATCGAGAGATGACTAAGCATTCAGCACCCAGCGAGGAGCCAACCCCATGAAAGAACGGGAACTTCGAAACCTGATTGCAGATGTTAAGACCGGCCGGTTGTCGCGGCGGGCCTTTGTCCAGCGGATGATCGCCGTCGGCCTGACGGCGCCGATGGCCGGCATGATGCTGAGCCATTCCGGGGTGGCGATGGCCGCGACCGCGATCCCGTACAAGCCGACCAAGGCCGGCGGTGGCGGCCTTCTTAAACTTTTGTATTGGCAGGCCGTGACCCTGCTCAACCCGCATTTCGCCGTCGGCACCAAGGACCAGGAAGGCTCCCGCATCTTCTACGAGCCGCTGGCTGGATGGGACAATGATGGCAATTTGGTTCCGTTCCTGGCCGCCGAAATTCCGAGCAAGGAGAATGACGGATTGGCCGAGGACGGCTTGTCGGTGGTCTGGAAGTTGAAACGGGGCGTCAAATGGCATGACGGCATGCCGTTTACGGCGGACGATGTCGTATTCAACTGGGAATATGCGCGGACGCCCGAGACCGCGGCGGTCTCGATCGCCAGCTACAAGGATATCAAGGTCGAAAAGATCGACGATTTCACCGTACGCGTGAGCTTCGCAAAGCCGACACCGTTCTGGGCGGATGCCTTTGTCGGCCAATACGGCATGATCATCCCAAAACACCTGTTTGCGGATTACATCGGCGGCAAGTCGCGCGACGCGCCGACCAACCTGAAACCGGTCGGCACCGGCCCCTATGTTTTCGTCGATTTCAAGCCAGGCGACGTCGTGCTGGCCAAGCTCAATCCCGACTACCACGTCCCCAACCGGCCGTATTTCGATACGCTGGAAGTCAAGGGCGGCGGCGACGCGGTGTCGGCGGCGCGCGCGGTGCTGCAGACCGGCGAATATGATTATGGCTATAACATGCTGGTGGAAGACGAAATCCTGCTCAAGCTGGAAAGTGCCGGCAAGGGAAAGGTGAGCATTATCGAGACCGGCGCTGTCGAGTTCATGATGCTCAACGTAACCGATCCGGCGGCCGAGGTCGACGGCGAGCGCGCGAGCCTGAAGACCAAACATCCGCTGTTCAGCGACCCGGCGGTGCGCCAGGCCATCAACCTGCTGATCGATCGCGCCTCGATCGAGAAATTCATCTACGGCCGCACCGGTAGCGCCACCGCAAACTTCCTGAACAGCCCGGAACGCGTCCGGTCGAAAAATACCAAACTCGAATTCAACATCGAGAAGGCCAACCAGATTCTCGAGGCCGCCGGCTGGAAAAAGGGCGCCGACGGCGTTCGCGCCAAGGACAGCAAGTCGCTGAAGTTCGTGTTCCAGACCTCGATCAACGCGCCCCGGCAGAAGACACAGGCCATCGTCAAGCAGGCGTGCCAGAAGGCGGGCATCGACATCGAGCTGAAGTCTGTGGTGGCATCGGTGTTTTTCTCGTCCGACACCGCCAACCCCGACACCTACTCGCATTTCTATTGCGACGCGCAGATGTACAACACCACCATGCAGCAACCCGACCCGCAGTTCTTCATGAACCAGTACCTGTCGTGGCAGGCGGCGACCAAGGAAAACAAGTGGCAGGGGCGCAATGTCTCCCGCTGGCAAAGCAAGGAATACGACGAGATCTACCAACAGGCCGAACGGGAACTCGATGCGGTGAAGCGGGCGGCGATGTACATCAAGCTCAACGACCTGGTCGTCGGCGACAATTATATCCTGCCCGTGGTCCGCCGGCCGAGGACCACGGCCCTAAAAACCGGCCTGACCGCGCATCTAAGCGGCTGGGACAACGACCTGTACCAGCTCGCGAGCTGGTACCGGGAAGCATGAGATCAGACGCGAGATTTGCGATGCGCAAACACTGAACGGGCGATGGCGGGACGATCATGGGAAAATACATTCTCAGGCGCCTGATCATCGCTCTTCCCAGTCTGCTCGGCATCAGTCTCATTCTCTTTGTCCTGCTGGCGCTCGCGCCGGGAGATCCGTTCGGCGAACTCGCCACCAACACCAATATTCCACCCGAAGTCCGCGCGGCGCTGCGGGTGAAATTCGGGATCGACGATCCCATTCTCATTCGGTACGTGCGCTGGCTGGTCGCGATGCTGCAAGGCGACTGGGGCTTTTCGTTCTCAAGCCGCATCGACGTCGACAAGTTGATCCTGCAGCGCGTCCCGACCACGTTGTTTGTGGTCGGCTCGTCGCAAATCCTGGCGTTGGCGGTTGCGCTCCCGGTCGGCGTGTATGCCGCGATGCGGCCTTATTCGATCTTCGACCAGATCGCCAACACGCTCGCCTTTGTCGGTTTTTCGCTGCCGACTTTCTTCACGGGGCTGCTGCTGATCCTGATCTTCAGCGTCAATCTCGGCTGGTTGCCCTTTGTCTATCGCGCCGATATCGCCGCCACCGGGTGGCACTGGTATTGGGAAAACTTCAAGCAAGCCATCATGCCGGTGGCGGTGCTCGGCCTGTTTCAGGCGGCGTCCTATACTCGGTACGTGCGCTCCGCGGTACTTGATGTCATCCGCCTGGACTATGTCACGACCGCGCGCTCGAAGGGCCTCCACGAAGGCAAGGTCATCGTCAAGCACGTGGTTCGCAATGCATTGATTCCCGTGGTGACGCTGGTCGCGCTGCAAATGCCTGCCGTGTTCGGCGGCGCCATCGTCACCGAACAGATCTTCCGCATCCCCGGCATCGGCTCGCTGCTGATCACGGCTATACTCGCCAATGACACGCCTGTCATCATGGCGGTGACGTTCGTGTTCGCCTGTCTCGTTGTCGTCTTCAACCTCCTGGCTGATATCATCTATGGCTGGCTTGACCCACGCATCTCCTACCATTGACGTTGCCGTTCCGCTCGAGGGCCGCCCGCGCCGCATCTCGCCCGGCTTCGAGGCGTGGCGAAAGTTTCGCCGCCACCGCATGGCTGTTGCTAGCGTGGTGATTTTGACCGTGCTGACGTCAGCCGTTGTGCTCGGGCCGCTTATCTGGCGCGTGCCGATCAACGAAATCGATTTTACCGCGCGGCTCACCTCGCCGTCGTGGCAGCACCCGTTCGGCACTGACGACCTCGGCCAGGACCTGCTGGCGCGCATGCTGTACGGCGGACGTATTTCGCTTGCGGTCGGTTTCGCGGCGATGGCCGTTGCCATCATCGCCGGCACCCTGATCGGCGCGATATCAGGCATCTCCAGGGGCAGCGTCGATGCCGTGCTGATGTGGGTCACCGACCTGTTTCTGGCGTTGCCGCAACTGCCGCTGCTGTTGCTGGTGATCTATCTGTTCCGGGATTTCCTCAAAAATCTGGTCGGCCCGGAAGCCGGCGTCTTCATTCTGATCGTGATGGTGATCGGCGGCTTTCGCTGGATGCCGGTGGCGCGCCTGGTCCGGGCCCAGTTCCTGTCGTTGCGCGAGAAGGAGTTCGTCGAAGCGGCGCGGGCGCTCGGCGCGACCACGCCGCGTCTGGTGATCAGGCATATCCTGCCGAATTCCCTAGGACCGGTCATCGTGGCCGGCACCATCGACGTCGCGGCGGCGATCATCGCGGAATCGACGCTGTCGTTCCTGGGCCTCGGCTTTCCGCCCGATATTCCGACCTGGGGCCGTCTCTTGTTCGATGCCAAGGATTATCTGGACATCGCGCCGCACTGGGCGCTGTTCGCCGGTGCCGCCATTTTCCTGACCGTGCTTGCCATCAATTTCATCGGCGACGGATTGCGCGACGCGCTTGATCCCAGGAAAGTCATGTAGATGTCGCGTGAAACGCGTGCGATGGACCTCGACGATAAACCCGCGGGCGAAGCCGCGCTGCTCGATATCAGGGGACTCAAGACTCATTTCGCCACCGACGACGGCATCGTGCATGCGGTGGATGGCGTCGATCTCACCGTCGAACGCGGCGAGACGGTTTGCGTCGTCGGCGAGTCCGGATGCGGCAAGACGGTCACCGCGCTGTCGGTCCTGAAGCTCATCGCGATGCCGCCCGGACGCATCGTCGGCGGGCAGATCCTGTGGCAAGGCCGCGACATCGTTCCGCTGCCGGCCGACGAGATGAACCGCATTCGCGCCAGGGAAATCGCCATCGTATTCCAGGAGCCGATGACCTCGCTCAACCCCGTCTACACCATAGGCGATCAGATCGGCGAGGTCATCGCCCTGCATGAAGGATTGAGCCGTCGCGCCGTACTGGAGCGAACCATCGACATGCTGGCGCTGGTTCAAATCCCGAATCCGAAGCGCCGCGTCAACGACTATCCGCATCAGTTTTCCGGGGGCATGCGGCAGCGCGTGATGATCGCGATGGCGCTGTCGTGCCATCCAAAACTGCTGATTGCCGACGAACCGACGACGGCGCTCGATGTCACGATTCAAGCGCAGATCCTGGATCTGCTGCAGGATATGAAATCCCGCTTCGGTATGTCGATCATGCTGATCACCCATGCCATGGGTGTCGTCGCGGAGGTCGCGCAGCGCGTCGTGGTGATGTATGCGGGCAAGGTCGTGGAGGAAGCGTCGGTCGAGCGGTTGTTTGCAAATCCCCGCCACCCCTATACCCAAGGCTTGATTCGCTCGATCCCGCGCATCGATATGGCGGCCGTCCGCAAAACCCGCCTCCAGACCATCGCCGGCGCCGTGCCCAAACTGATAAACCCGCCAGCCGGCTGCCGCTTCGCACCGCGTTGCAACTTTGTGACAGATGAATGCAGGCGCGCGCAACCCGCCCTGCGCGAGCTCGAACCGGGTCACAAGGTTGCATGTATCCATGCCGAAGAGACGGTTGTTCAATGAATGAGCCGTTGCTCAGAGTCTGGAACCTGACCAAGCAATTCCCGCTCAAGGGCGGCTTGTTCGGCCGTCAAGCCGGCAGCATCCATGCGGTCGACGGTGTCGACTTTCACATCGAGCGCGGCGAAACCCTCGGGCTGGTTGGCGAATCCGGCTGTGGTAAATCGACCACCGGGCGCTGCGTGCTTCGCCTGATCGAACCGACCTGGGGCGAGATACATTTTGAAGGCAAGAATGTCAGGTCGCTGGCGGCCGGCGAGCTTCGCATCCTGCGCCGCGACATCCAGATTATCTTTCAGGACCCCTATGCATCGCTCAATCCGCGCATGAACGTCGGCGCGATCATTGGCGAAGCCCTGATCATTCACCAGTTGACGAAAACCAGACGCCAATTTGAAGAGCGTGTCGTGAATTTGCTCGAGACCGTCGGTCTGCAAGCGGATCACATGGGACGTTATCCGAACGAGTTCTCCGGCGGTCAACGCCAACGCATCGGTATCGCGCGTGCGCTCGCCGTCGAGCCTAAACTGATTATCTGCGATGAGCCGGTGTCGGCACTGGATGTATCGATCCAGGCCCAGGTCATCAATCTGCTGGAGGACCTGCAGCAGAAATTCGGGCTCGCTTATCTCTTTATTGCCCACGATCTGTCGGTCGTCGAGCATATCAGCAGGCGCGTTGCCGTCATGTATCTCGGGCGCATCGTCGAGACCGCGCCGGCCCGCGAGCTTTATACCTCGCCGCTACACCCCTATACCGAAGCGCTGTTGTCGGCAGTCCCGATTCCCGATCCAAAAGTGAAACGGCGGCGCGTCAGATTGGCGGGCGAAGTTCCCAGTCCCATCAACCCACCACCCGGCTGCCATTTTCACACCCGGTGCCCCATCGCGCAGTTTCCGCGTTGCAAGAGCGAGATGCCGGCGCTCAAGCAAAGTTCCGATGGCCATTGGGTCGCCTGCCATTTCCGCTGAAAACATCTGGGCTCATCAAGCTTAACCCAGTTCTTATGCGTCATGACGTGCGACGCCACATCGAAGGCCGCGCCTTCACAGGATCCAATAGCGACCAGTCACCCTGCTCCAGCGCATACCCTTGTGGAAATGGCGGGCGAAGCTCCAGCCCGAGCGAACGCAGGACACGATCGTCGCGGTAATAGCATTGCAGCACGACGCGGGTAAGCGTCGCCGCAGCAGGTCCGCCCGATGCGCGGAATTGCCCGGCCACCGCCTCACGCGCCGTCTCGCCAAGGTTTGCAAGCGGCATCCCGGCAAGGCGCGCGAGATGATCGAGCGCATCGCGCACCAGTTCGGCGTCGCGACCGAGCGTGGCAAGAATGTCGGCTTGAATGGTCGCGTCGTCTGCCCCGGGCACACGGTATTCCACACTCGCCGGGATGATCATGCCGGCAAC
>Ga0209438_1000626_pt1 | contig 11029 bp, 11 predicted proteins | sample GraSoi_2013_20cm_FD_185825 | JGI IMG/M metagenome (GOLD analysis project Ga0209438, IMG submission 185825) | Grasslands soil microbial communities from the Angelo Coastal Reserve, California, USA - Sample 9_17_2013_20cm (SPAdes) (version 2) | ecosystem: Environmental > Terrestrial > Soil >...
TGGTCGAATGGGTGCTCAATCCGCTCTGGGTGCGGCTCGATCAGAAAACCCATGCCGAATTCGGCATCGAAAAGCTCTATCTGGTCTCCAAAGGCCGGAGGGTCTCCATCGCGAGCTTCCTCGGACCGGATGAAAAGGCAAGCTTTGCCAAGGCTTTACTGGCGGCGCTGCAGGCCGCCCGGCGCGGCCCGACCTATAATCCGCTCTCGTGACGGCAAGTCGGGAATCGGGTGGTTCGGACACCGCGTCCGTCCTACATCAGAGCCATGACGAACCTCGCCATGAATGAGCACCGCCTCACAAAACCGGGCCCCCAGAACGCCGCGCTCCGCGACTATGATTCGGTGCGGCGCGCGATCGCCTTCATCTCGGAGCACTGGCGCGCGCAGCCGGCCATCGAATCGATGGCGGATGCGGCGGGCGTGACACCCGACGAGCTGCACCATTTGTTTCGCCGCTGGGCCGGGCTGACGCCAAAGGCCTTCATGCAGGCGCTGACGCTCGATCATGCCAAGGGCCTGCTGCGCGATTCCGCCAGCGTGCTCGACGCAGCGCTGGACTCCGGGCTTTCGGGTCCGGGGCGGCTCCATGACCTGTTCGTCACCCACGAGGCGATGTCGCCGGGCGAATGGAAAAACGGCGGCGCCGGCATGACGCTGCGCTACGGATTCCACGCTTCCCCGTTCGGCACCGCGATCGTGATCGCCAGCGGCCGCGGGCTGGCCGGCCTTGCGTTTGCCGATCCGGGCGACGAGCAGGCCTCTCTCGCCGACATGCAGCGGCGCTGGCCGCAGGCCACCTACCTCGAAGATCGCGACGGCACCGCGGCGCTGGCGCAGCGTATCTTCGACACCAGACTATGGCGCGCGGATCAGCCGTTGCGCGTGGTCCTGATCGGCACCGATTTCGAGGTGCGAGTGTGGGAGACGCTGTTGAAAATCCCGATGGGCCGCGCGGTTTGCTATTCGGATATCGCGGCCAGGATAAATAGCCCCAAGGCCTCGCGCGCGGTCGGCGCGGCGGTCGGAAAAAACCCGATCTCGTTCGTGGTGCCCTGCCATCGCGCGCTCGGCAAAGGCGGCGCGCTCACCGGCTATCACTGGGGCATCACCCGCAAGCAGGCGATGCTCGGCTGGGAAGCGGGACAGGTGGGGATTCACTAATCTCAGTCATTCTGGATGGTGCGTTAGCACCAGAGACCTCAGATGTGCAATTGCACATCGGGGAATCTCGAGATTCCGGGTTCGATGCTTTCGCATCGCCCCGGAATGACGGTCTTTATCGTTCACCTCTCCAGCCGTTTCCACATGATCGCGGTGTCGCACAGCCGGCCATCGGGAAACAGCGCATAGTTCGGAACAAGACCGGTCTGCGTCCATCCCGCGCGCAGATAGAGGCGATGGCCGTTTTCGCCCGGCGCGGTATCGAGCACCAGAAGCCAGCGGCCGCGCCGCCTGGCCTCTTCCTCCACCTGCGCCATCAACGCGGCGCCGACACCGTGGCCGCGAACAGAGCGATGCACCAACAGCTTCTTGATATCGGCGCGATGCGGCTGATTGGGCGGCGTATCCAGTCCGAGCTGCACCGTGCCGACAATCCTGCCATCCAGCCGCGCTGCCATCAGCACGGTGTCGCCCGAGGCGACCGAGCCTGCGACTTTCCGAAAGAATGTCAGTGCTTGCTGATGCGAGAACGGTAACATGAAGCTGACGCTGGCGCCGCCCTCGACACAGTCGACCAGTACATCAGCCAGTTGATCCAGCGCGCCATCGGCAACGGGCGCTTCGAGAGAAGTTATTTCGGCTTCGGCGCTCACGCCAGATCGAGCTTCGAGGCAACGGTGGCGTCGGCATTCAACCGGTAGATCACCGGCGCGCCGGTTGCGAGTTCGCGCGCGAGAATTTGCTTCGGCGAAAGTTTTTCCAAGACCATGATCAGCGCGCGCAGCGAATTGCCGTGCGCCACCACCAGCGAGCGCTCGCCGCGAAGCACGCACGGCAAAATCTCCTGGACGTAATAGGGCAGGGTACGCGCCAGCGTATCCTTCAGGCTTTCACCGCCGGGCGGCGCCACGTCGTAGGAGCGCCGCCAGACATGCACCTGCTCCTCGCCCCATTTCTTGCGGGCATCGTCCTTGTTGAGGCCCGACAGATCGCCGTAATCGCGCTCGTTGAGCGCCATGTGCTCCTTGGCGGGAAGATCGGTCTGGCCGATCTCGGCCAGTGTCAGGTCGAGCGTGTGCTGCGCGCGCTTGAGCACCGAGGTAAATGCGATGTCGAAGGTCAGCCCCTGCGCCTTCAGCTTGCGGCCGGCCTCCCTGGCCTCGGCGATCCCCTGGTCGGTGAGATCGGGATCCTTCCAGCCGGTGAAGAGGTTCTTCAAGTTCCATTCGCTCTGGCCATGACGGACGAGCACGAGAAGACGGTCGCTCATTTTCTTGATTTCCGTTCAGAATTCTAGATCGTGATCCGATTAGATTGAATCGGATCATGATCTCATCTCTTTATTTGAGCATGATCTTCTCGGAAAACCGGTTCCCATTTTTCCGGATCAAGCTCTAGAAGCCGCTGAGCCCGAGCACGTCGGCCATCGTATAGAGCCCGGGCTTCTTGCCATGCGCCCACATCGCCGCCTTCAGTGCGCCATGCGCGAAAATCATCCGATCCTCGGCGCGGTGCGACAGCTCGATGCGCTCATAGGGGCCGGCGAAGATCACGCTGTGATCGCCGGTGACGGTGCCGCCGCGCAGCGACGCGAAACCGATGTCGCCGCTTTGGCGCGCGCCGGTATAGCCGTCGCGACCCCGCGCCGAATGTTCCCCGAGCGCGATCCCGCGGCCCTCGGCGGCGGCTTCGCCGAGCAGGAGCGCCGTGCCCGAGGGCGCGTCGACCTTGGCCTTGTGATGCATCTCCAGGATTTCGATGTCAAAACCGTGGTCCAGCGATTGCGCGACGCGCTTCACCAGCGCCGCCAGCAGGTTGACGCCGAGGCTCATATTGCCTGATTTGACGACGATGGCGCGCGAGGTGACACTCTTGATGACAGCATCATCCGAGGTCGACAGACCGGTGGTGCCGATGACGTGAACCAAGCCCCGCTGGGCCGCGATAGCGACATTGGCTATGGTCGCACCCGGCACGGTAAAATCCAGAATGCCGTCGGCGTTGGCCGATAGCGACCACAGATCCGCCGAGAGCAGGACACCGTTGGCGGGCAAGCCCGCCAGCGTCCCGGCATCCTTGCCCAGGAGCTCGGAACCCGGCGCTTCCAAGGCTCCGGTGAGGACCGCGCCGGAGGTTTCCGAGATGGCACGCGTCAGCGAGCGGCCCATCCGGCCGCCGGCTCCCGCAACGATCAAGCGCATGTCGGACATGTCAACCTCGCCCTTGCCGTATAGCCGGGGCAGGCTGTTCCGGCAACCAATCAGGGTAACCGCCTTACGGCTGCGGCCCGTCGTAACCCTCGATGATCATGAGGTCGGTTTCGGCATAGGGGCTACGCAGCGCGACCAGGCGCACATATTCCGGCGAATTGTAGCAGGCCAGCGCGGTTTCATAATCCTTGAATTCCAGCACCACGTTGCGCGAGCGAGAGGAGCCTTCCACGGGCACATGCTTCCCGCCGCGCACCAGGAACCTGGCGCCGTATTTCGCAAATACCGCGCCGTTCTGCGCGACGTATTCCTTGTAGCCGTCGATGTTGTGCACATCGACACGCGCGATCCAGTAGCCTTTTGCCATCGGTTATTCCCTTTGTTTCAGGCCAAGTGCCTGTACGATCTCGGCCTGGATGGCCTCCGCCGCCGCTTTGGGATCGGCGGCTTCCATCACGGGCCGTCCGACTACCAGATAATCAGCCCCGGCTGAAATTGCGCGCGACGGCGTCATGATGCGCTTCTGGTCGCCGGCGGAGCTACCCGAGGGCCGAATACCCGGCGTCACCAGTGTCATCTGATGACCCACGACCTTGTGCAAGGCCGCCGCCTCTTCCGGCGAACAGACGAGGCCGTCGACGCCGAGCACCTGGGCCTGCTGGGCGCGGGCCTCGACCAGATCGGATACGCCGAGGCTGTAACCCGCGGCATGGAGATCGCCGTCGTCATAGGAGGTCAGCACGGTGACCGCGAGGATTTTCAACTCCGATCCCGCGCGTGCCTCGACCGCCGCCTTCATGGTCTGCGGATAGGCGTGCACGGTCAGGAACGTCGCGCCGAGCGCGGCGACGCTCTCAACGCCGCGCGCCACCGTGTTGCCGATGTCGTGCAGCTTGAGATCGACAAAAACCTTCTTGCCCGCGCCGGCGAGCTGCCGGACCAGCGGCAATCCTCCGGCAAACGCCAGCTGATAGCCGATCTTGTAAAACGTAACGCTGTCGCCAAGCCGGGCAATCATCGCTTCCGCCTTGGCGACGCTGGGCAGATCGAGCGCCACGATCAACCGGTCGCGTGGGGCAATATCTGTTGGCTGCATGTCACCTCACATCATGCGCTGGGAGACGTCGATCAGCTGCCGCACCAGCGCGCTGAGCGCCTCAATATCGGCTGGATGTTTCAAGCGGTCCATATCATCATAGGCCTGGGCTGCGAAGGACAGCGCGAGCTGGTTCGGAATAACCGTGGCGTGGCAGGCGGTCAGGATCAGCCGCAGCGCCGCCAGAGAGCGCGCGCCGCCGAAGCGGCTTTCCGAGGCGGCTGCAATCGCGAAGGCGCGTTCGCGAAACACCTGACCGCGGGTTTCGTGCGCATCCTGGACGCGCGTCACCCAGTCGATAGTATTCTTGACCAAAGGCGGCACCGACGAATTATATTCCGGCGTCACGATCAGCACGCCATGATGCGCGCCGATCATGCGCTTGAGATTGATCGCGCTCTTCGGCACGCCCGATTTGGTCTGCAGATCGCCGTCATAAATCGGCAGCGGAAAGTCGCCGAGCGAAATGCGGGTGACTTCCACGCCGGCCTGGGCGAATTCATAGGCCGCCGCCGCCGCAAGCCTCACATTGAGCGAGCCGGTGCGAAGCGAGCCGGGGATCACGAGGATTTTCAGCGCGGACATGATCTAGATCGCATTCAGGCAAACCTGCCGCGCGGGCCGCGCAGGACGGTTCAGCGCTTGCGATACACCCAGACGCGGGCCGGCGGAAGGTTCATCCAGATACGCTCGGAGGCTTCCGTGGACACGCCTGGCAGCGATTTCGGAATTGGCGGCGCGACCGAATAGGTGAACTGCACGAATGGCGCACCCGGCGCCAGTGCGACGAAGGCATCGCGGATCAGTTTCAGCCGCGTCAGCATCGGCTTGGTGACGAGCGGCAGGCCGGACACCACGGCGGATGCGGGAGCGCTCAATATATTCCAGAGCGAATCGCGCAACGCATAGGCGTCGCCCTGGACAACTTTGGCGTGCGGATAGCGGTCGCGCAGCAACGCGCAGAAGCCCGGATTGTATTCGACCAGTACGAGACGCTTCTGATCGACGCCGTGCTCGATCAAGGCGCTGGTGATCGCACCGGTGCCGGGGCCAAGTTCGACGACCGGCTCCGAGGAATCGATATCGACATATTGCGCCATGGTGCGCGCCAACACGCGTCCCGATGGCATGACGGCGCCCATGTGAAGCGGCTTTTCGATCCATGAACGAAGAAAACGAACCTCATCATCGAGACGAGGCGGCTTGGGCTTCTTCAACGCACGCACGGACGATTGCAAAGGCATTGTCGCTACCAGGCGGGACCGCTATGGGCGGCAGTGTCAGAAAATAGTCATAAAGAGGTATAGGCCGCAGGCGAAACGGTCAAGCCGGACGGTCATTGCATGTTGGCGCGGGTGCCGAAGAAGTCCTTGACCTTGGTGAAGAAACCCGCCGCCTCGGGCTGCGTCGCGCCGGACGATAGTTTTTCGAACTCGGCCAGCAGCTCCTGCTGCTTCTTGGTCAGATTCTGCGGGGTTTCGACCACGACCTGGACGTACATGTCTCCGGTCTGGCGCGAGCGAAGCACCGGCATGCCCTTTGATGCAATGCGGAAGCGCCGGCCGGACTGGGTTCCGGCGGGAATTTTCACCTTGGTCTTGCCCTTGTCGATGGTGGGCACCTCAAATTCGCCCCCCAGCGCCGCCGTCACCATCGAGATCGGCACGCGGCAATGCAGGTCGGCGCCATCGCGCTGGAAGAACTGATGCGTCGCCAGCGACAGGAAAATGTAGAGATCGCCCGGCGGGCCGCCGCGAATCCCGGCCTCGCCCTCGCCGGCAAGGCGGATGCGCGTGCCGTCCTCCACGCCCTGCGGGATATTGACGGACAGGCTACGCTCGCGCGTCACGCGCCCCGAGCCCGAGCACGCGGGACACGGGTCTTCGATCATCTGGCCGCGGCCCTGACAGCCGGGGCAGGTTCGCTCGAGCGTGAAAAATCCCTGCGCCTGCCGAACGCGGCCAGCGCCGCCGCACGTCGAGCAGGTCCTCGGCTTGGTGCCGGCCTTGGCGCCGGTGCCCGAACAGGATTCACAGGTGACCGAAACCGGAATCTCGATTTTGGCGGTCTTGCCGAGGAAGGCTTCCTCCAGCTTGATTTCCATGTTGTAGCGCAGGTCGGCACCACGCTCGCGCCCGCCGCCGCGGCCGCGCTGCCCGGCCATACCGAACAGGTCTTCGAAAATATCGGAAAATGATGAGGCAAAGCCCGCGCCGAAGCCGGGACCGCCGCCGCCCATACCTTGCTCGAACGCCGCGTGACCGAACCGGTCGTAGGCTGCGCGCTTGTCGCCGTCTTTCAGGACTTCGTAGGCTTCGTTGATTTCCTTGAAGCGCATCTCGCTGGCGGCATCGCCCGGATTCTTGTCCGGATGCCATTTCATCGCGAGCTTGCGGAATGCCGCCTTGAGTCTGGATTCGTCCGCGTTCCGGTCGACTTCAAGGGTTTCGTAGTAGCAACGCTTCATCCTTCAAACCCGCCCGAAGTTCTTCCTCATTCCGGAGGAATGCGTCCCTTAAGATGCAGCCTCCGGCTTAACGAAAAATGACCCCCATCCCTGGAGACGCAGCTCGCGTACTCTTCGGAATGAGGGTCATGATCACCGCCGCTTAAGCAGACTTCTTGTTGTTCTTGTCGTCGTCGACCTCGGTAAACTCCGCGTCGACCACGTCATCCTTCGCAGCATCCTTGGCCGCGTCGCCCTCGGCCTGCTGCTTGTACATCGCCTCGCCGAGCTTCATGGAAACCTGCGCCAGCGTGTTGGTCTTGGCCTTGATCGCCTCGGCATCGTCGCCCTTCAGCGCTTCCTTCAGATCGCTGACGGCGTCTTCGATGGCGCGGCGATCGCTCTCGGGAATTTTCGAGCCGTGCTCGGCCAGCGCCTTCTCGGTGGAATGCACCAGACTGTCGGCATGGTTCTTGGCGTCGACCGCCTCGCGGCGCTTCTTGTCCTCGGCCGCATTGGCCTCGGCGTCCTTGACCATCTTCTGGATGTCGGCTTCCGACAGGCCGCCGGATGCCTGGATGCGAATCTGCTGCTCCTTGCCGGTCGCCTTGTCCTTGGCCGAGACGTTGACGATGCCGTTGGCGTCGATATCGAAGGTGACCTCGATTTGCGGCATGCCGCGCGGCGCCGGCGGAATGCCCATCAGGTCGAACTGGCCGAGCACCTTGTTGTCGGCCGCCATTTCGCGCTCGCCCTGGAAGACGCGGATAGTGACGGCGTTCTGGTTGTCCTCGGCGGTCGAGAACACCTGGCTCTTCTTGGTCGGGATCGTGGTGTTGCGATCGATGATGCGGGTGAACACGCCGCCCAGCGTCTCGATGCCGAGCGACAGCGGCGTCACGTCGAGCAGCAGCACGTCCTTGACGTCGCCCTGTAGCACGCCGGCCTGGATCGCAGCCCCAATGGCCACGACTTCATCCGGGTTGACGCCCTTGTGCGGCTCCTTGCCGAACAACTGCTTCACGACTTCCTGAACCTTCGGCATGCGCGTCATGCCGCCGACCAGCACCACTTCGCCGATTTCGGCGGCGGTCAGCCCCGCATCCTTCAGCGCCTTGCGGCACGGCTCGATGGTCTTCTGGACGAGATCGTCGACCAGCGCTTCGAACTTGGAGCGGGTCAGCTTCATCGTCAGATGCTTCGGACCGGCCTGATCGGCGGTGATGAACGGCAGGTTGATCTCGGTCTGCGTGGTCGAGGACAATTCGATCTTGGCCTTTTCGGAAGCCTCTTTCAGACGCTGCAGGGCAAGCTTGTCGTTGCGCAGGTTGATGCCCTGCTCCTTCTGGAATTCATCGGCGAGATAATTGACCAGCCGCATGTCGAAGTCTTCGCCGCCGAGGAAGGTGTCGCCGTTGGTCGACTTGACCTCGAAAACGCCGTCGCCGATCTCGAGAATTGAAATGTCGAAGGTGCCGCCGCCGAGGTCGTACACCGCGATGGTGCCGGATTTCGTCTTGTCCAGCCCGTAAGCAAGCGCTGCCGCTGTCGGCTCGTTGATGATGCGCAGCACTTCGAGGCCGGCGATCTTGCCGGCGTCCTTGGTGGCCTGACGTTGCGCGTCATTGAAGTAGGCGGGAACGGTGATGACGGCCTGCTCGACCTTCTGGCCGAGATGGGCTTCGGCGGTCTCTTTCATCTTCTGCAGGATGAAAGCGGAGATCTGCGAGGGCGAGTAGGTCTTGCCGTCGGCCTCGACCCAGGCATCGCCGTTGGAGGCCTTGACGATCTTGTAGGGGACAAGCTTCTTGTCCTTTTCGACCATCGGGTCGTCGTAGCGGCGGCCGACGAGGCGCTTGACTGCGAAGAAGGTCCGCTCGGGATTGGTCACCGCCTGGCGCTTGGCGGGTTGGCCGACCAGGCGCTCGCCGTCATCGCTAAAGGCGACGATCGACGGTGTCGTCCGCATGCCTTCGGCGTTTTCGATGACTTTCGCTGTCTTGCCATCCATTACGGCGACGCACGAATTCGTGGTGCCGAGATCGATCCCTATGACCTTTCCCATGGTCCTCATACCCTTCTTTTTGCGGCAGGCTGGCTGGGCCCTGACGGCGCACCAATCCAAAACCCCCAAACGATCAGATGCTCGCGATATTGCGACGGTGAGCCACATATAGGAGGAGGGGACTGGCCTGCAAGGACCGGGGCGCAACCTTAGCCCTCGAAAACCGAGGCCTTTGAAAGATAATGTCCACTCGGCCCGGGCCGGCCTGGGGTCGTCCCCTCATCTGACAGGTCAGGAAGCAGGAGCCCGCGGGTGACAAGGATTAAGGGAGCCAAATCGTGGCTTGGCCTGTTGCCGGAACATCAAAACGGCTAAAAGCGAACGGACCAAATCGTGGCCTCCGGAAGACGGCCATGAGCAGCCGACCATTGAACGGCCTCAATGCAGACCCACTAGGCTTTTTCATGAAGCCCATTCGACTGTTGCCCGCGGTTGTCCTTTTCGTCACCGCCATGTGCCCTGGCTTTCCTGCGTTCGCCGCGGATCCGGTTTTTCCGCCGGGCGTTCGGGTCGGCATGACGCCGCTTGTCGGCCTATCCCGCGCCAAATCATTCGTCGGATTCGAAACCGAGGACCAGAGCGTCAAGGTCTTGGTAACCGAGCTGCCGGCCGAGGCCTATGGCGAAGTCATGAATGCCTTCAAGGCCAATCCTGCAGGCAGCGGCGGCATCAAGCCTGAAAGCATCGAGACATCGGCCGGCCTTGCCTACTACACCGCCGAGAATGCCAAGGATGGCGCGACCACGGTGCGGCGCTATTCGATGATTCTGCCGGGCGGCACGTTCTCCGGCTACGTCGCCGTGCAGATCCCCGAGAATGCCACCAAAATCTATTCCGACGATGCGGTGCGGCAGATGTTTGCCTCGGCGGTGATCCGCAAACAAGTTCCGATCGAGGAGCAGCTTGGACTGATGCCGTTCAAGATCGGCGAACTCAGCGATTTCAAGAATATCCGCACGCTGGCGCCTGGCGCTGCGATCATTCTCGCCGACGGTGATGAAGTAACCGGTTTCGAGCCGGCCCCCTTCATGGTGATCGGGCTGATCGGAGCGACGCCGGCTCTGCCGGAGGATCGCGGCCGGTTCGCCCAGCAGGCCGCGACGACGATCCCGGGTGTGCGCGACGCGCGGATCACGATGTCCGAACCTATTCGCATCGACGGCTTGCCCGGCTATGAAACGCGCATCGATGCGACCAGCGGCAAGGACAATACCGCCGTCACCGTGGTGCAATGGTTGAAATTCGGAGGATCGAACGCGTTGCGCATTATCGGAAGCGCGCCGCGCGAGGAATGGGTGAAAGCGTTTCCACGTTTCCGCGCCGTGCGCGACGGAATTCAACCGCGCTAGGCAAATCGGGGGGTGCGGCGGGTATTTCTGCCGGGCCCTGAGCGAAGCGTCAACGCACGCGCCGAGGCGTTGGTGAAGCGCTAGCTTCTTTACGCTCGCTTCGCGAAGTGATTTGCTGGCTTTGCTCTTACAGGGGAGGTGCAGCATGCCAGACCGAAGGCGCATTCTTGCGGGCCTAGCCTCGACCGCTAGCGCGGCTGTCATTTCAAGGCAGGCTTGGGCGGCAGCTTCGATCAAAATCGATGACGCTTCCGCTCTGCTGGTGATCGATGTCCAGAACTGTTTCCTGCCCGGCGGCAGCCTGGCCGTTAAAGACGGCGAGCAGGTCATCCCGGTGATCAACCGGATCGCAAAGGGCTTTGCCAATGTCGTGATGACGCAGGACTGGCATACGCCGGGCCATATCTCATTCGCGTCGGTTCACGCCGGCAAAAAGCCTTTTGAGACCGTCGATCTCGCCTATGGCAAGCAGGTGCTGTGGCCCGATCACTGCGTGCAGGGAACCGACGGCGCCGCGCTTTCGAAGGATCTTTCCGTGCCGCAAGCCGCGCTCGTCATTCGAAAAGGCTTCCATAAGGACGTCGACAGCTATTCCGCTTTCACCGAGGCCGACGGCAAAACAACCACCGGACTTGCCGCCTACCTCAAGGCGCGCCAGATCGAGCGTCTGTTCGTCGCGGGACTGGCGACGGACTTCTGT
>Ga0209438_1000635_pt1 | contig 10972 bp, 15 predicted proteins | sample GraSoi_2013_20cm_FD_185825 | JGI IMG/M metagenome (GOLD analysis project Ga0209438, IMG submission 185825) | Grasslands soil microbial communities from the Angelo Coastal Reserve, California, USA - Sample 9_17_2013_20cm (SPAdes) (version 2) | ecosystem: Environmental > Terrestrial > Soil >...
GTTCAATTCGATCGTCACCGCCCGCTTCAATGAAGGGCCGGTCAAGAACGGAGGACGTCGCGTGATCTTCGTCTCGGGCGACCATCCCGAACCGACCGCATTCATCAAACAGCTCATCGAGAGTTTCGGCTTCACGGCGATCGATCTCGGCGGTCTCGCGACGGGTGGCCGCCTGCAGCAGGTCGGGGGTCCGCTCGCCGGTCGCGATCTCGTCGAACTCGGCGGTCACTGACACGGGAAGCGGAGAATGCGTGCCGTCCAAATCAGAACGGTATTCGGCTGGGCTGCGCATCCCCGAGTGCTGAATGCGGCTAGGTGTTGGAATCGCCGAAGCAACACGGCTTCGGCGTCCCCCAGAACTCAGCGCCGTACACGCCCCGCGTTTGCGATATGCACGCGAGGCCCACGGTCTTCCGCTTAGCTCAACAAGGCTTCGACGTCCGCAAGAAGCTACATCGCGCCGAAGTAACCGCCCGTCGCGGAAACCTTACCCCTGCGTCCTTGGCGAGCGTCGCCACCTATCCTCTGCAGAAGTCTCCGAGCTCGGCAAGGTTCCTGGCATCTTCGATGTCGGCCGGTGTCGTATAGCAATGCACGACGACCGGCTCATCCTTCGCGAGAGCACCACTTCGTTCATCGTCGCGCCAGATGCCTTGTGCCTTCGGGTGCACCGTCGCGCCGCCGAAGACACGGCCGAACATCTCTAAAGCGCCGTTGGCCCAGCGTGGCTGGTCAACGGCTGTCACCCCATCGCGTTCAACACTCGGAACGAACAAGACCACAAGAACCCGCCTGCGTCCTCCATGAGGACCAGGCGGCTTCGGGTGGTCTTAGGGCGCTTCTTCGAAAGCTGTCCCTGAAGGATCTGGATGGCCCGGCCCGAGAAGACTGAGCCGTTACTCGTTTGCGTCGATGCTGACGTCCTGATCGCGGACTGCTGTCCCGCACCGGCGCCAGCCACGCGATCCTGGTTCTCGGCGAACTTGGCCTCCTTCGTCTGGTGCTCCCCGAGGTTCAGTCCGATGCCGCCGCCGGTCTGTGTATTTCGCTGGCGAGAACGTGCCAGACGACGCAGGCGTATTTGTCTGGAAGAGCCTGGCCTAGAAACTCCGCCGGGCTACCGCGCGTCCACGGCCTCGGCGTGGGACCGTGGGTCGCGCGCCCGTGCGCGCGGCGCTGTTCATGGCGGCCCTTGTCGGCACGCGCTGCAACCCGGTGCTCCGCGCGTTCTATCGTCGCCTCCTTGCCGCCGGCAAACCGAAGAAAGTCGCGCTGACCGCGTGCATGCGCAAGCTCCTCACCATCCTCAACGCGATGATGCGTACAAACACCGCGTGGCACTACATCGATCATTCACCAACCACTTGACACGGGAGACAGTTGCTAACGATGCCGGTCGCCCCACCTCCAACCAGGCTCGGGGTCTTGGGCTGTGGACGGATTGACGCATCCCGGTGCGCCTGAGCGAGTCGGATGAGGTTTTGGCGAGGGACAGCCCACGACGAGCACGAAGAGGACGCGCGACACGAACGAGTCATGAAGCCGCAAGGCAATTTTCATGTCCTTACGGCCTGCATCTGACTTCACCTCAGGTGTCGGAGTCATTTGAACGGCCGCTCTCGCCTGCTGAGGCACTGCTCGGCGCATTTCGCTGGCATTGCAAAATCGCCGCAGAAATCGCGCTGCCGAATCCTTGGGCGCATGCCCACCAAAACAGCAGGTCGGGCCGCGCTCAACAGCCAAAACGCCCGTCAACACCCGGCGGGCGACGCATGGCGTCATCTCTGCATCCAAAGGGTGGGGGGAATCAACATGTCCATCAGTGGGGCAGCGCCCGGCCACTACCTCATCGCCAGCGACTTCGACCAGACGCTGAGCTTCAACGATTCCGGTCACGTTCTCAGCGAGTTGATCGGCGTGCCGAACTTTCGCGAGAAGGTCGCCGGTCTGTCGGACATTCACCTGCTCCAGCAGGGCGCCGAGCTCACATATCTCCTTCGCCACGATCCCGAGTTCCGGTGCGTACGCCGCGAGCACTTGATCGAGACAGGCAAGCAAGTGCGATTGAAGAAGGACGTCAAGCGCTTCGTCACGTCGCTCGAGGCTGGCGCCGACCAGTATCAGTTCTCGTTCTATGTCATCTCGGCTGCACCCAGGACGGTGGTCGAGTCTGCGCTCGAGGGCATCGTTCCCCCGGACCACATCTACGGCGCGGAGTGCGCGTATGACGCGAGCTCCGGCGAAATCTGCGCAGTCACGCAGGTCCCCGCCGGCTACGGCAAGGTCGCGATCCTCGAGGCGCTCTCGGGCCAGCTGCAGATCAGCCCGGACCGGACCGTTTACGTCGGTGACGGCAGCTCCGATGTCCACGTGATGCTGCACGTCAACAGCGGGAATGGCTTCACGATCGCGGTGTCGGAGGCCAAGCACATTACGCGGATCGCAAGAAGAACCGTCATCAGCGACAACGCCCTCAGCGTCCTGGTGCCCATCCTCGAAGACGTGGTCGGCTGGGACGCCGCGCGGATCCGCCAGCTCTTCGCCTCCAAGGGGCTGTCGTTGCAAGCGTGGGACAAAGCACGAACGGACTGGGTCACCCTGCGACAGTATTCCGACGTTGGCACGGGATGAGCCTCACCATCATCGGATGGCTCGCCACGGCCGTGTTCGCAAGCTCCTATTTCTTTCGCCGACCGCTGACACTCAGGCGAATCCAAGCAGGGGCCGCGTTGCTCTGGGTGATGTATGGGATCGCGATCGACGCGGTGCCGGTGGTCGTCGCCAACCTCATCGTCGCTGGCGCGGCACTCTACTCCTCGTTCGCGCCGCGCCGGACAGAGGGCAACTAATGATGGATACGTAAATAATGTCCTGCCCTAGGCACGAAAAAGGCAGGGCCGAGTGGCGGAAGAAGCTCTTCAGTAATTGAGGGTGGTGGCCGAGGCGACGCCGCTCTCGGCACCCGCTTGCTCCAAGGACCGATCGGTCAGCGGTTGCTTGCCCAACTCCACAGCGACCAAGTCCTCGAACTGCGGGAGGGCTTCTATCATTGGGTTGTCCCGGTCAAAAACTCCATTCGGCCTACTGTGACTGAGTGCGAACGTCACGGCGTGCCGTGGCCGGTGACCGCCGCCATGGAAACCGCGGATGCCGCCATCGTCAGGAATCCGCGGCGAGAGATCGTCCGCACGCTGGCGCCTCGATCCGTCGGTCTCATGGCGCATCGACTCCTAGTTGGTCGTGAACAGGTGGCAGGCCACCGTGTGCTGCGGGCCGAGCGCGAGCAGCGGCGGTGACACCTCTGCGCATTGGGGCATCGCAAAGGCGCAGCGCGTCCGGAACCGGCAGCCTGAGGGCGGGTTGACGGGATTCGGCGGGTCTCCGGTGATCGGCGGCCGCTCGAGGCGCTGCGTCGGGGCCATGGTCGGCGCCGAGGCGAACAGGGCCTGCGTGTAAGGATGGCGAGGATGCTCGGTGAGCTCGGTCACCGGTCCCGTCTCGACGACCTGGCCGAGGTACATGACGATCACGCGGTCGCTCACGTACTCGATGACGTTGAGGTCGTGCGAGATCAGCAGGTACGTCAGCGCACGGTCGGCCTTCACCCGCTGCAACAGATTCAACACCTGGGCCTGTACGGACTTGTCCAGCGCCGATACCGGCTCGTCCAGCACCATGAGGCATGGGTCGAGCACGAGGGCGCGCGCAATGTTGACCCGCTGCCGCTGGCCGCCCGACAGCTCGTGCGGGTAGCGGCCGCCGAAGAGCGCGGGGTCGAGGCCGACGTCGTCGAGGATCGCGTCGGCGCGCTCGCGCGCCGACGAGCGCGCCGTCCCGTGGATCAGCAGGTTGAACGCGATCGCGTCACGCGTCGTCATCCGGGGGTTGAGTGACGCGTAGGGGTCTTGGAACACGAGCTGAAGATCCCGGCGCACGCGCTTGAGCCGTGTGTCGGACGCCGCGAAGAGATCCTCGCCGCGGAACCGCACCTCACCCGCGTCGGCGTCGATGAGGCGCAGGATGAGACGGGCGAGCGTGGACTTCCCGCAGCCCGACTCGCCGACGACACCGAGCGTCTCTCCGAGCTCGATCCTGAAGGACACGCCGTCCACCGCGCGGAGCGTCCCGCGGCGCAGCGGAAAGTGCTTCACCAGGCCATCGACCTCGAGCAGCGGCGTCATGTGCGCAGCTCCATCGCGTCGCGCAGGCCATCGGAGAGGAGGTTGAACACCATCGACACCACGAAGATCGCCAGGCCGGGCAGCGCCGGCACCCACGCATTGACATAAATCGATTGTCGCAGCGTGTTGAGCATCAGCCCCCACTCCGCCGCCGGCGGGGTGACGCCGAGCCCGAGGAAGGACAGACCGGCGGCGAGGATGATCGAGAGCGAAACCTGCGTGCTCGTGAACACCAGGATCGGAGCGAGCACGTTCGGGAGCAGATGGTAACGCACGATCGGCCAGGGGCCGGCGCCGCCCGCGCGCGCCGCGCTGACGAATTCCAGTGACTTCGTCTGCACGGTGACCGCTTCGGCCACGCGGATGATCCGTGGGAGGAACACTACCGACAGCGAGATCAGCGTGTTGCCGAGGCCCGGTCCCAGGGCGCCCGAGATCGCGATGGCGAGGAGGATCGCGGGAAACGCGTACAAGACGTCGCTCACCCGCATGATGACCGCGTTCAGCACCCCGCCGAGATAGCCCGCGACGATGCCGAGGGCGCTGCCGAAGACGCATGCGACGACAATCGGCGTGAGCGCCGCCAGCAGCGTCATGCGGCCGCCGAAGAGGAGCCGGCTCAGCATGTCGCGCCCCTGCTCGTCGGTGCCGAGCGGGTGGCCGGGGGCGCCGATCGAAGCGAGGCGCAGCCGGATGCTCCCGGTCGTCGGGTCGTAAGGCGCGAGAAGCGGCGCGAAGATCGCCGACAGCGCGACGGCGCCGAGCAGCGCGCCGGCGGCGAGCGTGACCGGATCCCGCGCGAGACGCCGCCCCACGAGGCGCCAGTACGACGGCGGTCCGGCGACGCGCGTGACATGTGAGGGACGAACCGCCGGGGCAGTCTCGGATGACGACACGCTCAGCATCGCGTCAGCTCCGCACGATCCGCGGGTCGATCATGCCCTGCAGGACGTCCACCGCGAGGTTGAGCAGCACGAACATCGTGGAGAGGACGAGGATGATCCCCTGCAGCAGCGGCATGTCACGCTGGAAGATGGCGATGTTGAGTAGGTAGCCCGTCCCCGGCCACGAGAACACCGTCTCCACCAGCACGGAGCCGCCGAGCTGGAAGCCAAACTGCAGCCCCATCACCGTGAGGATCTGCGGGGACGCGTTCTTCAGCACGTGTCTGACGATGGCGCCAGCGTGCAGGCCCTTCACCCGCAAGGTGAGGACGAACTCTTGCGCCAGGATGTCGAGCACCGCCGAGCGCACGACCCGCGTGATAACGCCGAGCGGGATGAGCGCGAGGGCCACGGCCGGCAGCACCATGTGGCGCAGGTAGGGGATGACACCGGGATCGGCGGGGCCGCCCATGGCCGGCAGCCATCCGAGCTGCACAGAGAAGACGATGACCAGCAGGATGCCGGCCCAGTAGTGCGGGATCGACACGCCCGTGATGGCGACCGCGCTCACGACTTTGTCGATGGGGCCACCCCGCTTGAACGCGGCCAGCATTCCGAGCAGTAGGCCCGGGATGAGCGCCAGCGCCGAGGAGGCGAGCGCGAGGGCGAGGCTGTTGCGGAGGGCGTCGCCGAGGTCGGCCACAACGGGGCGCCGCGTGGCGATCGACCGTCCCAGGTCGCCGTGCAGGATCCGCTCGAGCCACTTCAGATATTGCACGGGCAAGGGACGGTCAAGCCCGAGCGATTGCTTGACCGCCTCGATTTCCGCCTGGCCCGCGTCCGCCGGCATCAGGACCGAGATCGGATCGCCGGGCGCGAGCTTGACCATGGTGAACACGATCAGGCTCGCGCCGAGCAGCGTCGGCAGCGTCAGCAGAAGCCGGCGGAAGAGGAGGGAGCCCACCGCGGCGCCCCTACTTCGTCACGCTCACCGTCGTGAGGTCCACGAACCACGATTGCGGCTGCACGAAGCCCTTCACCTTCGCGGACATCGCGCGGGGGTTCAGGTCGTGTACGATGAAGATCCACGGCGCGTCGTCTACGAGCACCTCGTGCAGCTTGCCGAGCAGGCGATCCTGCTCCTTCACGTCGAACGTCTTCTCGGCGGCGTCGAGGATCGCGTCCGCCTCCGGGTTGAGATAGGGCATCGTGTTCAGCGAGGTCGGGATCACCGATCTCGAGTGGAAGAACCGCTGGAACGCGGACGAGGGATCGGGGAACGCGAGCGAGATGTTCCAGCCGTTCAGGCCTTCGTTCTCCGGCGTGTGGAACCCGGCACGCCAGCGCGTGAGCAGGGTATTCCACTCGACCGGCTGCACCTCCATGTCGAGCCCTACGTCCTTCAGGTTCTTCTGGATCAGCTCGTTCATGGCCAGCGGCAGCATCTGGCCCGAGCCGGACGTCGAGATCAGATGCACCGCGCGCGGCGGCCGCCGCCCGTCGCCGTAGCCGGCCTGCTTGACGAGCGCCTTCGCCTTCTCCGGATTGTACTCGTACGTCTCCTTGGGATTGCCAAACCACGGGTGGCCCTTGTAAATGACGCCCGTCCCCGGAACGCACGTGTCGTTTAGGAGGTTCTTGCAGATGCCGACCCGGTCGATCGCGTAGTTCGCCGCCTTCCTCAGCAGCTTGTTATCCCACGGCGCCTTGTCGAGGCGCAGCGTGTGACCCCAGTTGTGCGGATACGGTCCGGTCACGATCTGGAAGCCCTGGGCCTTAAGCGGCGTGATAGCGTCAGGCGGCGGGACTTCGATCCAGTCCACCTGACCGCTGCGCAGCGCCGCCAGTCGCGTAGTCGGCTCGGGCATCGGCAACAGCACGAGCTTATCGATCTTCGGCATGCGCTTGGGATTCCAGTACGCCTTGTTGACCTCGAGCTCGAGCCGCTCGCGCGGCACGAAGCGGGTGGCCTTGAACGGTCCCGTCCCCGACGGCGACTCGGCGTACTTGCGCCAGTCCTTCCCCACCTTCGCCCAGTTCGTCGGCGACACCATCATCACGTAGAGGAGCTGGTACGGCACGAAGCTCGACGGCTTCACCGACTCGAACTCCACCGTGTAGTCGTCGATCTTCTTCACGCTCTTGAGCAGCGAGATCCGGACGCCCGCGTTGCTCGCACCCACGCGGTCGAAGTGCGGCGCGTCCTTCTGCTTGACAGACTCGAAGGTGAAGACGACCGCGTCAGCGTTAAACGGGCTGCCGTCGTGGAACGTGACGCCCTTGCGAAGCCTGAACGTCCAGATGAGCGGGTTGTCCTTCCGAACGGCCCAGGACTCCGCGAGCCCCGGCGTGGGTGTCGCGAGACGGTCATCCTTCGTGACGTCCCAGTTGATGAGCGGCTCGTAGATCTGGTAACCGACGAAGCGGAGGCCCTCGAAACCGTTGTCGGCCTGGCCGCCCGTGTACGGAATATCGCTTGCCGTCATTCCGATGCGCAGCGTGCCGCCCTGGGCAACCGCCGTACCGGTGAGCGCAGCCACGAGCACTAAGACCACGGCCACCCCAATCACTGAGATTTTCATCGACGACTCCTTTGTGGCGGGCACTACCCCGCGGCGGCAGATGCGACGGATGCGATGGACGTGCCCCGGCTCACGGCGAGGTGGCACCGGGCATGGTGATCGTGGTCGAGCTGTTCGAGCACAGGCCGGACCGAATGGCAGATCTCGGCGACGCGCTGGCAGCGTGGGGCGAACGCGCAGCCGGGCGGCAAGACGGCGAGGTTCGGCGGCGCTCCGGGGATCGGCACAAGGGGCCGCCCGCGCTGACCGCGGCGCACGGTGGCGGCCATGAGACCCTTCGTGTACGGATGCACGGGGTGCTCGAACAGCCGCTCGATCGGCGCCTGCTCGACAATGCGACCCGCGTACATCACCAGCGCGTCGTCTGCGATCTCGGCCGCGACCCCGAGATCGTGCGTGACCATGATGAGCCCGACGCCGAGCCGGCGCTGCAGGTCGCGCAGGAGCCAGAGGATCTGCGCCTGCACGGTCACGTCGAGCGCGGTGGTCGGCTCGTCGGCCAGCAGCAGCTTGGGCTCGCACGCCAGCGCGATCGCAATCATCACGCGCTGCCGCATGCCGCCCGAGATCTCGTGAGGATACGCGGCAAGGCACCGCTCGGGTGACGGGATCTGCACCAGATCAAGGAGCTCCCGCGCTCGGCGCCGCGCGTCGATGCGATTCACGCTGCGATGGCGCCGCACGGTCTCCTCGATCTGCGCGCCGATGGTGTACACGGGATCCAGCGCGGTCATCGGCTCCTGGAACACCATCGCTGCGGAGCAGCGGCGGCTGTCGCGCATTTCGCGTCGCGACAGCGCGAGCACGTCGCGGCCCTCGAGCAGGATCTGTCCGTGCGTTCGCGCGGCGGCGTTGAGTCGCACGATCGAGCGCAGCGTCACGCTCTTGCCCGAGCCGGACTCGCCGAGCAGGCACACGACACGTCCGCGCTCGAGGGTGAAGGACACCCCGCTCACGGCTTCGACGAGCCCGCCGAGCGTCGGAAATCCGACGGAGAGGTGGCGCACCTCGAGGAGCGCGCTCACGACGCGCCGCCCAGGTCGATCGCGACGTCATCGCGCATCGGCGAGCGCTCGAGGAGCGCGTGCGCGCCGCAGGTCATCCATGCGCCCAGAGGCATCTTCGGCACCTCCCGGTGAAGGAAAACGTCATCGCGAAGCGACGGCGCTTCTCCAGGAGCGGCGTTGACCCTGGTCGAGAGGCTGAGCTGTGCACGCGGCGTGCCAGGGCGGCGCACGTTACCCGACAGCGGCTTGTATGACACTCACCCACGGCGGCGCCGCCGAAACGGGCAGGCTGCGAGGCGCTTGCCTCCTGTTTCGTCAGCCTGCGGGCGAGCGCCCGGGACGCCGACGTGAGCGTCGTGAAGTAGCGCAGCGGGTCACCGTTCCTTCGGTTCTCCCCTGACGCTTGAAACGGCCCGCCCACTCGATCGCCTCCGCGATGGATATGCGGCGAGCGTGCCGATCGGGCGCAAGCGTCAGATCACCGGCGAAATCCGCGATCGTGGTCACGCCTCGGCTCTACTCGCCGCTTCGGGCGGCTGGCGTCATGACGTCCGGCCGGCCGGTTCATTGCTCCGGAACCGGGATCGAGATGTGCGCATGCGGGGGATGAATGCCTGAACCAATGCCCAGACTCAGTCCACGGAAAACGGCGACGGCGCGCCTCCCGGCCATCGCGCCCTTCAGAAAAATCTTCTCGAGGGTGATTGGCGGGTCGCGCACGCGCTTGCCTGTCGCGTGATACACCGCATTCGATGCCACCGATATTGCTGTCACCTCACCGAGACCCTTCACGCCGAGCGGGCTCGCTTGTTCTGGGCCGCGGTGCGCGCCACGTCCGCGGCGCTGATGCCTTCGAGCGCGAGGCTGTAGCCCGAGCCCTCATCGATGATGCGGCGCAGCTTTTGGGTGAGTGCGATCCGGGTGTAGCGGCTGGTGAGCGGCGGCAGCGCGGCGATCGCGCGCCTCGCATGGAGGAAGGCAAGATAACGAACCGATCGATCGCCGTGTTGAGCATTGCCCTGGCGACGCTATTGGCTGGGTGTGCGAGCAACCATGCCGCGAACGACGCAGCGCGGGTGGGGTCTGCTGCCGCTTCGATACCGTCCGGCCGCTCGCCGTTGAGCGGAACGTGGTACGGATCAGGGTGGGAAGTCGGCTCGTCCGCGTCGATCAACAACGGCAACGCCACCCTCCGGATCAACGACGATGGGACATGGACCATGACGGGGCGCCCCAACGGCGGAGCCGCCCGCGAGTATTCAGGCACTTCGACCGTGGACGGGAATCGCGTGATCCTCTCCGCGGCCAACGGACGACGCGGGATGTCCCTCACGCTGAACGGCCGCAGGCTCTATGGCCCGGCGATGGTGAATTCGCGGAGAGTCATGCTCGAATTCATCCGTGTTGAGGCTCCGTGAACTCGGCGTCACGCCGCCGGTCGTTCCAACTTTGTGCCATCGACGCGGAGCGTAACGTCGACGTTGCCACGAGTGGCATTCGAGTAAAGGGGCAGGCTCTTGGGTCAACGCAGCCTCCTGATCACTTTCTCGGCCAAGAAGCGCCGGCCCTCGATCTCACGGCGCCTGGAACTCGCCCCGCATGATGGATGTCCCGATGACCCGGTGGTTGCCGTTCCTGATCACGCCGATGACCAGCACCCAATCTCCGACGGTCAGCCCTGCGTACTCGTTCTGAGGGACGCCCACCAGATCGACGGTGACGCTATAGCCGCTGGCCGGATGCACGGCCATCAGCTGGCCCGCGATCCACTGCACGCGTCCGTCGAAACGGACCAGCCGCTCCTGCGCTAGCGCGGGCTCTAGCGCGCTCGCGAGCAGAAGCGAAACGACGACCACAATGAGTGCAGTCTGCTTCCCTTTCGTCCGCAGGGTCGGACGCGAGGAATAGGTGAGTTCTTGACCTCGCGTCATTGGGACGGACTGTGGCCGGCTGGAGGCTGACTTTGCCATCCGCCTCCCAGGGCCTTGTACAGCTGGACGACGGCGGCGAGCTGGTCCCGCGTGGTCGAGGCGAGCTCCAACTCCGCGCTGAAGAGCTGGCGTTGGGCGTCGAGCACCTCGAGCTGTGTGGAGAGCCCCCGTTCGTAGCGGAGAGTGACCAGCGAGAGCGCCCGCCGGGTCGCCCCCACGCGGCGCTCACGCTCCGTGCGGATCTCCCGCACTTTGCGATGGAAGACGAGGGCGTCCTCGGCCTCGCGGAACGCCTGCTGGATCGTCTGTGCATACTGCGTGGCCGCTTGTTGCTGGCGTGCCTCGAAGCCCTTGACGGTGTTGCTGGTCCGCCCCGCCGTGAAGAGG
>Ga0209438_1000637_pt1 | contig 10966 bp, 14 predicted proteins | sample GraSoi_2013_20cm_FD_185825 | JGI IMG/M metagenome (GOLD analysis project Ga0209438, IMG submission 185825) | Grasslands soil microbial communities from the Angelo Coastal Reserve, California, USA - Sample 9_17_2013_20cm (SPAdes) (version 2) | ecosystem: Environmental > Terrestrial > Soil >...
TAACCGCGTGTTGAAAGCCGTCGCCGGCAACGGACTTCTCGATCGTCGTGCCGGGACGAAAAAGGGCGATTTTGTCCGAGATAGCGCAAGCATCTCGACGGCAATACGATCCGAACATCGGCCGTCTATCTGACGACATGCCTAAGTTCTGCATTCTGGCGGGCGAGTTTAATTCCTGTTCCGCCCGCCAGAGTGCAACGATCCGCCGCCTGCAACGTTTACGCCCGCGAACGTTGTATAAGGAGGTTATCATGTTCCGTAAAACGATGATTGCCCTCGCCACGGTGGCCGCGCTCGGTGCCCTTACGCCAACCGCGGCAGATGCCCGTGGGGGCTTCGGCGGCGGCTTCCATGGCGGCGGTTTTGGCGGCGGCTTCCGCGGTGGCGGCTTCCATGGTGGAGGATTCCGCGGCGGCGGATTTCACCGTGGCTTTGGCGGTCGCGGTATCGGCCTCGGGATTGGCCTCGGGCTGCTAGGCGCCGGCGCCGCTTACGGGGCCTACGGCTACCCGGCCAATTACGATTACGGCTACCCGGCCTATTACGGTTACGATGACGGCTACTACGGCTGCGGCTACTACGGCTGCGGCTACCGCGGCGGCTACGGCTACGGCGGCTACGGCTACGGCCGCTACGGCGGCTACGACTACGGCGGCTACGGCTACGGCTACTGAGAATTTGGGCTTTGACCGCGCATCTCTCCCGTGCAGGCGGTCAAAGCGGGAAAACTTGAAGACCGCTACGAAAACGCACTCGGCGCGCTGCTGAACCAAGAAGCGCAAGCGGGAGCCGATACGAACGGCCGTGAAACCGCGCGATACCGGCAACGTCGTCAACCTGATGGATGCGCTGGCGGCGGGCGTGGGTGGCGAGCGCTTCGCGCTGAGATAAGACCAGGACGGAACGGCGACGACTGGAGCGGGCGGCGATCGGGCCGCGGCTGTTGAAACCCCCACCGGCCATCCAAAAGACGCCACCCTGTTTTTGGGAGGTTCATGTCCCAGAGGAAGGCGGTGGGGGAGCACGACCGCGCCCCAGCACTGGAGGCACGAAGGCGCGGCCGGCGGACCACGCTTCTCACTTCGTTTCGATCCGCCACTCAGCATGGCCCAGCCCAGATAACGGGCCGGCGCAGGGTGCGTTCCAAGATGTGCGATGGCCGGCGGCACGGCGTAGTGCGGGTGGGGAAGCGCGGCCTCGCAGGGTTATGGGGGGCATGAACGAGGCCGCGTCCAGGCCGCTCCGAAGCATGGTGTCCACGGGTTGGCCCAAAGGAGCAATCCGTACGGGAAGCATCCGTTCCAAGATGTGCGACGACCGGCGGCACGGGGTCGCGCGGATGAGGCGATGGCTACGGGAAACACGGCCGCGCCTTGCTGGAGGTTGAAGGCGCGGCCGCGCTCCAGGCACCGGACTGCTGCGCCAACCGGAAGCCCGAAGAACAATAGGGATCAAGCCATCGGGCGTTCCGCGGGATGGGGGCGCAGCCCCACTGGGGGTTGTCAGTGGGGCTGCGCCGGGCGGCCCCGCTCTGAGGGTGAAAGGGGGCGCCCATGACCGAGCAAATAGTGACGCCAGGGTCGGGCGCGACGGCATGCGCGACTTTGTGAACACGCCGTGATCGGTGCCAGGTCATACGAGTTTGGGACAGGAGATCGGTCGCGGAACGTCCCGTGATCGGAAAGACCTTCGGCCCCGCGGAGGCCTGGGGCCGGTAGCGAGGGCCGCGCCAGGCCGACGGTGCGGAGCCGCCGACCCGACGAACCAACCGACGCCGCACGAAGATCAAATACCGGATAAAAGGAGCTTATGAATCCAAGGTGGATGGCGCGCCGCGCTGCTTCGCGCAATCGCCCCCGCCTACCTCGAAAGCTCGAATCCGCGAAACATTTCCGATTATGAACGCCACGGCTTCAGGATCATCGGTGAGATACAACACGGTTCTTCGCCGACGCTGACGCCAATGTTGCGGACGGTTTCTTGAGCGGCATCCAATCCGCCGAAGAGAAAACACGCACGCTCCGCCAACGACTATCGACTTCCGCCATTGGCCCCTAACGGGCCAAGAGCAACCCCTGCATCAACGTCCGCTTTGCAGAAATAAGCCGGATAGGGTCGTACGAAGTCAAAATGCGCCTCGTCCGCTGACGGGAGCACACTGTGCTCTCCGATGGTCCCGTAGAGCGTTTTGGTCTAGCATGAAGCTGGGACAGCATTCGAACTCCCGTGTGGACGGCGATCGTGCGGTCCGACCGCGATGCTCCAGCGCGTACAACGGGCGGAGCCGCCTCTCTGGGCGGCGTCGGGTCGCCGTGGCCATGGGCCGTGCTGGCGTGGGCCGCGCTGCTGGTGGCGGTCGTCGTGTCGTTCAGGCCGACCGTCCCGGTCATCTGGGGCGACACGCCGCCCTTCGTGGAATCTGCGCTTCTCACGCTCGAGACCGGAAGGCCGACCGTGGCGGGTGGGCGCGATCCGGGTTACCCGACGCTCCTGGCCGTGACGTTCGCGTTCGGAGGTGACCTCCGTACGGTGGTGCGGCTGCAGCAGGCGGCGTGGGCCGTTCTGATCCTGGCACTTGCAGCAACCGCCCAGACGGCGACGCGCAATGCCGCTGGGCTCGTGCCGATTATCCTCGTAGCGACGTATCCGGGCCTGCTGCTGTTCAGGCACGTCCTCACCGCAGACCTTCTCTTTGCGGTGTTCCTCAATCTGGCAATGGCTGGATTGCTCGTTGCCACCTGCGTCGGCAGAACGGCGCGGTGCTGCGCGGTCGCAGCCGCCGTCCTGTGTGCAGCACTCGCGGCGTGCCTCAAATCGCAGGGAATGCTGGTCCCAATCGCCGCCGTCCTGGTGGGTGCCTGCGTCGCCCGGCCAGACACGCCCGCGCGCCTTGCCGTGATCGCCCTGTCCGTCGCGGCGGCCCTGGCCCTCCTCGCCGCCGGTTCCCGGTTCGGGGCTTCCGACTCCGACCAGGCGTCCACTGTGTTCCTCCCCAAGACACTGTTCTGCAATCACCTGAACATCGTACTTGCAAGCGATGCAGCGCGACGCGAGATAGTGTCGGCGGCCGGCGACCACGCCGACGCCACGATGGCACGGCTTGCCGCCGACTTCGCCGCGGAGCCGGGTCGCTGGCCCGTGCTCGGGTTCTTCGGCGACGCGTGCCTCTTCGACGGGCCGATCGCTGACGGACCTGCTTGGCATCCTGCAGGGACTTCATGATAAGGACGTCGATCTGTTCCTACATCGGCAGGGGCTCGACACATCGACGACGGCGGGCAAGGCGATGTTCCAGATGCTCGGCGTGTTTGCAGAGTTCGAGCGCGGCATCATCCGGGAACGGATCAACGCCGGTCTGGCGCGGGCCAAAGCGAAGGGGATGAAGCTCGGTCGGCCCGGTGAAGGCTTCCATAGAGGCGCGCATACGCGAGCTTAAAGCGGAGGGCATGGGCATCTTGAGGATCGGCCGGACTATAGGCGTCGGCACTTCAGTGGTGCAGCGAGTTCTAATAACTCAGGCATGACCCGCAGGCTCCGCGATGGACTTCCTCAATAATGCGCTAACGCTAATTACCCTGCTGTCCCTTTTCCTTCTCGGGCGCTCTCGGGCGCGCTTTGGTCGCGTGCTTTGACAGCTGGCGCAACTGGTCGCTACCGATCCAGCACATCGCCGTTGGCATCTGCACGATGATTGCGGTGACGGGAATGGTCTACGGGGCGCTATGGAAACTGAGCCCCAAGTCCATAACCTGGTACACCTGGATCCAGGAAGTGCCATGGCCGGCAATGTGAACGTCACCGGCCCAGGACGTCCGACAGCCGTCGAAAAAGTGAAGGTCAAGCGGCTCTGCATTGCAGCGTCCAAAGCCTAACCCGCCGCCGCGATCCCGACGCCCGCGAATGCTGGTTGATCTACTACGGCGACGTGCATGTCGGCACGATCGCCTGACTTCGAACGGGCATGGCAGGATCGGCCAAGCGCACCGAGGCCGATTTCCAGGCGTGGCGCGATACATAGTTTTTTCCAACGGTGCTTGGAACGGTTTCCGCTGTCCGACATTATGTAGCGTCCATTGTAGGTTAGTTGGGGCATCAAATGAGCACCTCTCAGCAGCGGTTTATGACCGCCGACCCTGAGACGCTTCTTTCAATCCTCTTCCGCGACGCAGCCGATCTCCATCTTCAGTTATCCGAATTGTACAGATTGCGCGACCAGGTCAGGCAAGCGCAACGGCTTTTGGCTCGGTCGCGGCGTCCCCGTCGAATACGCGCCGGGCCTAGCCGGTCAGTGGGACTGGCTGGCATCCGACCGGCCAAGTGGTGATGCGCGCTTGGGAACGAGTTGTCCTGACGATTTGCTCGGGCAATGAAAGAGGCCGCCAACTGGGGCGGGGCGGCCTTTACTCGATCAATCGGGAGAGGGCTCAACGTCCGAAGCCTGCGGATTAGGATCGGGGTGCTGGCATTTTTTCGTCTGCCTTCTCCTTGAAATCGGCTGCCCGTTCGACCAGGACGGCTGCCAGTTTTGGATTGGTAGTGGATTTAGCAAACTCGATAAGCGCGCGAGCTTGGCGCGCCAGATAACGCCTACTAATCACTGCTTTCCCCGCGTGGTTGCCCAACCCCGACCATAGGACGTTGCAATGCGGAAGTTGTTCCAATGAAGGAGCTTTCGCCAGAGGATCGGCACGACCGCGCCAAGGTCAACGAAGCCGTGCGCCAAGCCAAAGAATCGGGAACGCAGGGTAAACCGGATCGACACCGCACTTGAACGACGCGCCGGTTCACCTTCTGCATTTTTTAAGAACTAGGTTCCCGGCACGGGCGTATAGTTCCCGATGCGGCGCGGCAGGGGGGCTGAAATGCCCGAAGCGTGCATATTCCTGGTTGAAGATGAAGCCTTGATCCGCATGATGCTCGCCGAAATGGTCGAGGAGCTGGGGCATCGCGTGGTTGCGGAGGCGGGCGACATGGTAGCCGGGCAGGCGTTGGCCGAGACGGCTATTTTTGACCTTGCCATTCTCGACATAAACATTGCCGGTGACATCATCACCCCGGTCGCCGAGATCATCGACAGGCGGGGCCTGCCGTTTATCTTTGTCAGCGGCTATGGACCACGGGGCCGACCAGAAGCATTTCGTGGGCGACCAGCGCTGCCGAAACCCTTGCTGAAATCGAAGCTCGGCGAGACGATTGACGCGCTCCTCGCGACGGCTGGTGAGGCATCGTCTCCACCTGACAACTCTTCGCCAAAATTTCAGTGAACCGGATCGGCCGCCGCATCATCATGTGCATGCTGCTGATCGGCGTTGTGAGCTGTTAGCCCAGAGCGGTAGGGGGGCTTCCGATGTTGAGGAGCTGCGAAAAAGCCGTGATGAGCTGGGCTGGTGCGAATGGTTTTTCGAGAAGGATGCTGCCGGGGACGCCTTGCGAGGCCCACTGATCCGCCGCAGCGCCGGTCATGTAGATGACCGGAAATGTTGGGTCCGCCTCCCTCATCCGTCTGGCGACATCCCAACCGCTCAGCCGTCCCATCAAACGAACGTCCGTGACGAGCGCCTTGTACTTCTTGGTGCCGCCCATGAACAAAGTAAGGGCCTCTTCGGCGGAGGACAGAATATCTGTCTCGAAGCCGGCCTCGGCGAGCGCGTCTTCCAGAATGCCTTGCAGCGGGTACTCGTCTTCGACGACGAGAATTAGAGGTACGTCAGACACAATTCCCCGGTCGATCGCGAATGGCCCCGGGGAGTTCTACTTACAACCCTGTTTTAAGTTCCTTAGAAATGTTCAAAAGTGAACTTAAGGCCGCTCGGCTAAGCCGCCACACGCATATCGGCGGCTGATGTCCGTCCTGCTAGCGAGGTCTAAATCGATGGCTTCGGAGAGCCTTCGCCGCCATGGAGTGTGCCCAAAAGATCACAGCCCCAAAACATTTGAGCGTATCCTTGACAAGCTGGCGGGAAGTCGTCGAACGGCCCCGATTTGGTTGTAGCCCCAAGTCGGTTGCGCAACGAAGTTGTCTTTGAGTCCTAAAATGACGAAGCAGATTTCAGCAATCGCTGTCGTCGCTTGCATTGCACTCTCATCATTTGGGATGCCCGCTGCGCTGGCGAAACAATGCAGCGCCGCGATGCCATCAAATCCGCACGGGCGTTGGTGGTCCTATCGTCTCATTGATGGACGAAAATGCTGGTACGAAGGCAAGCCCGGGTTTTCGAAATCATTGTTGGAGTGGCCCGCGCAGGCTAAGGCTCCCGCACAATCAGGCTCCAAGGGGGAACTTGCAAGCGCCCTCACAAAGAAGCCTAGCAATCCATTAGATTCACAGGCGGGGGCAACGACTGACTCGGATACGTTCGAAGCACACTGGCGCGCTAGGGTGGAGCAGCATTAGACCTTGAGATCCACCGCGCAATGAGCACGCCATCTAGTGATGGCTTAATTCAGCTTCCTTACACTTCGTCGCGGTCGGATAGACCAGCGACATATAAAGCTTCGACAAAACCGTTTTCGTTGTTTCAGGCTATGTGGCGCCAACCGACGAATAGGAGAAATGTTGCGCTGCTTCGAACTGCTTTTACGCAACCCGCGACCCCGGTCCTATTCCAAGAGACGCGATTTGAAAGTCCAAAAATATGAAATATGAAGAAAATGCTTTATAACCTCATCAGTAATCTCGTGAGAGTTATCGCCGTCGAATAATTCAAGCCAAAATGTATCCGGACGCCGTTGTTGCAACCGGATCGCACCTGTTTTGGTTTTTCTTTTAAAGTCTACCCAGTCTTTTGAAGTGCACCAAATTCCAATGTGCTTCACGATCGGCTCGGCGGGCGTTCGAGAATCACCTCGCGGGGGTCCCGATGCAACGTTGTAGAACTTTGTACGCAATTTTGACGTGGCTGGAAAATTTCAAATGTCCGATCTTGCGTTTCGGACAATAGCCGAAGCGTCATCGTCGAGCTGGACGCTTAGCGCTGAAGGCAAAAAACGAGACCGCCCGGATCGCGGCAATCCGCGAGCTACTCGACCGCGGTTATGGCAGGTCTCGACAAGCCATGGAGATCTCTGCGCCTGCGGGTGATCCGCTTCAGCTGCTATTTGAGGAGCTCGATGCGTTGTCCAGAAAGACCGATCGTTATAAGCAGGAGCCCCAAAAACCCGCTTGAAGCCAACGCTTGCGGCCCCCGTTTTTCGTCAGCTCATCGCCACCGCCATCGCCCGCTGCCTGGCGATCGCCAAGGTGGTGATGGGTGGCCGCCGCTACGGCCGAACCGTCGGCACCACGCTTGCTCCGGCTCTCTCAGCCGACGCGGCTGTAACCACCGTAGTCCCGGGGAGTTGGACTCCCGTTCCCAGCCCGAAATCCATAAAGTAGATCGCTGTCGCTCCGGCCAACGCGACGGCCGCAGCAATAGACGCCGGAACCAGTTCTCGGCGCCTTTGACTCTTTTCCATCTGCATTAACCTCACGGAGAGTTACGTTTAAATAGACCGGAGTTTCATACGTGCTATTTCCCCGATCGATCAACTCCTCGTCAAATCCTACGCCGCGTAGCCTGCAGTACTGGCAAAGAGTTAGGCGGCAAAGAAGCCGAAATTGGCGAGTCGCCGAGGTGGCGGCCCTGTTGCTCCCATTTGAAACCGCCTCATGGGAGCCGTCCGCTGGACTGACCACGATGGGTGTGGCCCGCTCGCCGATGCGCTAGGGCCGACCGGCCCCCTGCACTCGTGATCCGGTACATCGATTATTGCCTCCGCAAAAGGCGCTGGTGGGATTACAGCTGGAGACGCTATGGAGCCGCATCTTTGCGACGCCGTCCAGATGAGCGAGATCGAGCGCAGCGTCTCGAGCACGTCGCGAGCGGAGATAGCTGCTTCCCACCTAGCATCACCACGAATCCAGCGGCGATCACCGCTCTGTTTCGGGTGATGAACCGCTACGTCGGCAACCTGAGCCGATGACCAAGCAGAGCCGATCTGAAGCCTGTGGTGCATTCGTAGCGCGTGATGTCCAGTAAACCGCGCCCATCCCCTCCCATTCGTCACAAGCAGACGTGATCAGCCATCCAGAAGATGTGACGGGGATCTCGCTTGTTTGGCGCGAAGCCGGCCCGAAATTCCTACTTACACGGCCGGCGTCGGGCGGCTTCGGTCTCGCACTCGAGACCGGACGTGGTGGAATGAGCGACGGCGGCATGGCGTTAAACCAAAGAAATGGAGCAACAATGACAAATCTGAGAACTCTGAGTGCGGCGGTCGCGCTTGCAGCGATGCTGCCGCTGGCAACACCAACCGCCAGCCTTGCGGCGGGCCGTGGCTACGCTGTTGGCGCGGCCGGGCCCGCCATGAGCGGCGGTCAGCTGATGGCCGGCGTTGGCCAATGCCAGCGCATCGGCAGCTGGTACCCGCGCTATGGCGCCGGCGCTTACGCGGTGGGTCCCGCGCCTAGTAATCCATATTACGGCGCACCTAACTACTAAGACGCCGGACCAGACTTTTAAGAGCGGTGACTTGCGCCCGCGACACTGGTCCGGTCGCGGGGCACGAGAATCCGCGCAGCGATCCGTCTCGCAGCGGCTCGTGCCGCAGCAGCGCATGCGCGCCGTTGCGCTTTGACAACTTGCCACCTGTGAAGGGTGCGCGTGCGTGGACCTACAAGAACACGAGTTTGAGGGTGGCGTAGCACCGACACCCCCAACTTCAGCGCATTTCGGACGGCGTCTAAAGCAATTGCCGCAACATTGCGTCACGGCCAGGGGTGTCGGCCGCCCGGGCAGCGATGGTGCGGATCTGATCGACGCTATCGGGTGCCAAGAATAATTCCCGACAACTGCGAAGTTCCATGGCCGAGCCACGCGCGCTTCGCTCGATCTCGAATGGCCGACAAAGCGGAAACGCCGCCTGTTTTTGCCGCGGCCGCAATTTCTGCACTGATCGGCGGCAACGCCAATTCGTGATTAAGCTGGCGATTAAATTCCGTCGCGCTGCCCTGCGGTTTGCGCATTCCCGTGGCTCGCAACACGTCGACAAGGTCTTGCATTGACGGCTGCGCGACCGCGCCAGTCGGCAGCGCGCGGACGACGGCGTGTAAGTTCGTCTCAGCTTGCGACGTGCCGGCGATCGAGATCTTATTGTAGACGACCGAACGTCATTACTCGTCGGGGTCCCAAGGCCGTGGACCGCTCGGCAGATTGCTGACGGCGCGGCCTGCCGTGCGCGGGTGCATCTGCGCCTGTGGATAGCGCTGGAAGCCGTGCCGGTCGCCCGCATTGAGGCCGCGCAGTACCCGGCGTTACCCGGCTTCAGCGGTACTGCGGACCTCTCCGCCACCCCATGGCGCCCGACCTGTCCCTCGCGGGGACTCATGCGCAGCGTATTCTGAGGACTGGTTCAACCGGCCATACCTGAAATTTCTGCAGGATGCCTATATGCTTGCCGAATTCGTGAACCTCGCTCCCGTTGAGCGCGTGCGTCTGGCCGGGCCGTTGGCCCGATGGCTACGTGAAGATCGCACGCAGGACTCAAAATAGCGAAATCCGCGTGAGGGTTATCCACGAGATCGAATCCAAGATAGGCCTTGACCGAAATCGCCTCGGTCGCGCGAACGCGTGATCCGAACAGCGCGCGACTCACGAAGCCGTGACGCGAAAGCTGCGTTGGTCGGCGAAGTCTGAACGCTGCGTCATGATCGTGGCGCTCATCGTTGCAGATGTAGCCATTTCACTCTGACGAGACATCGTTCGGTAGCGCGTGCCGCCTAATCCTCGGGGCGGCCCGCGCGGACGCATGCGCGGTCACGCGTCCGTCCGGAAGCACGCATTGGTCGCGCAGGAGGGATCGCGTCGGCGAGTTCGCGACCGTGATGAAAGCTTCTAAGATGTCTTATCATTTTCTGCTGGCGTCGTGGGGCACCTTGGGAAATCTGAGCCCGCTGCTGACCGCGGGGCGAAGGTTGCGCGACAATGGACACCATGTCCGGGTGATGGCGGATCCGGCGATGCGTGCCGAAGTCGAGGCCGCCGGCTTTGAGTTCGTAACATGGCGCCGCGCTCCGATCGGTGAGGCCGCGGATCCGGCAGATTTCTCGGACATGCGAGACTGGATACGCCGAGCCATGTTTGTTCCTGCCGCGGCCTATGCGGCCGATATCCAGGACGAGATTGGCCGCATGCCGACGGACGCTGTTCTCGGTCTCGACATCCTGTTTGGCGCTGCGCTCGGGGCGGAGGCATCTGATGTGCCCTTCGCCTTTCTTTCCCCGCATGTCAGCATTCGGACCCTGCCGGGAATGGCGCCGGCCACCAGCGGATTGGGCCAGCCGAGAACACCGCAAGAGCGCGCCGAAGTGGATGCAGCGAGTGCGGGGCTGGCCGGGGCGATGAATGCGTCTCTTCCCATTCTCAACCGGGCTCGTGCCGATCTCCGCCTTCCCATGCTCGCCGATGTCATGCATCTGTTCGATCGGGCCGACCGGCTTCTGCTCGCAACCAGTCAGGCGTTCGACTTTCAGGCTGACTCGCTGCCCGCCAATTTCCGCTATGTCGGGCCGCTGCTCGATGTTCCGAATTGGTCCAAGTCTTTGCAAGCAAAGTCGTGGCAGGCGCCATGGTCCGCACAGTCAAAGCGTCCTCGCGTACTCGTGGCCTGCAGCACAGGCGCGCAAGGCCAGCGCGATCTGTTTCAGCGCGTCCTCGACGCGATAGGAACCATCGATATCGAAGCCCTCGCAACAACAGGCCCCAATCTGGATGTAGCCGAACTTCGGGCGCCGAAGAATGTGCATGTGCTCCGTGGCGCTCCGCACGACTTGGTGATGAAGGACGTTTCGCTGGTGGTATCGCAAGGCGGCCACGGAACGGTTACCCGTTCACTGGTCAACGCTCTGCCGCAGCTCATTCTGCCAATGGCACGGGACCAGGCGGGGAACGCCGCGCGCGTCGAGGCGAAGGGCGCGGGGCTTCGCTTG
>Ga0209438_1000638_pt1 | contig 10962 bp, 13 predicted proteins | sample GraSoi_2013_20cm_FD_185825 | JGI IMG/M metagenome (GOLD analysis project Ga0209438, IMG submission 185825) | Grasslands soil microbial communities from the Angelo Coastal Reserve, California, USA - Sample 9_17_2013_20cm (SPAdes) (version 2) | ecosystem: Environmental > Terrestrial > Soil >...
GTGACGGCTACAGACAGCTGGGGCGCGGCGAGATATTGCACGGGTTCCGACGGACCCGACCCAACCTGGATCGGCTCCCACGACATTCGCCGCTCCAACCGCGACAGTTCAGTCCCTTGCTTGGGAGATTTCGGGCTTATCATGTCCGCAATCACGAGACCTCCGCCGACGCCTGCGACAATCGCAGCGATGACGATTGCCGCTCCCGCAAAATAGGCCGTCGAGGCGACGCATGTTGGACTCCCTGTCTTTAGTCAACGCTGGACCTGTTCTGATGTTCCTCCGCGAAGCGTGTCGCGAACACGCGCGCGGCCAAACGAACCGCGCGACAGAGATACATCGTAAGTTCCAGATATGATGGCGTCCGTTGAACTCTTCGGGCTTGTTATGGATTTGGCGCGCTTTTGATTCCCCATTGCTCCATGAACGGTGGACGCGGCGCATCGATTAGCGACAAGTGGCCGTTGGCAAGAACTCGCGTCGGAATGGCCTTTCGATCGACGGCGCCTTCGATCGTCATCGCGAGGTCCCGCGCAAAAACACGATTCCCGATATGCCATGAATGGGTGAAGTCGCCGAAGTACGTAGATTTTTTTGGGTCAAGTGTACGGAAATAGTCGCCGCAATCGACATCGACAGCCTTTGAATTGGCGTCGTCCGGAAGGCCAACGCGTCCTGCTCTTGGTGCCACGCCCAATCGCTTGGCGTTCGAAGCTGCCAACACGCTGTCATTCGGATTGGAATAATTGGTCAGGCGCAGTATCCGCTTGAACAATGGTTTCGACCAGTCATCGGTAACTGAGAGACTTGATGAAGCCACATCCGCAGCTATGAACGCTACCTGACTTACCCGCCAATTGCTTTTGAAGAGGTCTCCATCCTTCTCGGCCTGGACAAAGGCCTCCATCGCAACGTATGCCCCCGTCGAGTGGCAGAGTAAATGAACGTTGGTAACGCAATCTTTCTCCTGGCCCTTGGCAAGAACCGTCACGCAGTTTCTCACCAATTGGATAGCCACGCTTGAGGCACGAGAGCGATCCTCCCAATAGGCGAGCGTCTCGTTTCCGCTTGGCCAGTCGAACCCTATCACTATGCCTTTCCAACCTTCCGCCTCGAGATCCTTCGCCAATTGGCGTTGCCGTTGCATAATGATATCGAGACCGTTGTTATATCCATGAATGAAAACCAGGACGTCGCCAGCAATGCTGATCGAGTTTTGGTTTGGATTGCCGTCTGCAATATCCTGGACTTCCTTGACCCAAAGTGCCTGGTCGCGCGCGCTTCTTGTCGCCATGCTAGGCGTGGGAACAGGAGCATTTCGAGGCACACGCAAAAAGCGCACTGAGCCAATTTGGGCTACAAATTGGTCATTGCTTATCGCGCGCGTGGAGATCAGGTAATCGACGTTTGGCACTTGGAAATCCTCCTGTCAGGGAGAAGGGGCACGGCAATTGCAAATTTCATCATGCGAGGAATTTCCGGACAATAAAACAAATGCCGCCGGGTATTGAATTGTGCACTTATTCTCACTTAGGTTGCAAATTATTTTTGGTTAAACTCGCGACGCGAGCCGAGCGTGCTTGATCAACGCGTCAAGTTTCGGAGTGACCCAATGGACCTTTTGTCGCGCGCAGCCGCCTTCCCGCCTGATCATTTAGGGCTTCGGGGCTCTTTTCTTCGCTTGGTAAAATTTAGCGCGGACGAGTAGCAGAAGATATTTGGAAACGCTTTCCTGCTGCGGTGGTTGATCAACGATCCCCCGCCCCTTATCTCCCCGCTATCTTCTTGCGTATGCGTGCGGCCCGGAATGTTGAACTGTTTCTGCCGTCAAAACGCAGCGAATTTGAGGGGGCCTAAAGAGGCAACCCCCCCTTCGACGCGAGCCGAACGTCATGAGAATGAGAGGGCCTGTGAAGATCTACAGGAAAATCCCTGCCGCAGTCGGTCTCGTGCTGAGTCAGGTGGCGGTAGCAGCTCCACCCGATAACCGCGATCCCGCGCTTGCTCCATGGTTTGAAAGCCTGAAGCAACCAGGCAGCGGTGCTCCGTGCTGCTCGATTGCCGATTGCCGAACGACAGAGTTCCGGCATGACCGGGACGGCTACGAGGTATTGATCGATGGTCGTTGGAAGATGTCGGTTCCGTTCTGGGCGCGTGTCCCGCCGAACAGGATCATCGACGGAATTGAGAACCCGACGGGCCGCGGCGTGGTTTGCTTCGCGCCTGAGGCCGGCATTCTCTGTTTCGTGCCGCCGCCCGAGAGCTAGCCGTCCTGCCGAAGTGACGGCCCGCTTCGCTCAAATCTGCGCCGCGACCTTTTCCAGGCCGATCATGCGGGCCAGCGTGCGCACTTCTTCTTTTTGATCCTCGCGCAACTGAAACAGCAGCGGCATCGCCGCCGATTTGAGCTGCTGGACTTCGGCGGCATCCGGATCGATCGGCGGCGCGCCGGCCGCATTCGGGTCGGCCTTGCGCGTTGCGTGAATCTTGCGGGCTACCGCGCGCAGCGCGCGCTCCACCGCCGGCCAGTAATATTCCTGGTCGGAAGAAAGCCTGAGGCGCTGCTTGATGCTGGCGATCTGCATGTCGCTGAGCAGCGCGTAGGATTTTTGCGGCGGCGGCTTATTGGCGACCTTCGGCTTGGGCGGCGCCAGCGGCGCCGGAGCCATCGCGAGCGGCGCCAGCGGCGCCGGAGCCATCGCGACCGGCGCCGCGATTTTCGGCGCCTCGATGTCGTCAGGCCCGGCGGATGCATAGGCCTGCCGCAGTGGCTCGCTCAGGCTCGCGGTCTGCTGCGGCGGCTCGAACGCAGCCAGCGCGAGGGCTGCGACCGCCAGCCTGTCCTTCTTGCTTTCCTTGTTCGAGGCCGGGATTCTGACGAGCTGGGAAGCCATCTCCAACCGGGCCGCCGGCACGCTGTCGCGACCGAGAATGCTGGTGACGGCCGCGCCGACGACCAGAAAACACGTCAGCGCGACGATGGTCATTGCTCTGGTCAAGCCGTACCCCCTACCCTTCGACGAACCAAGATCACTTTCCCGACAACTGGGCGCTAATTAAGGCAAAAGGCCGGATTTGGGCCGGGAACCTGCCCCCGGGCTCCTGGATCATGCGCTAAAAATCAGGCCGCGACCTCGAGTTCGTAGGCTTCCTGGATGTCGGCGACGATATCGGAGGCCTCCCACAGCGCATCCGGCGCGACCGACCGCAGGCTGATGGTCCAGTTGCCGCCCCTGCTGGTCCGCGGCATGCCGATGATGTCGAATTGCACGTTGCGGCACTTTGGATGCCGCGCCAGCGCATAGGCGACCCGGGCCGTGATCTCCTCGAGGGTTGCAGGGCTCTTTGCGTGAAATGTCTCGAAATCCATGTCCGACTCCCCTCAACGGCGGCGGCTCGCGCGGCCCGCCGCTGCAGCGGTGAACGGCCTTACGAGGACGATAGTTGGGGCGAGATTGGTTAACGGAGCGTTAAGCGGCCGGCGCTCCAGATGTCGCGTCAGCGCAGGGCGCCGCCCACCATGCGCGCTTCGTCACGGCGAATGCGCTGAAATCAGTTCATCGCTGCTCGACGACGAGGCTTCGGACAGCGCGGCCAGGCGCGTTCGTAACGGCGCGGTTGCCGTCAGGCGATAGACGCGTCAACTCGCGGCCGCGAGCGATCTTTCGAAGTTGTTGGGCACTTCGATATCGACTTCCAGCGTCGATACCTGCTTGCCCCTCTCCATCCTGACCACGACTTTTTCCGGGTCGAGCACGACATGCCGCGAGACCGCGGCAAGGATCTCCGCCCGCAGCAGCTCCAGCAATTCAGGCTGGCCGCGCAAGCCGCGTTCGTGCGCCAGGAGTATCTGCAACCGTTCCCGTGCAACAGGCGCGGAAGCAGTGCGGCCACTGATGAGCCGCAGCAGACTGATCATGCGGCCCTCCGTCCCAGTAACCGGTTCATCAAGCCTTTGCGCTCGACCGGCACCATCATGGTGACCGTTTCGCCCATCAGGCGGCGCACCGCGTCGATGTAGGCACGGGCCGGCGCGCTGGCGGCGTTGTTCAGCGTAACCGGCGATCCGACGTTTGACGCGCGCAGAACGTCCTGGCTCTCGGGAATGATGCCGAGCAGCGGGGTCGCAAGGATTTCGAGGATATCCTCGATGCTGAGCATTTCTCCCCGTGATGCGCGCGCTGAGTCGTATCGCGTGATCAGTATATGCTTCGCTACCCGCTCGCCCTTCTCCGCCCTCACCGTCTTTGAATCGAGCATTCCGATGATGCGGTCGGAGTCGCGCACCGAGGAGACCTCGGGATTGGTGACGATGACAGCCTCGTCCGCATAGCGCATCGCCAGCGTCGCGCCGCGCTCGATGCCCGCGGGACTGTCGCAGAGAATCCAGTCAAACTTGGCGCGCAGATCGGCGATGATGCTGCCGACCCCCTCCTCGGTCAGGGCATCCTTGTCCCTGGTCTGGGATGCCGGAAGCAGCCACAAATTCTCCAGCCGCTTGTCGCGGATCAAGGCTTGCGAGAGTTTTGCAACGCCCTGCACCACATTGATGAGGTCGAACACAACCCGCCGTTCCGCCCCCATGACCAGATCGAGGTTGCGCAGGCCGACGTCGAAGTCGACCACCACCACTTTTTCTCCCAATTGCGCCAGCGCCGCCCCAAGCGCGGCTGTGGAAGTTGTCTTTCCGACGCCGCCTTTGCCAGACGTCACGACCAATACCTTGGCCATTGTTGCCTCCTTTGCCGGTTAATTGAGCGGTGTGATTCTCATGATCTCGCCGTCGAGCCATGCCTGGGCCGGCCGATTGCGCAGCATGGCGCTTATGTCTTCAGCCGTCTGGTAGTAGCCGTCGATTGCCAGGAGCTCGGCTTCGATCTTCTGGCAGTAAATCCGTGCGGCCGGATTGCCGTTGACACCCGCCATCGCGCGGCCGCGAAGCGCGCCGTAGATATGGATAGAGCCGCCAGCGACAATCTCCGCGCCGGAACCGACCGAACCCAGCACCGTGACGTCGCCTTCGGTAAATACAACCGATTGACCGGAGCGCACCGGGCTTTCGAGCAGCAGCGACGTCGGTTTTGGCTTGGCTTCAGGCTTTCGCGGTTCAGCCTGCGTCAGTACGCAGTGCCGTCCGCCGGTCAGCAAAGGCGGCATGCTCGTCGTGACGTGAGCAGCGTCCACGCCCTCGATGCCGAGGACCCGGATATTGCGTTGTTCGAGGCTGGTGACGAGATGGGCGATCGCGGATTGGCTCAAGTCCACGGCGGACAGGTCAAGCACCACCGGTTTGCCGACAAAGAAGCCGGGCGACCGGGCGAGCGTTGCGTCTATTTCCTCAAGCCAGCCAACGATCGGAACGGCAGGGCAAAACACGAACGCGACATAGGAGCGGCCCCGCATTCGGACCAGTTGACGTGTTGGCGCCGCAGATGCGTCCATGGTGATCGACTCGCCTTCCTTATTGAATAGTTAAGGATCGGCGGTCTTGGTTAACGGTTGATTAATGGCCCCGGCTATTCGTCATCGCCTGAACCCGCGGGCGTTCGGGTGAAGTTCCGCATCACAGGGGGGGATCGACGGCCTCGGTGTATTCTTTCCTGAATCGCGCGATCAATTCGGCGGCGGGCAGAATCTTGCCGACGCTGCCGACGCCCTGGCCGCTGCCCCAGATTTCCTTCCAGGCTTTCGGTTTTGCCCGTTCGCCCGAGGCGTCGGTACCGAAACTCATTTTCGATGCATCCGATTCCGGAAGATTTTCCGGATCCATCCCGGCTGCCACGATCGAGGGCTTCAGGTAATTGCCGTGCACGCCGGTGAACAGATTCGAATAGACGATATCCTCCGCGGTCGAGGTCGTGATCATCTGCTTGTAACCCTCTACCGCATTGGCCTCGAGGGTGGCGATGAAGGCGGAGCCGATATAGGCAAAGTCAGCCCCTAATAGCCGCGCGGCACGGATGGCGCGGCCGTTGCCGATCGCGCCCGACAGCGCGATCGGTCCATCGAACCAATGCCGGGTCTCGGCCACGAAGGCGAACGGCGATATCTCGCCGGCATGGCCGCCGGCGCCGGCGGAAACCAGGATCAGGCCGTCCGCGCCCTTCTCGATCGCCTTGTGCGCGAATTTCTGGTTGATCACGTCGTGAAAAACGATGCAGCCCCAGCCATGCGCGGCCTGATTGAGTTCTTCGCGCGCGCCGAGCGAGGTGATCATCATCGGCACCTTGTGCTTTTCGCAAACCACGAGATCCTGTTCGAGCCGGTTGTTCGACCGATGCACGATCTGATTGACCGCGAACGGCGCCGACGGCCGGTCGGGATGCGCCTTATCGTGCGCGGCAAGCTCTTCCCTGATCCGCGCCAGCCATTCGTCGAGCAGTGCCGGCGGACGCGCGTTCAGCGCCGGAAACGATCCGACGATGCCCGCCTTGCACTGCGCGATCACCAGATCCGGCACGGAGATGATGAACAGCGGCGCGCCGATCACGGGTATCGATAGACGGCCCTTGAACAAGGCAGGCATGGACATTTCGAAAATCCCTCTGTCATCCAGCGGAAACGCGAATGCATCGGTCTAAAGATGCCAGACATCATACCAAGAAAGCAATCGCAACTCGTGCCCCGCTGTCTCTGCATCAGCTCGATCCCGGCGCTACTGGCATATCGCACGGGTAACGTAGTTGTCCCTCCGGCAATCATCAGGCTTGCGCGTCCGGCCGGGGATCAGCACTTTCGCGGAGCAGGTTTCCGCGGAATCGGTGTTGAGGCTGTTTCCCTCTTTGAAGCCCTTGCTCCGACAGAGTTTATCGGCCCCGACCTTGCAATCCGGCGCGCCGTTTGCCGAAACCGGGCATATCATGCGCCCGGCGACCATGGAGGATGGCCTGGCGAGGCGCGACAGGGTCTCGCCTGCCTCCTTTGCGCGTGCGTTCAGATCGTCGATGGTCTCGCTCGGGCTCTTCAGGGCCGGAAAGATCGACCAGGATTTCTCGAAGAATTTTCCCATATCGTTGAACAGGCCTGGATTCTCTTCGCGCGCCGGCGGAGCCGGTGATGGCGCAGGCTCGCTTTGTCGCGGCGCCGTTTGCTGGGTTGGTTCCTGGACGCCAAGCGAGGGCGGCGGCGCTGCCTGCGGCCAAGCGGCGCCTGCCGCAATCACCAACGTCAGCAACGCTGCGGCCGCGGTGGCGGCATGCATTCTGGACAGTTCGATCAGGTTGGCGGGTCGATCGAGCATGATTTCGAGCGTAACCTGAAGCCGCGAACCGGCAAAGCACTTCGCGGACGCTCAGACCAATCGATATGCGATGACAAAACCGAGCACGAGCACAATGGCGCCGAGCGTGACCCACAATCCGAGGTGCTTCTCGATCGAGGCGCGGATGGTGTCCCCGTAGCGGTTGAGCAGGATCGCAACCGCGAAAAACCGGCCGCCGCGGGCGATGATCGAGCACACGATGAACAGCCAGATGTTGTATCCGGCAAAGCCCGAGGTGATCGTCACGAGCTTGTAGGGGATCGGCGTCAGACCCTTGCCGATGATGATCCATGCGCCCCATTCGGCATAGGAAGCGCGAAAGGCTTCCACCTTGCCGCCAAGGCCATAGAGATTGATCAGCCACTGCCCGAGCGAGTCATAGAGCAGGGCGCCGATCGCGTAGCCGAGCAGGCCTCCGGCAACCGAAGCGACGGTGCATAAGGTCGCGAACACCCACGCCTGGCGCGGACGCGCGAGCGACATCGGCAGCAGCATGATGTCGGGGGGTACCGGAAAAAACGAGCTTTCGGCGAACGACACCGCTCCCAGAATCCAAAGCGCGTAAGGCTTGTCGGCAGCGTCAATACACCAGTCGTAGATCCGTCTCAGCATGGCGCGATGAACCACCATGGAGTGGATTTGTCCATGGCGCGAATTGAGGAATTGGATAAGACTTAGTGCCGCTTGCGCAGGCTGCGGCTTTCAAGCGCGACAATCTGTCGCCGTTCGGCCCGCGGCGGCGAGATCTTCGGCATTTTGACCGCCGATTTCGGCATCTTCTCGGCAATTCCGAGCAGGTCTTCGCGCCGTTCCATTTCGCGCCAGACGTCCTCGGGCTGCACGCCCGCCGAAGCCCACAACACCGTCAGATTATAGAGGAGGTCGGCGCTTTCCCGGATCACCGCGTCGGGATTGCGGTTAACGGCGTCGATCACGACCTCGATGGCTTCTTCGGCCAGTTTCTTGGCCATCTTGGCGGGGCCGCGCTGAAACAGCCGCGCGGTTCGCGAAATCGCCGGATCGAGATCCTTGGCCGCGATCACCGCCAGATATAGCCGTTCGAGCGAATCACTCATTCCCTGAACCTAATCCAAAGCCGTGGCCAGCGTGTTAACGGCCAGGGCCAACAAGCATAAATCCGCCAGCCAGAGTGACCGGCGGATTAATGGGTTGCACCAACTTGCGGTTACCAACCGGCTAAGGGATGGCCCCGGTAAAAGGGCACGCCGCCCCCATAGCCATATCCGCCGTAATAGTAGGGACCACCACCGTAATAATACGGATCTGCGCCGTAGTAGACCGGGCCGCCATAGCCGTAGTAGGCAGGGCCGCTCCGGGCTGCGGCGATCGCAAGCCCGGTCCCGACAATACCGGCAAAAGCTGCGGCTGCAGCGGCGCCACCGCCGCCCCGATAGAACCTGCGGCGGGCGCTGAAGTCGGTGGCGTCGCTGGTCGGGCTCGCCGCGGACAGGCCTTTGCCCGATGGAGCGGGCCCGGCGAGAGCGAGCGACGGCTCTACCGCCGTCAGCGCCACCGACACAACTGTCGCTATCACGGCAGCGCGGCCGTGGACCGAAAACACACCTTTTTGCATGAGCATCTCAATGTCCTCCGTGGCAACCTGCCCTGGCAGACGTCTTAGCTAACCGCCGGGCGCATGCTAGGTTCCCAAATCCGAATGCCAGCTGAACGATAGATGGCGAAATCGGGGCACTCATCTGCCGTTCAGACTTCATCCGGTACAGTGTGGCGTCGCGCCTCAGGTGTCATGAAACCAACACACCCGGCATGGCAACTGGCGCAGGTTCGAAGTAATCCCAATGCGCGCAAGCCCGACCATCGCCAACAGCTGCATTTTGGCTTCGCTGACAGGCCTGTTGGCTGTTGCGTGTTTCGGCGTCACAGGGAGCCGAGCCCAAGGCGAAGTTCGCCCACCGACCGCGATCCTGTTTTCCCTCGATCGTCCGATCGATGCGAGCGCGGCGCCTTTCGTGCTGGCGTCGAGCCGCGGTTTGTTTGGCTCGGAGGGTCTCGCGGTCACGACCAATATCGCCAGCGGATGGGCGGACGCGATTGCGCGCGTCGCCAGAGGCGACAGCGATTTTGCACTGGTGGACATCAACGTGCTGATCCGCTTTCGCGACAAATCAGGCGCGCCGCCGGTCAAAGCGGTGTTCGTACTGTTCAACAAGGCACCCTATGCCATCATCGCGCGCAAGAGCCGCGGTATCCACGCGCTCTCCGACATCGAAGGCAAGACTCTCGGTGTCGCGGAAGGAGACTTCTCGATCTGGTTTTGGCCGGCGCTGGCGCATCAAAACGGAATTAAAATCGCTAGCGTGAAGCAGGCTAAATTCAGCCCGGCGGTGCGGGAGCCAATGCTTTCGGCAGGCCAGGTCGATGCCGTGAACGGATTTTCATATTTAGCAGGAGTTAACCTGAGGGACCGCGGCGTGCCGGCTGATGACCTTGCAGTGTTTCCATACGCCGATTATGGCTGCGAGGCCTACGGGTTCGCGCTGATCGTCAATCCGGCGCTCGCGGCCGCCAGGCCCGAGGCGGTGAAGGGCTTCCTGCGCGCGGTGATTGCCGGTACGCATCTGGCGATCAAGGAACCCGGGCGCGCGGTGGACGAGGTTATCAGCCGGATGGACGGCGGATCGCGCGATCTCGAGCTGGAACGGCTGCGCAGCGTGATCAGCAACAACATCCTCACCGGCGAAGTAAAACGCAACGGCCTCGGCGCCATCGATCCGGCCCGCCTCGAGCGGTCGATCGATCAAATCGCCGAGGATTTCAAGTTCCAGAAACGCCCATCCGCGGCGGATATTTTCGACGATGCCTTCCTGCCTCCCCTCGGCGGCCGGCTGATCAATTGAGTAAAACATCAGCGGAGGCTGTATCTCGGCGACGATCCCTGATTAGAATGCACCTCCGAACGATCGTCCCGCCCGCCGACCCCCTGAGCCCTTAACGGCATGTCGCTAATTCGTCTTTATTTCCGCGTCCTCGGGCTACTCGGCAAAGAGGCGCGGCTAGGCTGGATCCTCGCCGGCGCCAACCTGCTGCTGGCCGGCGCGCAATTCGCCGAGCCGGTGCTGTTCGGCCGGATCGTCGACGTTCTCTCCGGCAAGGCATCCGCCAGCCCGCTCGGCTCCTCGCCGGCGTGGCCGTTGCTCGCGGCGTGGGCGGCATTCGGCCTGTTCACCATTGGATGCAGTGCTGCGGTCGCGCTGCATGCCGATCGGCTGGCGCACCGCCAGCGCCAGGCGGTGCTGACGGATTATTTCGAGCACATCATGCAATTGCCGCTGACCTTTCACACCGGCACCCATTCCGGCCGCCTGATGAAGGTAATGCTGAACGGCACCGACTCGCTGTGGCGGCTGTGGCTGGCATTTTTCCGCGAGCATTTCGCCGCCCTCATGTCGCTGGTGGTGCTGCTGCCGCTGGCGCTTTACATCAATTGGCGGCTGGCGATCCTGCTGTTCATTCTGTGCGTGGTATTCACCGCGCTCACGACGCTGGTGGTGCGCAAGACCTACGGCATGCAGAGCGAAGTCGAGGAGCACTACAGCGACCTCGCCGCGCGCGCTTCCGACGCGCTCGGCAATGTCGCGCTGGTGCAAAGCTTCGTGCGCATCGATGCCGAGGTGCAGGGACTGCGCTTCGTCGCCAACAAGCTATTGGCGGTGCAAATG
>Ga0209438_1000639_pt1 | contig 10961 bp, 7 predicted proteins | sample GraSoi_2013_20cm_FD_185825 | JGI IMG/M metagenome (GOLD analysis project Ga0209438, IMG submission 185825) | Grasslands soil microbial communities from the Angelo Coastal Reserve, California, USA - Sample 9_17_2013_20cm (SPAdes) (version 2) | ecosystem: Environmental > Terrestrial > Soil >...
GACGACGGTGTGCGTCGTCACGAGGGTGCCATTGACGGGCGTCACGCTCGTGAACGTGGTGCCCGCGCCGTATTCCACCTGCGACGTCGCGGGCTCATCGGTCGTCCACATGATGGTGGCGGTGCCCGTGCCGATATTCGACGCGGTGACGGCGGAGACCACGGGCGCGGTCGTGTCGGCTGGGGTCGCGGTGGTGAACGTATTCGTCGCACCGATAGCCTCGTTCGAGGCCGCGTCGCGCGATCGTACGCGATAGACGTACGCCGTCTTCGACGCGAGGCCCGCGACGACGACGGTGTGCGTCGTCACGAGGGTGCCATTGACGGGCGTCACGCTCGTGAACGTGGTGCCCGCGCCGTATTCCACCTGCGACGTCGCGGGCTGGTCGGTCGTCCACGTGATGGTGGCGGTGGCCGTGCCGATATTCGACGCGGCGACTGCGGAGACCACCGGTGCGGTGGCGTTGAGCACGATCGTGTCGCTCGCGGCCCCCGACCAGGTTCCCGCCGCATCCATGAACTGGACGTAAACGGTCTTCGTACCGCCGCCTGCCGACAGGGTCCAGGCCTTCTGAGGCGCGAATGGTTCCGCCGGTGAAAAGGCCGTACCGGAATTAGAGAAGCGCATCCCCGTCACCTGGCTGACGGCGTCGGCCGCCGACAGCGTCAAGGTGACCGCGCTCGTGTTCGTCACCGGCGCGGCTCCGTTGATGACCACGCCGCCGGTTGGAAGCTGGTTGTCGACGAGCACGTTGACGCTCGCCGCGGTCGTGGTGTTGCCGACGGCATCCCACGCGAACGCGGACAGCGTGTGCGGACCGTCGGCTGCCGCCGTGGTGTCCCACGTCACCGAGTACGGGGCGCCCACAGCTTCGCCGAGCTCCACTCCATCGAGGAGGAACTGGACGCCGACGACGGCTGCGTTGTCCGACGCCGCCGCGGTGACGGCGACGGAAAATCCCGCCACGGCGGACCCGTTAGCCGGAGCCGTCAGCGCGACGGTCGGCGCGGCGGTCGGCGCGGTCACCGTCAGATCGAACGCGGTCGTGCGGGTGAGGCCGGAAATCCTGGCGGTAATCGTGATCGTCGACGTCCCCAGCGGGGTCGATTCCGATGTGGAGATGATGACGCCCGTCGCGCACGTCGGTGAACACGAAGTGAGCGTAAATGTCGCGACCGCTCCCGCTGGCAGCCCCGAGGCGGTGAAGGGGACAGGTTTCGGGGTACCCGTCGTGAGAATGGCGCCGACAGCGTTCATCACCGACGATCCTCGTCTGACCGACTGGCTGCCCGCGTTTGCGAGGACGAAATTGAAATTCCCCGTCCCCGACTGGGCGGTCACCAGCGGGCCTCGCACGCCAAGAGCAGCGAATATCAAGAACGTCAGGAGGCATATGCGTCCGCGCCGTCGCGCGCGGCAGTACAGTCGTGAGCGCACGTCACCCTCGAGAAGTTGTGAAGTTGCGAATGTTGCCAATGTTGCCAGCCGCTGGGAGGAGGCTGTGTGGCGGTCGGCAATATAGCCCCGTGGTCCCCATGCAGCGCAATCGGGGACTTTCACGGTGGACGCTGCGGTGAGATCACCTATCCATTTCGCCGGCAGACTAAATACATCTCACGCGGCGACAATCGAGCGCGCGATCCCGCAGCGAGGTGCCGCTCGCGCTCACCTGCTATCGCTTCACGAGAATCGCGCGCGTGTAGAGCAGCTCGAAGCTGCGGCGCATCGCGTTGTCCTGGGACCGCGTCCCGGGCGCGGTGGTCACCACCGCGAGCGTGCAGCCGGCCGCGGCCGCGTCGGCGAGGCGCCGCTGGAGGAGTGCTTTCTGCACGCCGCGGCCCCTCGCACGGGGCAGCGTGCCCGCCCCGGCGAGCTGCGCGAGGTCGCCGTCGATCCGCATCGCCGCTTCTCCGACCGCGTCCCCCTCGATGCGCGCGACGTAGCGGATGAAACCGGGCACGCCCGTCATCTCCTCGAAGACCTCCGTCAACTGCTCGCGCTGGAAATCGTCAGGCGCCGCGCTGCCGGTGCCGTCGAGGTTCGTGAACGCATCCACGGCGATGTCGACCCACGCGCGCAGCGTGGCGTCCGTCACGACCTCGACGGTCACGCCGCCGACTTCCGGTCCTGGCGTCCTGCGATCCAGGGGACGGCCCAGGACGTTCTCGAACCCGTGGAGGCTGTACCCGCGGTCGGTGAGCGCCGACCCCAGCGACGGGTCCGCCAGAACCGACATCTCGATTCGGACGGGCTCGCCGCGGCCGCTCCATTCGCGCTCGATCCGCTCGAGCGCTGCGAGGTCCAGGTCGCCGTCGAGACAGAGGCCGATCACTTTGTTTATGGGTGAAGAGGGGCCGACATAGACGGCCTGCCCGCCGCTGATCGGCAGCACGAGTGGCGCCGACTCCGGCTTGCTGATCCGAATGGCATCGGCGAACTGCGCACACATGCGACCCTCGGCGCGATCGATGCGGGCGGCGAGCGCCGCGTCGGCGAACATGAACGCGCAATTCTATGCGGCCTTCGGGGCGCCCATCGTGCCGGACGCTCTCGGGCCCGTTGGGAGTAAGATGAGCCGCTTCGCCAACCATCGAAGCGCGCCCCACCATCATGTCCGTCTGGCAGAAGAAGCGATTACTGCTGCTCGCGGGGACGGTGACGACCGTGGTGGTCGCGTCACTCGTGACGCTCGCCGTCGCGGGCCTGCCGTCCATGACCATGCGCAACGCGCTGACAGGCGCGGGGAGACCGGCCCTCGAAACGCCGTGGGGTGAGCCGGATCTTCAGGGCATCTGGTCGCGGGACGTCGACATTCCGTTGGAGCGGCCCGCCAGGTACGCCAACCAGCAGTTCCTGTCGGACGACGAACGCGCCGCACTCGATCGGCAGATTGCCGACATCATCCGCCGCGACAGCACCGAGAGCCGCCGCGCGCCGGGCACCGAGCGGGACGTCAACAGCGAATTCAGCCAGGAAGCCTTCACGGTGCACCTGCCGGTCGGCAGGCGGACCTCGCTCATCGTCGACCCACCCGACGGGAGAATCCCGCCGTTGACGCCGGAGGCTCAGAAGGCAAGGACTGCCTTTCGACAGTTTCAGCTCGCGCTCCTCCAACCCACGGCCGCGTGCAAGGACAACCATCCGGGGTGCGCCGGAGGCAAGTACGGACCCGTGTCACCGAGACGCAACGACCCCCCTCCGCGGTACGTCGGCGGCACGGGTGCCACGATCAACCGCGCGAATGGCCCGGAGGATCGCGGACTCGGCGAGCGCTGCATAGGCGGCGTCATCCCGGATTTCGGCAATTTCATCGGCGGATTCAGTCGAATCGTGCAGGCTCCAGGCAGGGTGTCGATCTTCTATGACATCAGTCCGGGGCTCGGAGGCTTTCGCAGTATCCCAATCACGACGGCCCCGCACCTGCCCGCGACCGTCCGTCAATGGTGGGGCGATTCACGCGGGCGCTGGGAGGGAAACACGCTGGTTGTCGACGTCACGAATTTCTCGCCGAAGGCGGATTTCCAGGGCGCCCACCAGAACCTTCATCTGCTGGAACGCTGGACGCGTCTCGATGCGGAGACGATCGAGTATGCCGTGACGATCGACGATCCGACGACGTGGACGCGATCGTGGGCGGTCAGGCAGGAGCTGAAGAAACAGAGCGACGAGGCCAATCGCATCTACTACGAGCCGCGCTGTCAGGAGGGAAACTACGGCCTGGCGGCGCTGCTGGCCGGCGCGCGCGCGTCGGAACGGGCATTCGCGGAAGGACGCGGTCCCGATCCCGCGACGCTGTGCATCGTCATCGTCGGCTGCGGCGGATTCGTCCGCGGCGGATTTGCCGACGACGGCCCCGACGCGGATCCATTCCGCCCGCCGCGGACGCCGTGATCGAACGCTCCGCGGCCGTGGCTCACGGCTGCGGTGTCACGCCCCTGAACCACCTGAAGCCGAGATTGTGCATGTCGACGACGTTGGGCTCGACGCCTTCGTTGCACGAGTTCTCCCATACCTCACGGGCATACGGGTCGCGATCGGCGGCCGGCGTATCCCGCCATGCGTACTTCCCGGTGACGATGTCGGTCCCGCCCGTGGCGGCGCGCCGCAGCGGGTAGTTCATCTTCCACGGGCGCGTGTAGATGGTCGGATCCTCGACCGTCAGCTCGTAGTCGAGGGTGTTGCGCTCGACCATCGTCAGGCGCTCGACCATCCTGGTGTTCTCGCTGTAGAAGTTGCCGACGCTGTCGAACCAGTGGCGGCCGTTGAGGCCGGTCACGTCGATGACGAGCGTGTTGCCCTCCCAGCGACCGCGCGGGTTGCCGCGCCAGAACTTCGCGACGGCGCTCATGTGCGGACGTCCGTCAGTCGGGATTTCGCGGTGGACCCTCGCGGTCACCATCATGACGAGGCCCCGCTGCTGGATGATCTCGCCGATGTTGCCGCGCGAGGCAATCGTCGTGGCGCAGTAGCCGCCGGCTGATACGGGATCGGGCCCCCGTCAACGACACCATGGCCGGCGGGGACGCCGAGCGTGGCGCCGTGGTCCTCGAGGTCCCACGCGGCTGTGTTGAGCACCTGCCAGATGCCCTGGATGTCTGGCTGCCCATCGGCGGTCTTCGGCGGGTTGTAGGCCGCCTGCGTCTGTGCGGCGGCGGCCGCCGCGCCAAATGCGACGGCCGCAAAGGCAGCCACGACGATCACCTTCCTAATCACGCACTGCTCCTCGACAGTCACGAGGTCATTTCATTTCTCCGTGATTACCAGACAAACCGTACGGCCAGTTCGGCCTGCTGCCGCGGATACACGGTATTGATGGTCCCGAACGAGTTCGAGAGTGCGTTCATCTGCCACGGGGTTGCGCCGATGCCGAAGCTGTCGTTGCCGAACATGTTGAAGATCTGCGCGATGACCTCGGCACGCCGGTCGCCGCCGACCCGTATCTGCTTGCTGATCCGGACGTCGACGCGCTTGAACTCGTCGGTCATCAGCTGGTCTTCCGAAATCGGCGTCCGCCCGTTCTGGGCGCGCCACGCGTTGACGAGCGCCAGGTATTTTGCGTTGTCGCCGCGGTCGAACACGGTCCGCGTCGTTCCCGGCACGTAGTCGGTCACGGCGCCGTCGCGGTTCAAGTCCGTTCCCGCCACCGCGCTGAACGGCCGCGTCGAGCGGTAGTTCCACACGGCGCCGAGCGTCACGTCCATCGGCAGGATGATGGCGCCACTTGCCACGAGCGTGTGGCGCCGGTCCTGGCTGCCCCAGCCCTGGTCGTACTCGGGGTGGTAGAAATCCACGACGGTCGCCTGCCCGGCGTCGCGGTCCTTGTCGTGGGCCAGCGTGTAGGACACCAGGTACTGATACCGGTTGGAGAGGCGTTTATCGAGCCGCAGGTACATCGCGCGATAGTCGCTATCGCCTTCAGAGCGGTACTCGCTGACATTCCCCCACGTGGGCCGCGGCCGGATGCCGGTCACGGGGTCTGGCGTGTTCACATTCGCAATCTGACTGGCCTTCGTTCCGTTGCTGTAGACGACGTCGACGTGGACCGCCAGGCTCGGTTGCAGCTCCCGCGACAGCCCGAGATTCAGCGCCTTCGATTCGGGCTGCTCGATGCTGTCGCTCGTGATGGCCACGTTCGGCGTCGCCGACCCGCTGACAAACGCCTGGGGTGACAAGCCGCCATACGGATCGGGGTACGAGGGATTGCGGATGTTGACCGAGCTCTGAAGCAGCGTGTTCACCTCGTTGCGGAGCGTGCCCGCGAACACGTTGCCGTAGTACTTGCCGGTGGCAAGCCGCAGCACGGTGCGGTTGTCGCCGCGGACGTCCCACGCGAAACCGAACCGCGGCCCCCAGTTGTTGTTGTCGTGGCGTGACGACGGATTGATCAGCTCCCTGAGCCGCTCACGTCCGTCGAACGTGATGTGATTGTTGAACGCCCGGTACAGATTCTCGTAGCGGAGGCCGATGTCGAGCGTGAGGTTCGAGAGCACCTTCCACTCGTCCTGAACATACGACTGGATCCAGTCGGCCTGGAGGTGCCGCGGCAGCGGCGGGAACGACGCGGTGAACTGGATGGGGTTGCGCAGGTTCCGGATCGCCGCGGCGCTGCCGTCGAAGAACTGATCCTGGCCGAACGTCCAGGTGGCGATGTTGTGCGCCGACTCCTCGTTGGACCGGAAGCGGAGGAAGGCGCCTCCGCCTTTCAGCGTGTGGTCGCCGGCGCTCACCGTGAGGTCGTCGCTCATGTCCCAGCGGGCAGTGTTGTTGTTGCTGTAGCCGGTCGACCCCCACGTCAGGCTCGGAAAGATGTACACGCCCGTGTACTCCTTGAAGCGTTCCGCCGGGAACTCGCCGCGGCCGCTGGCGGGCCAGCGCGCGATCCCCGGCGGGCTTCCCAGGTTCTCCAGGTGCGACGGCGGAAGCTGCGAGCGGACCTCGTTCAGCACGCGCGGACTGATGACCCACGTGTGCGCCACGAGCAGCGAATCGCGGGGCGAGTCCGTGTCGGTGCCGGTGTTGCCGGCCATCGCGCCGCCGCACTCTTCGCAGAAGGTGTACTCCTTGTCCCAGAGGTAGCGCACGAACAGGTTGTGCGTGTTGCTGATCTGCAGGTCGCCGCGGAGCAGCAGCTGCCGCCGCTCGTAGCCGGCCGGCAGGTTTCCCTCGACGGCCGAGTAGAACTGCGGCTGCCCCGTCCGCACGGTGACGGTCTTCGGTTCCTTCGTCCGTTCGAACGCGGTGAAGAAATGGAGGCGATTCTGCACGACGGGTCCGCCCACCGTGCCGCCGTTCTGGTTGCGCCGGTACTCGGGCTTCGGCGTGCCGCGCGTGTCGTGCGCCTCCTTCTCGAAGCGGCTCATCGCGTTGAGGCTCGTGTCGCGGAAGAACTCGAACGCCTCGCCGTGGAACTGGTTCGTGCCGCTCTTGGTCGCCGTCAGCACCACGCCGCCCACCGAGCTGTACTGCGCCGACGAGCCGCTGATGTTCACCCGGAACTCGCGGATGCCCGACTGCGGCACCTCGAGGAACTCCTGGCCGGAGTTGTAGATCTGGTTCTGCCCGCCATCCACGTACGAGGTCGTGAGGTTGGGGTTGGCGCCGCCCGCGCCGACAGTCGGCCGCGCGCGGCGCGTGCCCGTCGGCAGCTGCGTGCCCGGCAGCAGCAGCGCCAGCGAGCCGGCCTGCCGGTTGGCAATCGGCAACATCTCGATCTGATCCTGCGTGACGACGGTTGCCACCGCGGTGGTCGTCGTCTCCACGACGGGCGCCTGCGCCGTGACGGTAATCGCTTCCTGGACGCCGCGGAGCGCCAGCGTGAGGTTCTGCTGAAGGGCAAGGCCGATCGTCAGCGTCAGGTTCGCGACGTCGGTCGGCTGAAAGCCGTCCAGCTCAGCGCGCAGCGCGTACCGGCCCGGCTGCAGGCCGGCCAGGCGATAGCGGCCGCCCGCCTCCGTCGCGGTCGTGCGCACCGCTCCAGATTCGATGTTGCGCAGCGTCACCGTGACGCCAGGCAGCACGCCGCCCTGCGCATCGGTGACGATGCCGACCACCGAGGCGCTCGCCTCGCCCTGTGCGGCGGCGGTCGCCGCGAGTCCAAGCGTCGATGTAACCAGGAAGATCGCGATCCGGCAGGTCCAGCGTCCCGAGGTAGGAATCATCTCAACCTCCTTCGAGAACGGATTACGGACAACGCGGCTACGCCCCTGTAAGGCGATGGGTTGGTCGCGGCGCGGACCTTGGCACATGGGCGCGTGTGGTGTCAAGAGGCGGCGATGACTGTCGAGGGTCGGCGAAGCTCCAAGTTCTGTAGTCGGCCCAGCATCGCGTCGCGGCCGCGTTCCGTGAGGCTCAACGTCCGGTACCGATCGTTCGAGATGACGATGAGCCCTGCTTCAGTCGCCGCGTCGATCCAGCCCCGCAGCGCCTCCGGCGTTTCATGGCGGAGCAGGCCCGTGGTCGACAGACGCCTGAGCGCGGGCGGAAGATCGTCGACCTCGCCGAGCAGCATCGCGACGATGCGGTGGCGGCCATACCGTTCGCCCGCGCGGGCGATGCCCGAGAGCACCTTTCGCACCAGGTCGCGCTCGTAGGCGTCGAGCGCGCACGGCCGGCAGTTGCCGCAGCTGTCGCAGCGCTCGCGGGCGGCGGCGTCGCCGAAGTACCCGAGGATCGTGGCGCGCAGGCACGCCGTCGTGTCCGCATAGTCGATCATGCGTTTCAGCTTCCGGTGTTCGAGCTCCTTTCTCCGCGCGAGCTCCACGGGGTCGTGCGCGCTCGCGTTCCGTCCGGGCTTGTCGCGTCGCGGGCTGTCGATCAGATATTGGCGCGTGGCGACATCGGCCTGGTCCCACAACAACGTGGCCGTCGCCGGGCGTCCGTCGCGCCCGGCGCGTCCAATCTCCTGGTAGTACGCCTCGAGCGACCCGGGGATCGCGTAGTGCACCACGGCGTCGACGTCGGGCCGGTCGATCCCCATGCCGAACGCATTGGTCGCGCAGACGACGGGCAGCGTTCCGGCGGCGAAGGCGTCCTGCACGCGGGTCCGCTCCCCGTCCTCGAGCCCGGCGTGATACGCGGCGGCCTGCACGCCGGCGGCTCGAAGAACGGCGGCCGCGGCTTCCGCTGTTTTTCGCGTTGCCGCGTACACCAGCGCGCGGCGTCCGCGAACGAGACGGGGCAGCAGATCGTCTTTGTCCTCCTCGGCGGCCACGGGCTCGACGCGCAGGTGAATGTTCGGCCGATCGAACCCCGCCACGAGCACCCGCGGCTCCGCGAGGCCGAGCATGGCGATGATGTCGTCGCGCACTTCGGGCGTGGCGGTCGCCGTGAACGCGGCGATCGGTGGCCGTCCGCCGACGCGGTCGCTCGCCCGGCAGAGTTCCGCCGCGGCGCGCAGGCGCCGGTAGTCGGGGCGGAAGTCGTGGCCCCACTCCGAGACGCAATGCGCTTCATCCACGACGAACCGTGCGATCTCGAGCTCGCGGAGCAGGCGCAGGAAGTGATCGGACGCAAACCGTTCGGGCGCGACGTAGAGCAGCCGCAGGCGTCCCGCGCGTGCCGCGTCGAGCACGTCGCGCCGGGCGCCGGCCGGCAGCATCGAATGCAGCGCGCCCGCCGGAATCCGGCGGCGGTTCAACTCGTCGACCTGATCCTTCATCAGCGAGATCAGCGGCGACACGACGAGCGTCGTGCCCGGGAGCATCACCGCGGGCAGCTGGTATCCGAGCGATTTTCCGGAACCCGTCGGCATGACGGCAAGGACGTCGCGGCCGCCGAGGACCGCGCCGACGACCTGTTCCTGTCCTTCGCGGAAGCGGGCGTGGCCGAAGTAGCTGCGAAGCGGCGTCAGCGCCTCGGTGGATGCACTCCTGACGTCCATGAGACGACGATGTCATCGTCCCCACGGTCGTTCAAGGAGGCAGTTTTTGCGTACCGGCGCGATCCGATTAGCGCGTAGATCACTGCCTCTTCGCTACCAGGTAGTACGCGAGATTCCCCACGCCCGGCAGCGACACGATTGCCGCCGCGGCCGCCGCGATCCGCTCGAGACCGCGAGGTGTGGTGATGAAGAGGTCCGGCCCACGCATGAGGACGTAGGCGCTGGTCTCCGCCGCGATTGACGGGCTCGACTACGGCACGATCGGCGCGATGGTCGGCGTTCCTCCTGCAACGGTGAAGACGCTGGTGTTTCGGGGAAAAGAGCTGCTCAAGCGGCGGATCGCAGCCGCGCTCGAACGGCCGCATGGCTGGGTGTCGAATGGATCCTGAGGGTCACGATCCGATCGGCAACGCGCTTCGTCAGTTGCCGGTATGGGAACCGCCCGTGGGTTTTGCCCACATGGTGGGTGCCCGTGGAGGCGAGGTCATTCGTACGCAGCCTCAGGCGCGACGGTGGTCGTGGGTTTCCGTGCACGTCGTAACGTCAGCGGTGCTGGCCGGAACCGCGGTATTCGTTGCTGCCGGCGTTCTTGACCTGCTAATCAGCTCGGCGCTGCCCGTCGTTGCACCAACGCCGGAGGTGATGTGGATGTGGGTCGCTTTCGCGTACATCCTCGCGCTGGCCGGCGTCCGGCCGTTGACCCGCTCGTGATCTCTCGCGCGGCTACGGTAGTTTCGCGACGATCTTCATGAACTCGTCGTCCGGAAACGCCCGCAGCGTCTCTGATGTGACGTTTCCCTGCATCGCACCGGTCAGCGCCATCCTCACCGCAGTTTCGTCGTCGGGCGCCTCCGAAATCACGACGGCGTCATAACGGCCCATGACGTAATAGATGGCTTTGATCGGCGCGCCGCCGGCCTTCGCCATTTGCTTTGCGGCGTCGATGCGTTTCGGGGCGTCCTTGATCGTCTGGATCCCTTTGTCCGTGAATTTGAGGAGGGTCACATACGTTGGCATAGTCGTCCTCCGCTTTCAGCGCGACGGCTCCGGCATCACGGGATGCGTTCCGGGAATCGCGGGACGAAGCCGTCGCGGTTCGGCATGCGCACCTTCGGCAGCGTCTGCGCGTTCATCACGTCGCTGGTCCCGATGATCTTGTTCTCCGCAAGGATGAACGCGGTCAGCGCGTAGACTTCCTCGTTCGTCAACGTGCGCGGCCGCGGCCACGGCATCGCCCGGCGCGTGAAGTCGAAGATGGTCGTCGCGTACGGCCAGAAGTTCGCGACAGTCTTGGTCGTCTCGATGCCGGACGTCAGGGGCTGACCGCCGACGAGCGCGGCCGCGGAGCCGCCCTTGCCGTTCTCGCCGTGGCACACCGAGCACTTGGCCGCGAATACCTTCGAGCCCTGCTCGGGCGTGCCGTTGCCCGGCGGCAGGCCCGTCCCGTCGGGCAGGATGCTGATGTCCCACGCGGCGACGTCGGCTTCGGAGATCGGGTGACCAAGGCCGGGGCCCTGCGCCGACACGAACCCGAACATGAACACGAATACGAACATGAACACGAACGGAGCACCGAGAACGC
>Ga0209438_1000641_pt1 | contig 10947 bp, 10 predicted proteins | sample GraSoi_2013_20cm_FD_185825 | JGI IMG/M metagenome (GOLD analysis project Ga0209438, IMG submission 185825) | Grasslands soil microbial communities from the Angelo Coastal Reserve, California, USA - Sample 9_17_2013_20cm (SPAdes) (version 2) | ecosystem: Environmental > Terrestrial > Soil >...
GTCATGCCCGCGAAGGCGGGCATCCAGTAAACGTTGACGTCGGTGATGGAAACCGAGGCGCCACGGCGTACTGGATCACCCGCCTTCGCGGACGATGACGCTGTGGGGGTGGTGGCTCTCTTGGTCATCTCACGCCGTATGCGCCTTGTACGCGGCCTCATCCATCAGGCCGTCGAGTTCGCTTCTGTCTGCGATCTTCAGCTTGAAAAACCACGCCTTGCCGGCGGCGTCGGAATTGACCAGTGCCGGCTCGGCTGACAGCGCGTCGTTGACTTCCGCTACTTCGCCTGAAATCGGCGCGTAGACGTCGGATGCCGCCTTGACCGATTCGACCACGGCGGCGGCTTCCGCCTTCTTCAGGCTGCGGCCGACCTTCGGCAGTTCGACGAACACGACGTCGCCGAGCTGCGACTGCGCGTAGTCGGTGACGCCGATGGTGGCGACATCGCCCTCGATGCGGACCCATTCGTGGTCTGATGTAAACAGCGTCGTCATTGCAAATCCTCTAGCGTTTGTAGGTATTGGGAACGAAGGGGGTGGCCGCGACCCGCAGCGGCAGTCGCTGGCCGCGCAATTCGGCAAACACCAGGCCGCCGATTGCATGAGAAGAGGGCAGATAGCCCATCGCGACCGGCGCGTTGATGCTGGGGCCAAAGCCGCCCGAGGTGACCTTGCCGATCTGTTCGGAGGAAGCTGCGTCAGGAAACAGCGGTGCGCCTTCGCGGACCGGGGCGCGGCCCTCCGGCCTCAATCCGACGCGGCGGCGCGCGGCGCCGCTCTCAAGCTGCGAGAGAATCTGGTCCGCGCCTGGAAAACCGCCGGCGCGGGCGCCGCCATGACGGCGGCTCTTCTGGATCGACCATTCCAGCGCGCCCTCGACCGGCGTGGTCGTCGCGTCGATGTCGTGGCCATAGAGACAAAGTCCGGCCTCGAGCCGCAGGCTGTCGCGCGCCCCTAACCCGATCGGCAGCACATCGCCGTTCCCAAGCAGTGCCTTCGCAAGCCGCTCGGCGTGTTCGGCCGGAACCGAAATCTCAAAGCCGTCCTCGCCGGTGTAGCCCGAGCGCGAGACGAAGCAATCAAGGCGATCGACGCTGCGCGGACCGGCGTCCATGAACCGCATCAAAGCGACGTCTGCACAAAGTTTCGCCAGTACCGATTCCGCCTTCGGTCCCTGCAGCGCGATCAGCGCGCGATCGGGAAGCGGCTCGATCACGCATGTTTCGGACAGGTTGGCGCGCAGATGCGCCTCGTCCTCGGCCTTGCAGGCGGCGTTGACCACCAAAAACAGGTGGCTGCCGAAATTCGCCACCATCAGATCGTCGAGAATGCCGCCCGCGCCGTTGGTGAACTGCGCATAGCGCTGCCGTCCCGGCGCAACCGCCAAAATATCCTGCGGCACCAGCTGCTCCAGCGCGAGAGCCGCGTCCTCGACCCTGCCGGATTTCGGGCGCAGCGCGATCTGGCCCATATGCGAAACGTCGAACAGGCCGGCATGCGAGCGGGTATGCAGGTGCTCCCGGAGCACGCCGCTGGCGTATTGCACCGGCATGTCATAGCCCGCGAACGGCACCATCTTGCCGCCGGAGGCGACATGCAGCGCATGCAAAGGGGTGCGTTTCAGCTCGGATCGGTCATCGCGCGCAAGCATCATGGGGCCCTCGCGGTTTTTCGAGGCTGATTCCCCGAAAACCTGTCGAAGCCCCATCTGTCGCTGTGCCTGAGAGTATTATCCCGTCGGCGGACGCGTCCGGGCGCGGGCCCGGCGGTGTCTCTTTCCAGATGCTATCAAGTCACGCGGTCCGTTTGCCTGAGAGTTTCCGGGGCGGTTGCTCCTTCGGCGCCGGCTCCTGAGCCGATCTCTCCCAGCGTGACTGTCTTGAACAGATGGGAGGAAAACACGGCTGCGCCAAGCCTGTCAACGCGGCTCACGCCGATATCAACGGTTCCTGTGCTGCTGCGGCAAGCTCCTGATCCCGTGCACACTTTCTGGACACCGCAAGCCCCCACGTCTAAAAGCGTTTGCGCCGGTAAAATGACCCCCGTTAGCGGCTGGTCCCGGGCGTTCTCGATTGGATTGAACTGATATGAGCGGCGTTAACGAAATCAGGTCGGCATTTCTGAACTATTTTGCGAAGAATGGGCACGAAATCGTGCCGTCGTCGCCGCTGGTGCCGCGCAACGACCCGACGCTGATGTTTACCAATGCCGGCATGGTGCAGTTCAAGAATGTCTTCACCGGCGTCGAAAAACGCACCTATCAGCGCGCTACCACGTCGCAGAAATGCGTGCGCGCCGGCGGCAAGCACAACGATCTCGACAATGTCGGCTACACCGCGCGGCATCACACGTTTTTCGAGATGCTCGGCAACTTCTCATTTGGCGATTATTTCAAGGATCGCGCCATCGAGCTGGCGTGGAATCTGGTGACAAAAGAATTCGGCCTGCCAAAGGACAGGCTGACGGCGACCGTCTATGTCGATGACGACGAGGCGTTCGATCTCTGGAAGAAGATCGCAGGCCTGCCGGAGTCGCGCATCATCCGCATCGCGGGATCAGACAATTTCTGGCAGATGGGCGACACCGGCCCGTGCGGGCCTTGCTCGGAAATCTTCTACGACCACGGCGACAAGATCTGGGGCGGACCGCCGGGTTCAGCCGAGCAGGACGGCGACCGCTTCATCGAGATCTGGAATCTCGTGTTCATGCAGTTCGAACAGATCGAACCGGGCGTGCGCAATCCGCTGCCGAAACCGTCGATCGATACCGGCGCGGGCCTGGAGCGTGTCGCGGCCGTGTTGCAGGGCAAGCACGACAATTACGATATCGATCTGTTCGTAGCCTTGATCCGCGCCATCTCGGAGCTGACCGGCGCCGATCCGAATGGCGAGCAGAAAGCCTCACTGCGCGTCATCGCCGATCATCTGCGGGCGTCGTCGTTTTTGATTTCCGACGGCGTATTGCCCTCGAACGAAGGCCGCGGCTATGTGCTGCGCCGGATCATGCGACGCGCGATGCGCCATGCGCAGTTGCTCGGCGCCAAGGACCCGCTGATGCACCGGCTGGTCTGGGCATTGGTGCGCGAGATGGGCCAAGCCTATCCCGAACTGGTGCGCGCCGAAAATCTGATCGAGGAAACGTTGCGGCTGGAAGAGACCCGGTTCCGCAAGACGCTGGAGCGCGGCCTGTCCATTCTCGACGAGAAGAGCGCCGCCTTGAAGAAAGGCGACATGTTCGACGGCGACACGGCGTTTACGCTGTACGACACCTATGGCTTTCCGCTCGACCTCACCCAGGACGCGCTGCGCAACCGCGGCATCGGCGTCGATATAGCATCCTTCACTGACGCGATGGAGCGGCAGCGCGCCAAGGCGCGCGCGGCATGGGCGGGCTCCGGTGATACCGCCAGCGAAAACGTGTGGTTTCCATTGCGCGAAAAACTCGGCGCCACGGAATTCCTCGGCTATGAGACCGAGAGCGCCGAAGGCGTGGTGGCGGCTTTGGTGAGGGACGGCAAAGATGTCGAAAGCCTCAAGGCTGGCGAGGCCGGCGCCATCGTTCTGAACCAGACGCCGTTTTATGCGGAGTCCGGCGGCCAGGTTGGCGACACCGGCATGTTGACCGGCGAGGGCGTGCGGTTTCGTGTCACCGATACCCAGAAGAAGGCGGGCGATCTGTTCGTGCACCTCGGTAACGTGGAGCAGGGCACGCTGAAGCCGGGCACGCCGCTGCAGCTCGAAGTCGATCATGCCAGGCGGAGCTCGATCCGCGCCCATCACTCCGCGACGCATCTGCTGCACGAAGCCTTGCGGCAGGTGCTCGGCGACCACATCGCGCAGCGCGGCTCGCTGGTGGCGCCGGATCGCTTACGCTTCGACTTCGTGCATCCCAAGCCGATCACGCCGGAGGAGTTGAGCCGCATCGAGGATATCGCCAACGACGTGGTGCTGGAAAACGACGAGGTCACCACCAGGCTGATGGCGGTGGACGATGCCCGCGACGCCGGCGCCCGGGCGCTGTTCGGCGAAAAATACGGCGACGAGGTGCGCGTGGTGTCGATGGGCAAGACCGATCGGGAGCACGGCAGCAACGCGCTCGGCTGGTCGGTGGAATTGTGCGGCGGCACCCATGTGCGTCGCACCGGCGATATCGGCCTGATCTCGGTCACCGGCGAGAGCGCGGTTGCCTCAGGCGTTCGCCGCATCGAGGCGCTGACCGGCAACCATGCGCGAAAGCATGCCAACGAAACCATGGCGCTTGCCAAGTCAGCGGCGACGGAGCTGCGCACCACGCTCGACGACATGCCGGCGCGCATCGCCTCCCTGATGGAAGAGCGCAAGAAGCTGGAGCGCGACCTGTCGGAGGCGCGCAAGAAGCTGGCGATGGGCGGCGGGGCGCAGGCCTCCCACGGATCGGCGGCGGGCGCCAATGGCGTGCGCGAGGTTGGCAACGTCAAGCTGATGGCGCGCGCGGTCGAGGGCATCGAGATGAAAGACCTCAAGAGCCTCGTCGATGACGGCAAGAAGCAGCTCGGCTCGGGTGTGGTCGCCATCGTGGCCGTCACCGAGGATGGCAAGGCCGGGGTCGTTGTCGGCGTCACCAGCGATCTCACCTCGCGCTACAATGCGGTCGATCTGGTGCGCGTCGCCTCCGAAGCGCTCGGCGGCAAGGGCGGCGGCGGACGACCCGACATGGCGCAGGCCGGCGGGCCCGATGGCGCCAAGGCCGCGGCGGCGCTCGCGGCGATCGAAAAAGCGATGGGTAGCGCCTGACGGTGGCGACCGCCCCAAGCAGGCGAAGACTGAGCGACCCGGATTTGCGGGATCGGCTCTACGAACTGCTTGAGCACGATCACCTGCCTTATTCGGTCGGCTCGCGCTTCGTCCGGCTGATCGTTTGCATCATCGTCATTGACGTCATGGCGATGATCCTGGCGTCGGTGCCCGAGTTCGACGCGCGTTTCGGGGAAGTGTTCACCGTCATCAAAATTGGCGCGGTGGCGGCGTTTGGGCTCGAATATGCTGCGCGGCTGTGGAGCGTGGCGGGTCATTCGCCGCGGAAATTGTCGCCGTCGCGAGACCGCATCGAATACGCGTTCTCAAGCCTCGGCATCATCGACCTCCTGGCATTCTTGCCGGCGTCGATTGCGCTGATCGCCGGCAGCCGGTCGACGCTGGTGCTGCTCGGCATGCTGCCGTTCCTCAAGCTCGTGCGTTATTCGCCGGCGATGCGCTCGCTGCTGTCGGCCCTCCATGCCGAACGGCGAACGCTGCTCGGCTGCCTTGTGATTCTCGCAGGTGCGGTGCTGCTGTTCGCCTCGCTGCTTTACGCCATCGAGCACGACGTGCAGCCCGACAAGTTCGGCACCATTCCCCACGCGATGTGGTGGGCCATCGTGACGCTGGGCACGGTCGGCTACGGCGATGTCGTGCCCGTGACGCCGCTCGGCAAGCTGGTGTCGGTATTCACCATCGTCGGCGGATTGACGATGATCGCGCTGCCGGTGGCGATCATCTCGACTGCGTTTGCCGACGAGGTGCGGCGGCGCGATTTCGTGGTCACCTGGGGCATGCTGGCGCGGGTGCCGCTGTTCTCGCATCTTAGCGCCGCTGAAATCGCCGACATCATGCGGCTGTTGCGGGCCCATACCATCGAGTCGGGCGAGATCCTGGTACGGCGCGGCGATACCGCCTCATCGATGTATTTTATTACCGCGGGGGAGGTCGAGATCGAGTTGCCGACCCAGCGCGTCCGGCTTTCGGACGGCACGTTCTTTGGCGAAATCGCGCTACTGCATCGTACCAAGCGCAGCGGCACCGTGACGGCGACTCGAAAAACAAAACTGCTGGCGCTCGATGCCCAGGACTTTCACGCGCTGATCGAGCGCGTGCCCGATCTTGCCGCCCATGTTCACAGGACCGCGAAGGCGCGGCTGGCCGATACCGCGCAGGCGCAGAAGGGCGATCTCGCCGCAGGTGAAATCGCGCAAGCCGAGAAGACAGACGGCGGCACCTGAAGTCTGGTCCACCCGCATTGACGCACTACGGCGACGCCCGCTGCCGGGCGTCGTTCACGTCAACGCCGGTTTCCTGCACACGATCGCGAGCTTGTTGCCAGTGGGATCGCGCAGGTAAGCGGCATACCAGTTCGGCCCGTAATCCGGCCGCGGTCCTGGGCCGCCTTCATCGCGGCCGCCGGCCTTCATCGCGGCGTCGTAGAACCTATGAACCTGACCCTTGGTTTCGGCATCGAAGCCAACCATGATGCCGTTGCCGGCGCGCGCTGTCTCGCCATCGAAGGGCTTGCAGATCCAGATGGTCTGGCCTTCGCCCGTTTCATTCTGCGCGTAGCCAACCGGGTCGCCGTAGTCGGCGAACTGTTGCCAGCCGATGGTGCCGAGGACGGAGTCGTAGAAAATCTTGGCCTGCTCGATGTCGACGGCGCCGATGGTGATGTAGCCGATCATGGTTCGCTCCCTGGATGGGAACCAAGCCTAGCAGGGAAATGGAACAAATCAAGAACAATACAGTGCGGCCGGTTCAAACAGCCGCTCAACGCACGAACGCCGCCAAGCTGAATTGATGCTTGGCGGCGTTCGGTAAATTCCGGAAATTGCAATCCCCCGGCAATTTTTAGTCTGCAGGGAGCACACAAGGTTCAACGGGGCTTGAGAAAAATTCGCGGCTCGGTGGCTTCGGCCGGAGGCGTTATTTCGAATCCAGAAAGGGCGCGACGACTTCCCGCGTGTCCTTGCTCGGCACCACGGGGACGACCTCGAATGTCATGCCAAGGCCCTGACAGTTCAGGATCCATTCCTGAAGCAGCCGGGCATCGTCGCATTCCATCAATTGGAAGCAGCGGTCGAAGTTGGGTTCGATCCAGCTCCCGACATAAGTCAGCCCTTCCGGAAACTTGATTCCCTGGTCGCGAACCCGCTTGTAGACCGGGATCGGGTCACGGTCTTTGAAGCGTTCGATCACCATGAACAGCATGGGCAATCTCCGAGCCGCTCAACCCTTGCGCAGGAACACGTAGTCCGCGGAGTAGGGCGCGCTCTTGAAGGTGCCTGTCTTGTCGCAGGCGCCTTCGAGCTTTCCGCCCACCGTGTTGATTCGCTGCACGGTGGTGACGCCGGCGAGGATGCCGCCGCCGCGGTGGGAAACCACCTCAAGTTTGAGCCAGGGAATATCGTTCGCGGTCGTGCCCGGGGCGTTGCCGGCAGCCTTGCCGACCACCGCGCTGCCATCGCTGTGTTCCCAGTTCGGCCCCGAATAGTGACGGCCGACGGTCTTGCCGTCCGCCAGCAGTGTCGCAATCGGTTCGCGGAATCCCCAGTTCGACTTGCCGTCGGAGCCTGATCTGCATTCGTACACCTGCGCGCCTTCGGCGTGCAGCGTGAGCACGACGGCTTCGCCCGGCGCCGCAATGGCGTCGGGAAGGGGTGTCTCGGCGGCGCGCGCGCTCACCAGCGACCCCGACAGCAATAGGAATGCAAGCGCGGTGTTCTTAAAAAACGGCATGGCGGTACTCTCTCAACATGGCCCCCAGAAAAACCAACCCCATCGCCGGCCGCTTATGCCGCCATGGCCTTGGTCAGGTTTTCCGCGACCTTGTCGAGGAAGCCGGTGGTGGACAGCCAGCGCTGGTCGGCACCGACCAGCAAGGCGAGATCCTTGGTCATGAAGCCGGCTTCGACGGTGTCGACACAGACTTTTTCGAGTGTGAGCGCGAATTTGCCCAGCGCCTCGTTGTTGTCGAGCTTGGCGCGATGCGACAGCCCGCGGGTCCAGGCGAAGATCGAGGCGATCGAGTTGGTCGAGGTTTCCTTGCCCTTCTGATGCTCGCGATAGTGCCGCGTCACCGTGCCGTGGGCGGCCTCGGCTTCGACCGTGTTGCCGTCAGGCGTCATCAGCACCGAGGTCATCAGGCCGAGCGAGCCATAGCCTTGCGCGATGGTATCGGACTGCACATCGCCGTCGTAGTTCTTGCAGGCCCAGACGTAGCCGCCCGACCACTTCATGGCCGCAGCCACCATGTCGTCGATCAGCCGATGTTCGTAGGTGATCTTCTTCGCGTCGAATTTGGCCTTGAACTCGTTGTCGAAAATCTCCTGGAAGATGTCCTTGAACCGCCCGTCATAGGTCTTGAGGATGGTGTTCTTGGTCGAAAGATAGACCGAATAGCCTTTGGCCAGGCCCTGGTTCAGCGAGGCGCGGGCGAAATCGGCGATTGAATCGTCGAGATTGTACATCGCCAGCGCCACCCCGGCGCTCGGGGACTTGTAGACCTCCCGTTCGATCACCTTGCCGTCCTCGCCGACGAATTTCATCGACAAGGTGCCCTTGCCTGGAAACCTGAAGTCGGTGGCGCGGTACTGGTCGCCGAAGGCGTGACGGCCGATGATGATCGGCTTGGTCCAGCCCGGCACCAGCCGCGGCACGTTCTTGCAGATGATCGGCTCGCGGAACACCACGCCGCCGAGGATGTTGCGGATGGTGCCGTTCGGCGATTTCCACATTTCCTTGAGGCCGAATTCCTTCACCCGGGCCTCGTCCGGGGTGATGGTGGCGCATTTGACGCCGACGCCGACCTTCTTGATGGCGTTGGCGGCATCGACGGTAACCTGATCGTTGGTCTTGTCGCGGTATTCCATCCCCAGGTCGAAATACATCAGGTTGATATCGAGGAACGGGTTGATCAGCTTGTCCTTGATGTATTGCCAGATGATCCTGGTCATCTCGTCGCCATCGAGTTCGACGACGGGGTTGGTCACCTTGATTTTTGCCATGGAGATCGGGCCTTTTTGGGAAACAGAGGTTTCGGGCGGATGAGATGAATCTATCCGCGCTATAGCACTGCCAAGGCGCTGGCGAAAGCCAAGGCGTTAGGCACTTTCAGCCCATCTTTTCGCTCAGAACGCGACATGGGCCGGCATGGTGCCATCGGTGATCTCAGGCCATCTCAGGTGCGAGGGGCGCTTCAGCAGGCCGTCGAACACGCCGATCAGCAACGCGACAAAGCCTGCCAGCGCGATCAGCGTGCCGATCTCCTTAGCGAACCGTATTTGATCGTCGGATCGACGCGGCATGCCGCCCTGTAACGTCCTGGAGAACCAGTCGAGGCTGTAGCCGATGGTTTCATGCGAAGTGTGCTCGGCCGGATGCGTGATCGCGGGCGTGTAGAGCGCCCGCGCGGTGCCTTGCGCGATGTCACCATGGAGCCTGCCGGCTGTCCCGAGCCGTTGAGCCGGCTTTTGGGTTCGTTTACAGGTTCGTTTTGGTTGTGATTGGTGACGGTATCCGAAAGGTGAACGCGCGCAAGCCGCCACCTTGCAACGACTTCCTGAGGTTTTGACCGAGAACGAGAGGGCTTCACCAACCCTGTTATTTTGCTTGAGAAATGCTACCGGACAGGCGATCGAAATGCGGCCGGCGCTGGGGTGTCGGATGAGGTTTTTCGGAACCTGATTAGGGATCTTCAGGCGTCGAATCAGAAAGTGAAGTGAGATGTCCGGATCGGGCACCGACAAGACCAAATCAGGCGTCGATCTCGCCGGCCCCGTTGTCGTTCTGGTCGAGCCGCAGCTCGGCGAGAACATCGGCATGGCCGCACGCGCGATGGGCAATTTCGGGCTGACGCGCTTGCGGATCGTCAATCCGCGCGACGGCTGGCCCAATATCAGTGCGCAGCGCGCGGCCTCCGGCGCCGATCATATTCTGGACCAGGTCGAACTGTTCGACACCGTCGAGCAGGCGGTCGTCGACTGCACGCTGTTGTTTGCCACCACCGCGCGCGCCCACGATCAGGCCAAGCCCGTGGTCGCGCCAGCCGCCGCCGCGGGTGAAGTCGCGGCCGAGATCGCGAGCGGCGGCCGGGTCGGCATCCTGTTCGGCCGCGAGCGTTACGGCCTGCAGAACGAAGAGGTCGCGCTCGCCAACCGGATCATCACCTTTCCGGTCAATCCCGGCTTCGCCTCGCTCAATCTGGCGCAGGCGGTGTTGCTGATCGGCTATGAGTGGTTCAAGCTTTCGACCGCAGGCGCGTTGCCGTTCGCGATGCCGGAGCGCTCCGAACGGGCCTCGCAGCACCAGATGCAAGCGTTCTTCGACAATCTGGTGCGCGAGCTCGACAAGGTCGAATTCCTGCGCCCGGCGGAGAAGCGCGAGACCATGCTGGTCAATCTGCGCAACATCTTCTCCCGCATGGAGCCGACCAAGCAGGACATGCACACCCTGCACGGCGTGGTGATGGCGATCGCCGAGGGACGCAAGGGTCCCGCCAAGGGCGGCGTGCTCGATGGCGACCAGGCGACACGGCTGCGCGCGCTGCTCGCCGAGCACGGGCAGGGTGCGCTGCCATCGGAAAGCGGCACGGTGCGCGGGCTGGCGCGGCTGCTGCGGCGAAATCCGACCGATGCCGAACGCATCCTGTGGCAAGCGTTGACCACCGACCGCCGCTTTGCCGGACAATTCAAGCGCCAGACCCCGGTCGGCCGGCACATTCCGGATTTTGTTTCGTTCGTGTATCGGTTGGCGATCGAGCTGATCAATCCCGATGAGTCTGAGGCCATCAAGAAAGACCGCTCCGCGCGGCAGGTGTGGCTGGAGCAGCGTGGCTACCGCGTCGTCGCCATGCATGTCGCGGCCGTCGAGGGCGACGTGGCGGCTGAACTGGACCGGCTGGAATCCAGTCTTCTGAAGTGCCCTTAAGCTTGGACCAGGCACTTTACCAAAGCACAAGCAGCCGGTCGCGGTAAGTATCCCCCGGCAGAGCCGGGGGCTTTAGGAATTGGGCCGCCGCCGCCACGTAGCTGCGGCTCCCAACCTAAAATATCGAAAACAACCCCATGCAAGGTAGCAGGCCGTCGCCGGCACGGATGCGCTTTGGGCAAATACTTGACACGTCGGGCAAATCAGCGGCACTCCTTCATCATCGCACAATCCGTCA
>Ga0209438_1000642_pt1 | contig 10944 bp, 13 predicted proteins | sample GraSoi_2013_20cm_FD_185825 | JGI IMG/M metagenome (GOLD analysis project Ga0209438, IMG submission 185825) | Grasslands soil microbial communities from the Angelo Coastal Reserve, California, USA - Sample 9_17_2013_20cm (SPAdes) (version 2) | ecosystem: Environmental > Terrestrial > Soil >...
GCGTACGAGGACAAAGGGATCTGCCCGAATGAGGATTTCGACCAGATCCAGCCGCGTGATCAAGTGCTTGGATTAATTGCCTGTTCGGTCGACAACGTACCCGCTACGATGCGGCAGCCAGTTCTCCTTTCAGCGCAGGCGAGACGCGGGTTCCGATTACTTCTATGAGAGCCGTCCGAGCGGTCACGTCGCGCGTATGATTCATCGCAGCTTGGCCCTTGCTCCCGGGCTCACGAAGGCGCCTCAATTCTCGAATAGTTCCCGGAGGTTGTATATGAGGTCGCGGCGCGAATTCCTGAAGGCGACGGCCGCGGGGGCCTGTGCGCTGATGGCGCCAGCACTGCGGGCCCAGACTGCGAGTCCACCGATACGCGTTCGAGGGATCAACCACGTGACGCTCTCCGTCACCGACGTGAAGCGTTCGGTGGATTTCTACCAGGGCCTCTTCGGCATGCCGATCATCTCCAGGCAGGGAAGCGGGACCAACCTGCAGATCGGCGCCGGCCCACAATTCCTGGGCGTGAGCGCCGCAGGTTCGGGCGCGCCGCGGCTCGACCATCTTTGCCTCGGCGTCGAGAATTTCAACGTCGAGCGCGTCAGCGGCATCCTTGCGCAGCACGGCGTGACGAGAGTTGACAGCGCTGCTGGCACCGGCGGCGGCGGGCTGAGCGGCGGTCCCATGAAGATGCGCGTCCGAATGCGCGGTCCGGACGCCGGCGGCGCGCCGGAAGGGACGCCCGAGCTCTACCTTGGCGATCCGAACGGGTTCGTCATTCAGTTGCAGGATCGGCGGTACTGCGGAGGAGCTGGTCCACTCGGGAACGTGTGCCCGGCGCCGCAGCCATCGCCACGACGCGGGCTGCTCGTGCTGAGCGGATGGAGCCATTGCACGAACAGCGTGTCGGATCCCGCCGCGTCCCGTACGTTCTGCGGGGATCTCTTCGGCCTGAGGATTCAGGCGTATCAGGGGCCCACAGCCCCGGTGTTCGGGCTCGGCGGCGGCGTCGAGTTCCTGATGTTCACGGCAGGCGCCACGGGCCGCGGCGGATCGGGTGACGCCCCGCGCGCCGCCATCAACCACCTGTGCATGACGGTGGAGAATTTCCACCCTGAGAGCGTCATCAAGGCACTTGAGACGTACGGGATCAAACCACGCGGCGACGGTCAGGGCGCACCGGGTTCGCTCGTTCACTACATCAGCGTGCGGAGGGACGATCGCGGCGGGGCGGCGGAAGGCACGCCAGAGCTGTACTTCACCGATCCCGACGGCCTGATCATCCAGCTGCAGGACGTGAGGTACTGCGGAGGATCGGGCGTGCTCGGGAACGTGTGCATCTGAGTCTTTGCGAACGCGCCGCGACGCTTGCCGCGCGGGCCGCGATTACTCAACGGACGGGTAACGGCAGGCCCCGTATCGCCAGCTTCTGGTCCATGCAGGAAATCTTGCCCCTCCTGCCGGCCGGTCCTCCCGCATTGATTTCTCCCGACGCCCTTGGCGAATTGTCACGCCGGTCGCCGTCCGAGTTCGCGGTGCAGAGCTTCCTGCCGGACAGGAACGGGCTCGTCGGAAACTCCAGGATGTGATCGTCGCCGACGGCAGGGTCGGCGGAGTTTCGGAGTCGCGCGGCATTGACCGGATTGCGGAAGACTTCCACGACGTCCCGTCGCCGCGTGACCACCACGATCGCGTTACGCTCGTTGGCGGAGTTCCAGATGTTTCCGGCCTGGTCCAATGCGATGCCGTCGGTGCCCTCCAGGAAGGGATGCGCAACGAAGACGTTGTCGAGGCACAACGTGTTGGCCGTGAACGTCGTATCGCATCCCGTCGTGCTTTTCAGCGCTCCGTCCCAGTAGAACTCGACCCTCCAGATCGCCCCACGCGCCGTATCTGCGACGTAGAGATCCCCTTCTCGGTTGAATGCCAGCCCGTTGGCCACGAGCGGCTGCGATCCGGCTATATTCGCGGCGTTCCGGCTGGTCGCTGTCACGGCGATCGTCCCTGGCGGAAGCGTCCGGACGTCGCGTCCCACGCCGCCGACCCCGGCGACCAGATTCACCTCGTTGGACAGCGGCTGAATGCGAAACACTTCCTTGCAACCGGCGAACGCCGGCTCGCACGTGCCCCCGGTACGCGCAATTCGCCAGACCCTGCCCTGTCCGGTCGTGCCGTCTCCGGTCCAGAGATTGCCGAAGCGGTCGAACGCAAGGGCGTTGGTGCCGGGGACTCCGGAGGCGAAGGACGTGGCGTCCGGCGGCGTGGCTTCATTCGGAGTCAGCTTCCAGACGATGCCACCGGATGCGCCATCGGCGACGTAGAGATTGCCCGCTCCATCGAACGTGATCCCGGCTGGATTGCAGGCGTTGGGCGCAGGGTTGTTTGGAACGAAGCCGACGATCGTATGGGGCGGTGCCGAGGGACGGGCGGCGCTGATCTTCCACACGGGACACTTGTCCGGTGCCGTGGCGCGGCCGGTCGTGTAGAGGTTTCCGTACGCATCGCCGGTGAGTCCCTCGATCGCGAGATCGGTGACTGTCAGCGTCGTGAACGTTGCGTTATCCGGCAGCCGCGGCGAGTCGTGGTCGTCGTCCGCGCGGACCGCCGCGCCGGCGGCGGCGACGGCCGCCGCGCTCAACAGGAGTGCGATGACTTTCGTGCGCATGTTGACCTCCTCGGTCTCTCGAGTAAGGCGAGTCGCTGATTCTAGTTGCACTTCCTGCATTGGGTGCAACGCGTCTCAGATAGCCGGGCTAGCGCAATGCGGCTCGTGTTCGGTTGTCCCAACCAGAAAGCCGCGTCCGGACGGCCCGGGTTGGATGACGAGGGTTCACTTCGCCCGCTACAAACGGAACGACGATCTCGCCGCATGACTGCAACCCTCCTTCACCCACGGAGATGTTCGGCAATCCAGCTCTTGATGTCCGCCATCACGACGTCCTTGTCGATGTCGTTGAGCAGATCGTGGAAATGGCCGTCGTACAACTTGAGGGTCTTGTCTTTCGAACCCGCCAGGTCGTAGAAGTGCTGGCTCCCGCTCGGCTTCGTCGCTTGATCGGCCGTCCCGTGCAGAATCAGCACCGGCAACGTGATCGACGGAAACTCTTTCCGCAGCCGTTCGTCAGCACGGACCATCTCGGCCAGCGTCTTGGTCGGCTGTGTTTCGTGAGCGATGAGCGGGTCGCTGTCCATCGCCTGCACCGCCTTGGGATCGCGCGAGAAGATCTCGTTCTTGAGATGCAGGATATGCGCGTGCGGGGCCACGTGACTGATGCCCTTGAACACGGCCAGCGCAAAGTCGGGCGCGGGGATCTCATGGGCGAAGCTCTCGCAGATGAAGCCCGTCAGCTCACCCGGGTAATCGAGCGCGTAGAGGCACGCCACGACCCCGCCGGCGCTGTGGCCGAGGAGAAATGTCGGCAATCCCGGTTCGCGAGATTTTGCGAGCGAGACGATGGCCGAGACGTCGGTCACGTAATCCGCGAATCGGTCGACGTAGAATCGCTCGCCGTCCGATTGTCCGCGACCGCGCAAATCCACGGCGTAGACGCTCAAACCGCCAGCCACCAACTGCTCGGCGGCCCAGCCGTAATAGCCGCTGTGCGAGTTGAAACCGGGGACGATGACGACGACGCCCCGTGCGCTGGCCTCCGGACGCCACGAGCGCACGAAGATCGTGAGGCCTTCACCGACATCGAGACGTTCTTCATGGGCCTTCTGGAGTTGTGTCTGGGTCATGGGTTCCTCACTATTCGCCGGCGGCGTCGGCGATGACGTCCGCCACTTTGAACGGTAGGTCAAGCATCGCGACGTGGCAGGTCTTGAGCGCGATCGAATGCGCGCTGATGCGAGCAGCCATCGCCTGTTCGAGGTCAGGCGGGATGCTGCGATCGCGGTTCGCGACAATGAACCACGACGGTTTGGTCCTCCACGCCGGTGACGTGGCAACCCCCGTCAGCGCGGCACCGGACGTCGGGCCTTGTGTTGCGGCCGCGCACTCGATAAGTCGTCGCACAGATCCCATGCCCTGGTATCGATCGACACGATCGTCCAATGGACCCGCCTTCACGCGAATGGTCCAATCGCGGCGTTCGACAGATACGGATCTGAAACGCGAAGCGTTTAGGAGGATGAACAATGAACCCTTGCATTCACGTGCTGCGCAACATCATCGTAAAGAACGGCCGAGCGATGCTGCTAGGAGTCGTCGACACGGCAGAGGTGCCCGCGCGCGAGGTGCCCGGAGTCTTCGATGTCGAGAACGGTCTGATCGTGGCTCGGTAGGAGACGCATGCGGAGCGACGCCGAGCGATACCAACGCAGATGCCGTGAGTGAACTAATCGATTGTGATAGGACTGTGATCCGTCAGGCTCAGAACCTCGACGGACATCGAGGTTTACGGACATGGTAGGGCCCACAGATGTTGCGGAACACGCCTGAAGGCGTCAGGATATGCTTTTGATCGCTACACATCTGGAGGCACGGACATGACGAAGGCCACACTCGATGCCGAGACGATTCTGAAGCGGGCGGCGCCGCTGACCCACCAACACGCCCACGAGATTCAACCATTCGGCCACCTCGTGCGGATGCCGATCGCGTTGTCCGAGCAAGCCTGCAAAGAGAGCGTCGACAATCTCAATCAGCTCCTGGCCGACACGATGACGCTACGCGATCTATACAAGAAGCACCACTGGCAGATTGCGGGCCCCACGTTCTACCAGCTGCATCTCCTGTTCGACAAGCATTACGACGAGCAGAACGCGTTGGTCGACGCGATCGCCGAACGGATTCAGCTCCTGGGCGGGGTGAGTGTCGCGATGGCACCAGATGTCGCGGAGACGACGCTCATTCCGCGGCCGCCCAAAGGGCGTGAAGAGGCACCAGTGCAGATTTCTCGACTGCTGCACGCGCACGAGATCGTGTTGAAGGAAGCGCGTGCCATGGCACGCCGCGCGGCCGACATCGGCGATGACGGGACCAACGATCTCGTCGTCAGCGACATCATCCGCCGGAACGAACTGCAAGTGTGGTTTGTCGCGGAGCACGTGGTCGACACGCCGTTGACCCAAGCCGTCTAAGCCGCGGACGCTGACCGCATCCTGCCGCCGGTGCGCGGGCGAACGGTACAAGCAGTAATTGGTGGATCGCTGCAGCATTCGCAGCGTTGCGGGGAACACATCATGAACATTCAGCACTACAAGCAGCGCCTGCTCGATCTCGAAAAAGCGCTGTCCGCCCGGATTGGCCAGGAAGCCGACCAAGGCCGGGGAGCATTCATCGACTCGGCGCATGACGCTGGCGACGCGAGCGTCGCTGACGCGATGGCGTCGGAGGAATTTGCGGAAGCCGAACACAATGCGGATGTGCTGCAACAGGTGCGCGACGCGCTGGGACGCGTGGCCGATGGCACGTTCGGCACGTGCATCGTCGACGGTGGACCCATCGAAGACTCACGGCTCGAGGCCGTGCCCTGGACTCCCTATTGTCTGAAGCACGCACAGAGACTTGAGGTCGCCGCGTCGCCGAGAACGCCGACCCTGTAGCGGCGGCCATCCCTCAGTTCCACGATTGGTTTTGCAGACAGGATCAGATCATGACGCACGCCGTCGTCTGGATCGACCACACGGAAGCGCGGATCTTTCACGTCCATCCGGAGGCGGCAGACGAGTCCAGAGTCCTCTCGCCTCAGCACCATGTTCACCGCCATCCGAAAGGCCGTGGGGAGCCGCGAGAGCACCCGGATGATGCGCGGCATTTCTTTGACGACGTCGCACGAGGACTCGATGGGGTGGACTCGGTCCTCGTTGTCGGGCCCGCTTCAGCGAAGCACGAATTCGTGAAGTTCGTGCACGAGAATCACCGACCCCTTGTATCCAGGATCGTAGGCGTCGAGACAGCGGATCATCCGACGGGTGGAGAGATCGTCGCTCACGCAAGAAGCTACTTCAAGGCGAGCGACCGAATGGGCAGTCCTAGCGCAGAGCGTTAATTGGGCCGGGCCGATCGCAATTTCGCGACACATGCGATCAATTCATCGAGGTGGGCCAGAAAGAATCTCGGGATGTGCGAGGTGCTTGACCTCGGGCCCGCCCGTACGGGCAGGGCGACCGCCGCGGGGTGGCGCTAGGATTGCGAAATGGATCACACACACTGTCTCTCGCCGGCACGGGCCCGCGCACCCGACGCCGCGGTCACATCAAGCTCGTACGCTCGACTGTTTCCCGATCTGCCGGCGTTCACGGCAGACGAAGCGTTCTTGTACGCCCTTGGCCGAGCCGGCGGGCTCTGCGACTGCGGCGATGAGGAGGACGGCGAGGCCTCGTTGGGAACGGAAGCGGCCGGCTGGCCATTCTTCGGCCAGTTCGTCGCGCATGACATCACGGCCGATCGCTCTGCTCTCCAGTCACACGTCGACCCGGCACGGCTCAGGAATGCGCGATCGCCGCAACTGAACCTTGAATGCCTGTACGGCGACGGACCGGTCGGACATCCCTACTTGTTTCAACGGAACGATCCGGCAAAGCTCCTCTTTGGGGCGGACGGACAGGATGTGCTACGCAACGGGGAAGGCACCGCAATCATCGGCGACCCGCGGAACGATTCGCACGTGCTCATGTCGCAGATGCACCTCGCGTTCGTCGGTGCCCACAACCAGTTCGTTGATCGTGTCCGATCGGGAGGCACACCGGAGTCCAACGTCTTTGAAAGCGCGGCCCGAGAGCTTCGATGGCACTATCAAACGGTGGTCCTGCGGGAGTTTCTCCCTATGCTCGTGGGCGCGGAGCTCGTGCAAAGCCTGCTGGACCGGGGCCCCAGGTTTTATCGTCCGGCGCACGAACCCTTCATCCCCCTGGAGTTCGCCGACGCGGCGTATCGCTATGGGCACTCGCAGATTCGTCACCTGTACACGGTGAACAGCGCGAGCACGCCGACGGCGATCTTTCCAGACCTGATCGGATTTCGACCGGTGTCGCGCAATCACCGTGTCGACTGGACGCGCTTCTTCGATGCGAACGGCCGACCGCCGGCGGCTCGCGCCAAGAAGATTGACGGCCGTCTGGTCGGTGCGCTCATCGCTCTTCCGGTCGCGTTGACGGGTGAGTCCCATGTCGAAGAGTTCCACTCCCTTGCCGTCCGCGATCTCGAACGGGGACAGGGTGTGGGACTTCCATCGGGCGAGGCCGTCGCGCGTCGCCTCGATGAAACACCGTTGTCTCGTGACGAGATCGGCGCTGCGAGGGTTGGTTGGCGCGGTGAGACGCCGCTCTGGTACTACGTCCAGCGCGAGGCTGACGTTCGGTGCGGTGGCAATCGGCTCGGACCGGTCGGCGCGCGCATTGTCGGCGAGGTCTTGGTGGGCCTCCTCAGTCTCGACCCATCCTCGGTGCGACATGCGCCTGATGATTGGCGACCGACCGCGTCGTTGATTCAGCTGCTCGGGCACGCCTATGGTGAACGATCATTTGGTTGACTGTTTCCGATATCGTGACGTGCGGCGGCTCGGCATCGCTGCGAATGACCAGACCTCGCGTCTAACTCAGGGCAGCGTGTCGAAGAAGAGATAAACGTTCGCTCACGTACCAGCCGTATCATGCGCTCTCGCGCTACTTCGGACCCTGATTCCGCCGAATCCGCTCCCCTCGGCGATGGAACGCCAAGCCTCTGGCGACCGCTGCGCACGCCAATCTTCCGCAATCTCCTGATCGCCGATGTCATGTCGGATATCGGTACGTTCATGCAGACGGTTGGGGCGGCGTGGCTCATGGTCTCACTTGGCGCGGGCCCGATGTACGTGGCGCTGACGCAAACGGCGTCTGCCCTGCCGTTCTTTGTCTTCGCATTGCCGGCAGGAGCCATCGGCGACATCGTCGATCGCCGTCGGCTGATTCTGTACACGGAGTTCTGGATGGTCGGGGTCGCGACGGTGCTCGCCGTCGCGACCATCATGGGCCTCATCTCGCCATGGCTCCTGCTCGTGCTGACGTTCGCGCTTTCAGCGGGCGACGCGATTGAGACGCCGACGTGGCGAGCCATCCTTCCCGAGATGGTCAAGAAAGAAGATCTCGCGGCCGCGTCGGCGCTCAATGGCATCGAATTCAATTTCGCCCGAGCCGTCGGCCCCGCGCTCGCGGGCGTGATCATCGCCGTCGCCGGCGTCGGCACAGCGTTCGCGCTCAACGTGGTGTCGTTCGCCGGCGTGATTGTGCTGGTGGCTCGGTGGAAGCGGCCGGTTCGCCGTCGCACGACGCCGCCCGAGACCCTGGCTGGTGCGACGGTGGCCGCGCTCAGATACGTCCGCTTTTCACCATCGATCCGCGTCCTGATATTGCGATCGGGCCTCACGATGTTTTTCGCGAGCGCGTTGCTCGCGTTGATGCCGTCGGTCGCCAAGAGCATCACCGACAGTCCGACCGGATACGGCATTCTATTGGGTTGTTTCGGCGCGGGCGCGGTCCTTGGCGCGCTGACGATGCAGCCGGCGCGTGCACGGTGGTCTGAGGATGCTGTGGCGTCGGGCGGCGTCGCGATTCTTGGATTGATGACGGCGATCGCTGGCTTCCTGCACGCGATGGTCGCGCTCGCTGCGACGATGCTCGTGGCGGGCGCTGCCTGGATCGTGTTCATCTCGGTGATGAGCGCGCTGGTGCAGGGCCTGGCTCCCGATTGGGTGAGGGCGCGCGTCCTCTCGATCTTTATGCTGGTGTTCCAGGGCGGTCTGGCCGCTGGCAGCGCGCTGTCGGGTGCCCTGGCCGCGCGAGCAGGCATTCAGCATGCGCTGTTGTGGGCCGGCATCGGAATCATGGCGACGACGGCGCTCGGACTCGTGGCTAAGTTGCCGGACGCGACAACAGACGTGAGCCCATGGATTCACTGGCGGATGCCGGCCATCGTCAAAGACGTTCGGCCCGAACTTGACGAGGGCCCTGTGCTCGTCACCCTTGAGTACCGGGTCAACCGCGATCAGTCGCAGGAGTTTCTCGACGCGATTCACGAGTACGGCCGCGTTCGCCGTCGGGACGGCGCCTACCGGTGGGGCGTTTATCGGGATCTTGAAGACGCGGATCGGTATGTTGAAACGTTCCTCATCAGGTCCTGGGCAGAACATCTTCGTCAGCACGAGCGCTCGACGAAAGCGGATCGCGAAGTCGAGGACCGGCTACGAACCTACGTGACCGGCGTCCCTAAAGTCCGCCACCTCGTTGCTGCCGAATCAGACCGATGACGAGACTACTGGACCGTTTGAGAGCATCTGCGGTGACTCCACTCCGCGTTGGCCTGTTGACGGATCGGGATGTCGGGATCGGAGTCTTTCCACAGGGTGGGGAAATCCTGATGGTTCGCGACGCCGCCCACGAGCTTCGCCAACCGCTCCTCACCCGATTTGCAAGGCAGGTGGCTCGTCAGGGTCAGCGATAATCGCCTCCTGATGGAGCATCACCGCTCATCCGGAGCGTCCCGCGCCGCGAACAGACTGTGCCCGGCGGCTCGCTGAGCGATCAGCTCACCTGCTCACACTACCGATATGCCTTCGTCAGCGGGTTTCCCGATAGTTGGGTCCCCCCTGCCGAGCCATACCGCGCGATGCCGTCGTTGCCCGGATTCGATGACGAATATTTCGACTGGGTCGCCCTCGTCGAGAGCGTCGCTGCGGCGCGCGATCGATTCGTGTTCGTGGAGCTCGGCGCCGGCTTTGGGCGGTGGTTGATCCGTGCCCTGAAGCTCGCCACCGAGTGGCGCGGGCTGACGTCGCTCGGCGTCGCGGTGGAAGCCGAGCCACAGCACTTCGCCTTCATGCAGCAGCATCTCTGCGACAACGCGGTGCCCGGCGAGTCTGTCCGGATTGTGCAGGCGGCGATCGACGCGCGCGATGGCGTGGTGCCGTTCGCGACTGGCCGTCCATCCGATTGGTACGGCCAGTCGATTGCGCGGAAGCCGCGTGAAGGACCCACGATCGACGTACCGGCGCTCACGCTTGAGACGCTGCTCGCCCAGACCGCCGTCGACATCGTCGATCTCGTCCATATGGACGTGCAAAAGGCCGAAGCGGTCATTGTGCCGGCGAGCCGCGAGACGCTGCGCGCCCGCGTACGGCGGGTCTGCATCGGCATTCACGGCAAGGCAGGCGCCATCGTTCGGGACACGCTGGCAGCGGACGGCTGGCGTTGCGAAGTCGACTACCCGCGGAAGTCCACGTGCGACACGCCCTACGGATCGATCACATTCGGCGATGGCGTCCAGGTGTGGCGAAATCCGGGCCTCTGATGACGGGCGCTGGCAAGATCGAACTCGCAAGAAATTCTGACGCATCGTGCCCTCATGGCCCGGCGCTCGCCGTCGAACCTTTCGAAGGTCAGGTCTCTCGACGATGGCGCCGTGAAGCACACCTTTTTGGAATTCCTCGCGAGTAGTCACCAAATGGCGAGCTACGCGATGCGCGACGGCTGCGGTCGTTCGGTCGCCAGATCGGCGTCACTCAGGACCTATCAGACGGCGAGGATGGCCGTTCGCCGACCGGCTACAGCGCTCGCGGACCGCGCAGCATCCTGGCCGGAAGCATAACGATGCCGCGTACCATCCCGAGTACAGCGTCGACCGCAATCCCCGCAACGCGGAACGGAATCAAAAGGATCCACACGAGCGGGTACGCGACGAGCGCGAATAACGCCAGCGGCCAACAAAGTACGAGGAGGATGCACCAGACCAGAAACTTGATGATCATCGAACTAGAGTCTAACCGTGCCAAGTTTGACATGAGCGATTTGGCGACGTCTTGAACGACTGGCCACCGGGTCGAGGTCTGCCCTCAGATTGGCGTCACACGGGACGTGTCCACCGGCGGGGTTACTCAGGGTTATGGCATCGAGACCCGCGTAAAAGCGTCGAGCATTTCAGCTGCCGACGGCTGTTTTAGAACGTACTGTGCGACGAACTCTTGGGCGTCCGG
>Ga0209438_1000646_pt1 | contig 10930 bp, 20 predicted proteins | sample GraSoi_2013_20cm_FD_185825 | JGI IMG/M metagenome (GOLD analysis project Ga0209438, IMG submission 185825) | Grasslands soil microbial communities from the Angelo Coastal Reserve, California, USA - Sample 9_17_2013_20cm (SPAdes) (version 2) | ecosystem: Environmental > Terrestrial > Soil >...
CACCGTGATCGAGGATCACGAGCGCCGCGAGTTCTTCAAGGTGGCGACGAACGTCTACACGGACCGTCCGACGGACGACTTCGATCCTCGCCCGAGGGAGACTGTGTTCCACCCCCACGGCTGGAACCGGAACGCTCTGTTCCACGCCCTGGACCCGTTCGCCACGAAGGTGCGTGGCGACCTCAAGGCGTACGGCCAGCAGTTCAAGGCTGACGCCGTCTAGAGCCATCTGAATGCGTGAGACCCGTTTGCATGGCGGGTCCGGCCCCCGGTCAGCCCCTGTACCGGACACGCGAAAACAGGGGCACTAACGACTCGTAGCTCAGATGGGGGAGCACCCGTATCGATAGGGAGGCCGCAGGTTCGAGTCCTGCCGAGTCGACTCTCTCTCGCTCAGGTTCGATCCTGGCGAAGGAGCGAGAGAGTAGGCCCCCACCTGCCGGTGTCACGACCGGCGCGAAGGTGGGGGCCTTCCACATCACCAGGGCGAGGAGAGGAACCTCAGTGGGAGAGAACAGCACGACCGAGCCCCTGGTGCCGCTCAGTGAGAACGGCATCACGCACAACGTGTACCCCGAGATCGCGGAGTTCTTCGCGATGCGGAAGAAGGCGGACCTGGATCTCCGCCTCACCGACCTGCGCAACGCCCGTGACTTCCATGAGAAGGAGTACACGCTCCAGATCGAGGCGATCGAGCGCGGCGACACCACGTACGACGCGTACTCCGCCACGTCGGAAGCGCGCGTGGTACAGCGGACAGCCTCACGCGCCGCCCAGACGGCGCACAGTGACACCAACACCGCCGCGTGGCGACTCCTCACGGAGTCCAGCCACAAGGAAGTCAAGTGGATCGCGGAGAACTGCCGCAGTTACGAGACCGAGTGCCTCACGATCCTGCGTTACCTCCCGTCCACGCTCGAAGAGCTGTGGTCGGTGGCGAAGGATCACCACGGCATGTGTGAGGTCTTCGATCAGTTCGCGGAGCAGGCCGAGGCCGCTGGCCTGTTCTCGAAGGACGGCTCGAAGACCCCGGAAGTCATCAAGTACCGCACGGACATCTCACGACGCCTGCGCCGTGACTACGGCAGCGCCACCACCCGCTCCGTCCTGAACTACTTGGAGGAGTACGCCAGGCTGAATCTGGCCGCTGCGCAGGCCCACTGGCAGAAGCTGGACGAAGCGCACGCGGAGAACGTCCACCGCAACCGCTCCGAGGGTGCCCGCAAGGCTGCGGAGACTCGCAGGATGAACGCGCAGGAACTGGCCAACAAGGTGGCCAGTACTCCCGGCGCTGACGTCGCCGACGTGGTGTCCGTGCCCGAGGCTGAGGACATCCGGGAAGCCCTCAAGGAAGAAGTCAACGCATGATGCGCAAGATCACGCAGGCAGTCTTCGGGATGTTCTCCTGCATCTATGGGTGCGGGTACTCCGGAACATACGACGACGTGCAGGCACACCAGGCCGCAGAGCACGGGTACGGCCAGAGGTAGTGACGAAGGGAGCCAGCCCCTCTAGGCTGGCTCTTTTCAGGGCTTGTAGCTCAGGGGATAGAGCATCGCTTTCCTAAAGCGAGTGTCGCTGGTTCGAATCCAGCCAGGCCTACGGACCCCCGCGCGGTGACCATCCGCCCCGCGTGGGGGTCTCACCAGGAGGAGAGGAGAAATGGGCATAAAAGGCGCGGAGCGACTGCTCCAGATGCGTACGTATGGATTCTGGATACGCACGAAGCTGGCCCCCTACCGGGCAGTGAGGTGGGAGGACCAGGCGCACGGAGACGGGCGCCAGTCGTTCCGTGGAAAGAACTGGGTGGAAGTGCTCCCGCACGGCGAAGACCGTGAGCCTGAGCACTTCTTCACGGCCGATGTGGAGCCCGTCGGGCCCCACGAGTGGCTGAGCTACTACCCGGGCGCAGATGAGCCTGTCTGTGGCTGGGGAAGGCCGCGCCTGCCTGATGGCGCCATGCAGTACTGCCCGCGTCAGCGGGACGAAGGGCAACCATTCTGTGACAAGCACATGATGGAATTGCTCAAAGAGGAGAGGAACCTCAGTGGAGAAGACGAATCCGGTGCTGGCGGAGAGCCAGTACCCGCTGCCGAGTGAGGCGCAGATCCTGCTGGTCACTCCGGAGATGGCCAGTGACTGGCTGTCCCACCGGACCTACGACCGCAACCGCAAGATCTCCAAGGGCATCGCGGCGAAGTACCTGAACGACATGAAGAACGGCCGCTGGAAGGTGGCCCGTAACGCGGGTCTCATCTTCGACACCTACGGCAAGATCATCGACGGTGGCCACCGGCTCACCGCCGTCGCCAACAGCGACGTCACCGTGGCTTTCTGGGTCTACCCCAACGAGCCCCGTGACACCTTCGAGGTGCTGGACCAGGGTTACAAGCGCCAGGCTTCGCACCTGCTGGGAGTTCCCAACTCCCTCACGGTGGCCGCTGGCGCTCGCTTCCTGGCCACGCTGGCCGATGAGGACATGTGGGGCTTCCCCCGGTTCTCCCGCGTCAGCAACCCGGAGATCTACCGGCTGGTCCAGGAGTGGCCGGAGCTGTCCCGGTACGCGGTCAACGTGTCCGAGGTCCGCATCGCTACCTGGATCACGGGTGCTCCGCACCTGGCTGTCCTGGCGCAGGCCGCACGGACCGAGCTGGGCACCCCCGAGAAGATCGAGTCCTGGCGTCAGGGTCTGCTGACCGGCGACAACCTGACGTCCACAGACCCCCGGCTCCAGCTCCGCAACCGCTTCATCCGGTCCCACCGGGTGATGTCCGGGAGCAAGAACCGGAACCTGGTCTACAGCCTGATCACCAAGGCGTGGAACGCGCACGCCCTGGGAGAGAAGCCGCCCGTCCTGCGCTACGCCGATTCCGAGCGGCTTCCTGCCGTCGTCGGTTTCGACTGGGCGAAGTACAACGCCGAGAAGGAGAACTAGGCATGGCTGGTACTACAGGCGGCCGCAGCGTCGCCGTCGTCGCGGGCATGCCGCGCGTTGCCACGACGCTCCCCATCCGGGAGCGTCGCCGTCTCCAGAACCGTCTCCTGGCCTCTCAGGAAGCTGCGGAGAAGGCCGTGGAGACGATCGAGGACGAGATCGTCACGGCGTACGAAGCGGGTCTGTCGTACGCCACCGTTGCGGGGATCCTCTCGATCCACGCCACCACCGCAAAGGACATGTACGACCGTGCCGTTGCGCGCCGCAGTGAAGGCGGTAGCTGACGCGCTGGCAGACCCTGCCAACGCAGAGCTGACCGCAGAGGAAGTGGCCGAGAAGGCGATCGATGCGTACGAGGCGGCGCAAGCCAAGACGCACAACTTGATCGTTCTCGGCCACTTCCGGGTAGATGATGACACGTCCTATGTGGCCGCTGTAGGCCCCCTGTCCACGCGCGCTACCGCTGCGGCGCGTGGCCTGGGGGAGCGGTTCGCCTGGGACTACAAGACCCGCAGGGGCACCGGCAAGTTCGTGCTGGTGCCCCTTATTCGCAACGTCAATGAGGCGTGGGACGAAGTCAGGCGTGAGGCACTGAACGAGTACACCCACCACCTGACTTCGGTCACGCCGGGCGTTGAGCTGACGTACGAGCCCATGCGATTCGACATGGACAACGAGACGCTCCGGAACATCAAGCCCGACTGGACACCGGACCCCGCTCTTCTGACTCAGAAGATGGGGCCGGTGTGCATTTGTGGGTTGCCGGAACATCCGCGCTACAACAGTCTGGGAGACCGGGCGCAGCTCGGTTGCCCACTACACCCTGAGGGGAGGAGCGGTGACGGGTAGGGATCCACTTGAGCAGGTCGAAGACTTCCTGACGGAAGTCGAGACCCACATCGCCGCAGAGCAGATCAAGACCCAAGCGGAGATGATCTTGGTAACGGCCCTGACCGGCAAGCCGGTCTTGCAGGGCCAGCTACTGGCTGACGTGCAGGAACAGGGCCCGGAGCACGTCTCTGGCATGCTCGTGGCTCTGGGCTTGACGGCCCGCAATTGGGGTCACGTGCTAGGGGACAATCCGGACATCGACTTCGCTGCGTATCTGCTCGATACGAATTGCGGCAGCACTGCCGACAACTTCGCGCACTACGTAGCCCGGAAAATCCTGGGAATTCAGGACGTGCGTCTCGCCGATGAAGTGCGGCGAGAGATGCACGAGTTCTTCCACGAAGCCACTCCGGTGGAGTGGGGACGCTTCACCGTCCATCTGATTCATCTGTTCAGGGAATTGGTGGACGGCGTCCTGGATATCAAGAACGGCGACTATCACGGGGAGTCGACATGATTGTCGACCTCCGTAAGGCGTGGATGAATGACGCTCTTCCGTGCCTCCGCAAGAACCCCGAGATGTTCTTCGGGGACTTCGGCACGGAGACCATGGCCAACCCTTCGAAGAAGGTGCAGGCCAAATGGAACCGGGCGAAGGACGTCTGCCTGGAGTGCCCGGTGATGGTGGAGTGCGGCCGCGACAACCTCGGAGAGATCGAGGGTGTGTGGGGCGGGCTCGATCCCGCCGAGCGCATCAAGCTGCGCGCCAAGCACGCCACCGAGATCCGCGCCATGAAGGGGGCGAAGAAGCTGGAGTACGCCACCATGGCGCACAACCTGCGGACGCAGCAGAAGTACGCGTGGACGGACATCGGCCGGATCATGGGCTTCAGCCACTCCGTGGCTCAGTATCTGGGCGGGTGGTACGACGACTGGGCGGCCGCTCAGGAAGCGGCGAGGGAAGCGAAGACCAAGGATCTGGAGCTACCCGAACCGGTCGCCACGGTCACGGAGATCGGGCCGAACGCCTCGTTCCCCACCACGCCCCCCAAGGAGGGGGACGCGTGGATCCGCTACGGCCGCCGTGTCGTATGGGGGTACTACCTTGGCCAGACAGAGGATGACGCCTGGCACCAGTACCGCATCAAGATCCTGGCCGGTGAGTGGTCCGTGTGCTGGATCAAGGCCGAAGATGTGAAGCTCGTGCGAAGCGTCACCCGCACCGTCATGACCCGAGTGGGTAAGTCAGGGAGCCGCATCTATGGCACGCGCGTCTCAAAGGGTGCTGGGCAAGGCACTCAAGCTGGGTGAGATCAAGCACCTGAGCTATTCCACGCTTGACCAGTGGTTCAAGTGCCCCAAGACGGTCGAACTCAGCAAGATCCAGCTGGCCCCACGCCTCCCGGCGTGGTGGTTCGCTGGGGGTTCGGCCGTCCACAAGGCCACCGAGGACTACGACCGCTGGACCCTTCTGGACCCGCTGACGCGAGGCAGGTTCAGCATCCCGGACAGCTTTGCGGAGGCCTTCAACAACGAGGTTGAAGAGATCTCCGCGAAGGAGCCGGACCATACACTCTGGCGGCACGCCGGACCCAAGGACAGCCCTGAGACCTACGAGAAGTGGATGAAGCTCGGGCCCGTACTGGTCGGTAACTACATCAGGTGGAGGCGCGCCACCGACTACGTCATCTGGACCAACCAGGACAAGCTCCAGCCGGTTGTCGGCATCGAGATCGATCTCTCGTTCACCCCGCCGGGGTGCGAGAAGGAGATCAAGGCCTACGCCGACCGGATCCTGGTCAGTCCAAGTCTGGATCAGGTCCACATCATCGACCTGAAGACTGGGACGCGCGGGCCTAACAGCCCGCTCCAGTTCGGGGTCTACGCTGCCGGACTCAAGCACCTCTATGGGACAGACGCCGTAACCGGCGCTGCCTTCATGAACCGTGAGGCAAGGCTGGGCAAGGCCTTCGATCTCACCAAGTACACGCCCGCCTACGTCGGGCGCCTGTTCGGGAACCTGTCCCGGGCAGTAGATGCGCGTGTGTACCCGGCGCATCTGGGGTCGTCCTGCCGGATGTGCGACGTGTCGTCGGCGTGCTACGCCAACGACGGGGCGCTGGCAGAGATGTACGACCCGGACCACCCGGAGTACGCGCCGCGATTCTGAGGAGAGGGAATGAAGAAGCTGGGCATAGTGGCAGCGTCCGCGCTGCTCCTGTTCGGGGCCACGGCATGCTCGAACTACGACGATCACCGGGGCAAGGGAGACGCCCCTGCCGGTAAGGGTGATGACTCTCCGGGCAACATCACGAACATGCCTGACAGTTTCCCGAACCTGGCACTGAAGTGCCTCAAGGGCGACGCGCCGTGGGCGGCCGTCACGACGACGGCGGGCGCCGTCATGCTGATCCAGGACCCGGCGCGCTGCGGCGGCACGGTCATCCCCATGGTGCCGGTGGTAGGCGTCTGATGAGCAGCGCTGATCTCTTCTGGTGGATTGGCGTCGTCTGCTTCGTGATCGGCTTCGCCTGGGGCGCCTGGCGCCCGAAGGACCAGCCCGTACCCGGGCTGGTCTACCTGATCGGAGTCGCCGGGTTCGACTTGAGCCTGATCTTCGATCCGAATCTGTCGGGTAAGGACCTCTGGGTCCCGCTCATCCTGATGTCAGCCATGGGACTGCTCTTCGTGTTCCTCAGCTGCTTCCAGGTGCACTTCAAGAAGAAGGAGAGGAACGATGGCGTCGAAGGCGTCCAGCAAGGACAAGCAGATGGCCAGCTACCTGAAGGAGCGGGGAGTGACGCGTGACTCCGGGGCCTGTCCCTGGGGCTGCGGTCGCCTGGTCTCCAATGGCGGAGGCGCGCTGCTCTCCCACCTCGGGCAGTGCAGGGGTGGCAAGAAGCAGGTCAAGGCGTGAAGCGCGGCCTTAGCCGGGAGGGGAAGGCCTTCATCGTCCTGATGGCGGTGGCCTTCCTCTTCGCTCTGAGTGTCGTGGTCGCACGACACGCGTACGGACTATGAGTGCTGACCCTGCTTCACTTTCGTGCCCCCACCTGTACGTGGTGGGGGACACAGAGTGCAGGCTCTGCCTGCACGAACTGGAAGGAATGGCGTTGACCGACCAGAACGATGACGGCGTGGACTGGGGCGAGGTCCCCAGCGGTGCGTCCCAGGACACTCCGTACGACGAAGCAGTGCTCCGTCCCGACGGCGTCAACGCGTCGCGGATGGGTATGCCCGCCTACCCGGAGTACCCGCCGCTTCAAGAGGCGCCCATCTCGATCAACTTCAAGGTCACCGGCGAGCCGATGATCACGGTGCGTGGTTTCGACGCACACCAGATCACCACCGTCCTCAATGATCTTGAGGACGGTGGAGTGTGGGCGAACATCGCGTCCGCACAGGCCTCTCTGCGGGTGCAGGGACAGGTGGGCGGCATCCTGGGACCGGTGACCCCGGTCAGCCCCATGGCGCCCCCTCAGGGGCCCATGGCGGGCCCTCCCGGGCTCCCGCAGTCGGGACCCCCCTTCGGGCCGAACGTCTCCGTGCCTTCCGCGCCCGGATATATGCAGCCGCAGCAGTCGTACCAGTCCGGCCCGCCTCAGCAGCAGAACTGGCAGGGCGGGGGTGGGGGCTATGGCGGTGGCAACAACCGCGCGGAGCCGAAGCCTCAGCCCCCCGGGTGGATGCGGGTGAACGCCCGTACGGGTCCCGGGTTCGACTCGTGGAAGCAGATGCGCGACACCTACAAGGACGATCTCAAGGGCAAGGTCCAGTGGGGCGGAAAGTCCGACTACTGGATCGAGCCTTCCATCGGCCAGTGGGTGGCGAGCATGGGCTTCTCCGTAACGCCATGAAGATCAACATCATCCTCACCCCCCTCCCTGAAGGCCGGTGGCGTTGGGCCACCGGCCGTGCCGGGGAGGTGAACAGTTCCGGTACCGCCGACTCCCGTGCGGCCGCTCAGGCGGCAGCGGAGGACGCGGCACAGCAGCACGTGGCAGAGGCCAGGCGGGCGCAGCTCTACCTGTACGACACCGACACCCACGAGCGCATCGGCTACGAGGAGTGAAGTGAACCGGCTGTCACGGCTGGTGAAGAAGGGGGCAGTGGGCCAAGAACCACTGCCCCCTCCCTTCGCCTCATGGGAAGAGCACAAGATCCGCATCCGCCGGTCCTCCGTCCACGTCTGGGCAGGCCCTTCGGCGAGCTTCAAAACCATGACGATCATGAACGCCGTCATGAACATGAAGCTGCCGACGGTCTACTTCAGCACCGACTCCGACGAGTCCACGATCGCGAGCAGGATGCTGGGCATCCTGACCGGCACGCCGTGCGAGGAGACCGAGGCGTGGCTCAACCCGAACAGCTCCCACCTGAACAGGGCGGCGGAGCTGCTCGCTCCGCACGACTACATCAGGTGGGACTTCTCCGCGAGCGTCACGCTCGACGACGTATGGAACGGGGTGTATGCCTACGCCACCATGGAGGGCGTTTGGCCTGATCAGATCGTCATCGACATCATGTCTGACGTGTTTCTGCAAGGCCACAAAGATGAGTGGGGGATGCTCAAGGAGCTGATGCGCCAGGCGAAGATGCTGGCCCGCGAGACGGGCGCCGCTGTCCACCTGGTGCACCACGTGACGGACGCCTGGCGTCCCACGGTGGAACGCCCGACACCCTCGAAGGCGGACATCCTCGGCAAGCTCTCCGGGATCCCGGTCCTGATGATGAACTTCGCCCCCGGCCAGTCGGACGGGGAGCTGCTCGCGGCCTGCGTGAAGAACCGGTTCGCGAAGTGCGACCCCTCGGGGCGCACCTACATACGCATGCACGTCGAACCGGCGTGTGCGCGGGTCGGGGAGTGGGTGCCTGGCCTGCATGCGAACGGCTACAACCGCGCCGCGATGGCGGCGGCGCAGCAAGGAGGAGAGTGGTGGGCGCGTTCAAGCGACGACGACTGATCAGTCAGGCAGTGGCCAGCGTGGGTGAGGCCGTAGCTGAGGAGCAGACAGCACGCAAGGAGCTGAAACTCCACACCGTGGCGCTGGTCCAGGACATGAAGGCCAAGGGCAAGAACAAGGACTACGCGGACGGTTACATAGTCGGCGTGACCGCAGGCCTGGACCCCGCCACTGCCGTCGTAGCGCGGCAGTACTTCGAGACAGCCTGGCTCGAAGCGTCTACTGACGAGTAGTGGAGTAGACAGACCACAACAGAAGAGAGGAGAGGAAATGATGTTGTCGCACGACATGCCGCTCAAGCCCATGATCCGAGCGCACGTATTCAGGACGACACCCCACCACTGGTGGTGGGCGTACGCGTCCATGGAGCCTGCCGGTAACGACGTCCTGCGCCACGGCCCGTTCGACTCTCAGGCGGACGCCTACGCCTCCGCCTGGCACATGGTGGAGCTGCTGTGAGGCGCCTGGGCAGTACCCCCGCAGAGCGGGGCAGTACGACCGGCGCCAACTGCCCGGACATCTTCGAGCTGGACAGCGGAGACTTCGTGGTTATCGGCAAGGAGCAGAAGGTCGGACGCCACACCCTGGCGGCCGAACTGGACGGCTCCATAGGTGAGGGAGAGGCCCTGGTGATCATCCCCCGGCGCGTCCTGCTGGACGCGAAGAAGGACATCCCGGATGAGTAACCCGAATCAGGTCAAGGGCGCGATCACCGAGCGCATGGTGGCCAGCTACTTCCGAGCCAATGGGTTTTGGATGGCGGACAGGCGCCTGCGTGAGGGGCGCACGGATGACCAGGGGGACCTCGATGGGGTCCCCTACACCACGGTCCAGGTCAAGTACGTGGAGCAGCAGCGCTACTCCAAGTGGGTCCTGGAGACCATCAAGCAGAGGGACACAGCGGGCACACCGCTGTGTCTTCTGGTCCGACGAGTCCCCCGTAAGTCGGTCGAGGAGTGGGAGGCACTCATGCCTCCCGGCCTGTTCATCGCTGACTTCGAGTACACGGACGGCTCTCAGGTCGAAGGCCGGGAGTCGCTCGACGAGAGCGAGGCGTGGACGTGGCTGCGTATGGATCTCAGGCTCGCCGTGGTGGTCCTCAAGCGAACAGTGGGGCTGTTCAGGGCGATGAACGACCCTGCTTTGAGCTGGGACCCGTACTCAGCCACTACTCAGACGGATGGGACTGGGAGGCCGCCCGAGACCGGGACACCGTCCTCTGCCCCGTCCATGGAGAAGGGAACCCCTCCCTCTCCTACGACCTGACCAAGGGCGTCTTCCACTGCTTCGCCTGCGAGGCGAAGGGGACGGCCGTCCACCTGGTCATGGCTATGGAGTCCTGCGATCGTGCATCTGCCATCACCCGAACAGAAGCAATTCTTCGAGCAAGCGGCATCGCAGTACCAGACGGATCTCGCCATCGATACTCCCGTCCAGGAGTATCTGAGGACGCGGGGCATCGGCCCGCAGGTCGCCGGTACGTACCGCCTGGGCGTGCTGCGTAACCCGCTGCTGGGTCACGAGGCATTCCGTGGTCGCCTCGCCATCCCGTACATCACACCGCACGGGATCGTCACCTTCACGTTCCGCTGCCTGGCCGGTCACGTCTGCAAGGAAACCGTGGTCGGGCACACCAAGGAGGGCAAGCCCAAGTACTGCCCGAAGTACCGGGCACCACAGGGCATGGAGCGCACGCTCTACAACGTCCTGGACTTCAAGAAGGACACGAACGTCATCTACATCTGCGAGGGCGAGATGGATGCCATCACGCTCTCGATTTGTGGCTTCGCTGCCATCGCCATACCCGGCGTCTCGCAGTGGAAGGACCACTTCACGCGCTGCTTCAAGGACTACGGCGAGATCTATGTGGTCGCTGACGGCGATGAAGCTGGCTACCGGCTCGGGGCCTTCCTCTCCATGGAGGTGAAGGCGCGGGCCGTGCGCCCTCCCAAGGGGGAGGACGTCAACTCGATCTTCTCCAAGGGAGGAAGCAATGCCGTCCAACGATGGCTCGCAGGAGCTACCGGCTAGGCGCACCACAAGCAGCCTGGCTGAGCTGAAGGACCTGATCGCCAGGCAGCAGACCCAGGTTGTTCTGACCGAGGATGAGCTGGACGCTCGTGCCGCCGGGGAGCCGTACTGCTTTCGGTGTGGCCGCCCGGCGTCTTCGTTCGTGGAGTACCGGGACCTGGCCGAGGCT
>Ga0209438_1000647_pt1 | contig 10877 bp, 10 predicted proteins | sample GraSoi_2013_20cm_FD_185825 | JGI IMG/M metagenome (GOLD analysis project Ga0209438, IMG submission 185825) | Grasslands soil microbial communities from the Angelo Coastal Reserve, California, USA - Sample 9_17_2013_20cm (SPAdes) (version 2) | ecosystem: Environmental > Terrestrial > Soil >...
GTGCGATGCCGCGCATCTGCCGCACGCTCTCCTGCAGCGCGTACATGCCGTACATGCCGGAATGCATGTAGCTCAAGCCGCCGCCATTGGTGTTGAGCGGCAGCTTGCCGCCCGGCCTTGTGTTGCCATCGGCGATGAACTTGCCGGTCTCTTCATGCGGCATGAAGCCGAGATCGCCAAGGCCATAGAGCGGCAGATGCGCAAACGCATCGTAGATCATCAGGTGATCGACATCCTTGTGGGTGATGCCGGCCTCCTTGAAGGCCAAGGGGCCCGCGACCTTGAAGGCGCGCGAACTGTCGAACGTCTCCATCTGGCTGACCATCGGCGTTTCCACGCTCTCGCCGGTGCCGAGGATGTAGACCGGCTTTCTCGGAAAATCCCTGGCGCGGTCGGCCGAGGTCAGGATCAGCGCGCCGCCACCGTCGGTGACGAGGCAGCATTGCAGGATGCGGAATGGATAGGCGATCATCCGCGAGTTCAAAACGTCTGCGACGGTGATCGGCGCCTTCATGGTGGCGCGCGGATTCTTCGCGGCCCATTCGCGCTGCACCACCGCGACCATGGCGATCTGCTCATGGGTGATGCCGTGGGTCTTCATGTAGCGCAGCACGGGAATAGGAAACATGCTGGCCGGCGTCGAAACGCCGTAAGGCAGCTCGAACTGGCCGTTGAGGCTGTCGGGTCCGGTCATCCGCGGCGTGCGGCCGACATTCGACTTACCGCTCTCGGCGTGGGTAATCAGCACGGTCTTGCACAACCCGGCCTCGATCGCCGCCGCGGCATGGCGGACGTGCAGCATGAACGAACAGCCGCCGACGGAAGTGCCGTCGACCCAGGTCGGCGTGATGCCGAGGTAATGCGCGATCTGCTGCGGCGTCTCGACCGCCGTTGCAAAGCCATCGATGTCGGACAGTTTTAAGCCGGCGTCGGCGATGGCGTTCAACGCCGCATCCGCGTGCAACTGGATCTGCGAGACGTTTGGAATAACGCCGAGTTCGGTGGTTTCGGCAGCGCCGACGACGGCAACCTGGTTCTTTCGCATGATGCTTAACCCTTCACTGGGCGGAACAGGGGAAGGGTGATGTTGTCGTCGAGCTTTTCGAACGCGACTTCCAGCTTCATGTCGAGTTCGAGAGCCTCCGGCGTTTGCGGACAATCGACGATGTTGCTCATCATGCGCGGGCCCTCGTCCAGTTCCACCACCGCGACGGCGTAAGGCGGCGTGAAGCCGGGCACCGGGCGGTGATGGATCACATAGCTGTAAAGCTTTGCCTTGCCGCTGGCTTTGAACACGCTGACCTTGCGCGAGGCGCAGGCCGGGCAGAACGGCCGCGGCGGGAAATAGACGTTGGCGCAGGCGTCGCAGCGCTGCAGGCGCAGTTCGCCCGCCTTCGTGCCATCCCAGAAGTGCTGGGTTTCCGGCGTCGGTTTCGGTCGCGCCCGCGCTGGCTCAGCCATGTCCGTCATTTCCTCCGGTCGGGGTCGGGCCATCTGGCCGCTTGTTCCAATCTTGATGCGACATTTGACCATCCGCCGTCAACGGTCCAGCGATCCTGCCGCATGGCGCGTATTCCGGCACGCGCACAATCGCTGGCCTGGGGCGCTTGTATGCTCTCGATCTCCCGCGCTAGAAAGGCGTGACGCTGCGCCGGGGGACATGGTGTGCGAACGATACGAATAGGATCCGGTGCCGGCTATTCGGGCGATCGCATCGAGCCCGCGGTCGAGCTCGCCGAAAAGGGTGACGTCCAGTATCTGGTATTCGAGTGTCTCGGTGAGCGAACCGTGGCGCTGGCGCAGCAGGCGCGCATGAAAAATCCCGATGGCGGTTACGATCCGCTGCTCGAGGAGCGGATACGCGCGGTGCTACCGACCTGCGCCGCCAGGGGCATCAAAATCGTCACCAATATGGGCGCGGCCAATCCGGTCGCGGCAGCGCATAAGACAGCGGAGATCGCCAGCTCGCTCGGACTGCCGTCACTGAAGATCGCCGCCATCATCGGCGACGACGTGCTCGATGCCTGCAAGGAGCGCGATCTTCCGATCATGGAATTCGACGGCACGATAAAACAGCTCGGCAACCGGCTGCTGTCGGCCAATGCCTATCTCGGCGCCGAGCCGATCGCGGAGGCGCTGACCGGGGGCGCCGACATTGTGATCACCGGACGCGCCTCCGATCCCGCGCTGTTTCTTGCGACCATGATCCACGCCTTCGACTGGGCGATCGATGACTGGAATTTGCTCGGTCAGGGTACCGTCGCCGGACATCTGCTCGAATGCGCCGGCCAAGTCACCGGCGGCTATTTTGCCGACCCCGGCTACAAGGACGTCCCCGATCTGGCGCGGCTCGGCTTTCCGATCGGCGAAGTCGGAGAGGATGGTAGCCTCGTCGTCACCAAGGTCGCGGGCTCAGGCGGCGCGGTGACGGCGCAGACTTGCAAGGAGCAACTGCTTTACGAGGTGCACGATCCGACCCGATATCTCCAGCCCGACGTGACGGCGGATTTTTCGAAAGTAAGGGTTGAGGAAATCGCGCGGGATCGCGTGCGCGTCGGCGGCGGATGCGGCACCGAGCGACCCGCGACGCTGAAGGTTTCGGTCGGCTACGTCGACAGCTATATCGGCGAGGGCCAGATTTCCTATGCCGGCCCGGGCTCACTGGCGCGCGGACGGCTGGCGCTCGAAATCGTTCGGGAACGGTTGAAACTAACGGGCGTTGCCGCAAGTGAATTGCGGTTCGACCTGATCGGCGTCGATGCGCTGCACGGCGCCAACCTTGCCGCCCGCGCCAGCGAACCCTACGAGGTGCGCGTTCGCGTCGCCGGCCGCACCGAAAACCTGCGCGAGGCCGTGCGGATCGGCAACGAGGTCGAAACACTGTACACCAACGGCCCGGCCGCCGGCGGTGGCGTTTTCAAATCGGCACGCGATGTGGTCGCGGTGGCGTCGGTCCTGCTGCCGCGCGAACTCGCCAGGCCGCAGGTCCGTTTCGTGGGAGTCTAGGCGATGAAGCTGCGCGAGATCGCCCATTCCCGCACCGGCGACAAGGGCAACACCTCCAATATCTCGGTGATCGCCTACGACGAGACGCACTATGCGCTGCTGCTTGCGCAAGTCACCAGCGCGCGGGTCAAAGCGCATTTTGCCGGCGTTGTCGAAGGCGAGGTGGTGCGCTATGAGCTGCCCAACATCGCCGCGCTGAATTTTGTGATGACCCAGACGCTCGGCGGTGGCGTAACCCGGTCGCTGGCGCTCGATGCCCACGGCAAATCCCTAAGCTCCGCGCTGCTCGATCTGGAGATCGGGCCAGCTTCCGACAACGAATAATCCGTCAACAGAGACGAGCGACAAAAAAATGCCGAACACGCCGACACTTGCATCGCTGGCCGATGATCTCGAAAACGGCCGCACCGGCGCCCGCAAGCTCGTCGACGAATGCCTTGCCCGGATCGCCGACAGCTCGGGCGAGGGCGCGCGGACTTTCCTGCATGTCGATGCGGAAGCGGCGATCGAGGCGGCGGAAGCGATGGACCGGCTGCGCGAGGTGAAAGCGGCGCCGTCGCCCTTTGCCGGGATTCCCGTCTCGATCAAGGATCTGTTCGACATCAAGGGGCAGGTGACCCGCGCCGGCTCGCGCGTGCTGGAGGATTCGGCCCCGGCGGAGGCCGATGCGCCCGTGGTGGCGCGGCTGCGCCGTGCCGGTTTCATCGTGATCGGCCGCACCAACATGACCGAGTTCGCCTATTCCGGGATCGGCATCAACCCGCATTATGGTACGCCGAAGAGCGCATGGCGGCGCGATGTGGGGCATGTGCCCGGCGGATCGTCATCCGGCGCGGCGGTGTCCGTCGTCGATCGAATGGCGCATGGCGCGCTCGGCACCGATACCGGCGGATCGTGCCGGATACCGGCGGCCTATAACGGCATCGTCGGCTTCAAGCCGACGCAGCGGCGTGTTCCGCTTGACGGCGGTGTGCCGCTGTCGTTCACGCTCGACAGTTTCGGGCCGCTGGGGCGGACGGTCGGGTGCTGCGCGGTGCTTGACGCCGTGCTCGCCAATGAAACGATCGTCCCACTGCAGCCGCGCCAGATCAAGGGAATGCGTCTCGCGGCGCCGACCACGGTCGCGCTCGACGAACTCGATGATGAAGTGGCGCGGACCTTCGAGCGCGCACTGGAAACCTTGTCGCGACAGGGCGCGCTGATCGAGCGGATCGCCGTGCCGGAATTCCTCGATGTAGGCGTGATGAACACCAAGGGCGGTTTTGCGGCGGCAGAAAGTTTTGCCTGGCATCGCTATCTGATCGTCAGCCATGGCGACGTCTATGACCCCCGCGTGTCCTTGCGCATTCTCCGCGGTGAAAGCATAAGCGCCGCCGACTACATCGATCTGCTCGAGGCGCGGAAGTCGCTGATCGCGCGCGCCACGGTCCGCCTCGCGCCCTATGACGCGCTGATCCTTCCGACCACCGCCAATGCGCCGCCGCGCATCGCCGACTTGGCCGACGACAAGGCTTTCACGAAAGCCAACCTGCTGTCGCTGCGCAATTGTACTTTGATCAACATGATCGACGGCTGCGCGATTTCGTTGCCCTGCCATCGCGAGGGCGAGGTACCAGTCGGGCTGATGGTTGCGGCAACAGGCGGATCGGACCGCCGCGTCTTCGAACTCGCGGCCGCAATGGAGGACGTTATCCGTGTTTGATCTCACCTTTACCATCGACGCCCAGGACACCACGACGCCGCTGACGTTGCCGATCGATCGGGCGGTGATAGCCGGCTGGACCGGCCGCGATCCAGTGGCGCGCGACAGACACATCGCCGAGCTCGAAGCGATCGGCATCGCGCCGCCGGCGACTACCCCGATCTACTACCGGGTCGCCGCGCGGCGGCTGACCACGGAGGACAGCATCGAAGTCAGCGGCGGTGACACCAGCGGCGAGGTTGAGTTCGTCCTGATCGGCTGGCAGGGCCGCATCTTTGTCGGGGTCGGTTCCGATCACACCGATCGCAAGGTCGAAAGCTATGGCGTCACGGTGTCAAAGCAGATGTGCGACAAGCCGATTGCGCCGGTGCTCTGGGAACTCGAGGATGTCGCCGGTCACTGGGACAAGATGATCTTGCGCTCGCACGCATTGATCGGCGGCACGCGTGAGCTGTACCAGGAAGGCACGCTCGATCACATGCTGCCTGTGGAGGAACTGATTCATCGCGGTTTCGGGAGCGGGGGCTTGCCGGACGGCTGCGCCATGTTCGGCGGCACGTTCGCGGCCAAGGGCGGCATCCGCCCGGCGAGCCGCTTCGACTTCGAGCTCGTGGACCCCGTTCTCAAACGCAGCATTGGCCACGCCTATGACGTGATCGAGCTGCCGGTGCTGGGTTGAGTTTCCCTTCTGTTCTTCCCGGAAAACGGGTGGTGGACGTACCCTAGATTTGCGAAACAATTTGCGTCATTCCGGGATGCGCCGCTTGGCGCAGGCCCAGAATCCATACTCCCGATCGTGGTTATGGATTCCGGGCTCGCTCGTTTCACTCGCGCCCCGGAATGACGACAAACTGAAACCGATCAAGAGGTCTCGAAATGGTTAGCGTCAAGCGAGTACAGGCGCTTCCTTCACTTCCCTCCGATATCGCCGCGCGCGTCGATGCGATCGACTGGGCGCAGGCGACCGGCGAGCTCGATGCGCAAGGCTGCGCCGTGCTGAAGGGATTGCTGTCGCGAGAGGAGTGCCGCGCGCTTGCGGCGCTCTATCCTGACGACAGGCATTTCCGCAACCGGATCGTGATGGCGCGCCACGGTTTCGGGCGCGGCGAGTACAAATATTTTTCCTATCCGCTTCCGGACTTGATGGCGAAATTGCGGCCGGCGCTGTATGCGCAGCTTCATGGCGTGGCCAATCGCTGGAACGAAGCCATGGGAATCGATATCCGCTATCCCGAGAGCCACGAAGCCTTCCTGAAACGCTGCCATGCCGCCGGCCAGACCCGGCCGACTCCGCTATTGCTGCAATATGATCCCGGCGACTACAACTGCCTGCATCAGGACCTCTACGGTGAACACGTGTTCCCGCTGCAGGTCGCGATCCTGCTGTCGGAACCGGACCGCGATTTCACCGGCGGCGAATTCGTGCTGACCGAACAGCGGCCGCGAATGCAGTCGCGGCCCGAAGTGGTGCCGCTCGCGCAGGGCGATGCGGTGGCTTTTGCCGTGCATCACAGGCCGGTACAGGGGACGCGCGGCTTCTATCGCGTTAATCTGCGCCACGGCGTGAGCCGGATCCGATCCGGCCACCGCCATACCCTTGGCGTGATCTTTCACGACGCGAAGTGAGTGTAAGAGTTTTGACGGCGGATTTGTTTGCCAGCCTTCCCGATCTGCATCCCACGCAGGAGCCAATGGCAGAGGGAGCGGTGCTGCTGCATGGATTTGCAAAACCGGTCGAAGCCGATCTGCTCGCTGACTTGCGCGACATCGTGGAGCAGGCGCCGTTTCGCCACATGGTGACGCCCGGCGGTCATCAGATGTCGGTGGCGATGACAAATTGCGGCGGTCTTGGCTGGGTCACCGATCGCAGCGGCTATCGTTATGATGCCAACGATCCCGAAGCAGGGAGGCCGTGGCCTGCTATGCCGCGATCGTTTCACGAACTTGCCGAACAAGCGGCCGATCATGCGGGTTTCGGCGGGTTCTCACCGGATGCCTGTTTGATCAACCGCTACCGGCCCGGCGCGCGCATGTCCTTGCATCAGGACAAGGACGAGGAGGATTTTGCCGCGCCGATCGTCTCGGTGTCGCTGGGCTTGCCCGCGACCTTCCTGTTCGGCGGATTGAAGCGTAGCGACAAGCCGCGCCGGTTCCGGCTGCAGCATGGCGATATTGCGGTATGGGGCGGGCCGGCGCGGCTTGTGTTTCACGGCGTCGCGCCGCTCGCCGACGGCGAGCACGCGCTGCTGGGCCGGCAGCGCATCAATCTGACGTTTCGCAAAGCGCGGTGAGGCTGTCGAATTGTTTCTTCTTGTCATTCCGGGGCGATGCGAAGCATCGAACCCGGAATCTTGTACCAATAATCTCGAGATTCCCCGATGTGCAATTGCACATCTGAGGTCTGGTCCTTCGAACCATCCCGGAATGACGGTCAAGACCTACGGTTTCGCCGGATGGATGAACGTCCATGGACTGGTCTCGGAGTCTTTCGGCACTTCGATGGCGATGAGATAAGGACCGCCGCTCGCCAGCGCGTTTTCCAGCGCCGGGCGGAATTCTTGCGGCGAGGTCACGCGCGCTGCGGCCACGCCAAAAGATTCCGCGAGCTTGGCGAAATCCGGATTGACCAGATCGGATGCCACTATGCGGCCCTCGAACCGCTCGCGCTGGTCGCGCCGGACATTGCCATAGGCGTTATTGTTGAAGACCAGCACCACCACGCCGATGTTGAACTGCACGGCGGTGGCAAGTTCCTGCACGCCGAACATGAAGCCGCCATCGCCCGTGATCGCGACCACCGTCCGGTCCGGATGCGCCACCTTGGCGCCGAGCGCGGTGGGAAAGCCCGAGCCAAGCGTGCCCTGATAACCTGATGTGATGAAGGTGCGCGGTTCATACACCGGAAAGCCGTACCAGGAGGTAAAGCCGACCTGCGACAACTCGTCGGTGACGATGGCATTTGGCGGCAGCACCTCGCGCAGGATATTCAGATAATCCATCTGCGGCTGAACTTTCTGAATCTCCAGCAGCGCCGCCGCCGAGGCCTCGCGGATCGCGGCGCGGCGGCCGCGCGTTTTCGCGTAGCCTGTCTTTCTGACCGCCGCCAGCAGCTCGCTCGTGCCGGCGCGCGCGTCGGCAACCACAGCGGCATCGGGCGTAAAGCGGCGCATTTCCGCCGGATCGATATCGATGCGAACGGATTTCAGGCCGTCGGGGCGAAACGGCCAGCGGAAGCTGGTCGCCAATTCCATGCGTGAACCGATCCCGATCATGAGATCGGTCTGCGGCCACAGCCGATAGGCCGCCGCCATCGTCAGCCCCAGTTCATGCGCGTTGGAGACGATGCCGCGCCCGCTGCGGAACGCCACCACCGGCGCGTCGATCAGTTCCGCAAGCTCGAGAATTTCATCACGGGCGTGAATGGCGCCGCTGCCGACAAAGATCATCGGCGTTTTGCTGCCAGCGATCAACGCGGCGGCGGCCTTGGTGCGCTCGCTATCGGGCTGCGGCGCCGGAAACGGATCGAACGGTTTTGCTGCGCCGGTTTCGGCGCGCTGCGTGAACACGTCCCAGGGCATTTCCAGCGCCACGGGCCCGCGGCGTCCCGACAGCATTTCCTGGAACGCGCGCGACACCAGCGCCGGCGCGGCGTCTGGATATTCAATGCGGTCGGCCCATTTCACAAAGCTTCTGAGCGTTGCGAGCTGATCAGGCATCTCATGGAGATGGCCACGGCCCTTGCCGAGGAATTGCGTCGGCACCTGTCCGGTCAGGCACAGCACCGGTTCGTTGGCTCCGAAAGCGGTGAGCAAGGCTGCACCGGCGTTGAGCACGCCCGGGCCGGGCACCACGCTGAACACGCCGGGCCTGCCGGTGGACCGCGCATAGCCGTAGGCCATGTAGCCGCAGGCCTGCTCGTGGCGCGCGCCGATCACCTTCAACTGCGCCTGCTGGAATGCATCGAACAGGCCGTAGATCTGCGCGCCGGGCAGGCCGAACACGGTGTCGACGCCATGCGCGACAAGCCCGCTGACGATCGCTTCGCCGCCGGTAGTAGAAGTCATTGCATTGTCCAATCGCTCATCGGCGGGTTCATCGGGCCTCGTTGTCCGATAACTGCAGTCTAGAAGTTGTCATCTGCCTGGAGGTGTGTGGCCGCCTTAGCCAGGGTTCATGCCTTTGGCCTTGATGACGGCAGCGGCGGCGGGCGTCGTCAGATAGCTGATGAAGGCCTTTGCGGCCTCGGCGTTCTTGCTATCAGCGGCGACGGCGGATGTGAAGACCAGCTCCTGCTGCAATTCAGCGGGGAATGGGCCGACCAGTTCGACACCGGGGGCGATCAACACGCTAACAAGAAATATCCCGAGATCGGCCTCACCCTTGGCGACTGCCTGAGCGATCTGGGGAAGAGCGGCCTGCGGCTTGGTTTTGGCTTTCATCGCATCGCTAATGCCGAGACGCAAAAACACGCTCAAGACGTAGGCACCGGCAGCGCTCTCCGGCAGAAAGGTGATGGATTGCGCGTTGAGCAGCGTCTGCTTTAGCGCCTCTGGCGTGCTGACGTCGGGTTTGGGAGTGCCGGCACGGACGATAACGCCATAGCCGACGCGGGCGATATCTATCGTTGGCCCGGGGAGGAAGCGGGCTTTTGCGGCGGTGTCCTTGAAAACATCGACAGGCACGACAGCCAGATCGAATGGCTCGCCCGACGCAGCCTGCTTGATCAGGTTAGGCGTAGAATCGAAGTGAATGGTGAGTTTGTGGCCGGAAGCTCGCTCGAATTGAGGGCCAAGCTCGTTCAGCGAGCCCGTCATGGAGCCGCCGGCCAGAATCTTGAGTTCCGTGGCCTGGAGATCAGCAAACGGCGACATGACAATCGCAAAGCCCAGCATCGATGCGGCTGCAGTGGGCGAGGACTTTCTCATGATACCCCCATTGATCGCGATGGACAACGTTCGTACGGCGCATCCTAGTCTGCAATCGTGACATCGGCGACAAATAGCGGTTCGCGTAGCGTCTGTCCCGGAAATGGCGATCCCTGTTCGAACCAGGAGCGCGGCGCCGGAGCGCCCCACAGCGTCTGCCGCCGCGGGTCCTTCAGCGACCAGCGCATCGGCTCATGATCATGGTCCATGGTGAAGTAATCGCTGGTGTAGAGTTCCAGACGATGGCCATCGGGGTCGCGGATATAAAGGAAGAACGCATTTGAAATGCCGTGCCGGCCAGGCCCCCGCTCGATATTTTTGAGATAGCCGGCGGAGGCCATCACGTCGCACAAATGCAAAATGTTCATGGCAGTCGGCACCCAGTACGCAAAATGGTGCAGGCGAGGGCCCTTGCCGTTGGTGATGGCGAAGTCATGCACGTTGCCCTTGCGGTGCATCCACGCCGCGGCGATCCGACCGTTCGGTCCGTCTTCCTCGGCATATTCGGTCAGCCGGAAACCGATCCGCGCGTAGAAGTCGACGGTGTCCTGAACTTCGGCGGCGAACACGTTGAAGTGGTCGAGCCGTTGCGGGTGACAGCCCCTATGGAGATCGTAGCGGCGCAACAGATGCGGACGCTTCTCCATCGATGCGTAAATCTCGATCTGAAAGCCGAAGGGATCGGCAAACTGCAGGGTGCGGCCCTGGAACGGCTGCTCCGCAAACGCGTAAGAGATACCGTTTTCCGAAAAGAACGCCGTGGCCTTGTCGAGGTCCTGCTCGTTTGCGACCTTGAAGCCCAGGCGGTTGCAGCCGGCGGTGCCAGCCTTGCGCAGCACCAGCGAGTGATGCTGATGCTCCTCGCTGCCCCGCAGGTACACCGCCTCGTCGTCGCGATCCTCGACATGCAGCCCGACGTTGTTTCATAAAACTCGCGGCTGGCATTCAGATCGACCACGTCGAGCACGACGTGGCTGGATCGGATGATGTTGAAGGGCGGATCGAAGATATGCTGCGGAACGGGCATGCGGTGTCCTCAACTGGATTTCGTCATTCCGGGATGGTCCAAAGGACCAGACCCGGAATCTCGAGATTCCGGGTTCGCGCGTGGCGCGCCCCGGAATGACGACCCTTCACGCGCGGTCTCCGTTTTCAGAGCTTCGTGGATGTTGTTGCGCTTCCAGCTGGTTTGCTTGTCGTTGATCTGCATGTCGAACGACAGCGCGAACGGGCCTTGCGCAAAC
>Ga0209438_1000656_pt1 | contig 10811 bp, 11 predicted proteins | sample GraSoi_2013_20cm_FD_185825 | JGI IMG/M metagenome (GOLD analysis project Ga0209438, IMG submission 185825) | Grasslands soil microbial communities from the Angelo Coastal Reserve, California, USA - Sample 9_17_2013_20cm (SPAdes) (version 2) | ecosystem: Environmental > Terrestrial > Soil >...
CGCCGTCATGGGCGACATCGTCGCGCGCATCGACTCGCTCAACGAGCTGATCCAGGACCTGATGACGTTCGCGCGGCCGCGGCCGGCGCGGCTCGCCGACGTGAACCTGCGTCGGCTGATCGAGGAAGCCATCATCATGCTGCGCCGCGACCCGGCCGGCGCGTCGCTCGAGATCGACATCGGCGGGGAGGCGGGCGACGTCGTCGCCGACGCGGACCTGATTCGCGCGACCGTCCTGAACCTCCTGCTCAACGCGGCGCAGGCGATGAGCGGACAGGGCCGCGTGCGCGTCACGACCGCGATGCGCGACGGCTCGTGGACGCTCGAGGTGGCGGACGAGGGTCCGGGAATCCCGGCCGACATCCGGGAGCAGGTGCTCGAGCCGTTCTTCACGACGAAGGCGCGCGGCGGCGGCCTGGGGCTGCCGATCGCCAGGCGCGTCGCCGAACTGCACGGCGGCACGCTGACGCTCGGCTGTCCCGCCTCCGGCGGCACGTCGGTGACGATTACCGCGCCGGCGAAACCGCGGCTCGAACCGCCCGGTTAGCGGCGCGCGGGCCGGCGGCTACGCCGGCACGCGCAGCGGCGCGTCGTACCGCGCCGCGTCGTACCGCGCCGCGTGGTCGTGGTGCGCGCGGAGCCCGAACTTCTCGATCCGGTAGCGCACCTGGTCGCGGTTGATGCGCAGCAGGTGACCGGCGTGCGTCTGGTTCCAGCCGCAGCGGTCGAGCGCCTGCACGAGCAGCTGACGCTCCACGTCCTCCAGGTTCACGCCGTCGGGCGGCAGCCGGAACAGCGAGGCCGACGAGACGTGCCGCGTGAGCGACGGAAAGTCCAGTGGCGCCAGCCACTCGCGATCGACCAGCAGCATGGCGCGCTCGATGGCGTTGCGCAGCTCGCGGATGTTGCCCGGCCAGCGGTAGTGGTCGAGGAGCGCAATCGCCTCGTCGTTGAGGCCGCGCACCTTCTTGCGGAACTCGCGGTTGAACCGCTCGACGTAGTAGTCGATGAGCAGGCGGATATCGCCCTGCCGCTCGCGGAGCGGCGGCAGCAGCAGCGGCATCACGTGGAGGCGGTAGAACAGGTCCTCGCGGAACTTCCCGGCCGTCACCTCCTGCTCGAGGTCGCGGTTCGTCGCGGCGATCACGCGGACGTCGACGCGCACGTCGGCCAGCCCGCCGACGCGCTTGAACGTCTTCTCCTCGAGGAAGCGCAGCAGCTTCGACTGCAGTCCCGCGGTGATCTCGCCGATCTCGTCGAGGAACACCGTGCCGCCGGCGGCCGTCTCGAACAGCCCGTGCTTCTGCTGCCGCGCGTCGGTGAACGCCCCGCGCTCGTGGCCGAACAGCTCGCTCTCCAGCAGCTGCTCCGGCAGCGCCGAGCAGGTGATGTTGACGAACGGCCGCGCGGCGCGATCGCTGTTGTAGTGAATCGCCTTGGCCGCCAGATCCTTGCCCGTGCCCGTTTCGCCGGTCAGCAGCACCGTGGAGGCGGGGCTCGATGCGACGCGCGCGAGCAGCGCCTTGACCTCGAGCATCGCGGGCGACGTGCCGACAATCGCGTCGAGCCCGTACTCGAGGCCCGCCGACGTGCGGAGCGTCCGCACCTCGCGCCGCAACCGGACGGTCTCCAGCGCCTTCTCGACCGCCATCGACACTTCCTGCAGGTCGAACGGCTTGTCGATGTAGTGCCACGCGCCCAGCTTCATCGCCTCGACGGCGTTTTCCACCGTCGAGAACGCGGTCATGAGGATGACCAGCGTTTCAGGCGTGGTTTCCTTGATCCGCCGCAGCACCGTCAGCCCGTCCCCGTCCGGCAGCTTGTAATCGAGCAGGACCAGGTCGATCGACCCGTTGATCCGCTCGAGCGCTTCGGCCGCGGTGCGGGCCTCGAGGACGGTGTACCCGTCGTGGATCAGGGCCTCGCGCAGAGACCAGCGGACCAGGTCCTCGTCGTCCACGATCAGCAGGGTTGGGGCGCTCATGTGAACCTCGGATCCGGAAAATTCCGCGCCCACGCGAATCTTTCCGCACTCAGCGGGCGCTTTATAGGGACTTGCAGGGTTTTTGAGCAACAAGCGCGCCGGGGGCGCGAAGGGCCTGCCTCAGAGCGTGCGCACGACCTCTTCGAGTTCGTGCATGTCGAACGGCTTGTTCAGCACGGTCAGCGCGCCGAGGCTCAGCGCGCCCGCCGTCACCTCGGCCGTGCCGAACGCGGTCATCAGGATGACCGTGGCGCCTGGCGCCGCCTGGCGGATTTTCGCGAGCAGTCCGAGATCGTTCGAGTCGGGCAGCCGGAAATCGAGCACGACGAGATCGACGCCGGGTCCCCTCGCGATGGCCTCGAGCGCCGACGCCGCGTCGTGCGCCTCGCTCACCTCGTGCCCGGCGGCGCCCAGCGTCTCGGCGATCGACCAGCGGATCAACGGCTCGTCGTCGACGACCAGGACGCGGAGACAGCGCGCAGCGGCATGCATCGACCTCGACACCTTACACGATGCCTAGCCTGCATTCCTTCGGGCCTCAGCGGCCGCTGATGGCTCGCGATCCGCGGTGATTCGTCGAAGGCGACCCGGCGGCCCGGACGTATTCGCCGCGCGGCGTCTGATGAAGAAAGCCGCCGTTGACGAGCGTCGAGAGCACCAGATGACACGCGGCTGGATCGAGGTGCCACAGGCGCCGTGCCTGCGGTTCCGTCAGGCAGAGGCCCGGCATTTCCAGGTACTCGGCGCGAGCACGCTGCACGATCGGGTCTGCGGTGCCGACGCTCATGGCTCCCCATCCGGAAGACCGTGCCCTCAGCGGGCGTGGTGTTTCACGTGGTGCCGAATCACGGGACGCTCCGCGCCCCGTCCCAGCAGCTCGAGCAGATCGACGACGGTCACGATGCCCTTGAGATGATGTTGCCGGTCGAAGACCGGAAGACAGCTGACCGCACGTCCTCTCATCAGGTTCGCCGCCTGGCGAACGGTCGTGTCCGGCTGCGCCTCGACGACCTTCTCGGTCATCAGGTCGCTGACGCGCCGGCGCGCGCGAACGATCTCGCCGTTCTTTCCGCCAAGATCGCCCTCGGTGATCACGCCGATGACGTCCCCCTCGTTCCCCGAGACGACGAGGTGATGCGTGCCGTAAAGCCGCATCGATTCCCACGCGGCGCTGGCGGGCTCCGCCGCCCCGATCGTGTGAACCGGCTTGCTCATGATCTCGCTGAGCCGCATGATGCCTCCTGCACGATGGGAGGCGGCAAGAGGTGTACCTCGCGTTCGAGGCGGCGGGGCCGCCGCACCGCTGGCGGGATGCGCGGGCGCTGGTGAATCCTGCGCGCCCGCCGCGAAAGATCACGCATCTGAAGCGCGATCGTTGTGCTCCTGAACTCTAGGGTTGATCGTCGGTGCCGCCGCGTTCGTCGAAGACCCGCTCCAGCAACGGCAGCAGGGCGAGCACGACGAGCGTGAGCGTCGCGCCGCCGGCCGCCACGGTGTACAGCCCGAGACCGGTGGCCATGCCGATGGCCGCGTTCACCCAGATCGTCGCCGCCGTCGTCAGCCCGTGAACGTTCTGGCCGCTCCGAAGGATCGCGCCGGCGCCCAGGAAGCCGATTCCCGTCACCACCTGGGCCGCGACGCGATCGGGCGATCCCGCGGCGGTGCCCAGCTCGATCGACAGGATCGCGAACAGGGCGGAGCCGAGGCCGATCAGCATGTTGGTCCTGATCCCGGCCGGCTTGCGCCGGAATTCGCGTTCCAGCCCGATGGCGCCGCCAAGCCCGGCCGCAAGCGCGAGACGCAGGAACACGTCGACGAATGACGTCGGAATCATCCGACTAGAGTAGCCGCTACCGGATGATTTTCGGCACGACGTTCAGCCCGCGCGCGGCGTCACGCCGCGGCGTGGTGCGGGAACAGCCGGCCGTAGATACGATCGCGGGTCCTGAAGAGGACCGACGCGTCGACAAGGGCGTCCATCAGCGCCTCGCACGTGATTTCGTCGATGGCGAACCGGCGCTGGGCGTCGGGGATCGTCAACCGCAGTCCTGGTGTTTCGAGGAACTCACCCTCGATGCGCATCACGAGGTCCTCGATGTGGCGCTGCTGTGCCTCTTGCGTGGGGATGTCAGGCATACCAGGCGTCGAGCAACTGGCGTACCGCGGAGCTGGGAACGAAACGCCGCGTTTTCGCACGAGATTACGGCGGAAATTTCAGGCTGCGCGTAAAGATTGCTCACCACTCGCGAAGCGCGGTCCCCAAGGGTTGCGATCGTGTCACAAGGCGAGTGGGCTGCCTCTCCGCTGGCACATCCGGTGCACCTCGGTATCTGGATCGAGCCGCATGTGACGACAAGGCAGGCCTGGTATCGACGGCGGGGCATCGTGGCGTTCGCGATCGTGGCGGCCACCACTGTCGCGGCCCGCGCGCAACCCCTGCGCCCACTGACCCTTCGGGGACATGAGCAATTCCTGCACCTGTATGGACCGCCCGACGGGACGCCGGTTATCGTCTCGAGCGGCGACGGCGGGTGGATCCATCTAGGCCCACATGTGGCGGAATGGCTTGCGGCCCGCGGATACTCGGTCTTCGGCTTCGACACAAAGGCCTACCTGGCGGGTTTTACCGGGGAGCACTCGGCGCTGCGTCCTTCCGAGGAGCCGCGAGACTACAAGGTGCTCGCCGGCGTTGCGTCGGCCGCCACGGGGCGCAAGCCGATACTCATCGGGGTGTCCGAGGGCGCCGGCCTCTCGGTGCTCGCCGCCAACGATCCCGACACGAAGGCTGCCATCGCGGGGGTCATCGCCATCGGCCTTCCAGAGGTGAACGAGCTGGGCTGGCGCTGGAAGGATTCGCTCACCTACCTGACGCACCATTCGCCGAACGAACCGGTGTTCAGCGCGGCCGGGCTGGCGGGCGGCGTGGCGCCGCTGCCGCTCGCGCTCGTGCAGTCGACGCACGACGAGTTCGTGCCGGCCGCCGACACGCGGCGCATCTTCGACCGGGCCGCCGCCCCGAAGCAGCTCTGGGTCGTGGACGCGTCGAATCATCGCTTCAGCGACAACCTGACGGAATTCAACGCCCGGTTGCTGGAGGCGCTGGAATGGGTGCAACACTTCCAGCGACGGTGAGCGATCCGGCCGCGGCACGGCTGCGGCGAGCCGCGCCGGCGGTCATCAGCCTCGCCCTGTTCTTCGCCGCGCTCGCGGTGCTCCGCGCGGAGCTGCGGCAGGTGACGTGGGTCGCGCTCACCCGCGACCTCGTCTCGATGCCGCCGCCGCGCCTTGCCGCGGCGCTCGCGCTGACCGCCCTCAATTACGCGGTGCTCACCGGGTACGACCTGCTCGCGTTCGTGTACATCGGCAAGCGCGTCGCGCGGCGGCGTGTGGCGCTCGCCTCGCTGGTGGCCTATGCCGTCGCCAATAACGTCGGTTTCGCGATGGTGTCCGGCGCGTCGGTGCGGTACCGCTTCTACACGCGCTGGGGCGTGACGGGCGAGGAGCTCTCACGCATCGTCTTCTTCTACGTCACGACGTTCTGGCTGGGCCTGCTGCTGATTGGCGGGGTCAGCCTCGCCACGAGCCCGTTGCCGAACGACCTGCAGCTTCCAGGCCGCCTCGTGGTCGTCATCGCCGGGTGGCTGTGCGCATCGCTCGCCGTGGCGTACGTGGCGGCCGCGTGGATGTGGACGCACCCGATCCGGGTCTCCCGGCTGGAGGTGATGCTGCCGCCCCTCCGTCTTGCGGTCGCGCAGCTCGTCATCTCCACGTGCGACTGGGTGCTGGCGGGCGCCGTGCTCTACGCGCTGCTGCCGCCCGGCGGTCCGCCGCTGCTCGCCTTCCTCGGGGCGTTTCTCGTGGCGCAACTGCTCGGCCTGGCGAGCCATGTGCCGGGCGGCGTCGGTGTGTTCGAGGGCCTCATGATCCTGCTGCTACGTCCGTATTTCACGTCGGGTGCGCTGCTGCCGTCGCTCATCGCGTACCGGGCGGTCTATTACTTTCTGCCCCTCAGCATCGCGCTCGTGACGCTCGTCGCCGACGAGATCTCGCAGCGCCGCGCGCAGGCCGCCCGCGTCGGCGCGGCATTCGACTGGCTGACCGAACAGCTCACGCCGCGCGTGCTGGCGGTCTTCACGTTCCTCGCGGGGGTCGTGCTGCTGTTCTCGGGAGCGACACCGGCCGCGGAAGGCCGGCTGGCGCTCCTGAATCGGCTGCTCCCGCTCGGCATCATCGAGGCGTCGCACTTCCTCGGCAGCGTCGTGGGCGCCGCGCTGCTTCTGCTGTCGCAGGGCCTTGCGCGACGGCTCGACGGCGCGTGGGGGCTGACCATCGCCGCGGTCGTGGCCGGCATCGCCGCGTCGCTGCTCAAGGGCGCGGACTACGAGGAAGCGACCATTCTCGTCTTCGTCCTGCTCGTGCTGTGGCGCGCGCGCCCGGCCTTCGACCGCCGCGCGGCCTTCTTCGACACGCGATTCGCCCCCGGCTGGGCCCTCGCAGTGGCCGGGGCGTTCGGCGCGTCCGTCTGGCTCGGGCTCTTCGCCTTCAAGCACGTGGCGTACTCGAACGAGCTCTGGTGGCAGTTCGAGCTCCACGGCGAGGCATCGCGGTTCCTTCGCGCGTCAGTCGGATCCGCGGTGGCCGTGCTGCTGTTCGCCGTCTCCCGGATCGTCTCCCCCGCCCGCCACGAGGCCGAGGACCCGACCGACGCCGACATCGACGCCGCCACGGAGATCGTCACGACGCAGACGACCGCCTCCGCGTATCTCGTCTACCTGCGCGACAAGGCGCTGCTCTTCGACGAGCAGCGGCGAGGGTTCGTGATGTACGGCGTCGAAGGGCGGACGTGGGTGGCGCTTGGCGATCCGGTGGGGCCCGCGGGCGCGCACGCACACCTGATCCGTCTCTTCCTCGAGCGCTGCGACGACTACGCCGCGACGCCGGTCTTCTACGAGATCAGGAAGGAGTCGCTGCACCAGTACGCCGACTTCGGGCTGACGTTCGTCAAGCTGGGTGAAGAGGCGGTCGTCGATCTCTCACAGTTCTGCCTGGAAGGTTCGCGCGGCAAGCCGCTGCGCCACGCGCTCCGCCACCTCGAGCATCACGGCGCGTCGTGCCGGGTGGTCTGCCCGGCCGGCGTTCCATCAATCCTCGGCCAGCTGCGGGCGGTGTCCGACGACTGGCTCGAACACAAGGCGGGCGCCGAGAAAGGTTTTTCCCTCGGCTTCTTCCGCGACGACTACGTGGAGCGCTTTCCCGTCGCGGTCGTCGAGGAGAACGGGCGCATTGTCGCATTCGCGAACCTGTGGCCGGGACCGCAGGCGATCGAACTGTCGGTGGACCTGATGCGCTTCCGCCATGACGCGCCGAACGGCGTCATGGAAGGCCTCATGGTGTACGTGATGCGATGGGGGAAACAGCAGGGGTATCGCTCGTTCTCGCTCGGCATCGCGCCGCTCTCGGGGTTCGAGCGATCGCCGGTCGCGCCGCTCTGGACGCGGCTCGGTTCGTTTCTCTACACGCACGGCGAGACGTTCTACAACTTCCAGGGGCTGCGCGCCTACAAGGACAAGTTCCACCCGGACTGGCAGTCGCGGTACCTGGCGTATCCGGGCGGCCTGACCCTGCCGCGGACGCTTGCGGACGTGGCCGCGCTGATCGCCGGCGGCTACTCCCGGATCCTCCGGAAATAACCGAACCCCGTAGAGGCGGACCTTCAGGTCCGCCTGCCGCCGTCCGAGCGTGCGGCCGTCCGAGCGGTTCATTCCCGGCCTCCAGGCTCGACGACGTGGAAAAACGCTGCGTCGGCTCGCAGACCTGCCTCGTGAGCGACGATGCAGCTTTCGATGCTCGACGGACTCGATCTCTACAGCCTCCGCTGCGTTTTACCGTCTCACGCTGATCACGTCGCTCGCAGTCGGCCGCTCACGAACCGCTCGGACGTCCCCGCCGAACCCCGTAGAGGCGGACCTTCAGGTCCGCCTGCCGCCGTCCGAGCGGTTCATTCCCGGGCTCCAGGTGGATCTCTCGGACGGCGCGTGTCGTAACGCTCGCGACGGCAAAAAAATACGGGCGCGGGGAAGGGCTCCCCGCGCCCGCCGGTGTGTCCGGGATCAGACTGAGGCGATGGGTACCAACCGTCACGCAGCAACCGGGACGGTGGTCGCCTGCGGCTCCCCTTCAACCGGCACTCGATACGGCGCTCTCGCGGCCGCTGCGGGAATGGGAACCGAGATCTCGAGCACGCCGTTCCTGAACGTCGCCCTCACCTCCTTGAAATCCACGCCCTCGGGCAGCGGCACCACCCGGTAGAACCGCCCGTAGGTCTGCTCGGTCGTGAACCACTCGTCGTTCCTGCGCTCGGCGCCGTGCGTCCGCTCGCCTTCGATGGCGAGCCCCTCGGAACTCAGGTTGACGCCGATTTCTTCCTTCTTCAATGCGGGGAGCTCGACGGTGATCACGAGCTGGCGATCGCGCTCGCGCATCTCGATCTGCGGCAGCCAGGGCACGGCCGCATACGCCTTCCGCAGACCGGCGAGCGGGAACCGCGGCTCGAGCCATGGATCGTGATCGCGGAACATCCGGCGCAGCAACGCGCCGGGCTCGGCGACCATCATGTCCCTGATGCGAGCCATCACACGCCTCCTGCAGAACCCTGGAAACCACGAACCGCTAATCGGGAGTATAGGGAGCAACACGCGTGCCTCGCGGGCCCGCGCGCATGCGAGCGGATTTCGATGCCGAGGGCGTGCCACGCCGGGGCTGGCTGCGGGAATTCCCGCGGCTCCGCTCGAACTATTCAGCAGGTGGTCAGCAGGCGACGCGCCTTGACACGCTCACGCGGCTGGCACTCCCCAGCTGTGGAGCGTCCTGATGTAGTTGGCGCGCTCGTAGGCCGCCGGGTCCCGCGTCGTCTGGTGGCTCAGGCGCCCACGCGCCTCCGCGATCGATCCCATGTCGTGCCAGTCCAGCCACTGCTCGAGCGAGGTGCGCATCGTGGTCACGTATGACGGCCCGTGGTTCAGGACCGCGGACACCATCTGCACCACGTCGGCGCCGGCCAGCACGGCCTTGATGCCGTCGTGCGGCGTGGCGACACCGCCGGTGATGGCCAGCGAGGCATGGAGCCGGCCATGGAGAATGGCCGTCCACCGGAGCCGCAGCGGCAGCTCGGCGCTGGTCGAGAGCTGCAGGCGCGGCGTCACCTGCATGGTCGTGATGTCGATCTCGGGCTGATAGAAACGGTTGAACAGCACGAGCGCGTCCGCGCCGGCCTCGTCCACCTGGCTCGCCACGTTGGCGAACGCCGTGAAGAACGGCGAGACCTTGACCGCGAGCGGGATCTTCACGAGCGCCTTGATGTCGCGCACCATCTCGACGAGCTCCTCTTCGACGTACTCGGCGCTCGCGCGCGTGTCCGTCTGCACCTCGTACCAATTCACTTCGAGCGCGGCGGCGCCCGCCTGCTCGATCATCGGCGCGTAGGCGAGCCACGACTCGCGCGTGTGGCCGTTCAGCGAGCCGATGACGGGAATCTTCACCGCTCGCGTGACGCGATAGAGGTGCTCCGCGTATTCCTCAGGCCCGAAGCAGAAGTCGGATCGCTTCGGGAAGTACTCGATCATCTCGGCGAACCGCTGGTCGTCAGGGTTCATGTGGGCGATGCGGCCTTCACGGGCCATGCCCACCTGCTCCTCGAAGAGCGAGTGCAGAACCACGGCGGCCCACCCGGCATCCTCGAGCCGGTTGATGGTGTCGAGGTGGTAGCCGAACGGCGACGCCCCGACGATGAACGGATGCGCGAGGTGCATCCCGAGATAGGAGGTATCGAGCAACATGGTGGCCTCCAGGCGTCCGTTACGACACCTCGAGCTCGCGGAGACGTTCGGCCGTCTTCCGCAGCTCGGCATACTGCGTTTCGACGAGGTCGCGCGCGGTCGGCGGCAGCAGGCCGTCGAGCGCGGTCTCGTACACGCCGCGCGAGAACGTCTCGCCCCGCTCGGCCTCCTGGACGATGGCGATCGCGTCGTTGCGGGAGACCGCGCTCCGCAGGTCGATCCAGGTGCGGTGCAGCGCGCCCGCGGCGGTCCCGTCGTGCGCGTTCGCGCCGCCGAGCCGCTGGGCGAACGGCAGCAGGTCCGCCGCGAACCGCCCGCGCTGCGACGCGATGTCGAGGAAGAGCGACTTCACGGCCGGGTCCGACGCATGCGCCGCGACATGCCGGAACCCACGCTCGGCGTCCTTGCAGGTTTCGATCAGATGATTCAAGACCGCGCGTTCGCTTCGGCCGGTCATGGCGTTCTCCTTCTTTCCTACTCGGTCGCAACATGCGACGTCAGGGCATCGGGCACGAAGTCGACGACGACGCCGGCGTAGATGTCCCACAGCACGAGGTCGCGGGCCGCAATCCGGTAGTCGAGCTCCGCCGGGATCGGCGGCAGGCCGAGGCGCACCTCGGGCGGAATCCGGTAGAGCGGCGTCATCGTGTACGGCTCGTTGACGTCGGGATGCAGGCCGCGCGGCATCGGCTCGCCGCCATTGAGCTCGACGAGAAACGTCTCGCCGTCGCGCTCGCCGATGGAATCCGCGAGCGTCCACCGGAACAGCGTCGCGACAACTGGCGTGAAGATTTCGCCCTGCTGCGCGTACCGGCGCGCGCCGCGGATCGCCGCCGCCAGGTAGTTCCGCGTCAGGAGATTGGAGATCGGGTCGGTGCCGGTGACCACCGCCGGCGGCGGACACAGCCTGCGGTGCAGCGACGCGTAACTCTCGACCCGCTCCTGGAACTGCCCCAGCGCCGCGTCCTCGTCGAACACCGCATATTGCGCGC
>Ga0209438_1000657_pt1 | contig 10808 bp, 7 predicted proteins | sample GraSoi_2013_20cm_FD_185825 | JGI IMG/M metagenome (GOLD analysis project Ga0209438, IMG submission 185825) | Grasslands soil microbial communities from the Angelo Coastal Reserve, California, USA - Sample 9_17_2013_20cm (SPAdes) (version 2) | ecosystem: Environmental > Terrestrial > Soil >...
CGGCGCGGCCGGGAGGGTGAACGTGAAGAGCGTCCCCGAGCCCAGCGTGCTGCGTACGTCGATCTCGCCCCCGTGCTCCTGAACCACCCGGTACACCATGGCGAGACCCAGCCCGCTTCCCTCCGGCTTGGTGGAGTAGAACGGCTCGAAAATGTGCGGCAGGTCGGTCTCGGCGATGCCGGAGCCGGTGTCCCCGATCCAGATCTCTACCCGATCGGGGCGCCCGGGCAGGTCGAGCCGGCGGGCTCCCACGCGCAGCTCGCCCCCCGAGGGCATGGACTGGACGGCGTTGAGACCGAGATTCCAGAGCGCCTGGCGCAGCTGCTGGGGATCGGCCCGCACCACCAGCGCGTCCCCGTACTCGCGAACGACCTTCAGGTCGTCCGGCAGCTGCCGGTGCTCGAGCAGGAGCAGCACCTCGTCGAGGACCTTGGCCGCGTTCACCTCCATCGGCGCCAGCGGGGCGGGCCGCGCGTACTCGAGGAAGTCGGAGATGAGCTGGTTGAGGCGAGCCGACTCGCTCAGCACGATCTCCACCAGGCGGCCGCGGGTGGCATCGGGTGGGAGCTCGCGAGCGAGCACCTCGATGGCTCCCGACACGGAGGCGAGGGGATTGCGGATCTCGTGCGCGATGTTCGCGGAGAGGCGGCCGAGGGCGGCGAGCCGGTCCGCCTGGCGCATCCGCTCCTCCATCTGCTTGATCGATGAGAGGTCCTGGCAGACCCCGATGAGGCCGATGGCTTCGCCCTCGCCGGATCGCAGGAGCCAGAAGGAGATGCCCACCGGCACCGAACGCCCGTCCCGCCGCTGGATCTGGATCTCGTAGCGCTGCGACTGCCCGTCGCCCCGCCCCACCGCCGCGTGCACCCGCTCCAGATCCACGTCCGCCCCGAAGATGTCATTGAACCGCTGGCCGAGGGCCGCGTCGGCGGGGAGCCCGGCGATGGCCTCCGCGGCGCGGTTGAAGGCGGTGATACGGCCGTCGGGCCCCACCGCGATGAGTCCGGTACCGACGGACTGGAAGATGAGGTCGCGGAAGGCCTGCACGTCGGAGAGGTGCCGCTGCTGCGCCTCCAGGCTCGCCTGCGCGAACTGATAGCGCTCCGCCATCGAGCCCGCCACGATGGCGCTCACCAGGAGCACTCCGGCGTTGAGGAACACCGACAGCACCTCGAGGGCGGTGGTCTCTCCGGGCTCGAGCAGGTTGGCCAGCGGGAGGATGGTGCGCCCGAGCACCAGGCCCACGTAGAGCAGGCTGGCTAACCCCGCCACCACCAGCCCGCCCAGCCGCGCGAGAAGGAAACAGCCCTCCATCACCGTGAGGACGTAGAGGAAGGTGAAGAGCGAGCGTGGGCCGCCGCTGGTCGTCACGATGGCGGTGACGAGGACGACGTCGAGACAGAGGAGGAGCCAGGCAAAGCGCCGCCGGCTCGGTGCCGCCGGCCATCCCGCCACGAGCGGAATCGAGGTGAGCCCGCTGCCGCAAATGGCGAGGACGAAGAGGGGAAACTGGAAGGAGAAGGTACTGGTGGCGCGCAGCCACGCGCCGACCGCGAACACGAGCGCTGCCATCAGGAGCCGAGCCCAGCCCAGCCCGCGGAGGCCTGTTCTCGGTCCTGATGGCAGGCGCACGATCGGCGGCTACTTGATCAACGTGACCAGTCGGAAGATCGGGAGGTACATGGCCACCACGAGGCCGCCGATGACCACGCCGAGGAAGACGATCATGAGGGGCTCGAGGAGCGCGGTGAGCGCCCCCACCGCGGTGTCCACCTCGTCATCGTAGAAGTCGGCGATCTTCGAGAGCATCGCATCCAGGGCACCCGTCTGCTCGCCCACCGAGATCATCTGGGTGACCATGGGCGGGAACACGCCGGAGGCCTTGAGCGGCTCCGCCAGCGTCTTACCCGCGGTGACCGCGGCCCGGCACTGCATGACCGCCTTCTCCACCACCCGGTTGCCGGCGGTGCGCGCGGTGATGCGCAGGCCTTCGAGGATGGGCACGCCCGAGGACACGAGGGTGCCGAAGGTCCGGGTGAAGCGCGCCACCGACACCTTCCGGATCAGGGTGCCGAACACCGGCACCTTGAGGGCCAGCGCGTCGATGGTGCCCCGGCCGTTCTCGGTCTTGTAGTACCGGCGCAGCGCGTAGATCGCCCCCGCGATCGCGGCGATGATCAGGAGGATGTAGCCGCGCACGAAGTCGGACAGCCAGAGGACGATCTGCGTGGGCAGCGGGAGCTCCGCGCCCAGCCCCTTGAACATGGAGGCGAAGGTCGGGATGACGAACGTCAGCATGAAGATGACGACGAGGAACGCCACGCCGATGATGGTGGCGGGATAGATCATGGCCGCCTTGACCTTCCGCTTCAGCGCGGCGGCCTTCTCGATGTACTGGGAGAGGCGCTGCAAGACGACGTCGAGAATACCGCCCGTCTCACCGACCTGGACGAGGTTGGTGAAGAGGTCGTCGAAGGTGCGCGGGTGGCGGCGCAGCGCGTCGGCGAGAGTGGAGCCGGCCTCGACCTGACGGGCCACGCTCGCGGTGACCCCGCGCAGGGTCTTGGACTCGCTCTGCTCGGCGAGAATGTTCAGGCACTGTACGAGCGGAAGGCCGGCGTCGACCATGGTGGAGAACTGGCGGGTGAAGATGGCCATCTCCTTGTCGCTCACCCTGCCGCCGAGCTTGACCGGGGTCTTACCGCCCGCCTTCTCGGCAATCTTGCTGACGAGGATGGCGCGACTGCGCAGCTCGCCCACCGCGGTGGTGCGGTCCGGGGCGTCGATTTCTCCGTTGATGACGCCTCGGGCTCCCCGACCCGTATACGCGAACGTCGGCATTGTCGGTTCTCCTTGTCGGCCTGGTTGCTATCGCCGGCCGAACGGTGAAGCGGTGCCGCCCGCGGCCGGGGGGGCGGGAGCGGCGCCGGGCCCCCCGGGGGGTGCGGACTTCAGCAGCTGCTCCAGCTCCTCCGGGAGCGTGCTGCGGTTCAATCCTTCCTCACGCGTGATCCGTCGCTTGTTGATCAGATCCACCAGCGACTGGTTCATCGTCTGCATGCCGAACTTGTGCCCCGCCTGCATCGCCGAGTAGATCTGGTGGAGCTTCTCCTCGCGGATCAGGTTCCGGATGGCGGGCGTGGTCACCATGATCTCGAGCGCCATCGCGCGTCCGCGGCCGTCCGCGGTGGGAATGAGCTGCTGGGACAGGACGCCCTCGAGCACCAGGGACAGCTGGGCGCGCACCTGCGCCTGCTGGGTGGTGGGGAACACGTCGATGATCCGGTTCATGGTCTGGGCGCAGGAGTTGGTGTGCAGCGTGCCCAGGGTGAGATGGCCGGTCTCGGCGATGGTCAGGGCGGCGGCGATGGTCTCGAGGTCGCGCATCTCGCCGACGAGGACGACGTCGGGGTCCTGGCGGAGGATGGACTTGAGCGCGTTCTTGAACGACTGGGTGTCCGAGAAGACCTCGCGCTGGTTCACCAGGCACCGCTTGTGCTGGTGGACGAACTCGATGGGGTCTTCGATGGTCATGATGTGCTCGCTGCGCTCCGAGTTGATCTTGTCGATCATGGCGGCGAGCGTGGTGGACTTGCCGGAGCCGGTGGGCCCGGTGACCAGCACGAGTCCCTTCGGCCGGTCCGCCATCTGCTCCACGATGGGGGGCAGGTTGAGGTCGCCGAAAGTCCGGATCTTGATGGGGATGACGCGGATGGCTGACGCCACCGCGCCCCGCTGACGGTAGACGTTGCAGCGGAAGCGCGCGAGCCCTTGGATGCCGAAGGACAGGTCGAGCTCGTTGTCTTCCTCGAACTTCTGCTTCTGCCCCTCGTTGAGTACGCTGTAGGCGAGCCGCTGCGTGTCCTGCGGGGTCAGCTGCTCGAACTCGGTGAGGGGCTGCAGCTTCCCGTTCTGCCGGATCTGCGGATAGGTGCCGGTGGTGACGTGCAGGTCCGACGCGCCCCGCTCGATCATGATGGTCAGAAGATCGTGCATCGTCGCGGCCATGGTGTCCTCTGTTTGCTCGGCGCGCGGTGTCCCGCGGAGGCCGGGCGTGCGAGCGTTAGCTGACGGTCACCCGCAGGACTTCCTCGACGGTGGTGACCCCCTCGAGGACCTTCTGTAGCGCGTTCTGGCGGAGGGTCTTCATGCCCTGGCTGAGCGCCATGTCCCGGATGTCGGCGGTGGGCGCGTTGCGCAGCATCAGCTCCCGGAGCTCTTCCGAGATGGGCATGACTTCGTAGATGGCCACGCGCCCCTTCATGCCGGTGAAGCTGCAGGTGTGACAGCCCTTGCCCTTGTAGAACTGCATGCGGCCCAGGCCCTGGGGCACATGGCCGTACGGGACCAGGCTGTCCTCGTCGGCGTCGTAGGGCTGCTTGCAGTCCTTGCAGATCTTCCGCCCCAGCCGCTGGGCGAGGATGAGGGTCAGCGCGGAGGAGACGAGGAAGGGCGGGATGCCCATGTCGAGCAGCCGGGCCACTGTGGACGGGCAGTCGTTGGTATGGAGCGTGGTGAGCACGAGGTGACCGGTGAGCGCGGCCCGGATGCCGATCTGTGCCGTCTCGAGGTCCCGCGTCTCCCCGACGAGGATGATGTCGGGGTCCTGCCGGAGGAAGGACCGGAGGGCGGCCGCGAACGTGCGCCCGATGCCCTCGTTGACCTGCACCTGGTTGACGCCCTTGAGGTTGTACTCGACCGGGTCCTCGGCGGTCATGATGTTCACGTCCGGGGAGTTGATGGTGTGGATCGCGGAGTAGAGCGTGGTGGTCTTGCCGGATCCGGTCGGTCCCGTGATGAGGATCATCCCATAGGGTTGGTGAATGGCGTGGTTGAACTGCTCGAGGCTCCACGGGTCGAAGCCGAGCAGGGCGAGGTCGAGCTGGAGCGCGTCCTTGTCCAGGATGCGCATGACGGTCTTCTCGCCGAAGATGGTCGGCAGGGTCGACACGCGGAAGTCGATCTCCCGCTGGCTGTAGCGCAGCTTGATCCGGCCGTCCTGGGGCAGCCGCCGCTCGGCGATGTCGAGATTCGACATGATCTTCACGCGGGAGGTGAGCGCCGCCTCCAGCCGCTTGGGCGGGGTCATGATCTCGTGCAGCACGCCGTCGACGCGGAACCGCACCCGGAAGACCTTCTCGTAGGGCTCGAGGTGGACGTCGGAGGCCCCGCGGCGGATGGCGTCCACCAGGATCATGTTCATGAGGCGGACGACAGGGGGTTCGTCCGCCGACTCCTTCAGCTCGAAGATGTCGGCCTTGGCCCACTGCTCCTCCTCGCCCTCGACGACCTCGACGTCGTCCACGGCCGCGCTCATCTGCGAAAGCACCTCGGCGAGGCCGCCGGTCTGCGCCTCGTACAGCCGATCGATGGCCTGGCGGATGGCCCCCTGGGAGGCCACTACCGGGACCACGGTGAGGCCGGTCATGAACGCGACGTCGTCCAGCGCGAAGACATTGGTGGGGTCGGCCATGGCCAGGGTGAGCGAGCTCCCCATCCGCTTGATCGGCAGCACCTCGTACTTGCGCGCGATCTGGGAGGAGACGAGGGTCACCACCTCGGGATCCACGTCGAGCTGGGACAGGGTGATGGCCTGGAGCCCATACTGCCTGGAGAGGAAGTCGGTGAGCTGCTCCTCGCGGATGAGGTCGAGCCGGACGAGGACGGTCCCGATCTTCTCGCCCGTGCCGCGCTGGCTCGCGAGGGCCTGGGTGAGCTGCTCCTGGGTGATGAGGCCGGCGGACACGAGCAGATCGCCCAGCCTGCCGGTCCGGGCCACCACGCGCTCGTCGCCCTTGCCCTCGGCGGAGGCGGGCGCGAGAGGCGGGGCGGTCACCTCCTCCGCGGGCGCGGATATGGACGCGGCGTCCGGCGCCGACCTGGCGCGGGACGGCCGGGCGCCGCGGCGTGCCGCGGGCCGCTCGGGCTCGGCGCGGGCAGCCCGGGGGGTGGGCGCGGATGGCGGCGTCGCCGCGGCCGCCTCGGCGGCGGCCGGCGCCCCACTGGGTCCGTCGTGAGCGGCCTCGATGCGGCGGACCACGTCGGCGTGCTTGTCGGCATCGCCGAGCTTGACGTAGATCTCCCGCAGGGCCTCGAGCGCGCCGACCTCGAGGGGGTTGGCCTCGACGATCATCTCGAAGACCTGGGCGGTCTCCGTGAGCTCGCGCCGCTCGTGCGCGGAGAGAACGCCCGGCCCGTTCTGGTGGAGGACAGCCATGGTCCCGCTCGATCTCTCCTAGTGCTTCTTCGGTCCGATGTCGGTCCGGGCCTCGTCCGCGGTCAGCGGGGCCGCCAGCGCCCCCACTCGGCGCGGCTGGGTGCGAGCCTCCGCGAGGACGGCCCCGATGGCGCGGCACGCCTCCTTCGCGAACAGCCGTACCATGCCCACCGTGGTCCCTTCATTGAAGATCGCGAGCAGGATCGTCTCCTTGTCCACCGTGGAGACGTGGATGCTCTCGCGCACGCCCTGGTGGAAGAGCACGGAGAATTCCGTCTCCCCCAGGAGCTCCGCGATGGCGTTGGTGGAGGAAAAGGCTCCCGCCGCCAGGGCGCCGATGGACACCGTGTCGAATGACGGGCTCTTGCCGGTGGAGGCCAGGAGCTGACCGCTACGGTCGATGAGCAGGGCCTCCGAGACGCCCGATTCCTCGAGGAAGCTCGAGAGCACCTGCCCGATGCGCGTCGCCTCGTTCTCGTGGATGACAACGTCATGAAGCATTACGCTGGACCTCCTGTTCCTGTCCGAACTCACTGAGGAGCACCATGCGGGACACCGTGTTGAGCGCGTCGAATACGCCGGTTCCCTGGCTGGCCACCGTCTCGAAGGACGGCACCCGCCGGGCGCGACGATTGAGGAGATACTCCATGTACGAGACCGGCGCGGCGTTGGGTAGGTCGCGCTTGTTGTACTGGATGCGGTCCAGTTCGTAGTCGTACTCGCGGAGGTTCTCCTCGAGATTGCGAAAGCTCTCCGCGTTCTCCTTCATGCGCTCGAACTGCGAGTCGGCCACGAACACCACGCCGTCGATGCCCCGCAGCACCAGCTTCCGCGTCATGTTGTAGTAGACTTGCCCGGGCACGGTGTAGAGCTGGAACTTGGTCACGAACCCGCGCACGCTGAGCGAGGACACCGGGAGGAAGTCGAAGAAGATGGTCCGATCGTCGCCGGTGGCGAGCGAGATCATCTTCCCCTTGTTGCCGTCGGGCAGTGAGCGGTGCACGTGCTGCAGGCTGGCCGTCTTGCCCGCCACCCCGGGGCCGTAATAGACGATCTTGAAGTTGATCTCTTTGGCCGCGTAGTTGATGATCGACATGGCTCCCGTTCTCACGCGGTCCGCAGCAGGACCGCGGCCCGCTCGAGTTGCCGGTGCGCGAGGCCGGGCCGGCCCACCGACTCTCCGGCGGCCACGAGCACGCTGAATCGCCCGGGCGCGCCCTTCACCGGCCGTACCACCAGCCGGCGCTCGCCCAGGCGGAACACCACGGACTGCAGCGCTCCCAGCGCGGGCTCGTCGCCCTCGCGGGTGAGCGCGCGGCAGACGTCCACCGAGAAGCCGGCCACCGCCCGGCTGTCCTCGCCCGGCGCGAGGAACACGCACACCTCGGCGCCCCCGGCGGAATCGCGGAGCACGGTCGGGGCCACCCGCCCGAAGGCGTTCAGGTCCCCGGCCAGGAAGCCGAGGGACAGGGCTCCCGAGTCGCGCGTCTCGTACTGCGAGCCGCTCCCCGTCCCCTCGGAGCGCTCCCGGCGCGCGGGGGGAGCGGGATAGGCGAGGCGATGCTCGCGAGCGGCCTTGAGGCACACCAGCTCCAGCATCGCGAGCGAGCCCACGCGGCCCACCGAGGCCACCATGACCGGCCCGCCCGAATCGACGGTGCCCAGCGGCGTGAGAATGATGGCTCCCCGCTCGCGACGGACCGTGAGCTGGTCCACCGTCCACGGGGCCCGCCCGCTCATGAGGAATGGCAGCGTGGAGGCCGCCGTTCGCAGCACGGAGGCGGTGGGCAAGACGGAGGAGTTGAAGGTGAAGAGCGTCACGCCCTCGATGCTGGTGGAGGCCACCTCGAGCGCGCCGAAGGGCGTGAGCACGGCGGCGAGGTTGCGCGACTGCCGTAGCCGATCCTCGGTGAGAGGGAGGGTGGGGCGCGGTGCCTCGAACACGGGCGGCTCGATCGGAGCGGGCATCGCCGACAACTCCGTCTCGATGAAGGCAGGCTCCAGGGGAGGCGGCGCCACCGGGTGGACCTCGGCCGGCGCCGGCTCGACGGGCTCGGACTCGATCGCGTCGAGCTGCTCCTCGAACGCGGCCGGCGGGACCAGGCCGTACTCGATCTCGCTCTCCCCGCTGAGGAAGGAGGGGACGAAGTCGGTGGAGTCAGCCAGCGGCGTCTCGGCCTCGAGCTCACCGCGGGGCGCCGGCGACTCCGCCACGTGCTCCAGTGGCGCCGGCGGCTCGGCCTCGACCACGGGTTCCCTGCTTGGAAGCGCGGCGGCGGCCGCCGGCGCGGGCGGCGCCGGGGGCGACTCCACCGTCTCCACGGTATCGGATTCGAAGGGGCGGAAGGGCAGCGGGAAGCGCTCGATACCCTGGACGTCCACCGCGGGCGTCGAGGCCGCGAACATCTCGGGCGGCAAGCGCCGCACGACCTCGTCGAGCGGGAGGACGATGCGGCCCTCGGGCAGCCGGTCGCGCATGGTGGCCTCGTTCACCGCCAGGGCGTGACGGGGAAACTGATCCGCCACCTCGTCCCAGCTCACCGAGACGACGCCGTCCGCGAGCTGGGGCACCACGAGGCGAGTGGGCACCAGCAGATGTCCGGGCTCGAGCAGGTTCACGCCGAGCCGGTCGGGCGGAATGGTGAAGGCGCCCGCAGGGAGCTGGTCGGCGATGCGGGAGAACGGGATGGAGATGACCTCCTCCACTCGCTCGCCGCCGCGCGGCGCGCCGCCGGAGATGGGCGAAGGGGAGGACGGCTCGGGCGCGGCCACCGCAGGGACGCTCGGCTCCGGCAGCGGGGCCGGGGCGGTTTCCGGCATCTCGACGGGGAAACCCTCGAGGCGTGGCTCGGCGGCCGCCGCGGCCACCGCGACCGCCAGCGAGGCCGATACGGAGCCCCGGCGCCGAGCGCGCCGCGGCGCGTACATGGCACGGAACGGGAGCACGAGCAGGGACACGCAGAAGAGCTGGAGCAGCGGCGCGGGCAGGTATTCCCAGGCCGCCACCGCGAAGGCGGCGGGATAGGGCAGCGCCATCACCGCCGCGTACACCATGCCGGTGGCGGAGGCCAGCACGGCATGCGCCACGAAGAGCACGGCCACGATCCCAATGGCCTGGAGCGTGCTCGCCCGGGGGCAGCAGATCACGACAAGGAGCGTGTACACCAGTGCCGGCGCCACGAGGGCGCCCCACCACGGCAGCGAGAAGTCGGCGGTGGGCAAGAACGCGGACACCGCCACCACCGCCACCGTGTACAGCACCAGATCCGCCACCGTCAGGATGAAGTTCTTCATTGGTATGCGCCCTCTCAGATCACGCGAGCCAGGTCGGGAATCAGCTTCTTGACGTAGTAGCGGACCTTCCCCAGCGACGCCGCGTCCTTGCACATCACGGCGAACACCGCGGCCGACCCCACGTGGTGCAACAGCACCGTGCCCTTCTCGTATTCGATGAGCATGCCGCCGAGCGCGCCGCGGCCCAGCTCCCGGCCGATCCCATCCGAAGACTCCGCGAGACAGGCGGCCATGGCGGCGGCGACCTCCGCCTCCACGCCGATGTCCCCCGCCGACTCGATGAGGAAGCCTTCGCGATCGCTGAGCGATGCCCAGTCGGCGCCCGAGGTGGCCATGAACTGGGCCAGCATCGAGCCGAGGTCGAGCCCGGAGGGCGGCGCCGGCGCGGGAGGCGCCGCGGGCCGGGCCGCCGCCCAGGCCGCCGCCACGGGAGACGCCGCGGGCCGGGCCGCCCAGGCCGCCGCCGCGGCGGCGGGCTGGGGCTCAGGAGCGCGCCGGATGGTGGGGACGGGCGGCGTCCAGACCGGCGCGACGGCCGGGGCCGGTGGAAGCACGGCCGCGCTCGCCACGCGGCTGGGCGCGGCGGGCGCGCCGTTGGCGCGCGGCTCCTCGGGTCGCGGCGCGGGCGCCCGTCGTGGCGCCGCGCCCGGGTTGAGCAGCTCCCACACCTTGCGCACCAGCTCCGCCGCCTCGAAGGGCTTGCGCAGCACGTCGTCCGAGCGCGCCTCGGCCGCCCGCTCGAGGACGCTGGCGTTGACGATACCGGAGATCAGGAGCACCGGGGTCCCTCCCAGCTGCGGGTGGCTCTTCACGAAGCGGCAGATCTCGTAGCCGTCACGGTCCGGCATGACGACGTCGCACACCACGAGGTCGGGCTGCTCGCGCTCGATCTGCTCGATGGCCTCCGTGCCCGAGGCCGCGGACACCACGTCCAGCTGCTTGGCGACCAGTGCCCGCTCCACCACCTTGCGCACGCTCAGGCTGTCGTCGACGACCAGCACTTTTGCCATGACCTAGTTCCGCCCTTTCGCGGCGCGCTCGGGCGCGGCCGCCTGTGTGGTCTCCAATGCCGCGCGGCCCTCGTCGATCCCCGCCGCGATGCGGAGGAGAAGCCGATCCACGCTTCGATGGATGGTGCGCGGGAGCTTGCCCGCTTGCTCGCGGGGCAGCGGCGTGAAGCAGAAATCTCCGCCGCCCTCCGCCTGTGACGAGCACACGAGATCGGTGAAGGCCGGCTCGCCGCTCTCGCCGCCGAACTCCGCGTGGACGAGCTGCCCGCCCTCGAACTCCAGCGTGC
>Ga0209438_1000658_pt1 | contig 10806 bp, 11 predicted proteins | sample GraSoi_2013_20cm_FD_185825 | JGI IMG/M metagenome (GOLD analysis project Ga0209438, IMG submission 185825) | Grasslands soil microbial communities from the Angelo Coastal Reserve, California, USA - Sample 9_17_2013_20cm (SPAdes) (version 2) | ecosystem: Environmental > Terrestrial > Soil >...
GCCGACCGGCACGGTTGCCAGGAGGTCGTCGGTTAGAAGACTGCTTCTGCGCGTGGTGCGCTCTCCAGCGCCGTGGTTCGCAGCTGTTTGACGGCCGCCGCCTTGCCGTCCGGATAGGCGTACATCCAGGAGCCGGAGATGAAGACATCGGCGCCTGCGCTTGACGCGCCTGCGATGGTTTTGTCGGTGATGCCGCCGTCCACCTCTAGTTCGATGGGCAGGCCGGATTCGTCGATCATCGTTCGCAGGCGCGTGATCTTCGCCTCCACGGACGGGATGTAGGCCTGACCGCCGAATCCCGGGTTCACGGTCATCGCGAGGATGAGGTCGGTCTCGGACAGGACATGCTGGACGACCTCGGCAGGAGTGTGCGGGTTCAGCGCGACGCCGCTGCGCGCGCCGAGGTCGCGGATGTGCGCAAGCGTGCGATGGAGGTGGGTACAGGCTTCGGCATGCACGATGACCAGCTCGCAACCCGCGTCGACGTAACGCCCCAGGAGCTCGTCGGGGTTCACGACCATGAGATGGGCCTCGAATCCGACGCTGCTGTGCGGGCGCGCCGCCGCGATGACGTCAGGGCCGAAGGTGAGGTTGGGAACGAACACGCCGTCCATGACGTCCCACTGGATCCGGTCCACGCCCGCCTCGCACAGTTCGACCACCTCGTCACCGATGCGGGCGAAGTCGGCCGGTAACACCGACGGCACGATGAGGGGCTGATTGACACTGGAATCGGTCATGGCGTAGCGGCCTTTCTGGTCGGGTTGTGTCCATCCGACCGCGTCACGCCTGTGTGGCGCAATCACCCCTGTGGGTGGGGTAGCGGGTGATATCTCCCGCTCGGTTCACTCGGATCACGATGCTGACCGCCGTAGGGTTGGCAGCATGCCGGATTCGCCTCCGACCCCGCTGCGTGTCGTGCTCGTCGACGATCACGAGATGGTCTTGCATGGGCTCGATGCCATGCTCGGCCACTTCCCCGAGGAGGTCTTGATCGTCGGACAGGCGACAACGGGGGCGACGGCGTTCCGGTTGGTGGGCGAGCTGCGGCCCGACGTCGTCCTGTGCGATGTGCGCATCGGAGAGGGGAGCGGCCTGGACCTTTGCCTTCACATCACGACGCAGCATCCGGACACCAAAGTCGTCCTTCTGACGGTGTACGACGACGAGCACTACCTCCTCCAGGCGCTGCGGGTCGGTGCTTCCGGTTACATCCTCAAGCGCATCGACGGACAGGAGCTGGTCGGGCACTTGCGTCGGGTCTGCCAGGGCGAGACCGTCATCGACCATGCGCTGGCCGGTCGAGTGGCGCTCTCCGCTGCACGCCTGAGCGCTGGTGAGTTCTGGTCCGGTGCACACCTCGGCCTCACCCAGCGCGAGTCGGAGGTACTGGAGTTGCTGGTTTCGGGGCACTCGAACAAGGCGGTCGCGAGCAAGCTGGTGGTCAGCGAGGACACGGTGAAGACCCATATCCGCGCGCTCTACCGGAAGTTGGGGGTCTCCGACCGGAGCGGCGCCGTCGCCGTCGCGTTACGTGAAGGGCTGTTTCGTTGAGACCTGCTGCGGCGGCCCCCACCGCGACGGACCTGGCCCGCCTGCTCGGCGCCGACGGTGTCCTGGTGTACGCGGTCAACGGTCAGGACCTCAACGTCGTCGACATCTGGCCCGCCCACCCTTCTGCCGACTCCCTGACGCTGCAGGTCGGCTTCGGGGTCACCGGATTGGTTGCTCGCACAGGCAAACCGGCGCTGATCGAGGCCGACTCACCCCGCAATGTGCTGCACCGTCAGCTGCTTCAGCTCGAGCGACAGCAGACCGTGGCCAGGATGTGCATCCCGCTCCCGGGGCTGGAGGGCGATGTCGTTGGTGTCCTTGCCGCTCACCGCGATCCGCGCCTTCCGTTCGGCCAGGTCGACCTCGACACCGCGGAACCGTACGCCGCGATCCTCGGGTTGCGGCTGGACGCGGAGCAGCTGTGGCGCACGGTCAACAGACAGCGCACCGAGAGGGACCGGCTCATCAAGGCGGCGATTGCGGCGCAGGAAGCGGAGCGGCGCAGAATCGCCTTCGAGCTGCACGACGGCGTCACCACCGCGCTCGCATCCATGTCGTTCCACCTCTCGGCGGCGGACCTCACGATCTCGGCGGCGCAGGAGGCATCGGAGGACTCGATGCTTCTCCGCGAGCTGGATTGCGCGCGCGCGGAACTGCTGAACGCACGCAAACTGGGCGACCTGGCCTACAACCAGACGAGGGCGGCCATCACGGGACTGCATAGTCTCGTGCTCGACGATCTCGGCCTGACTGCCGCGATTGAGTCACTCGTCCTGATGGCCCGTCGTCACGGCGGCCCGTCCATCGAACTCGTCGTGGACCCGGCCGCTGCGGTTGATGACATTCCCGATCATGCCGCCGCGGCGCTGTACCGGATCACCCAGGAGGCCCTGGCCAACGCGGTCAAGCACGCCGACGCTGATCGGATCGTGTTGTCGCTGCGCGGCGTCGGTGACTCGATCGTTCTCGGCTGCGCCGACGACGGGAAGGGTTTCGACGCAACGGAACACCCGACGGCACGCGCGGTGGACGCCGATGGGGCTCAGCACTTCGGCTTGAGTTCGATAGCCGAACGCTGCGCCATGATCGAGGCATCCCTGCGGGTGGAGTCCTCCCCGGGCCGCGGCACCACAGTGCTGGTCGAGCTCCCGATCTAGAGGTGTCCGGCCACTAGCCTTGGTAGGCGTGTACTCGTGCGTCTGGCTCTGCTGTCTGTGTATGACCTTGTCCCGGTGCGTGTTTCAGGTGTCTGGTGGACTAGGGATGCCAGCGAGGCGTCGGACGGCATGGAGCGCTTCTGGGGTGCCGGGCCAGTGCTTGTCGATGGCGCCGGGCCCAGCGCGTCGGACGACTGAGCGCAGCGCGGCGGCAACGATGATGGCGTCGTCCGCGTAGCCGAGAACGGGGATGAAGTCCGGTACGAGGTCGATCGGCAGGATCAGGTAGGCCAGCAACAGGAGCAGACGGACCCGGACACCGCGAGCTAGCTGCGGATCGGCGGCCAGGCGCCGCAGCAGGACCACCGTGTCGGGCAGCAGCCGCAGTGCATCGGTGACGCTGAGGTCCTCTGGCCGGATCACGGCCAGTGCGATCAGCAAGGCAATCCACACGATGACGAGGCCGATCGCGACCGCGATGAGTGCGCCCCAGAGTTCTGTCATCAGTGATCCGTGCGCCGCGGCGGGCTCAGACGCGACGGCTCCCAGGGTGCCGGATACACCAACTCAAGCCACTGCAGGTGCTCCGTCATATCGCCAAGTGTTACCGACAACCCCTCCAAACCAGCACCCAACGGCGAACGACACGCTCCTTCGAGAGAAGTCACCCACCCGCGTGTTGGGCTTCTACTCGCGCGTGGCGTCGACCTCGCCGTCCCTGCGGAGAACCCAGATTGTGGCGTCTAGTCCTGGCCGGGCGCCGAATGTGCCTCGCTGGCAACGATTCCGGCCCGTATTCCCATCGCGGCCGCCTCCCCACGGTTGGCGACGTCGAGTTTCCTCAACAGGCTGGCGACGTGAAACTTGATCGTGCTCTGACTGATCCCGAGCTCATCGGCGATGGCGGCATTGCGTTTGCCGACCGCGAGATGCGCGAGGACTTCGAGCTCGCGGGGATTCAGGGCGGACAGAAGGTGCTCGTCCGGACGAGCCGCGGGTGGGTCGAGAGGGATGGTGAGCAGCACCTTGCTTCCCCATCCAGGAATCGATTCGACGTCCATCTGGCCGCGCAAGGTGCGAAGGCGTCCGGACAGTTGGAGTCTCAGGGCGTTGCAGTCGATGGTGCCGGGCCCGCGGTCACGGATCTCGATCAGGACGTTGTCACCCCCGCAGTCCCAAGCGATCCGCATTCGGGTCAGCTCCGGTTGAGCGTCGAACGCCAGCACGATGGCGCGCACCATCGCCCGTGCCGCGTGCGCCACCTCACCGGGAAGCGGACGCCCGTCGGCCGGGGGATCGACATAGTCGACTTTTATGTCCCGATGCCGCAACAGGGGGCGCAACTCGCCTTGCAGCCTGGCGAATGCGGTCGTGACCGCTTCCTCCGACAGGGCGCGATCAGCGGCGCCCGCGGACCGAAGTGCGATCAATGCGGCCGATGCCGTCTCGCTGGCGGTGATGCGCGCGCGGCGATCGTCGAGGTCGTTGGAGCGCAGTGTTCCGAGGATGGACGACAGGGTCGCCTCGTGCGCCTCGGTCAATTCGACGATGGTGCGGGCGCGTTCACTCGACGCGGCCCGTGACTCGGCGAGATAGTCGGGGCTGGCCTGCGCGACCTGATGCTGGATGGAGGTCGCGACAATCCCGAAGACTGCCGCGACCTCGTCAAGGTCGGGGGCGGCTGTCTGGGACGGTCGCGGAACCAGGATGAGCAGGGTGTCGCAGGAGTCGTCGCGCACAGCCCAGATTCGGCGACGAGAACCGGCCAGCACGGCTAGATCGTCGCGGACGCCTCCGGGATCGACGGATCGTTTGATCTCGTCGAGCTCATCGATGGTGACCCGGTCGACGATTTCGCGGTTTCCGGCCACTTTGCGTGGGCGCCCCGTGCATTCACGCGTGAAGATCACCAAGGCGTCGTGCGACGTGTGACCAAGGAACTGGGACAGGCGGACCGCGATCTCCGGGAGCGGTCCGGTGATCACCTTTCGCATCTCCATCCAGCGGACGACCTGCACCCGAACGGAATCCTCGACGCTTATCACCCATTCAGAGTATTGCCGCGGACGGCACTAGCCAACCGGCCAGCGAGGACTCGCCGTGCGGCCGGGTGTCGGCGCGTCCCGGGATCGGCATTCTTGGACAGAACACAGCCGGCCAACACCGAGGAGGACCATGACCGTCACAGTCCTGAAAACAGACACCCGATTCAGCGACGGGCGCCGCATCGTGCTCGACGAGAACGAGCGGCTGCTCAATTCCGTTGCCGCAGAACAGTGGGACCGCGCCGGCTCGCTCATCACCAATGCCCGGGCGGTGTTCGTGATCGGCAACGGACGCAGCGGCCTGGCCACCCAGATGGCTGCGATGCGGCTGATGCACCTCGGTCTCCGCGTCCACGTAGCCGGCGAGGTCACCGCCCCCGCGATCGGCGCAGGAGATCTGCTAATCGCCGTGTCGGGTTCGGGTACCACCGCCTCGGTGGTCGGCGCGGCCGACACCGCAAGGAAGGTGGGGGCCTCGGTGCTCGCCGTCACCACGGCCTCGGAATCGCCGCTCGCCCAACGCGCGGACGAGGTTCTGGTCCTGCCGGCGGCCGACAAGCAGGACCACAGCGGATCCGTCACCCGTCAGTACGCAGGCAGCCTGTTCGAGCAGTCCGTGCTCCTCGCCTTCGACGCGCTGTTCCAGGCGCTGTGGAGCAACGAAGACCAGACCGCCGAGCGGCTGTGGGAACGCCACGCCAACATCGGCTGACCCGGCACACCGCGAAAACCTCTGAATGGCACACCGCTAGATCCCCAACAAGATTCACAATTGACAGGAGAAACACATGACGAAACTGCAGGTTGCGGTCGATTTGCTCACCACCGCCGAGGCTCTGGCGCTCACCAACAAGGTGGCGCCGTACGTCGACATCATCGAACTCGGCACCCCGCTGATCAAGAGCGCCGGCCTCACTGCCATCAGCGCAATCAAGGCTGCGCACCCGGACAAGGAGGTCTTCGCCGACCTCAAGACTGCTGACGCAGGCTTCCTCGAGGCCGATATCGCCTTCTCGGCCGGCGCAGACCTGGTCACCGTCCTCGGCGTCGCCGGTGATGCCACCATCAAGGGTGCAGTCGAGGCAGGACTGAAGCACGGCAAGAAGGTCGTCGCAGACCTGATCGGCGTCGAGAACCGCGTCGAGCGGGCCCGTGAGGTCTCCAAGCTCGGTGTCGCGTTCGTCGAAATCCACGCCGGTCTCGACGAGCAGGCCCAGCCGGGCTACTCCATTCAGAACCTCCTCGACGACGGAAAGATCGCCGGTGTCCCGTTCTCGATCGCCGGTGGCGTGAAGGTCGACACCGTCGCTGCCGTCCGTGACGCCGGCGCCGATGTCGCCGTCGCCGGTGGCGCCATCTACAGCGCCGAGGACCCCGCAGCGGCGGCGAAGGCGCTCAAGGCAGCTCTCGCCAGCTAGTTGCACACCACGGAGGTCCCCGAACACCTTGGTGTTCGGGGACTTTCGTCGTCGAAGGTCAACGGCGAGCAGAAGATGACTACGCCTGAACCTGCTTCACCTGGACGGCATGTGCCATCTCCTCGGTAAGATCGAACCCGCCGTGGCCGGACACCGTAATGGTGACCGAACCGCGCCTGGTCTCGACAGTGACGTGCGCGTCCGGAACGATGCCCAACGCCCGCAACCGTCCGATGACGTCCGGATCCGACTGCACATGCTCTGCGAGACGCCGGACGACGACCGCGGTCGGCCTGCCCGGTGGCACGTCCGTGAGCCGGATGAGTGTCTCAGGGTCGCTGATGGGGCGGTCCAGCCCCAGCAGCCCGAGCCCCGGAATCGGGTTGCCATACGGCGACGTGGTGGGGTTGTTGAGCACCTTCACCAGGCGTCGCTCGACTTTCTCGCTCATGACGTGTTCCCACCGGCACGCCTCTGCATGAACCTTTTCCCACTCTAGGCCGATAACGTCGACCAGCAGTCGTTCGGCGAGGCGGTGCTTCCGCATCACCGACACCGCGAGTTCACGGCCCTTCTCCGTCAGTTTTAGGTGGCGGTCAAAGGCGACCAGGAGGAGACCGTCACGCTCCATCCGGCAACAGTCTGGCTGACCGTGGGACCGCTCTGCTCGAGTCGTTCGGCAATACGGGCTCGAAGTGGGCGGACGCCCTCTTCTTCCAAGTCATAGATCGTCCGCAGGTACATCTCCGTGGTGTCGACCAGATCCTTCACACTCACACCTCCTTCGTCTCGGTTCAATCCACCGGTGATTGCACGAGCAGTTCGATGCCGTCGTCCGGCTGGACCCCGAAGACTCGCACGTTCGAACCCGCCGCCGCCCGCGCAACGGGGTACCGCGGATGTGCGGCGCGAAGGCCTTCCTCGTCCGCTAATCCTGTTGCAGGAAAGTCGTTCTCGATGCCCGCGCCACAGTGGCCACGGGCTGACGTCTCCGACATTGGGCTGTCGGCGCACACTCTGTCGTTATGGCCGGCACGCCCGGTATCGCCGTTGAATGCCTCGTCTCCATGGCGGTTCCAACCATCTACCAGCGGATTTCTCGCCTGTACTCCAGACATCGTCACCTCAGTTGCACCCCGCTCTCTCGCTGGCGCATTCAGACCTGCGGCAGGTACCAGTGTCGAAAGCCTTGAGCGCGAATGCACTTGGCCGAGCGGCTAGTGACAGCTCCCCGTCCGGCTAGGTGGGGCGGCCTCGAAACCGCCGTATACATAGAAAACGGCACGACACTGAAAACCGATAAGGGGAACGGTGACTATGGAACTGGGATTAGTCGGCCTGGGAATGATGGGCCTGAACATTCGCGGGCGTCTACGTGAACGGGGACTCGCGGTGATCGGATACGACCCCCACGTCGCCGACAGCGATGTGGATAGCCTCGTAGCGTTGATCGAGTCGCTTCCCACCCCGCGAGCGGTGTGGGTGATGGTTCCCGCTGGTGCACCAACCCGCCAGGTGATCGGGAAGCTCTCTCGCCTTCTCTCACCCGGTGACATCGTCGTCGACGGCGGCAATTCCCGTTTCACCGACGACACGGTCAACGCGCACATCCTCGCCGAACACGGCATCAGCTATCTCGATTGCGGCGTCTCGGGCGGGGTGTGGGGACGACACAGCGGCTACGCGTTGATGGTCGGCGGTGACGCCGCCGACATCGACCGGTTGATGCCGGTCTTCGACGCATTGCGCCCGGATGGAGACAGGGCGGACTCCTTCGTCCACGTCGGCCCGGTCGGCGCGGGCCACTACGCGAAGATGGTGCACAACGGCATCGAGTCAGGGCTGATGCAGGCCTACGCCGAGGGGTACGAATTGCTCGCGGCAGAAGCGTCCATCGTGGACGTGCCCGCGGTCCTGCGTGCCTGGTCGAAGGGTGCCGTGGTCCGGTCCAGGATTCTTGACCTCCTAGTACAAGCCCTGTCCGAGGACCCCGAACTGGTCTCCCCATCCGGCCATGCCGAGGACTCTGGAGAAGGCCGGTGGACCCTGGAAGCGGCCATCGCACACGCCGTTCCCGCACCGGTCATCTCGGCGGCACTGTTCGCGCGGTTCGCCTCCCGTCAGGACGACTCGCCGGCCATGAAGGCCGTCTCGGCGCTGCGTAGCCAGTTCGGCGAGCGTGCCACCTTACGACGCGCCGAACCCGTCGGGATCGGCTGAACCGCAACGATGCCGACCGTCCCAAGTAGCGGTATCACCGCGACCTCCCGGCAACGGCTCAGTTACTCCGAACCCACCATCGAGAAATTCCGTCCGAGCACTACGAGCAGAGAGACTGACCAATGACATTGACAGTGAACGAAATCCGAACCGCACCGGCAGATCGCGGAGGCGCCGCATCGACGAGCGCCGTGTATCCCGCCGATTGGATCGAGCTGGACACCAAGGCTGTCGACACGGCTCGTGTTCTCGCCGCGGACGCGGTCGAGAAGGTCGGCAACGGTCATCCCGGGACGGCGATGAGCCTGGCCCCGCTCGCCTACACCCTGTTCCAGCGGGTGATGCGGCACGATCCGTCGGACGCCGACTGGGTCGGCCGGGATCGCTTGGTGCTCTCGTGTGGACATTCCAGCCTCACGCTGTACACCCAGCTGTATCTGGCGGGGTACGGCCTTGAACTGGACGACCTGAAGGCGCTGCGGACCTGGGGGTCCAAGACGCCAGGTCACCCCGAGGTCGGGCACACCCGCGGTGTGGAGATGACCACCGGCCCGCTGGGCCAGGGTCTGGCATCCGCGGTCGGCATGGCAATGGCGGCCCGGCGCGAGCGCGGGCTCTTCGACCCGGAGCCCGCCGGGGGCGAGAGCCCGTTCGACCACCACATCTACGTGATCGCCTCGGACGGCGACATCGAGGAGGGTGTGACGTCGGAGGCATCGTCGATCGCGGGCGTGCAGCAGCTGGGCAATCTGATCGTGTTCTACGACGACAACAAGATCTCCATCGAGGACGACACCGCCATCGCGCTGGGTGAGGACGTCGCCACCCGGTACGAGGCGTACGGCTGGCACGTGCAGGTCGTCGACGGCGGCGAAGACGTCTCCGCGATCCTGGCGGCCGCCGACGCCGCCAAGGCCGTCAGCGATCGTCCCTCGATCATCCTGCTGCGCACCGTCATCGGCTTCCCAGCGCCGAAGAAGATGAACACCGGTGGGGTGCACGGCGCGGCACTGGGCGCCGACGAGGTCGCCGGGGTCAAGCGCGCTCTTGGCTTTGACCCGGACAAGAGCTTCGACGTCGACCCTGAGCTGCTGGCGCACGCGCGTCGGGTTGTCGACCGCGGCGACAAGATCCGGGCGCAGTGGCAGAAGGAGATGGATGCCTGGGCCACCAGGGAGCCGGAACGCTTCGAGCTGTTCTCGCGCCTACAGGAAGGCATCCTGCCAGACGGCTGGGCGGACGCGCTCCCCGTCTACGAACCCAGATCGAAGGGGGTGGCCACCCGCAAGGCGTCCGGCGCCGCGATCAACGCCCTCGCCCCGGTCCTTCCCGAACTCTGGGGTGGGTCCGCCGACCTGGCAGGCAGCAACAACACCACGATCGAAGGCGCGGACTCCTTCGGGCCGGTCTCCATCTCCACCAACGACTGGAACGCCCAGCCGTACGGGCGAAACCTGCATTTCGGGATCCGCGAGCACGCGATGGGATCGATCATCAACGGTATCGCGCTGCACGGGCCGACCCGCCCCTACGGCGGCACGTTCCTGGTGTTCAGCGACTACATGCGCCCGGCCGTGCGGCTTGCAGCGCTGATGAAGACCCCCGCCCTCTACGTCTGGACGCACGACTCGATCGGCCTCGGCGAAGACGGACCAACGCACCAGCCGATCGAGCACCTCGCCTCGCTGCGCAACATCCCCAACGTCGCGGTCATCCGTCCTGGAGACGCCAACGAGACGTCCCAGGCCTGGCGCGCGGCAGTCGAACACACCACCGCCAGGACATCCCGATCCTCGACGGCACCCGCGAGAAGGCCGCCGAAGGTGTCTCCCGCGGCGGATACGTCCTTGCCGAAGCGTCCACCGGCAACCCCGAGGTCCTGCTGATCGGCACGGGTTCCGAACTGCAGCTCGCCGTCGCCGCCCGCGAAGCGCTCGAGGCCGACGGCGTGCCCACCCGGGTGGTGTCGATGCCGTGCCTGGACTGGTTCGAATCCCAGGACCAGGACTACCGCGACGTCGTGCTGCCGCCGACGGTCAAGGCCCGCGTCTCAGTGGAAGCCGGACTGGCCATCTCCTGGTACCGCCTTCTCGGTGACGCCGGCGAGGCGGTCTCGATCGAGCACTTCGGCGCTTCCGCCGATGGAGCAACCCTGTTCCGTGAGTTCGGTGTCACCGCCGAGGCCGTCGCCGCGGCCGCACGGCGCTCACTCGCACAAGTGAAGGGATAGAACAGCATGACTCAGAACCCCAACCTCCAGAAGCTCTCCGACGCGGGCGTCTCGGTGTGGCTCGACGACCTCTCCCGTGACCGCATCGAGTCCGGCAACCTCGCCGAACTCATCGCGAGCAAGAGCATCGTCGGTGTCACCACAAACCCGTCGATCTTCCAGGCCGCACTTAGCAAAGGGCA
>Ga0209438_1000660_pt1 | contig 10790 bp, 12 predicted proteins | sample GraSoi_2013_20cm_FD_185825 | JGI IMG/M metagenome (GOLD analysis project Ga0209438, IMG submission 185825) | Grasslands soil microbial communities from the Angelo Coastal Reserve, California, USA - Sample 9_17_2013_20cm (SPAdes) (version 2) | ecosystem: Environmental > Terrestrial > Soil >...
CTCGATGCGCGCCTGCGTGAACTGCGCGAAGCCGGCGCGGCCGTCGAAGAAACCGACCGCCATGCAGTAGGGCGTGCTGAACTTCGCGGCGTACGGCGTCGGCGGCCGGTGCTTCACCGCGAGCGGTTCCCACAGGCGATGCACGGTTCCCTCGCCGACGTCACAGACGAGATCCGTGATGTCGTCCGGGCGCACACCCTGTTGCGCCAGCTCTATCGCGCAGTCCACGAACGGCTGCGTCATCGTCCCGCACGCGTAGGGCTTGAAGGCGATCTGTTCCATCACCCACGCGCGCCCGAGGTCACGGCGCAACGGCTCAAAATCGGGCTTCACCGACGGGGCGAACGCGCGATAGAAGCCGTGTTGCCCCTCGAGAACCGTGCGGGGACCGTCGAAGCCGCCGCGCGCCATGAGTGCGGCGCGGACGCCCGACTGCGCGGCCCAGCCGGCATGCATACGCTTCGTGGAGGTTCCTTCGGCGAGGTACTCGATGATGCCCGACGCCATGCTTCCGGCGATCCCGAGCGCCGAGGCGATCTCCGGCGCGCGAAGGCCGAGCGCGGCGGACACGCCGCCCGCCGCAGCCAGCGCGCCGAAGACGGCCGTCGGGTGGAATCCCGCCGCATGGGTGGCTTTCGGGGCGACGAGGCTCAGGCGGCACATCAGCTCCGCGCCGGCCGCGATGCCGAGCAGGAGCCGGTCGCCGGCAAGGCCCTCGCGCTCACAGGCCGCGAGCGCAGCGGGGACGACCACCGCGCCGGCATGCACCGGCCCGCCTTCGAACGTGTCGTCGAAATCCTCGCCGTGGGCGGCGGTCCCGTTGATGAGCGCCGCGCAGCGGCCGCCGCGATCGACGCTCGCGAGCGTCGCCCGGATGTACTCACTCTGACGGGCGGCCACGCAGAGGCCGCAGACGTCGAGAATGAGACGACCGACGGTTTCGCGCGCGGCGGGCGGCAGCGTTGACGGCTGCGCGGTGGCGAGCCACGCGGCCAGTTCTTCAGCGATGGCACCGCCACGCGGCGCCGGCTGGAGCATCATGAATCGCTACGACACTATGGCACGACTCCCATGTCGCCATTGCGATAATCGCGGAACGCCGCCCGGACTTCGGTCTCGGTGTTCATCACGAACGGGCCGTAGCTGACGATCGGCTCCCCGATCGGCTCGCCCGACATCAGCAGCGCGCGCGTGTCCTCGAGCGCGTCGAACCTGATGGCGTCACCACCAGGCGCGAAGACCACTTGATGCAAGCCTGACGCGGTCGTCCCGTCCGGGAAGCGCAGCGCGCCATCGAGCAGATAGATGAACGCGTTGTGCGACGGCGGCAGTGCGATGTCGATGGTGCCGCCCTTCCTGGCGTCCACCCGTGCCGCGTTCACCGGGCTCAGCGCGCGAATCGGTCCTTTCACGCCGCCAAGCTCGCCGGCGATGACGTGCAGCGTCACGAGGCGATCGGGGCTCATGCTCGCCGGCGTCGCTTCGGGTGCGAGCGGGTGATAGGACGGGCGGTCCATCTTGTGGCGCGCGGGCGAGTTGATCCAGAGCTGGATGAGCTCGGTCTCGCCTGGTTCCGGCGTCTCGTCGTGCAGCAGGCCGCTGCCCGCGTGCATCCACTGCGTCCCGCCGGCCATGACCGTGGCGTCGTTCCCCTGCGTATCGCGATGCCGGATGCCGCCCTTGAACATGAACGTCACCGGCGCGAAGCCGCGATGTGGATGCCAGCTGACGCCGGTGCCACCCTGGAAATCCTTCGGGGGCGCGTGGTGCAGCAGGACGAAGGGGTCCAGGGAGGGAAGCGGCTCGGATGGGAGCGGCTGCCTGACGGTCAGTGGTCCCATCTCGTGGGCTTCTGCGAAGATGACCTGTGAGACGGTTCGAAACGGCATTTTGATATGACGCGTTGGGGGTGTTGACGGGTGCGCCGGGTCCGCGGCGCCGTGGCCCTCGCGTAGGCGTCGCGGGACCCGGCCTACTTATCATTGTCGTGTGCGACCACTCGTCCTTGCCGTCATGGGCCCGACCGCGTCGGGCAAGAGCGCGTTGGGACTGTCGCTGGCCGAGCGGCACGGCGGAGAGATCATCAACTGCGATTCGACCGCCGTGTACCGCGGCTTCGACATCGGGACCGACAAGGTGGCGCTCGAAGCGCGACGCGGCATCCCGCACCATCTGATCGACATCGCGGATCCGACAGAGGTCTACACCGCCGCTCAATTCGCGCGCGATGCCACAGCGGCCGTCCGCGACATCCACGCGCGCGGCAAGCTGCCCATCCTGGTCGGCGGCACCGGCTTCTACTATCGCGCGTTGACGCGCGGCCTGTTTCCCGGTCCCGGCGCGGACGACGCGCTTCGCGCCCGGCTCAAGCAGATCGCGGACGTGCGCGGTCCCGAGCGCCTGCACCGCCTGCTGAGCCGCGTCGACGCCGACTCGGCGGCACGCATCATGCCTCGCGATCTGAAACGGATCGTGCGCGCGCTGGAGGTCTACTACACGACGGGCCGGTCGTTGACGTCGCACTTCGCGCAGACGGCCTCGCCGATCGCGGATTGCGACGTGTTCACGATTGCGCTGCGATTGCCGCCGGCGCTGACCGCGGAGCGCGTCGCGCGCCGGGTCGACGAGCAGTTCACGCGCGGCATCGTCGCCGAGGTGCAGGCGCTGCTCGCGCGCGGCGTTTCGCCACACGTGAGACCGTTTGGCGGTCTCGTCTACCGGCAGGTGATGGAGATGCTGCGCGGGGTGCGCGGCGAAGCGGAGACGCGCGCGCTCATCGTGCAGGAGAACCGACGGTACGCGCGGCGCCAGTTGATCTGGTTCCGCAAAGAGCCTAATCTTAAGTGGTTCGATGGCCCCGGCGAGCGCGAGGTTGTGCTTCGACTCGTGGAAGATGCGCTCGCCACGCACGAATCGCGAGGAGTTGCTCCCTGATGGCCCAGGTCACTGAACAGCGATCGTCGGCGTCGCAGCCGAACATCCAGGACGTCTTCCTGAACTACGCGCGCCGCGACCGTCTCGCGGTCTCCATTCACCTGCTCGACGGACGCCAGTTCGACGGCCGCATCAAGAATTTCGATCGCTTCGCCGTGATCGTCGAGGTCAACGGCGCCGACCAGCTGGTGTTCAAGCACGCCATCGCCACGATCGGCACGCAGCGGTCGGTGGCGAACTACTTCGCCGCGCACCATTCCTGATTGATCTTTCCCCGCGTCATCGTCATCGTGCTCGACAGCGTCGGGATCGGTGAACTACCCGACGCGCGGGCATACGGTGACGAGGGGAGCAACACGCTCGGCAACATCGCCGCGCGCGTGCCACTGCGAATCCCCACATTACGATCGCTGGGGTTGGGCAAGCTGGTGGCTCTCGATGCCGGTGAGACGGGCCTGGATGGCTTGTCCCAGCAGCCGCTTGGCGCCTATGGGCGAATGGCCGAAGCGTCGCCGGGCAAGGATTCCGTCACGGGCCACTGGGAGATGATGGGCATCGTGCTCGATCGTCCGTTCCCGACGTTTCCGCACGGCTTTCCCGCGGAACTGATCGCCGAGTTCGAGCGGCGGACCGGACGGCCCACCATCGGCAACGTGGTGGCGTCGGGGACGGAGATCATCGATCGACTGGGACCGGAACACATGCGGACTGGCAAGCCGATCGTCTACACGTCGGCTGACAGCGTCTTTCAAATCGCCGCGCACGAAGACGTCATCCCGGTCGCGGAGCAATACCGCATCTGCGAAGTCGCGTTCGACCTCGTGGGCCGCGGCATGGGCGTCGGCCGCGTCATTGCCCGGCCGTTCGTCGGCTCGCCCGGGTCGTTCAGGCGGACGGCCAATCGCCACGACTACGCGCTCGAGCCCACCACGGAGACGCTGCTCGACCTGCTGACGCGCAGCGGGGTGCCCGTCCTCTCCATCGGAAAGATCAACGACCTGTTCGCGGGGCGCGGCGTCTCGCACGCCACGCACACGGCGAGCGATGCGGAAGGGATGGAACGGCTCGCGGCCGCCGTACGCGAAGGGACGGACGGGTTCGTGTTCGTCAACCTCGTGGACTTCGACAGCGTCTACGGTCATCGCAACGACGTGCCCGGCTACGCCGCGAACCTCGAACGCTTCGACGAGGCGCTCACGCGGCTTCTTCCCGTGCTGCGCGGTTCCGACCTGCTGGTGATCACCGCAGACCACGGCAACGATCCGAGCACGCCCAGCACAGATCATTCGCGCGAGTATGTACCCGCGTTGTTTACCGGCAGTCAGGTCAAGCGGGGCGCGGACATCGGGACGCGCCGGACATTCGCCGACCTCGGGCAGACGCTCGCCGCCAACTTCGGCGTCGGCCCGCTCGCGCATGGCACGAGCTTCCTGGAGGACATCGTTGTCCACCATCCGTGAGGGGCTCGAGCAGCGCGAGCGCGAGACGCTGGCGCCGCAGGCCGCCAAGAGCGCCGACACGAAGGGCCGCCTGAAGCCCGAGCGCGAAGACGATGTCCGGCCGGCGTACCAGCACGATCGCGACCGCATCATCCACAGCAAGGCGTTCCGGCGGCTGAAGCACAAGACCCAGGTCTTCTTCGCGCCCGCCGGCGACCATTACCGCACGCGCCTGACGCACACGCTCGAGGTCAGCCAGATCGCCCGCACGATCGCGAAGGTGCTGCGGCTGCACGAAGAGCTGACCGAAGCCATCGCGCTCGGCCACGACCTGGGTCACACGCCGTTCGGCCACACGGGGGAGCGCGTGCTGGACTCGATCGTGCCCGGCGGCTTCCGCCATTACGAGCAGAGCCTTCGCGTGGTCGACGTGCTCGAAAACGATGGGCAGGGCCTCAACCTCACGTTCGAGGTCCGCGACGGCATCGGCCGCCACTCGAAGGGGAAGGGTGGATCGCCGGTCGGCGTCGAGGTCTCGCAGCGCGCCGCGACGCTCGAAGGGCAGATCATGCGCGTGGCCGATCTCATCGCGTACGTGAACCACGACATCGACGACGCGGTGAGAGCGGGCGTGCTCAGGGAAGCGGACCTGCCGCGCGACGCGGTGGCGGTGCTCGGAGCGAGCTCGTCGGCGCGCATCGCCGCGATGGTGAAGGACGTCGTCACCGAGACCCAGCAGGGCGGGCTGGCCGAGATCCGCATGAGCGAGCCGATTCTCGACGCCACGCTGGCGATGCGCAGCTTCCTCTTCGATGCCGTCTACGAGAACCAGGAGGCCACCGCCGAGTTCCGCAAGGCGACCGGCATCCTCGGCGGCCTCTGGGAGAAGGTGCGCGAGCGGCCGGATGAATTCCTCGACCGCCGCATCATCGAGACCGACGGCCTCGACGTCGCCACGCGCGATTTCCTCGCGGGCATGACCGACCGTTTCGCGGTGACCCTGTACGAGCGCCTGTTCATCCCCAAGCCGTGGGTCGGGCCGATGGCATGGGATCAGCTATAATCGACGGTCTGTCTTTCGCGGAAAATTCGCGATAGAAGGGCCATGCAGCTCGATCTCACGCGGTACCGCCAGCAGGTCAGCCACTTCGGCCGGACGTTCCAGCCCGACGAAGTCCGCGGCGAGTCGGAGGCCTATCAGATCGCGACGCCGGTCGAGCTCGAGTTCGACATTCACAAGGACAAGGACAGGTTCCGCCTCGTGGGACGCGTGCGCACCGTGCTCGAGCTGGAGTGCAGCCGCTGCGTGGAGCCCTACAGGTTTCCGATCGACGCCGAGTTCGACCAGCGGTATCTGCCCTCGTCCCACGCGTCGACGGACGCCGAGCGCGAGGTCGAGGAAGACGACCTGGAGACGAGCTATTACACGGACGACCAGATCGACCTGAGCGAGCTGATGCGGGAGCAGTTCTATCTCGCGCTGCCGATGAAGCCGCTCTGCCGCGAGGACTGCAGGGGCCTCTGCGCGCAGTGCGGCACGAACCTGAATACGGGCACGTGCGATTGCGCGCCGGTGTGGGAGGATCCGCGGCTGGCGGCGCTGAAAGCGATCAAGGGAAAAAATGCCTAATCCAAAACGCCGACACTCGAAGACACGCACGGCCAAGCGCCGCACGCACGACGCGCTGCGCCCGGCCGCGACCAACCTGTGCCCGCAGTGCCACGAGCCGAAGGCGCCCCACCGGATCTGCCCGCATTGCGGGTATTACCGCCAGCGTCAGGTCCGCGCCGTCGACGAGGAGTGAACCAGTCCTCTCACGATGATCCGCATCGCCGTTGACGCGATGGGCGGCGACCATGCGCCGGCGGCGATCGTGGACGGCGCGGTTGCTGCTGCCCGCCATCTCGACATCCAGATTGCACTCGTGGGCATCCCGACCCAGGTCGAGCAGGCGCTCGATGCGCATGCCGACTGGCGAAGCCTTCCCGTCACCATTGTCGATGCGCCCGACGTCATCGGGATGGCGGACCCGCCCGCAACCGTGCGCCGCAAGCCCCGCGCGTCGATTTGCGTGGCCGCCGCCCTGGTCGCGCGCCGCGAGGCTGGGGCGCTCTTCAGCGCCGGCCACACCGGCGCGACCGTCGTCGCGACCCACGCGGCACTCGGGATGATTCCCGGCGTCGATCGTCCGGCGCTCGCGGCCACGATTCCCACGCGCGGCCGGCCGGCCGTGCTGCTCGACGCCGGCGCCAACGTCGAATGCCGGCCCCAGCACCTGCTGCAGTTCGCGATCATGGGGGGCGTCTATGCGCGCGTCGCGCTTGGCGCCGATCGGCCGCGGATTGGCCTGCTCTCGATCGGCGAGGAAGAGACGAAGGGGAACGAGCTGACGCGCGAGGCGCACCGCCTGCTCAAGGCCGCCCGGATCAACTTCATCGGCAACGTCGAAGGGCGCGAAGTCTACAGCGGCGTCGCCGACGTCATCGTCTGCGACGGGTTCACCGGCAACGTCGTGCTCAAGACCAGCGAGGGGCTCGTGGACGCCGTCGAGACGCTGCTCGGCGACGAGCTCCGAGGAACGTTCTCGAGCCAGGTCGGCTATCTGCTCTCGCGCCGGGCGTTCCGCCGGTTCCGGCGGCGGGTCGACTACTCCGAGTACGGCGGCGCGCCGCTGCTGGGCGTCGCCGGCCTCGCCATCGTCGGCCACGGGCGCTCGTCGCCGAAGGCGGTCCGCAACGCGATTGCGATGGCCTACCGGTTTGCCGCGGGCGATTTCATTCAGCGCGTCGAGCACGAGATTGCCGCCGCGTCGGTGTCACCTCATTGATCGCATTCGTGTTCCCTGGCCAGGGTTCCCAGAAGGTCGGCATGGGCCGTGCGCTGGCCGACGCCTATCCGGAGGCCCGCGTCGCGTTCGACGAAGCGGAAGCGGCGCTGCCAGGCCTCACACAGGTCATTTTCGAGGGGCCCGAAGACGAGCTCGTGCTGACCCAGAATGCCCAGCCGGCCATTCTCACCGCCAGCATTGCCGCGCAGCGGGTGCTCGCCGCCCGGGGCATCGAGCCCGCCTTCGTCGCCGGGCACAGCCTGGGCGAATATTCAGCCAACGTCGCCGCGGGAACCATGGCGTTTGCGGATGCCGTGCGGGTGGTGCGGAGGCGCGGCCAGTACATGCAGGAGGCGGTGCCGGTCGGCGCCGGGGCGATGGCCGCGATTCTCGGTCTCGACGCCGAGACGGTGGCGCGCGCGTGCGAGGAGGCGGCGCAGGGGGAGATCGTCAGCCCCGCGAACATCAACGGGGCGGGGCAGGTGGTCATCGCCGGCGCGACGGCCGCGGTCCAGCGTGCCGGCGAGCGGGCGAAGGCGCTGGGCGCGAAGCGCGTCATTCCGCTCGCGGTCAGCGCGCCGTTCCATTGCGCGTTGCTCACGCCCGCGGAGGCGCGGCTCGAACCGGACCTTCGCGCGCTGCGCGTGCAGGATCCGCGGGTACCGGTCGTCGCCAACGTGGACGCGGAACCGAAGCGTGACGCGGCGTCTGCCATCGAGGCGCTGGTGAGGCAGGTGTCCGCGCCCGTCCGCTGGGAACAGGTCGTCCAGCGCCTTGCGTCCGAAGGCGTCACCAACTATGTTGAAGTTGGCCCAGGCACCGTGCTCAGCGGTCTCGTCAGGAAGATCCACAAGGACGCGCGCGTGTTCAACTTCGCCTCGCCCGACGATCTCGCGGAGGTGGAAGCAGGATTGCGTGCTTGATCTCACCGGGAAGGTGGCCGTCGTCACCGGCGCATCGCGCGGGATCGGCCGCGCTGTCGCCGTGATGCTCGCCTCGCGCGGCGCGCACGTGATCGCGGCGGCCCGCGGCGACCACGCCGCGGGAACCGTCGGCGACATCGAGGGGGCCGGGCGAAAGGCCGACGCGGTCGCGCTCGAGGTCACCGACGCCGCGTCGATCGACGCGATGGTGTCGGGCGTGCTCGCGCGCCACGGGCGCGTCGACATCCTCGTCAACAACGCCGGCATCACGCGCGACCAGCTGATGCTGCGGATGAAGCGCGAAGACTGGGACGAGGTGATTGCGACCAACCTGACGCCCGCGTTCGTGCTCGTGCAGGCGACGCTGAAGCCGATGATCAAGCAGCGCAGCGGACGCATCATCAGCATCAGCTCGGTCGTCGGCCAGACCGGGAATGCGGGACAAGCCAATTACGCGGCGTCGAAAGCCGGGCTCATCGGTTTCAGCAAGGCGCTGGCGCGCGAGGTCGCGTCGCGCAACATCACGGTCAACGTCGTCGCGCCTGGACTCATCGAGACCGACATGACGAAAGCGATCACCGGCAAGGCGCAGGGCGACTGGGCGACACAGATTCCGCTCGGCCGACTCGGCACCACAGCCGATGTCGCCGCGGCGGTTTGTTTTCTTGCGTCGGATGAGGCGTCGTATATTACAGGTCAGGTCCTTGCCGTCAACGGCGGCATGTACATGTGAATCCGGTTCGTCGTTGGTGAGCCACCAACCGCCAACCACTAACGGCCAGGAGGCCAAATGGCAGTTTCAGACAAGGTGAAGAGCATCATCGTGGAGCAGCTCGGCGTCGATGAAGAGGAAGTCACGGCCGATGCCTCGTTCGTCGACGATCTCGGCGCCGACTCGCTCGACACGGTGGAGCTCGTGATGGCGTTCGAGGAGGAGTTCGGGATCGAGATCCCGGACGAGGACGCCGAGAAGATCACCCGCGTCAAGGAAGCCATCGACTACATCGAGTCGCACGCCAAGACCAAGAAGTAAGCACGCAGGAGCGAGCGAGAGAGGGCGCGGAGGGAGCGGTGAACAGGCGTGTGGTCGTAACCGGGATCGGACTGGTGTCGGCGCTCGGCATCGGGACCAACGAGACGTGGGCAGGGGTGTTGGCCGGCCAGAGCGGCGTCACGCGGATCACGCGGTTCGACATCTCCGGCTACGCGACCCAGATCGCGGCGGAGGTGAAGGGCTTCGATCCGCTCGCCTTCATCGAGAAGAAGGACATCAAGAAGATGGACCTCTTCATCCAGTTCGCGATTGCGGCGGCGCAGTTCGCGATGGACGACAGCAGCCTCCAGATTACCGATGTCAACGCCCCGAACATCGGCGTCTACATCGGCTCCGGCATCGGCGGGTTCATCACGATCGAGCGCGAGCACGAGGCGCTGCTCGCCGGCGGCCCTCGCAAGGTGTCGCCCTTTTTCATTCCGTCGGCCATCATCAATCTCGCCTCGGGCCAGGTGTCGATCCGCTTCGGCGCGAAGGGGCCCAACTCGGCGACCTGCACGGCCTGTTCGGCCTCGGCGCATGCCATCGGCGACGCCTACGAGATCATCAAGCGCTGCGACGCCGACGCGATGATCGCCGGCGGGAGCGAGGCCGCCATCTGCCCGATGAGCGTCGCGGGCTTCGGCCAGCTGCGCGCGCTGTCCACGCGCAACGACGAGCCGGCGCGTGCCAGCCGTCCCTTCGACAAGGATCGCGACGGGTTCATCATCGGCGAGGGGGCGGGCGTCCTCATCCTCGAGGAGCTCGAGCACGCCAGGCGGCGCGGCGCGCGCATCTACGCGGAAATCGTCGGCTACGGGATGTCGTCCGACGCGTACCACATGACGGCGCCGTCCGAGGACGGCGACGGCGCGCGGCGCGCCATGGCGATGGCCATCCGCAAGGCGGGCATTGCGCCCGCCGATGTGGACTACATCAACGCGCACGGCACCTCCACGCCGTACAACGACAGGCTCGAGACGCTCGCCATCCACAACTGCTTCGGCGACCACGCCGGGAAGCTGGCCATCTCGTCGACCAAGTCGATGACCGGGCACCTGCTGGGCGGCGCCGGCGGCCTCGAAGCCGGCATCACGGCGCTCGCGATTCGCGACCAGGTGGTGCCGCCCACGATCAACCTCGACGATCCGGACCCGGAGTGCGACCTCGACTACGTGCCGCACCAGAGCCGGCAGATGCCGATTCGGTACGCGCTGTCGAACTCGTTCGGGTTCGGCGGCACCAACGCGGCGCTGATGTTCAAGAGATTCGAAGGGTAGAACACTGTCACGGGCCATCTTGTAAAAAGAATTCTCTGCGTCTCTGAGGCGTGTGACGGCGACGTACGTATCGTATGAAGATTGCAGTCTGCATCAAGCAGGTTCCGACGCGCGAGTGGCAGCCACGCCTGAACGACCAGAAGACGTGGATTCGCGAGCAGGACGCCAGCTACGAGATGAACGAGCCCGATGCCTACGCGCTCGAAGAGGCGCTGCGGCTGCGGGAGAAGCACACCGGCGAAGTGGTGGTCTGCTCGGCCGGACCGGCCCGCGTGCAGACGGTCATTCGCGAGGCGCTGGCGCGCGGCGCCGATCGGGCCATCCACGTCGAGCATGACAGCCTCGGGGGCGCC
>Ga0209438_1000662_pt1 | contig 10781 bp, 6 predicted proteins | sample GraSoi_2013_20cm_FD_185825 | JGI IMG/M metagenome (GOLD analysis project Ga0209438, IMG submission 185825) | Grasslands soil microbial communities from the Angelo Coastal Reserve, California, USA - Sample 9_17_2013_20cm (SPAdes) (version 2) | ecosystem: Environmental > Terrestrial > Soil >...
CCCCCACCCGCCGCGCTTCGCGCGTCGACCTCCCCCGCAAGCGGGAGAGGTGAAGATGAGCCAGCCGATCGGCTGCCCGCACCACTGCTGTTCGTCTCATCCGCCTCCACATCCGACGGATCGATCTGCGAATACTCGGCGACTCGTCGGGTCAGCGTGGAGAATTCCATCGCCTTCAAAAACGCGATCAGCTTGCGCGCGTCGGGTTCGTGCACCGCGAGTTCATCGAGCGGCACGTCGAGCGTGACCTTGTCGTCAAGCAACACCAGTTGCCGCGAAATGCGCGCCTTCTCGGCGTTCTCGATCAGCGCCTCGCGCCGCTTCGGTTGCTTGATCTCGCCGGCGCGCTGCAGCAGTGTTTCGAGATCGCCGTATTCGACGATCAATTGCGCCGCGGTCTTGACGCCGATCCCGGGCACGCCGGGCACATTGTCGGTCGAATCCCCCGCCAGCGCCTGCACTTCGACCACCTTTTCGGGCGGTACCCCGAATTTTTCGATTACCTCGGCAATGCCGATGCGGCGGTCCTTCATGGTGTCGTACATGGTGACGCAGTCGGTCACGAGCTGCATCAGGTCCTTGTCGGAGGAAACGATGGTCGCGGTGGCGCCGCGCTCGCAGGCCAGCCGTACGTAGGTCGCGATCAGATCGTCGGCCTCGAAACCGGCCTGCTCGAGGCAGGGCAGATCGAATGCGCGGACCGCCTCCCGGATCATCGGAAATTGCGGGATCAGATCGTCCGGCGCCGGCGGGCGGTGGGCCTTGTAGGCGGGGTAAAGCTTGTTGCGGAAGGTGACTTCCGACTTGTCGAAGATGATGGCGAGATGGGTCGGCCGGTTGTCCGGCGGCATGTCACGCAACAGTTTCCACAGCATATTGCAGAAGCCGAGCACGGCGTTGACCTGCAAGCCATCGGATTTGCGGTTCAGCGGCGGCAGCGCGTGATAGGCGCGGAAAATATAGGAGGAACCGTCGACCAGAAAGACATGGTCGCCTTTCGCAGGGGCCTTGACGGCAACGGGTTTCGGGAGCGGTTTTTCGGATGTTTTCGGCATGGCCGCAACTTAGGGATTTTTGCGGCGATTGACAGCCTTTGGGGCGCGTTTTTTGGCCTTGCCTCAAACACAATACATGTCGTCAAAGCGGGTGGCCCGGTATTCCAGAGCGCAACGATCAATCACGGGCGTCACGGAATACGGGGTCGCCCGGTCAAGCCGGGCGAAGACCCTTGTGGGTTGGTGCGCGTACGGAAAACTACTCCGCCGCCTGCAGCGTCGCGCGCGGCTTTTTCGGTGCGATCCAGAATGCGGGCGGGCGCTCGAACAGGAAATTGGCGCCGACCGCCAGCGCGACACGCCACAGCAGCAGCGCCCCGACGACGCCCACGATGGTGACGACAAGCGATATCGTCCCGATGTCGTGGATCGGGCCAGCGCGCAGCAGCAGCGTCCGCGTCGCCGCCATCGGCAGGAAGAACGCAAGATAGATGACGATCGAATGCTCGCCGCAGGTACGCAGGAAATTGAGCCGATGCGCCCGCGCTAGCATCGTGCCCATGGTGACGATGGCGCATGCGCCCGCAAGCCCGAGCACGAGCGAGATCAGCGGCCATTCGCTGAAACCTGATACAACCAGGCCGCCGTTGATGAGGGCCCAGGCGGCCAATCCCGCAAGCGCCAGCGCAGGCCACGCCCGGGCGCGATCGGACAGTGCAAACACGTGATGGGCGAACAGATAGCCGGAATAGAAATAGACAAAGCGTGCGCCAAACTCGTCGATCACGGTCCACCCGGTCGCGATATGCGCCATCTCCAATAGCGCCGCCACGCCCCAGATCATCAGCGGCGGCATTCGCCGCGTTACCTTGGCGACCACGAAAAATACCGGCAGCAGATAGATGAACCACAGGGTGCCGAACGGCTCGATGAAGGATTCCAGATACATGAAGCCGACGTGGGGCCAGCCGGTCTCGGCGGCGAAGCCGGGGGCCTTGAAACCGAACTGGATCGTCACCCACAGCACGTAAAAGTAAGCGAAATGCACCACCTTGCGGTCGAGATAGGTGCGCCAGTCGCGGTCGATCACGACCGACAGGAACAGGCCCGAGATCAGGAAGAAATCCGGCATCCGGAATGGCTTTGCGAACGCGACCAGAGGATGGATGAAGCCGGTCTGGCCCGCAGCCAATTCGACGCCCAGCACCGAATGCATCATCACCACCATGACAATGCAGATGCCTTTGGCGTAGTCCACCCAGTCGATGCGTTCGGCAGTGATGGCGGATGTGCCGTTTGGTGTCATCGGTGTCCCTTTTCGGCGCGGCGAGGCGGCATCATCGGCCAGATCGGTTTCAATCTCCTTTATTCATACAAATGACATGCCGGTTTCCGTGCTTTCCGGTTTCCCCTTTGCCGGATCATGCGCTAAGACCCGCCGAGGCGTTAACCATTATCGACGGGTTGTGAGATGCGCATCGCTATGATCGGCACGGGCTATGTGGGGCTGGTTTCCGGGGCCTGCTTCGCGGATTTCGGCCACCATGTCACCTGTGTGGACAAGGACGGCGACAAGATCGCAAGCTTGCGCCGGGGCGAAATCCCGATTTTCGAGCCTGGCCTCGATGCGCTGGTGGCTTCCAATGTAAAAGCCGGCCGTCTGGATTTTACCACCGATCTTACCGCGCCGGTCGCCGAGGCCGACGCGGTGTTCATCGCCGTCGGGACGCCGTCGCGACGTGGCGATGGCCACGCCGATTTGAGCTATGTTTATGTCGCTGCGCGCGAGATCGCGGCGGCGCTCGTGGGATTCACCGTTGTCGTCACCAAGTCTACCGTGCCGATCGGCACCGGCGATGAAGTCGAGCGGCTGATTCACGAAACCAATGCGTCGGCCGACGTGGTAGTCGCCTCCAATCCGGAGTTCCTGCGCGAGGGCGCCGCGATCCGCGACTTCAAGTTTCCGGACCGCATCGTGATCGGCACATCGGACGAACGTGCGCGGAAAGTGCTCGGCGATGTCTACCGGCCGTTGTCGCTGAATCAGCCGCCGCTGATGTTCACGGCGCGGCGCACCGCCGAGTTGATCAAATACGCCGCCAACGCATTCCTCGCCACCAAGATCACCTTCATCAACGAGATCGCCGATCTCGCCGAAAGGGTCGGTGCCGACGTGCAGGAAGTCGCGCGCGGCATCGGGCTCGACAATCGCATCGGCTCCAAATTCCTGCATGCCGGACCGGGTTTCGGCGGCTCGTGTTTCCCGAAAGATACCCGCGCGCTGGTGAAGATGGCGCTGGACCATGACGTGCCGCTGCGCATCGTCGAGGCCGTGCTTGCGGTCAACGACAACCGCAAGCGCGCGATGGCGCGCAAGGTGTCGGGCGCCGTGGGCGGCAGCCTGCGCGGCAAGACCATCGCGGTGCTCGGCCTCACCTTCAAGCCCGAAACCGATGACATGCGCGAGGCGCCGTCAATTCCGCTGGTAACCGGGCTGCTCGACATGGGCGCCAAGGTGCGCGCGCACGACCCGGTCGGCATGGAGCAGGCGCGCCGCGAATTGCCCGACATCGAATATAGCGATGATCCCTATGCGTGCGCGCGCGGCGCCGACGCACTGGTGATCGTGACGGAATGGGTGCAGTTCCGCGCGCTCGATCTTGAGCGGCTGAAACGCGAGATGGCGCAGCCCGTGGTCGTCGATCTGCGCAACATCTATCGCCCCGAGGACATGGCGGCGCTTGGCTTCATCTACGAGAGCGTTGGTCGCCCGTCCGAGCCGCGGAAGTGATGCAAGTGTTGCTGTCATACCCCGCGCAAGGGGTATCCAGTACTCCCGGTCTCTGTGATCAGTAATGCCAGCGTTTACTGGATCACCCGCCTTCGCGGGTGATGACGGATAAGAGACATTGCCGCGCACCTTCGACACCCCTCTGCCCATCGACGCGGTGCTGGACCAACTGGCGCGTACGCTCGCGGGCGGCAACGCGGCGGTGCTGGTGGCGCCGCCGGGTGCCGGCAAGACCACGCGGGTGCCGCTGGCGCTACTCGATGCGCCCTGGCTTAAAAACAGGAAAATCATCGTGCTGGAGCCGCGGCGGATCGCGGCCCGCGCCAGCGCCGAGCGCATGGCGCACACCTTGGGCGAACGCGTCGGCGAGACCGTCGGCTACCGCGTCCGGTTCGGCTCGAAGGTGTCGCGCGCGACACGAATCGAAGTGGTTACCGAAGGCATTTTCTCGCGGCAGATTCTCGACGATCCGGAACTGACCGGCGTCGCCGCTGTCCTGTTCGACGAATTTCACGAGCGCTCGCTCGATGCCGATCTGGGGCTGGCGCTGGCGCGGGACGCGCAAGTGGGCCTGCGCGAGGACCTGCGTATCCTGGTGATGTCGGCGACGCTCGACGGCGCGCGCGTGGCCAAACTGCTCGGCGACGCGCCGGTCATCGCCAGCGAAGGCCGCGCCTTTCCGGTCGAGACACGCTATCTCGGCAGGAGAGCCGATGCGCCGCTGGAGCGGCAGATGGCGGATGCCGTCGCCATGGCGCTGCGCGCCGACCCGGGCTCGGTGCTGGCGTTCCTGCCGGGGGCGGCGGAAATACGCCGCACGCAAAATTTTCTCGGCGAACGGGTCCACGATGCGTCCATTGAGATCGTGCCGCTGTTCGGGGCGCTCGACGCCGCGGTGCAGGATCGCGCTATCGCGCCGGCGCGACAAGGCCAGCGCAAGGTCGTGCTGGCGACGTCGATTGCGGAGACCTCATTGACCATCGAGGGCGTTTGCATTGTCGTGGACTCCGGCGTGGCGCGGGTGCCGCGCTATGAGCCCGACATCGGCCTGACGCGGCTGGAAACCGTGCGCGCCTCGCGCGCCGCCGTCGATCAGCGCCGCGGCCGCGCCGGACGTACCGAGCCTGGCGTGTGTTACCGATTGTGGGACGAGCCGCAGACGGCGTCGCTTGTGGCCTACACCCAGCCCGAAATCCTCAGCGCCGATCTTTCTTCGCTGGTGCTTGACCTTGCGCAATGGGGCGTCAGCGATCCCTCCGCGCTGGCGTTTCTCGATTCGCCGCCCGCACCTGCGCTGAAGGAAGCGCGAAGTCTGTTAGGTGAACTCGGCGCGCTCGACGGCGATGGCCGGATCACGGCGGAGGGCAAGAGCCTGCGCGCGCTGGCGCTGCCACCGCGGCTGGCGCGCATGATCGTGGACTCGCACCGCCTGGGCGCGGCCGAGGACGCCGCCGAAATTGCCGCCGTGCTGACCGAGCGCGGGCTCGGCGGCGACAGCGTGGACCTCGACGCACGGCTCGATCAATTCCGCCGCGACCGCTCGCAGCGCGCCAGCAGCGCACGCAGTCTCGCGCAACGCTGGGCGTCGCAGGTGGCGGCGAGTGAAGATGCCAATGCGGCAGTGCTTTCTTCTCCCTCCCCCCTTGCGGGAGAGGGTCGGGGAGGGGGGCCTCCAGCCGCTGCTGCCGTTGGAGCTACCCCCAGCCCCGACCCCTCAGAGCGGGTCTCTTCACCCGTCTCGCCCCCGCAAGGGGGAGGGGAGTTAACGGCCGGCGTCATGCTCGCCTTGGCATTTCCGGACCGCGTCGCGCGCAACCGCGGCAATGGCAGCTTCGTGCTCGCCAACGGGCGCGGCGCCGCTGTGGACCAGACCTCCGCGCTGGCGCGCGCGTCCTATATCGCGGTGGCCGAATTGACCGGCACCGCTGCGAGCGGGCGCATTCTCCTGGCGGCGCCGATTGCGCTACCCGACATCGAATTGCACTTCGCCGATCAGATCGAGATCGCGGACGAGATTTCGTTCGATCGCGTCGCGATGGCGCTGCGGGCGCGGCGCAGGCGAACCCTGCACGCGATCACGCTGTCGGAGGCGCCATTGGCGCTGTCGCCTTCAGCGGAGACCGCGCGGGTGCTCGCCGATGGCTTGGTCGGCTCCGGTCTCGACAAACTGCCATGGTCAAAACCGCTGCAGCAATGGCGCGATCGGGTGATGTTCTTGCGCAAGGCGGAACGCGAGGTGTCACAGAGTCCGTGGCCCGATCTGTCCGGCGATGCGCTCGCGGCGCAACGCGAGGCTTGGCTGATGCCGGCGCTCTACGGCAAGACTTCGCTGAAGGAGTTTTCAGCCGGCGACCTTTCGGATGCACTGATGACGCTGCTGCCCTGGGAATTGCGCGCGCGGCTCGAGCGTGAGGCGCCGACGCATTTCGAGGCACCGACCGGCACCATGCTCGCGATCGACTACGAGGCCGAGCAGGGCCCGACGATTGCCGTCAGATTGCAGGAATTGTTCGGGCTCAACACCCATCCGTCGATTGCCAAGGGCGCGGTGCCGCTGGTGCTGGAGTTGCTCTCGCCCGCGCACCGGCCGGTGCAGGTGACGCGCGACCTGCCGGGCTTCTGGCGCGGCAGCTATGCGGCGGTTCGTTCAGATCTGCGCGGGCGTTATCCGAGGCATCCCTGGCCGGAAGATCCGGCGAGCGCAATGCCGACCCGGCGCGTGAAGCCGCGGGGGACGTAGGGGCCAGGTTCGAACCGTCGTCATGACGGCAACCATCGTGGCGCGCGCAGTTCGACCCTTTGGGGCGGGAGAGGTAAAGTCGCCTCCATTAACCCTTCACTCACCCTTTTCGCCAAGTTTGTAACCGTCGCGGCCGCCCTTCATGGCAGTTTGGTGGCCGACGTGGTGATATCGGCGGACCCTCCGTTTCGAGTGTGGCGTAATGCGTAACATAATGATTATTGCCGCGTTGATAGCGGGCCTCGGCACCATCATGGCGCAGGTGGCGGACAAGATGACGGCAACGCCCGCGTTCGCCAATACAGCGTCCCATAACGCCGCCCCCGCCGAAACCTCTGCGCAGGAAGGTATTCGCAGCATCAGCCTGCCGCGCGACGCCCGCGGCCATTTCCAGACCGAAGGCCGGATCGATGGCCAGCGCATCGGATTCATGGTCGATACCGGCGCATCGGTGGTGGCATTGAACGAAACGTCGGCGGCGAAGTTCGGGCTCCGCCCGTCGCGTGGCGATTACAACGCCACGGTCACGACCGCCAATGGAACCATCAAGGCGGCGCGCACGCGGCTGGCGCTGGTCGATATCGGCGGACTGGTGGTGCGCGATGTCGACGCCATGGTGCTGCCCGACGAAGCGCTGTCGGAAAATCTGCTTGGCCTGTCGTTCCTGTCGAAGCTGAAGCGGTTCGAATACGCCAACGGCAAGATGGTGCTGGAGCAGTAAGGCTGCCTCGCAGCCTTTAAGCATGCCGCAATTAATCGCCACAAAGCGGCTGTCCCGCCTTCCGCTGCGGCTGCGCATTCGCTAAGGCTGCGGTGCTTTCCTTATCAATTTCGCGACGAGGCCATTTGAATGTTTCCGAAGCCGAAATCCGTGCTGGTTCCGAATACCTATGCCTATGAATCCGAGCCGATGGTGAAGGCGACCGGCTTTCGCGAATATGACGCGCGCTGGCTGTTCGGCAAGGAAATTAACCTGATGGGGATTCAGGCGCTGGGGATGGGGTTAGGGGCGCTGATTGTGGAACTCGGCGTCAAACAGGAGGTCGTTACCGGCCACGATTTCCGGGGCTATTCGGCATCGATCAAATATGCCCTGATTTCAGGGCTGCTGGCCTCTGGCTGCAAGGTTCACGACATCGGCCTGTGCATGACGCCGATGGCCTATTTCGCGCAGTTCGAACTCGACGTTCCCTGTGTCGCGATGGTGACGGCGTCGCATAACGACAACGGCTGGACCGGCGTCAAGATGGGCGCCAATCGTCCGCTCACCTTCGGCCCCGACGAGATGAACCGCTTGAAGGAGATCGTGCTCCATGCCGACTTCAAGAACAAGGTGGGCGGTTCGTATCAGTTTCACGAGAATTTTCCGGCGCGCTACATTGCAGACCTCACCAGGCGGCCGAAGCTGAAACGCAAGCTGAAGGTGGTGGTCGCCTGCGGCAACGGGACCGCGGGAGCATTCGCGCCGCAGGTGATGCAGGCGATCGGCTGCGAAGTGGTGCCGCTCGATACCGAACTCGACCACACCTTTCCGAAATACAATCCCAATCCCGAAGACATGGAAATGCTGCACGCCATTCGCGACGCGGTGCTGGAGCACAAGGCCGATGTGGGCCTGGGCTTCGACGGCGACGGCGACCGCTGCGGCGTGGTCGACAATACCGGCGAGGAGATTTTCGCCGACAAGGTCGGCGTCATGCTTGCGCGCGACATGTCGGCGATCACGAAGAACGCGCAGTTCGTGGTCGACGTGAAATCGACCGGGCTGTTCGTCACCGATCCGGTGCTGCAGAAGCAGGGCGCCAAGACCACCTATTGGAAGACCGGCCACTCCTACATGAAACGCCGCACCAATGAATTGGGGGCGCTGGCGGGTTTCGAGAAATCCGGCCACTTCTTCTTCAACGCGCCGCTCGGCCGCGGCTATGATGACGGTCTGATCTCGGCGATTGCGGTCTGCGAGATGCTCGATCGTGCGCCCGGCAAGTCGATGGCGGACCTGAAAGACGCGCTGCCGAAAACCTGGTCGTCGCCGACGATGTCGCCGCATTGTGCCGACGAGACCAAATACGGCGTCGTCGACAGCGTGGTGAAGCATTTCGAGGCGATGCAGAGCAAGGCCGAGAAGGTTGCGGGACAACCGATCCGCGATCTCGTCACCGTCAACGGCGTGCGAGTCACGGTCGAGGATGGCAGCTGGGGGCTGGTGCGGGCGTCGTCGAACAAGCCGGAACTGGTGGTGGTGGTCGAGAGTCCGGTCAGCGAGCAGCGCATGCGCGACCTGTTCGAGGCAATGGATTCGGTACTGCGCACCCATCCCGAAGTCGGCGAATATAATCAGAAGATCTGAGGATTTCGCGAAAGCTGCGTTTCCTAGAGCGGGATGACTTTTCTTCGAATCGTCATCTCGCTCTATCTTTTTGTTTGAGCATGATCTTTTCGGAAAACCGGTACCCACTTTTCCGGATCATGCTCTGGACGCGTCGCGCACGGCATATACCGCCGTCATACCCCGCGAAAGCGGGTATCCAGTACGCCGCAGCTTCTCGATTCCATCGCCAGCGCTCTGGAATACTGGATCACCCGCTTTCGCGGGTGACGACAACAGTGCTTGTTTGCAAGATCGTCCGCTTTCGCAGGTGATGACGCTGCTTACGCCGCGCGCACAGACCCCAGAAAGCTGTCGACCTCGAGCTTCAGCCGTTCGGATTGCGATGACAGTCCGTTGGCGGCGTCGAGCAGCTTCGACGCGGAGGTGCCGAGTTCGCCGGAAGCTTTGGCGACCCCGACAATGTTGTCATTGACGTCTTTGGTGCCGTTCGCCGCCTGCTGCACGTTGCCGGAGATTTCGCGTGTCGCCGCTCCCTGCTGCTCGACGGCGGTCGCTATGGCATTGGAGATTTCGTTGATTTCGGCGATGGTGCCGCCGATCGACTGGATCGCGCCGACGGCTTCGCCGGTCGCGGCCTGAATGCTCTGGATCTGCGTCGAAATCTCTTCCGTCGCCTGCGCGGTCTGGTTGGCCAGCGCCTTGACTTCGCTGGCCACCACCGCGAATCCCCGGCCGTGCTCGCCGGCGCGCGCAGCCTCGATGGTGGCGTTCAGGGCCAGCAGATTTGTCTGGCTGGCGATGTTCTGGATCAGCGTCAATACTTCGCCGATCTTATGGGTGCCGGCTGCTAGGCCCTCGACCACGGTGTTGGTGCGGCGGGCCTCGTCGGCCGCCTTTCCTGTAACTTTGGCGGAGCGCATCGCCTGTTGCGCGATCTCGCTGATCGAGGCTGTCAGCTGCTCGGCCGCCGAGGCGACCGTTCCGACATTGAGCGAGGCCTGAGTAGATGCAGTGGCGGCCGCAGCCGTCTGTCGCGCCGCTTCGCCGCTGATGCCGCTCATCGATGAGGACATGCCCTGCATTTCGCGAGCAGCCACGGCGACGGCCTCGACGATGTGGCCGACCTTGCGCTCGAACTCGGTGGCAAGCCGGCGCAGCGCCGCGTCGCTTTCCTGTTTGGCTTTCTGGTCGGCCTCCGCACGGTTGGCGTTGGCGCGAGCTTCGGCGGCGGTCGCCGATTCGGCCTCGGCGGTCTTCTGCGCGGTTGTCTCGAACAGCCGCGCCAGTTGATGGGCGACCCAGAGCAGCACACAGGCCTCCAGGATGAGAATGCCCGCGTGAAGAACCACGCGCCCGAAGTCAGCTCCGCCCGGGAATATCGCGGCCGGAATGATGAAATTCAGCGCCAGATGATGCAGGGCGACGGCAACCGTTCCGACCAGGATCGGCCGGTAGTCGCAATAGGCGACGAGGCACGCCAGCGCCGCGAAGAAGTACATGTGCATGTCGATCTGCCAGGGATGCCCCGACAGCTGGAACGTAAACACCGAAACCCCACCCATCAGCGCGACCGCAACGAGCAGGTTGGTCGAAAGCCCATTGCCCGCGGCGCGCCAGGACAGCGTGGCGGCGGTAGCGAGCGCGACGGTGAGAAGGGTCGGCAGCAGCCAGTCCGCGCCGCGCGCCATGCCAATGGCCAGTGCGATCGGAACATGCAACCAGAGCAGTGCGATCAAGGCCTTGCTGGCGGTTTCGCGCAAAGCGTCCAAATCCTTGCTGCCGATATTCATAATCAAATTTCCTTGTCGTTGAAGCAGCCGGCGATGGCTTGGGGGTCGATCGTCAGCCACGCGCCAGCCTGGCGCAAACGGATCAGGCCTTCATGATCGTTGGGTCTGACCACAAGCAGGGCCGTAACGGCGG
>Ga0209438_1000664_pt1 | contig 10759 bp, 15 predicted proteins | sample GraSoi_2013_20cm_FD_185825 | JGI IMG/M metagenome (GOLD analysis project Ga0209438, IMG submission 185825) | Grasslands soil microbial communities from the Angelo Coastal Reserve, California, USA - Sample 9_17_2013_20cm (SPAdes) (version 2) | ecosystem: Environmental > Terrestrial > Soil >...
AACGGGAAGCTGAGGCCGCCTAACAGAACTCCCGTTGGAGGGGGCTTGTTCCCAGCTGGGTGTTCCTTGCGCTCGACACCGCCAAGCGCAGTTTTTGCTAATCTACCCACGCGACAATCGTTCCAAATCACAGTGGCTTATTCCGCGTAACCGCCGTTCAGGCATTGGCCGATGTTCAGGGATGGCTGTGCCAAATCAGCTTCTGCAGGGTCTGCCACACGGACGGCTCCCTACAGCGAGTTTGCGGGCATATTCGGCCTTACCGTTTGACGGCCTAATGCAGGGATTGGTCGCTACATGGTCCCGCTCGTTGCCATCGCGGCCTGCAATTTCACGACTCGGAAACGGGGAACGCCGGAGCGATATCCGTATCAAGCGGGCGCATAGCCACCGTAGTAGCCATAGCCGGGTCCGGGTCCGGGTCCGTAATACCCATATCCCGGGCCGTATCCGTATGCCTCTGCGATACCCGGACCCCAGCCCCAACCTCCACGCGCTTCAACCGGTGTCGGTACGGAGACTGCAGTCATGCACCATTACGGCGGCAGCGGAGAAAACAACTGCTGCCTTCTTCATGGGCTTTCCTTTCACCAAAATAGTGGTTGGTAACAAAAATCAAATTCGATAGTTGCGGCCGCGAGGGCCACCCGGGAACGTCTCACTGAATTTAATGTTGATGAACGCCCGCTGGTTTGAAGATTGTTCGGCATCCGCCGGGTTTATTGGATGGGATTCACAGGTTGGAAAGTATCAAGCCAATAATCTACGAACCGCTTGTGAGAGGAACAGGCACAGTCGAAGTGAATTTCATCCGTACTAAGCGGGGAGAAGCAGCATGGACAATTACCGTATCGTGCGAGTTGGGCACGACTTCGTTGTCTTCGCCGATGATGTCAGTATTCTCAAATGCCAGACTGAAAAAGACGCCGAGATTGCAATAGCGGTGGCCTTGGACCTTCTGGAACATCCGGATGAATGGTGGAGTGTTTTGCGGCAACGACTGGCCGCGAGTGATGCGGCCCGGCTGTCTAGGAACGCAACCGACACAGCGGCCTAGATAATAAATTTCTCAGCTTTCGATGCCTGCCTGCCGCAGCTGCCGACCTATGGAATGCACGATTTGCCAGCCGCGCCCGCCTTGCGTCTGCCACAAGCTCAAGCTGCCGGGCCTTCCTCAATGCTTCGGTACAGACAGGACCATGTGGCAGCTTCCGCGCAGCTTCGAGGGCCTCGTCAGGCTGCGCAAAAGGCCAGTTTGTTCGGCTTGCCTATTACTTCGGGGACGTGAGCAACGGACTTTCGGCCCACTTGGCGTTAGGAGATTTCATTCGGTCAATCGCCGCCGGAACAGCTTTCATCGTGTAGCACTTGCCACACTCGAACACGCGGTTCTCGAATCCTCTGATGCCGGGGTCTATACGTTGCAGGTCCATGCGTATCCGACACGTCGGGCAGCAAGGACGTTCAGTCGGCAACAGCTGCGGCAATCCGCTTGCGCGCATCGATGCACTCCGCTTGAGCTACATCAGCGCCCAAATGTAAATCAAAAACGGTGCCGGCGTCTGCACGGTTGCCGACATGACTCCAATTTCGGAGAACCCATTCAGAACCAGTTCGCCAGCTCATCTCGGGGCCTCTATCCATCGCCTGAGATGTTGAGCGAGGTCCTGTTTCAACTGAACGAGACGTCGCTGCCCCAGCTCCGCCGCGACCGTGAGACCGGCCACTTGGAGCACAAGATCGGCAACGCTTCGAAGTGAGGCCCCTCACATCTTGTCTTCCGGACGATGCCAGCCCTGCGGATCAGCCAAGCATCGTCCCGAATACACGATCCCACAGCGTTGTGCTGACGCCGAAATTTCGAGTTGCAAATCTATGATGGCTTTGGTGATAAAAATTGTGAGGACCGGGTCGTCAGGATTGGCGTGATGCAGCCGATGTTCGGGTTGGTGCGAAACCATGCAGCACAAAGCGATGAACGACATATTCGGCAAGGGTCCATGTAACGACGCCGCCGGCGAAAAGCACAGCGTCAGAACCCATTCTGAGCCGCGAAAGGGCTAGCAGGACGATTGCGAGCGAAGACGCTACTAGTTTTTCGCCGAAATAGATGATGGCGGTCGTGGGCCCATCCGAGGCGCTGCGCCGTCTGACGCGCCGCCCCGGAGCGAACTTCGGCGGCGTGATTCGCAGCGGTCCAACCCTCCATAGCAGGTCGCCCTCCGATAATAATGGTTTTGCGCGGGGCTTCTTCCGCAATCAACCAGGCGTGACCCTCCTCACCTGCATGGCAATTTTCGCTGCCGCACGCTACTTTGCGATGTAAAAGAAGGCGCGCCCTGAATGGCAAAGACCTTACTTTCGATGCAAGATTTACAGGCCCGGGCGCTGGCGGAAATCCGGAAGCAACCCGGCTGTTCAAACGTCCGCAACATCGCAATCAATCACGTCACGGATGAGCACGGTGAGAATAATTGGTCCCTATGTGTGTTGTCCGCAGGGGCTGCTGATGCCAACACCGCGGCTCGCGCCGCACTCCATGTCCAAAGCGTTTTGCGCCGCGATTATGATCTGATGCCAGATCGACCGCACGGAACCGAGGAGGAGTGATCCAAATTATTGGATATCTGCCCGCCCGTCGTGCGACGGTGACGGGGACAACGGCCAACATGACCATGATCGACCAACTGACTGAACATGATCGGACCGCACTGCTAGCACGCGCGCAGGAGGCGTGGGAACGCGCGCCGCAAAACACAATGAGGGCGGTTTTCGAATGGCGTGGGAAAAACTACGTCGTCTCGCACTCGTCAGATTCACACCGAGGGAGGCATTAAGGTCTACTGAACGAAAGGGGCGTGAGCGCCGCTCTTGAAAGCAACCTCCCAGGTGCGCCTCCTCACTTCATCCGCAGATTTTCGCGGCTGGCTTACCGCGGTGGCGATATGCGTGACGGGGCAGCGAGGCATCGCCCGTGCCCGGAGCATTTGAACAAAACGTGAGGATTGCCGCACCTTGTGATCGAGCTTCCCGTTACCATTGACCATAAGGGGGCCCCAACTCGGAGACCCATCATGAGACAGTTGATCACGACGATAGCGTTGCTGGCCCTAGCCGACACTTCGGTGGCGATGGCACAGACGCGCACTGGTTCGCGAAATCCAGGCGCACCTCCATCGACGAATTCGGGCCAGCAATTGCTGCCGGATCCCGCACCGGTCGGCCACCGCCAGCCGCACGCCGATCAAGTGCCTTCGGAGAAAGACCTGATGGATCCGAAGGATCCCATCAACCAAGAGAACGCGGCGCTCGACCGCATGATCAACGGTATTTGCCGCGGTTGCTGAGTTCCTTCGCCGTAACCGGTAAGGTTGAACCGCGGATGCGATTGCGGCGACCGGTTGTCTCGTTATCGTCATTTGATGACCGCCAATGTTGCTTACGACGTGTATCGTGGAACGGCCGATCGAACTTTACGCTTAGCCACCATGGCCGGCGCCGGGTTGCCGGCTCACGTGAAGCGTAAGGACCGGGTTCTTATGCCAAAAGGAAAATCAGCGGTACATTCGGACGCTGATCGAGACGTTGGCATTCACGGTTATTGCTTTTTTCCAGGTCGTCGAAGGCTAATAACGGCGTGAAAAAAGCAAGAGCGAAAAAGGCTTCTCCGAAGACTTCAAATGCGATCGACGAATTTATCGGCGCTCGGATGCGCGAGCGCCGGCACGTGCTCGGTATAAGCCAAGCAGACCTCGCCGAGACCTTGGGCGTTTCGTTCCAGCAAATTCAAAAATATGAGAAGGGCGTAAACCGCGTTAGCGCGGCGCGGCTGTTCGCCATTTGCAAGGCCCTGAACGTATCGCTGTCGTCGATGTTTGAACGCGATCCACAGACTTGATTTGATCGCTCTCTAACCAACGATGCTTGCACCGCCTGATCTTATTGTTGCTAACGGCAGGCTTTGAAGGCCTTCTGCGTAGGCCAGCGCCCAAATTTGGCATTTCACGCGATTTATTTGGCTTGCCAGCTATAATGAGGACCTAAGGACCAACTTAGCGTGAAATACGACGCTGGTCTTCCCAACCAAGGCTGTTCCGTCAACCTCCGCTTCTCCATCGGAATAGGTCCCCGTAAACCCGCAGGCTACTTCCCGACCGCCAAAGACCAGGGTCACACCGAGCGCTTCCGCATGTTGATGAGTAATTAGTTCACCGCGCCACTTGCCGTTTTTGAAGGTGTAGGAACCTGTGTAATAGAAATGCGTGTCGCCCCCTCGGATTTGTCCGTCGAGAAGAACGATCACGCCCGTCGCGCGCCCACGAACGCCATCCTTCATTTCTATTCGGATCGAATACAGACCGTTTTTGACAGTCATGATGGAACCCGTGAGGTCATACAAATGGCGGCGCCAATGCAGCGCGCGATACAATTCGTTGACTAAATCGAAGCGATAAAAAAAGCAAAGTCCAAAAAGATGGCATCTAGGCGCACAAGCTGCGACGGCCGACCTTACCTGTCACCGTCCGGACGCATCCAAACGTAAGGCGTGATTTCCCGCGCTTCGGTCAGCTTGATCATGTGCACCGGAGGCTGGTATCGACGCGTTCCGCAGGAAAGGCATACCGGAAGTCAGCGTTCAATCAATTGCGCGACGCCTAGGCCGATATTGCAGGCTTGGCTTGAATTGGAAACGCCGCCAACAGAGGGGGTCCGCACTCTAAAGCAGGTTATTAGCTTAGTAATTTCTGCTACCTTCGGACGCAAGCGTAACGCCGTGAAAGAGGCCAACAACTGGGGCGGCCTTAGAAAGGTGAGGATGCGGCTTTTCAGCAGGATTCTTGTCATGGTTGCTGCCTTATTATGTTGCGCGATCCTAAGAGTCCGTCCGGAGACTTCAGGCCGGATTGCAGAGTTTTCTGAGCATGAGGCGGATTGAGGCGAGGCGCAAGAACGCGAGCGCCTTTCGGTTGAGATTCTCCCAATCCTTGGCGAGCCTTCGGCAGCGATTGAGCCAGGCAATGGTGCGCTCGACGATCCAGCGTTTGGGCAAGACCACAAATCCGCTGAGCTGATCGGAACGTTTGACGATTTCAATGTTGAGATGCGGCAGAACTTTTGCAAGCGCTTTCGCAAATTTCGGTCCTTGATAACCGCTATCGGCGAACAGCGTCTTCAAAAATGGAAACATGCCGAACAGTGTCGCCATGACGAGAACGCCTCCATCGCGATCTTGAATGTCGGCCGGATGAACGATGGCGTGGAGAAGAAGACCTAATGTGTCGACAAGAATGTGCCGCTTCTTGCCCTTGATCTTCTTGCCCGCATCGTACCCGTGCGGATCAATGAACGCCCCCCTTTTTCTGCGCTTTTCACGCTCTGGCTGTCGATGATGGCGGCGGTCGGACTGGCTTCCCGCTGCTCTCGTTCGCGACACTGTTCATAGAGCGCGTGGTGGATTCGTTCCAACGTGCCGTCATATGTCCACAGATCGAAGTAGTCGTAGACCGAGCTTCTCGGCGGCAGGTCTTTCGGGATCGCGCGCCACTGACAGCCGGTCGAGAGAATATACATCAGGCCGTTCACCACCTCCCGCATGATCACCGTGCGCTTGCCACCGCCAGTCTTGCCCGGCGGGATCAGCGGTTCGACCAGTCCCCATTCGTCGTCGGTCAAATCGCTCGGATATCGCAACTTGCTGCGGTCGTAACGGGCGCGGTTCTTGCTCGTCCACATCGGTGACCCCTCCTCGAATCAGGCCACCACTCTTGAATCACAGATGATTCATATGATTCAAGAACTCTTCGGACAGACACTAAGCACCATTCTGGCCTACGCAGCTGGATACGTAAGCACATACATTAGACATGGAGAAGTCGAGATAGACGGCAGTTCGACTGTCCTACAGTGAGCGTTTTTAATTTGTGCGTTGGTCTCTTGCGCCATCCTGGGCTGGATTTGGAATCTATCTGGTGAGCGTCCGAATTCGAACTAGGCCACCCGCAAAATCAAACTCGGCCACTGGGGGCGAAACAGGCCGTTCAGATCAAATCTCCGTTCCGGGTCAACTGCAGACATCCGGCTCGAGGTTAGACTGCATGGTTTCTCGCGAGTATGCTAGCTTTCAGTCCTACGAGCTGACTACCGAGCAAGCGGGCAGGAAATTTGTCATGATGAAGCGCCGCGAGTTCATCACGCTTCTCGGCGCTGCGACCGCATGGCCGCTTGCCGCGCGCGCGCAGCGGACGGGAAAAATGTCCCGGATCGGTTACCTCGGCGTTTCCTCGCCTTCCTTGGAGCCCCACTACATTGAAGCCTTCCGACAGAAGCTCCACGATCTAGGCCATATTGACGGCGAGAACATCGCCATTGAGTACCGATGGGCGGAGGGGCAGGATGATCGACTCCCAAATTTGGCGACCGAACTGGTCCATCTAAAGCCGGACGTCATCGTGACGTCGGGTACGCCTGGCACCCTTGCGGCCATGCGAGCGACCAGAACCATCCCCATCGTCATGGCGTCATCCGCCGATCCCGTGAATGCGGGGCTCGTCGCAAGCCTTGCTCGGCCCGGAGGGAACGTTACGGGATTTACAATCCGGGGGGCGGAGTTGGAAGGCAAACGACTGGAGTTTCTCAAGCAAGCGATCCCGGAGCTCTCGCGCGTAGCCGTCCTCTGGAATCCGAACAATCCGGCCATCGTATCTTATTTCGAAACAATGCAGAATATCGCTGCCCCGGCTTTGCGGATATCGCTGAATCCTATCGCAGAGGTTCGCCGAGTAGATGAGCTGGACAACGCCTTCGCCGTGATTGCTCGCGCGCGACCGCAAGCGCTGGTGGTGTTTCCGGATCGCTTCTTGCTCGCTCACCGAAAGCGGATCGTGGAATTCGCGACGGCGAACCGGCTGCCGGGGATGTACGCGTACAGGGAGTATGTGGACGCCGGGGGACTCATGTCGTTCGCCCCGAGCAATATCGAATTGTTTCGCGGCGCGGCGATCTATGTGGACAAGATCCTTAAGGGCACGAAGCCCGGCGACCTTCCGGTCCAGGAACCCATCAGGTTTGAGTTGGTCGTCAATCTCAAGACCGCCAAGGCGATCGGCATCGACGTGCCCGCGTCCCTGCTTCTACGCGCCGACGAGCTGATCGAATGAGCCAACATTTCTTTGCATGCCAGCTTTGGGGCAAACTGAGAAGAACTCAGTACGAGCATATGTTTTCCGCTTTGCCCTCAAACTCGGACATTGCTCGACGCAGTCGGCATGTCTCAAACGTGCCACTTGCTGCCGTGAGCAGATGCAGCGAACTATCCTATGAAACCGGGCAATGGTCGATCAGAGGGTTGCGGCCGAAAAGCAAAACGGCGTGGGGACACCCTACATACCGCCCATGACGCGCCGCTTGAAATGCCGGATCGATCCCGAGCAGAGGTGCATGCTGCCGGAGCACAAGCCGGTGCGGCGCGGGCGCGAGATGATCGACCTGCTCGCGGTGGAGGAGCCGAAGCCTAAGCCGGCGAAGAACGGGCGGTGTCGTACGAGGCAGCGATCGACCAGTTGTTCAAACGCATACGGTCGTCTCGTTCGGCCTAACCCAACAAGCGGTCAATACTCCCAGACGGCCGGTACCCAACGAAAGACGTCCGCCGGCGACCGCCACATGGCAGACGGACGGGAACGGCAGGTGAGTGGCCACCAGCGGCTCGCGGTTCTCCGCCAGCTCCCGCAAAAGACGGATCCGCACGCGGGCCGCTTCCTCGGGGTCGTGTTCGAAGCCGTTGTACCAGTCGGGGTGCTCGAACCCGACCGCGAACACGGCGTCGCCTGCGAACGTCAGCCGGTCGCCGCCGGACGCCAGGCGGACCACGCTGTGTCCGGGAGTGTGGCCGCCGGTGCGAGAGACGACCACCCCCGGCACCACCTCGTACTTCTCATCGAACGGCCGCAGCTGGCTCTGGTACTCGCTCAAGAATCGGTTGGCGGCCGACCGAAGCGCGTCCGGGAATCCCGGCGGCATGGAGACGCGGGAGAAATCGGGCGCCGCCCAGAACTTGACCTCTTCGGCCGCCACGTGGACTCGCAGGTCTTTACGCAGCCGCTCCCTCACCCCGTCGACGAGCAGCCCGCCAACGTGGTCCATGTGCATGTGGGTGAGCACCACATCGGTCACGGACGAAAGATCGATGCCGGCCTCCTCCAGTCGCTGGACCAAATGCCCGGCCCGCGGCAAGTTCAAGTCCGGGTCCGACCCTAGTCCAGCGTCGACGAGGATGGTCCGGTCGCCGCTCCGCACCAGGACCACGTTCAGCGCCCACTCGAGCACGTCCGGCGGCAGGAACTGATCGTTCAGCCAGGCCGCCCGGACGGCCGGGTCAGCGTTGTGGCCCAACATCGCGCCTGGCAGCGTTAGCACCCCATCGCTGACCACCAGCACGTCAATGTCGCCGACCTTCAGCGCGTAGCGCGACGGAACCAACTCTTCGGGGGGCCCCGATCTAACGGGGTGTGAGGTGTTGTCCAAGCTCATGTTTGTGTCCAAGCTCATGTTTGTCTCCTGCTGATTGCCTTACCTTTCGTGTACTTGGGTTGCCGTAACAGTCACTGTGCGGGCACGAGCGCCGGGGCGCCCTTGTCCTTGATCAAGAGCACCAGGAACTTCGCCGGCTGGGTGCCGCTTGCGTTCCGGTCGACGACATGAACGTCACCAGGGCCTTCATAGAAGGACTGTCCTGGTGTCAGTGTCACCTGTTGTCCACCCTTCAGCTGCATCACGACGGAGCCCTCCAGCACGTAAACAAACGCATGTGCATTGTGTCGGTGGATAGCGCTCGACCCGCCGGGCGCATGCTCGACTGTGATCATCAGAGCTTCCCTGCCGGGATTCTCCGGAAGATCCTTAGACATGAGTGACGTGACCTTAGGCTCCTGAGCCACCGCCGTGCCGGTCATGAGGCACAGAAGAACCAACGCAACGAGTTTGATCGTCATAGTCGCCTCTTTCGTTCGTTGCCCGGGACCCGCTCGGACAGACTGGGCGTACCTGCGATGCGGGATCAGGCTGCTGCCTGTGAGCGGCGGAACCATTCGTCGAAACCGATGCGGCCGAGGCGCGCCTTGCCCAACGGCACGAGCGAGTGCTCGTCAACCCGGCCGCCCCAGTATCGGGCCTCGGGATCGCTCACCACCTCGCGCGGGTCGCCGACCGCCTTCAGATAGCGGGCGACGATTTCGTTGAACGGCGCTCGTTCCGGGCCGGCGATCTCAACGATGCCATTGTGCGGCGGCGCGAGCGCCACATCGGCAACGCTGGCAGCAACGTCGTCCGAAGCGATGGGCTGGAACAGGACGGGCGGGAGCCTGACCAGGTTTCCATCCGCACTTGAATCGGCGATGCCGCCGAGGAATTCCAGGAACTGGGTCGAGCGGACGATGGTGTATGGGATGCCGGAGGGCTTGATCAGTTTCTCTTGGGCGACCTTGGCGCGGAAATAGCCGTTGTCTGTCCGGTCGATTGCGACGATGGAGAGCGCGACATGGTGTCGGACACCGGCTGCGGCCTCCGCCGCGAGAAGATTGCGGCCGGAGGTCTCGAAGAACTCCAGCACCGCCTTGTCTTCAAATGAGGGCGAATTGGCGAGGTCGATCACGACCTGCGCGCCGGCCAAGGCCTCTTTGAGCCCCTCGCCGGTGATGGTGTTGACGCCGCTGTTGGGCGAGGCGGCTAGGACTTCGTGGCCACCCTGGCGCAGAATGGCGACGGTCTTCGAGCCGATCAGGCCGGTACCTCCGATCACAACGATCTTCATGGTTGAACCCCCTTATCGATGACTGGAGATCCTAGATGATTGGAGGTCCTTAAATGAGGTCGAGAAAACGGTTCGAATGCTACTGAGACAAAATGTCGCCAGCATAACATGCCGCGCGGCTTCTCAGACGTCGTCGACTGGTCAGCACTACTGATCGATTTGTGGAGGCACCTGGATGGCTCATGTCCGAGCTGGGTCAATCGCTACCGGTCGCTCGCCGTTGAGCCCGATGCGAAGTCCGCAGTGGCCCGAAAGCTGACCTGATTCCAATGCCCTAGGCACATGCTGCTCGCCTCTGTAACCGAGGAGTATGGCCATGCAGGATCAAGTGAATGCAACCCCCACGCCCCATAGGCGAGTGCCTTGGAACAAGGGCAAGGTGACCGGGGCGAAGCCGCCGCTGCGACCAAACACGTCTGGTCGATCCGGACCAAACTCCAGATCGAAGGCCGCGCTCGGGACCTCGCCATGTTCAATTTGGCGATCGACAGCAAGCTCCGTGGCTGTGACGTCGTCGCGATCAAGGTCGACGATATCACGTTAACGGAAGTCGCGCTCATTCGATCACCTCGTCGCCAAGGGCGAGCACCTTGGCCGGGATGGTCACTCGGGCAACCCGGCTTGCCGCAATCCTTCTCCGTATCGCGCAAGATCTTCGGCACGCCGAAAAGGGCCCACCACGTCCTTGAGATTGGAAACTCGTAGCGCGGGATTCAGTTGCCGCAGCCGAGCCACCGCCTTATGTGCTTGCTCCGGCCGCCCGGCCATTGCGTTGCTTGCTGCGGTGATACGTAATCCAGGTAGATAGTCCGGATTGTCCTGCAATGCCATTGCCGCCCATGATGCCGCTTCGTCATAGCGGCCCAGGAAGAAATGTGCATACGCGGTCCCGGCTCGCATTCCCAACAGCCACGGATCAAGTGGGCTCAGGCGCATGGCACGTGCGAAGCG
>Ga0209438_1000667_pt1 | contig 10742 bp, 9 predicted proteins | sample GraSoi_2013_20cm_FD_185825 | JGI IMG/M metagenome (GOLD analysis project Ga0209438, IMG submission 185825) | Grasslands soil microbial communities from the Angelo Coastal Reserve, California, USA - Sample 9_17_2013_20cm (SPAdes) (version 2) | ecosystem: Environmental > Terrestrial > Soil >...
TTGTTCGGTCCGAACGGCACGTTGATGTTGAGGAAGGTGAACTTCGGCATGCCGCGATCGAGCACCAGCTCGGCGACGAGCGCCGCTGCCTTCGCCGAGGGGCCGAACTCGTACTCGTTCCGCCGGTGGAAGTTCTGCGTCGAGACGGCGATCGCCGGGATCCCGAGCAGCGCGGCCTCGAGCGCGCCGGACACGGTGCCCGAGTACGTCACGTCGTCGCCGAGATTCCACCCCTTGTTGATGCCGGAGACGATCAGGTCCGGCTTGCGCCTGATAACGTGCGAGATGGCCAGGTTGACGCAGTCGGTCGGCGTCCCGTCGATGCCGAACGTCTTCGGTGCAATCGTCTCGATTCGCAGCGGGCGCCGCAGCGTCAGCGCGTGGCCGATGGCGCTCGCCTCCTGCATCGGCGCGACGATCGTGATGTTCCCGAGATGGCCGAGCGCCGCGGCGAGCGTCTTGATGCCTTCGGAGTGGACCCCGTCGTCATTGGTGACCAGGATGTCGTACATCGGAATCTTTGATTGTATCGGTGGGAATCAGCAGCAGCAACACAGCCGCGATGCCCGCGGTCGCGGCACCTGTAACGAAGGCCACAGGGGCGCCGAACCGGTCGTAGAGGTAGCCGAACAGGATGCTCGCGATGAGCGCACCCACGCCGGTGGTCGCGTTGTACCAGCCGAATGCCGCGCCGCGGCGTTCCGCGGGGGTCAGGTCGGCGACCAGCGCCTTCTCGGCGCCCTCCGCCAGCGCGAAGTAGACGCCGTAGAAGAGGAACCACGCGATGAACACCGGCGCGCTCGTCGACATCGCGAAGCCGAAGTACACGAGCGCGTACACGATCCAGCCCGCGACGATCATCCGCTTGCGGCCGAACGTGTCCGACAGGCCGCCGCCCCACGTGGACAGCGAGGCCTTGACCACGTGGATGCCGGCCCAGAGCAGCGGCACGTACGTCGCGCCGCCCAGCGCATCCGCCAGCCGCAGCAGCAGGAACGCGTCCGCGGAGTTGCCGAGACCGAAGACGAGCAGCACGCCGAGCAGCGCGATCACGCGGCCGGGCAGGGGAGCTTCGCGGGCGGTTCGAAGGTTCGGGGGTTCGATGGTTCGCGGGTTCGCCGGTTCGCCAGTGGCCGGGTCTTCATCGACGAGGAACAGCAGCGCGACGGCGATCGCCCCCGGGATGATGGTCAACGCGAAGAGCAGGCGGTATTGTTCCGGCGCGAAGAACAGGATGACGGTCGCGACCAGCGGGCCGACGATGGCGCCGGTGTGATCCATCGCGCGGTGAAAACCGTAGATGCGGCCGCGCGTGGACGGCGTGGCGAACCGCGCCAGCAGCACGTCGCGCGGCGCGCCGCGGATGCCCTTGCCGACGCGGTCGAGCGCACGGACCACGAGCACCTGCGGCCAGGTCGTCGTGACCGCGATGAACGGCCGCGCGATCGAGGAGAGCGCGTATCCGCCGATGACAATCGGACGCCGCCGGCGCACGCGATCGGACCAGTAGCCGGAGAACACCTTGAGCAGGCTGTTCACGCCCTCCGCCACGCCTTCGATGATTCCCAGCGATACCGCGGTGGCGCCGAGGACGCGCGAGAGATACACCGGCAGCAGCGGATAGATCATCTCGGTCGCGGCGTCGGTGAAGAGGCTCGTCCACCCGAGGAACCACACGGGGCGCGGGATGGGCGGTTTTTCGGCCGGCTCTGGAGTCATCGCCTGTCGTACCTTACGATCAGATCACCGGTGGCAACTCTGCAGGATGTCCTGTCGGCGCGTACTCGCGAGGCCGCGCCCGAGCTCGTCGACCAGCCTTCGCAGGTGGAGGTGCACTCGGCAGCGGCGGCGGCCAGGCTCGCGGTACGCTGCCATGCCTGTGGTCATCAGTGCCGCATTCCCGACGGCGCGGTGGGTGTCTGCAAGGTCCGGTTCAACCGGGGCGGCCGACTCTTCGTCCCGTGGGGCTACGTGGGCGGCGTGCAATGCGATCCGGTCGAGAAGAAACCGTTCTTCCACGTCTACCCCGGCGCGCTGGCGTACAGCTTCGGCATGCTCGGCTGCGATCTTCACTGCAGCTATTGCCAGAACTGGGTGACGTCGCAGGCGCTGCGCGACCCGCACGCGGGCGCGCCGCCGCGCGACACGACGCCGACCTCGCTCGTGCAGGACGCGCTTCGCCAGGGCGCGAAGCTCGTCGTCTCCACGTACAACGAGCCGCTCATCACGGTTGAATGGGCGACGGCGATTTTCCAGGAGGCGCGCGCGCACGGCCTCGCGACCGCCTTCGTCTCGAACGGCAACGGCACGCCGCGCGTGCTCGAATACCTGCGTCCCCACATCGACGCGTACAAGGTCGATCTCAAGAGCTTCGACGATCGCCATTATCGCGAGCTCGGCGGGCGGCTGCAGCCCATCCTCGACACCATCAGCTGGCTGCACGGCGCGGGCGTGTGGGTCGAGATCGTGACGCTGCTGGTTCCCGGCTTCAACGACAGCGAGGCGGAGGTCACCGGCCTGACCCGGTTCATCGCCAGCGTGTCGCCCGACATCCCGTGGCACGTGACGGCGTTCCATCAGGACTACAAGATGACCGACCCGGCCAACACGACGCCGCCAATGCTGATACGCGCCGCCGGCATCGCGCGGGCCGCGGGCCTTCGCTACGTCTACGCGGGCAATCAGCCGGGGCGCGTCGGCGCCCTCGAGCACACGCACTGCGCCGGATGCGGCGACCGTCTCATCTCGCGCCATGGATATTTCATCCAGGACTACCGCCTGCAGCCGGACGGCAGCTGCCCCCGCTGCAGCCAGAAGGTCCCTGGAATCTGGAGCCCGCGCTTCGAAGGACAGCGTACGGCCTCGCCATACCTGCCCCACGACCGGACACGCCTTTCCGTGATATGAAACCCGGTGTGATCCAGGACGTCCACGGGCGGCCGCTGCGGAACCTCCGCGTCTCCGTCACCGACCGCTGCAACCTGCGCTGCGCCTACTGCATGCCGGAGCCGGACTACGTCTGGCTGCCGCGCGACGACGTCCTGCGGTTCGAGGAGATCGAGACGCTCGTCGACATCTTCCTGGACCTGGGCGTGGACAAGGTGCGCCTCACGGGCGGCGAGCCGCTCCTGCGCCGCGATCTTCCCGTCCTCGTCAGGGCGCTCGCGGAGCGGGGACGGGTGCGCGACCTCGCGCTGACGACCAACGGCGTGCTCCTCGCCGATCACGCGCAGGCCTTGAAAGACGCGGGCCTGCACCGCCTCACGGTCAGCCTCGACACGCTGCAGCATGATCGCTTCCGCAGCCTCGCGCGGTTCGACGAGCTCGATCGCGTCATCGCGGGCATCGACGCCGCCTCGCCTCTCTTCGGCGGCCTCAAGATCGACACCGTCGTCATCCGCGGCGTCAACGAGGACGAGCTCGTGGACCTGATCGAGTTCGGCCGCGCGCGCAACGCCGAGGTCCGGTTCATCGAGTACATGGACGTCGGCGGCGCCACGCAGTGGTCGATGGATCGCGTGGTCTCGAGGACGCAGATGCTCGACGCCGTCGCGCGGCGGTACGGCCCGCCGGCGCCCATCATCGAGGATTCATCCGCGCCGGCGAGGCGTTACCGGCTCGATGACGGGACGGTGTTCGGCATCATCGCGTCGACCACGGCCCCGTTCTGCAGCGATTGCGACCGCAGCCGTCTGACGGCCGACGGCATGTGGTACCTGTGCCTGTACGCGACCGAGGGAAAGGATCTCCGGCGCGCGCTGCGGTCGGGTGCGGCGCCTGCCGAGGTTGCGTCGATGATTCGTTCCGTCTGGGAGCAGCGCCGCGACCGCGGCGCCGAAGAGCGGCTGACGACCGGCGCCCGGTCGCCGCTGATTCCGCTGGATCGCCTGAAGCGCGACCCGCACCTCGAGATGCACACCCGCGGCGGTTAGACCGCGGGAGTTCCGCAATATTGGTCGAAGGCCGCGGTCAGCCGCTCGGCAATCTGCCGCGCGTCGCGGTTCTCGATGTCGCTGCGCTGCAGCATGAACACCAGCGCGCCGTCGCGCAGCAACCCCACCGACGGCGACGACGGCGGAAACGGCGCGAAGTAGCCGCGCGCGCGATCGGTCGCCTCGATGTCGGCACCGGCGAAGACCGTCCCGACCAGGTCCGGCCGCCGGTCGTGCTGAAGCGCCAGCGCGATGCCCGGCCGCGCCTTGCCGGCCGCGCAGCCGCATACGGAATTCACGACGATCATCGTCACGCCGGGCGCGGTGACAGCGGCATCCACGTCCGCCGACGTGCGCAGCTCGAGGACGCCGAGACGCGTCAGCTCGGCGCGCATCGGCGCGATGAACTGTTCAGGATAAGGCATGGAGAATTCTAGATCATCGGCGCGTCGATCACGTTCCGAAGCTTGCGCAGCAGCTCTTCGGGCGTGAACGGCTTCTGCAGGAACGCGGCGCTCTCGCCGAGCATCCCGTTGCGCACGATCGCGTTGTCGGTGTAGCCCGACATGAACAGCACGCGGATGCCGGGACGCGTCGTCTTGAGCTGGTCCGCCAGCTCCACGCCGCTCGGCCCGGGCATGATCAGGTCCGTCAGCAGCACGTCGATGCACGGGTGCTTCTCGACCAGTTCCATCGCCTGGTTGGCATCGCCCGCCTCGATCACGGTGTACCCGGCGCGCAGCATGATCTGCCGCGCCAGCCGCCGGATCATCGGCGCGTCTTCGACCAGCAGCACCGTTTCGGTCCCTTTCGACCACTGGCCGCCTGCGAGCTCGAGCGGCATCGCGGCGGCGCTCTCCGTCACGTCAACGGGCAGATACATCTTGAAGGTCGTGCCGAGCCCCTGCTCGCTGTACACCCAGATGTTGCCCCCGCTCTGCTTGACGATGCCGTAGACCGTGGCGAGCCCGAGGCCCGAGCCCTTCCCCGCTTCCTTCGTCGTGAAGAACGGCTCGAAGATGCGCGACTGCACGTCCTGCGACATGCCGATGCCGTTGTCGGTCACCGACAGCCGCGCGTAGTGCCCGGGGCGAACGCCGACGTGCGACGTGCAGTAGTCGTCGGCGAGCGTCACGTCGGCCGTTTCCATGGTCAGCCGTCCGCCGCGCGGCATCGCGTCGCGCGCGTTCACCACCAGGTTCACGAGCGCCGATTCCAGCTGGCTCAGGTCCGCGCGGATCGGCGGCAGGTCCGGCTGGCAGATGATGCGGAGGTCGATGTTCTCGCCGATCAGCTGCCGCAGCATGCCCGCGAGCGAGTGCACCGTGTCGTTCAGGTTGATGCGCGTCGGGTGCAGCACCTGCCGCCGGCCGAACGCGAGTAACTGGCGCGTCAGCGCCGAGGCGCGGTTGGCGGCCGCGAGAATCTCGAGCGCGTTCCGCGACGCGGCCTCGTTTTCGGAGACCTGCTCCGCGACGAGCGTCCCGAAGCCGACGATGGCCGTGAGGATGTTGTTGAAGTCGTGGGCGATACCGCCGGCCAGCTGGCCGACGGTCTCCATCTTCTGCACCTGGTAGAACTGCCGTTCGAGCCGCTCCCTGTCCGCGACCACGGCGGCCAGCTGCGCCTCGCTCTCCCGTAGCGCGTCCGACAGGAGCGGCACCGACTCGACGACGTACTCGCGGCCGGTGTGGCTCTTGAGGAGCGAGGCGACGAGCTCCCCCGTTTCGACGTCGGCGTCCACGATGCGGAGACGGATAGGTTCCGAGGTGGTCGGCGACATGGTGACCTAGAACGCGGCGACCGCGCCCATGCCGACGACGCTGAGAAACGCGTCGACGTGTTCCCGGTTGAACTTTCCCTGGCCGGCTTCCTTGAGCAGGTGCCGCGCGGCCTCCTCGGCGGACAGCGCCGGCCGGTACGGCCGATGCGACGTGAGCGCGTCGAAGACGTCACAGATGCCGACGATCTGCGCGAGGAGCGGAACTTCGTCCCCCCTGAGCCCCTGCGGGTAGCCGCTGCCGTTGAGCCGTTCGTGGTGGCACCGGATGATGGGCCGCACGCTGCGCAGCGACTGAAGCGGGGCGCAGAGCGAATCGCCGATGTCCGGATGTTTCTTCATCAACTCGAACTCGGCGGCTGTCAGCGGGCCGCGCTTGAGGAGCACGGCATCCGGCACGCCGACCTTGCCGACGTCGTGCAGGTAGCCGCCGCGGTGCAGCGCCTGCAGGTCCTTCTCGCCGACGGCCAGCGCCCGGCCGAGCGCCACGGCGTGGCGCGCCAGGCGCTCGCAGTGGCCGTTGGTCATCGGATCGCGCGCCTCGATGGTCAGCGCGAGCGTCATGAACGCCGCTTCCGCCGAATCGAGCGCGTCGAGCAGGTGCTTCATCCGCGTCAGCGACCCGACGCGCGCGCGAAGCTCCAGCGGATGCACCGGCTTCGACAGGAACTCGTCGGCGCCGGCCTCGATCCCCTTGATGCGGTCCTGCAGGTCGCTCAGCCCCGTAACGAGCACGACGGGCGTGAACCGCGTCTCCGGATCCGCTTTGAGCCGCCGGCAGACTTCCAGGCCGTCGAGATGCGGCATCGTCACGTCCAGCAGCACGACGTCGGGGTGATGCGCGTGCACGGCCTCGAGCGCGGCCTCGCCGTCGGCGACGTCGATCACCTCGTGGCCGTCGCCGGCGAGCAGCTTCCGGTACAGCGCGCGGATGCTGTCCGTGTCGTCGGCGACGAGGATGCGGCTCCGTCGTGGAGCCGGTGTCTGCGATGCGAATTCGATCACGCCGTGGTCCTTCGATCGGTTACGACGACACCGTCTCGTTCGCGCGCGCCGACATCGGGACGCGCTGGTGCAGACCGTGTCGCTCGAGCTGACGGTAGAACGCGCGGCGGCTGATGCCGAGCAGCCGCGCGGCGACCGCCTTGTTGCCCCGGACCTGCTGCAGCGTGCGGATGATGTGCTCGCGCTCGACCTCGACGAGCGGCGCGGGGTTGCTGTCGATGCGCGCCGCGCCTCCCATGACGACGCCCGGCTGCGTCGCGGCCGCGGGCACGAGCCGGTGGTCCTGCATGCTGCCGGACAGATCGCCTTCGCTGACGAAATCACCTTCCGCGAGGATGCAGGCGCGCTCGATCACGTTTCGGAGTTGGCGGACGTTGCCGTCCCACATCGCGTCCGACAGCACGCGCTCGGCGCCGGGCGTCAGCCCGACCATCGCCTTGTTGAAGCGCTGCGCGAAGTTGCGCACGAACGCCGCCGTCAGGTACGGGATGTCCTCGCGCCGTTCGCACAGCCTCGGCAGCCGGATCTCGACGATGTTGAGGCGGTAGTACAAGTCGTTGCGGAAGCGGCCGGCGGCCACCTCGGCGAGCAGATCGCGATTGGTGGCCGCGATCAGGCGGACGTCGATCTTTCGCGGTTCGAGCGAGCCGACACGCTGCACCTCGCCCTCCTCGAGGACGCGCAGCAGCTTGGCCTGCACGGGCAGCGGGAGCTCGCCGACCTCGTCGAGGAACAGCGTGCCGCCGTCGGCCGTTTCGAAAAGCCCTGCCTTGTGCTCGGTCGCGCCCGTGAAGGCGCCGCGCACGTGGCCGAACAGCTCGCTCTCGAACAGCGTCTCGACGACCGCCGAGCAGTTGACCGTGACGAAGCGCTTCGTGCTGCGCGGTCCAAGCTTGTGCAGCGCGCGCGCGACCAGCTCCTTGCCGGTCCCGGTCTCGCCGGAAATCAATGCGGTGCGCACGTGCGGGGCGAGCCGGCGAATGAGCCCGAACACTTCCTGCATCGCCGGTCCGCGTCCGACCATGCCGCAGAACTCGAGCCGCTGCGCCAGGTCCCCTTCCATCGTCAGCACCTCGCGGCGCTGCGTGGCTTCGTCGCGAACGGTGGCCAGCAGCTGGCGCAGGCGCTGGAGATCGAACGGCTTGGTGAGGTAGTCGAGCGCGCCGAGCTTGACGGCTTCCACCGCGCTGTCGATGGTCGCGAAGCCGGTCATCAACACGACCTTGCACTTCGGGCTCACGTCGCGGATCGATCGCAGGACGTCGAGCCCCGTGACGCCGGGCATCCGCAGGTCGAGCAGGACGAGCTCCGCCGGACGCTGACGCAACTGCTTCATCGCGTCTTCCCCGTTGGTGGTCGTCGCGACGTCGAACCCTTCGGCGAGGGCGATCGTTCCGATCAGCGTGAGAATCGCGCGGTCATCATCGACCACGAGGAGTCGTGGACGCTGGTTCTGCATGTCTAGGTCTGCAATCTGGCGCACACGTGAATCGTGTGACGCGCACCCCGAATCGGGCAAGGCTGGCTCGAAAGCGCCCGTTTCCCGCACGCTTTGGGGCATAGTGCTTAACCCTTGTATCGACGCAAGTTGCCGGCGGCTTTAGCCGCTGTAGGACGGAAAACTACAGTTATTCGGCGGTTGACCTGTGCGCGCGCGCCACAAGGAGGGTGTGCGAGGGGCGCCCAGCCTACAGCTCAACAGGCACGATTGCAGGCATTTACCGGAGCGAGGCGCCGTGCCGGCGCAGCCAGGCGCGGGCCGCGAGATAGTCGGGGCACGCGGCCGCCACGAGCCGCCAGAAGGCCGGCGAGTGATCCATCCGCCGCAAATGCATCAGCTCGTGGACGAGCACGTAGTCCCTGACCGGCGGCGGCATCAGGACCAGCCTCCAATTCAGGCAGATGTGCCCGTCGCGGCCGCAGGATCCCCAACGCGCGCGCTGGTTGCGGATGCTGACGCGCGAGATGGGGAGACCGTGCCGCACGGCGAGCTCGCGCAGACGCGCAGGCAACTCACGGCGAGCCCGCTCGCGCAGCGTCCGGCCCTCGTCGAACGACGGTGCGTGTGTCGTCAGCCGCGCGCGCTGCCTCGCGATCCATTCGGCGTGTCGTTCCGCAAACGCCGCGGCCTCCCGGCGCGAGCCGCCCCGAGGAATCGTGACGCGCACGCGTCCGTTCGCGTCTACGCGAAGGACGTAGCGCCGGGCGCGATGGTGGCGAACGAAACAGGGTTCGATGCGAGCAGCGGGTTCTACAGGTTCGCTGAACGGAAGCCCCAGCTGCATCGATGCGAGAATAGCTCAACTCGTGACGGACCTGCAGCGGGTGGATCCCGCAGATCCCGACGCCGGCGTCATCGCACGCGCTGCCGAACTGCTGCGCGCGGGCGGAGTCGTCGCGTTTCCTACGGAGACGGTGTACGGCCTCGGGGCGCACGCGCTCGATCGTGCCGCGATCCTCCGGGTGTTTGCGGCCAAGGAGCGTCCCGCCAACGATCCGCTCATCGTCCATGTCGCCACGCTCGACGCGGCGACGCCGCTCGTCGAGGAGATCCCGCCCGTGGCGCGCGAGCTCGCGGCGCGTTTCTGGCCGGGACCGCTGACGATGGTGCTGAAGCGATCCGCGCGGGTGCCGGACGAAGTCACCGCCGGCCTCGCGACGGTGGCGATCCGCGTGCCGTCGCATCCCGTCGCGCGCGCGCTGCTCGAACGGGCACGCATTCCCATCGCGGCGCCGAGCGCCAACCTGTTCTCGCGGCCCAGTCCGACGCTCGCGGCGCACGTCCTCGCCGATTTGAACGGCCGCATCGACCTGATCATCGACGGCGGAGCGACCGACGTCGGCCTCGAATCCACGGTCATCGATCTGTCCGGAGGCGTTCCAACGATCCTGCGGCCGGGGGCCATCGACCTGGATGCGCTGCGGCAGGTGATTCCTGATGTCGTCAGCGGCCGGGCCGCGACACTGCCGACTGCCGCCATGCCATCGCCGGGGATGCTGCCGAAACACTATTCACCGATCACGCCTCTCACTCTGTACGAAGCCGATCGCGAGACGGCGCTCGTCCGGATGAAGCGCGACGCGCAACAACGCCTCAGCCGCGGTGAATCGGTTGTCGTACTGTCATACACCGAAGACGTGGGCGAGCTGGGCAACCTCGGCGTCCAGCTCGTCGAGTTGGCGTCCGAAAGCAATCCAGTGGCAGTAGCGGCACGGCTCTACGCTGCCCTTCGTGAGTGCGACGAGCTTGGGGCAGGCGCGATCCTCGTGCGGACGATCACCACGCGCCATCCGTTGAGCAGTGCGATCCAGGACCGTCTTCGCCGCGCCGCCGCCTGATACCTGCGACCTGCTACCTTCCCAGGCGGCACATGGCTTGCGAAACCGCTCGCCATGGCCACCAAAAGCACGACTGCGCTCGAGACCCCCTTACGCGAACAGCTCGACCGCCTGGCGTCGTTCGAGCCCGGCACGGGTTCGGTCATCAGCCTGTACGTCGATTTGCGGCCCGACCAGAACGGTCAGCGCGCCCACGTCGAGACATTCCTGCGCCACAGCGCGAATGAGCAGGTCCGATCGTTGAGCGGCCAGCAGCGGGCAGACTTCGATCGGGCGACCGAACGGATTCGGCAGTACCTGAGCGAGTCGGTGCCGAAATCGACGGCAGCGGTGGCTATCTTCGCGTCCACCGCAGGAGACTTCTTCGAGGCAATGCCGTTCGGCGTGCCTATCGAGCAGGCCTCCATGCACGTCGGTCCCGTTCCGCAGCTTTATCCGCTCGCGCGGCTCAACGACCAGTACCCCCGATATGCGGCGCTGCTGGTCGATACCAACAGCGCCGACCTGTACGTCTTCGCGCTCGGCGCGAAGACTCGCCGCGAGTCGGTCACCAGCGACAAGATGCGGCGCACCCGGGTTGGCGGCTGGTCGCAGGCGCGGTATCAGCGGCACGCAGACCACTGGCACACGTTGCACATGAAGGATGTCGTCGACGTCCTCGACAAGGTCGTGACGCACGAGCGTCT
>Ga0209438_1000668_pt1 | contig 10740 bp, 8 predicted proteins | sample GraSoi_2013_20cm_FD_185825 | JGI IMG/M metagenome (GOLD analysis project Ga0209438, IMG submission 185825) | Grasslands soil microbial communities from the Angelo Coastal Reserve, California, USA - Sample 9_17_2013_20cm (SPAdes) (version 2) | ecosystem: Environmental > Terrestrial > Soil >...
ACTCCTGCTGAGCGACCTCCACTTGCTGGCCCATACCGGTGGCCAGGCGCTGGATGATGGCGGCGAGGATCCCGATCGCGGTGTGCAGCCCCGCGCCGGTGTCGGCCAGCCCGCCGATGGCCTTGGTGGGCGGGCCGTCGGGTGAGCCGGTCATGCTCATGGCGCCGGCCATGGCCTGGGCGATCCACTCGAAGCTCTTGTAGTCGGCATACGGCCCACCACTGCCGAAGCCCTTCACGGAAGCCGCGATCAGTCGCGGGTTGAGGGCGTGCAGCGCCTCCCAGCCGAGGCCGAGCCGGTCCATCGCCCCCGGCCCCATGTTCTCGACCAGCACGTCGGCGGTCTTCACCAGGTCGAGGAACATGGAGCGCCCGCGCTCCGACTTGAGATTGAGCGTGACGCCCTTCTTGCACGAGTTCAGCAGCAGGAAGAACCACGCGTCCTCGCCGCGCTTGTCGGAGAGCGCGGTGCGGCCGGGCTCGCCGGTGGGCGGCTCGATCTTGATGACCTCCGCCCCGAGCCACGCGAGCATCTGGGTGCAGCTCGGTCCCGCTTCGTACTGGGTCAGATCGAGAACACGGATCCCGTCGAGGGCCTGGGCCATGATCGAGAGCCTCCCGCTACGTGGTGTACGCCGAGAACCGCACCGTCGTCGCGCGCGCCTTGGAATCGGTGATGACGTTGACCACCGCCGGCTTGCCCGAGGCGAAGGCGCGCTCGAGCGCGGGGCGGATGTCGTGCGGCTTCTCCACGTACTCGCCGTGCGCGCCTAGCTCCTGGGCCACCCGGTCGTAGCGGGTGTGGCCGAGGTTGCGGCCGGGCTTGGGCAGGGGCCGCGTCCACGGCGCGTCCGCGGTCCAGCCGCCGTTGTTGCTGATGACGACCACCACCGGGATCTTGTGGCGGACCGCGGTGTCGATCTCCATCGCGTTGATGCCGTAGGAGCCGTCGCCGTGCAGCACCAGCACTTGCGCATCGGGCTTGGCGACCTTGGCGCCCACGCCGAAGGGCAAGCCGACTCCCATCGTTCCAAAAGCTCCCGAGTTCAGCCGGTGGCCCGCCACGTAGGTGGGGATGGCCTGGCGGCCGAAGTTCAGGATCTCCTGGCCGTCCACCACCAGGATGCCGTCGCGCCGCATGAAATCTCGGATCTCCTTGCACAGCCGCAGCGGGTGAATCGGCGTCTCCTCCCGGCTCATGGCCTTGTCCTGCTCGGCGCCCTTCTCGGCGTCGAGCGTGCGCAGCTTGCCGGTCCAGGCCGCGTAGCGCTTGGGCGTGATCTTGCCCTCGGCCTCCGCGCGGAGCTGCTCGAGCACCGCGCGCGCGTCGCCCACGATGGGAACATCGACTTCACGATTGTGACCGAGCTGGGTCGGGTTGATGTCCACGTGGATCACCTTGAGATCGGCGGCGAAGCGCGGCGGCCGGCCGAACTGGATCACCCAGTTGAAGCGCGTGCCCACCACCAGCACCACGTCGGCCTCGGTGAAGGCCTTGCTGCGCGCGTTCAGGAACGCCAGCTCGTGATCCTCCGCGATGAGGCCGCGGGAGATCGGCGTGGTGTAGAAGGGGATCCCGGTGGCCTCCACGAAGGCCTGCAGCTGGGCCGCCCCGTCGGACCACCACACCCCGCTGCCCGCGATGACCACCGGGCGCTCGGCCTTGGCCAGCAGCGCGATGGCCTCGCGCACCGCGTTCGGGTCGCCCAGGCTGCGGGGTGCCCGCTTCCAGGGGCCGGGGTAGTGGAGCTGGTCCTCCTCGATCTTCTCGCCCAGGATGTCGCCCGGCATGTCGATGTACACCGGGCCGGGCCGGCCGGAGGTCGCCTGGCGGAACGCGGTGTCCACGACGTCGGGGATGCGCTTGGCATCGTAGATGCGCTCGGTCCACTTGGTGATCGGCTTCATCAGGGCGACCTGGTCGATCTCCTGGAAGGCCTCCATGCCGAGGAACACGCGCGGGCTCGAGCCGCCGATGGCGATGAGCGGGGCGCAGTCGGTGAAGGCATTGGCCACGCCGGTGGCCAGGTTGATGGCGCCGGGGCCCGAGCAGCCCATGGCCACGCCGGGGCGACGCGTCACCCGTGTCCAGGCGTGCGCGGCCAGAGCCGCCGCCTGCTCGTGGCGCGTGTCGATGGCGCGGATGCCCAGCTTGATGCACGCGGCCTCGGTCTCCAGCATGGGGCCGCCCATCAGGTAGAACATCGTGTCCACGCCCTGCGACCTGAGCGCCTGCGCCAGCACTTCCGAACCCGTGATCGTGGCCATGGCCTGTCCTTTCCGGCTACCGGTGAGGGGTTGCCGAGAAGATAGCAGATGTATGATGGGCGCGGGAGGGAAGCGCTCAATGGCCGACGTCCACTTCAACCCGATGGATCCCGAGTTCATGGCGGACCCGTACCCGACCTACCACCGCCTGCGGGCCGACGATCCCGTGCACCACAGCCCGCTCGGCTTCTGGGTGCTGAGCCGCTACCCCGACGTCATGGCCAGCCTGCGCGACCCGCGCCTGATCAAGGAGCCCATCGCCGCCTTCGTGGCCGCGCGCTTCGGCATGGCGACCCCGCCGCCCGGCCTGGGACTCTCGATGCTGGACCGCGACCCGCCCGATCACACCCGGCTGCGGGGGCTGGTGAGCAAGGCCTTCACGCCGAAGGCGCTCGAGGGCCTGCGCCCCCACATCCAGAAGATCGTGGACGACCTCCTGGCCGGCGTCGCCGGAAACGGCGAGATGGACCTGATCGAGGAGTTCGCGTACCCGCTGCCGGTGCGGGTCATCTGCGAGATGCTGGGCGTCCCGGTGAAGGATCACGAGCGGTTCAAGGCCTGGGGCCTCGACATCGCCCGCGGCCTCGACGCGATCATGCTGCCGCCGGACTCCGAGGTGGGCCAGCGCAGCGTCGCGGGCCGCCGCGCCCTCGCCGAGTACTTCCGCGAGCTGATCGCCGAGCGGCGCGCCGCCCCGCGCGACGACATGCTCTCCGCCCTCATCGCGGCCGAGGAGGCGGGCGACAAGCTCAACGAGGAGGAGCTGCTCGCCACGTGCATCCTCTTGCTGGTCGCCGGCCACGAGACCACCGTGAACCTGATCGGCAACGGCACGCTGGCGCTGCTGCGCCATCCCGCCGAGCTCCGGAAGCTGCGCGAGAACCCGGGCCTCATCGTCACCGCGGTGGAGGAGCTGCTGCGCTTCGACGGGCCGGTGCAGCGGACCGCGCGCATCCCGAGCGAGGACATCACGATCGGCGGCCGGACCATCCCCAAGGGCGAGATGGTGATGCCGTTCCTGGGCGCGGCCGACCGCGACCCTGCCCAGTTCCCCGACCCGGACCGCCTCGACATCACGCGGGCCGACAACCGGCACATCGCCTTCGGCCTGGGCATCCACTTCTGCCTGGGCGCCCCGCTCGCGCGCATGGAAGGGCAGATCGCCATCAACACGCTGCTCGCGCGGCTGCCGAAGCTGGCCCTGGCGACCGACAAGCCCCAGTTCCGCCAGAGCCTGACCCTGCGAGGGCTGCAGGTGCTGCCGGTCAGCTTCTAGTGGCGTCCCGCGTCGCGGCCATCCTGCTCGGGCTCGTCCTGCTCGTCCTGCCCGCGCTCGCGCAGGAGGCCCCCCGCTCGCCGACTCCCGCACCCATCAAGCTCGCCGCGACGGTCACCGAGATCGCGACCAAGCTCGAGCGTCCCTGGGGGGTGGCGCTCCTCCCCGATGGGCGCTTCCTCGTGACCGAGCGGCCGGGGCGGATGCGCCTCGTGAGCGCGGGCGGCAAGCTCTCGGCGCCGCTCGCCGGCGTGCCGGAGGTCTACGCGCAGGGGCAGGGCGGCCTGCTCGACGTGGTCCTCGGTCCCCACTTCGGCCAGGACCGGCTCGTCTACTTCTCGTTCTCGGAGCCGGGCCCGGGCGGCGCGGGCACCGCGGTGGCGCGCGGGCGCCTCGGCGAAGGCGGGCTCGAGGGCACCCAGGTGATCTGGCGCCAGCAGCCGAAGGTGGAGGGCCCCAATCACTGGGGCTCGCGCCTCGTCTTCCGCGCGGACGGCACGCTCTTCGTCACGATGGGCGACCGCTACGCGTATCGCGAGCGCGCGCAGGACCTCTCGACCACGCTCGGCAAGGTCGTGCGCATCAATGCGGACGGCTCGGTGCCCCGCGACAATCCGTTCGTGGCCCGCGCGGGCGCGCTCCCCGAGATCTGGTCGCTCGGCCACCGCAATGTCCAGGCGGCGGTGCTCGACGGACACGGCGAGCTGTGGACGGTGGAGCACGGGGCGCGCGGGGGCGACGAGCTCAACAACCCGCAGGCGGGGAAGAACTACGGCTGGCCGGTCATCACGTACGGCGTGGACTACTCGGGCGCGCGCATCGGGATCGGGACGTCCAAGCCGGGCATGGAGCAGCCCGTCTACTACTGGGATCCGGTGATCGCCCCGTCCGGCGCGACCTTCTACTCGGGCGCCGCGTTCGCCGACTGGAAGGGCGACCTCCTGGTCGGCTCGCTGACCCCGGGCCTGCTCGTGCGGCTGCGGATCACGAACGGCCACGTGGTCCGGGAGGAGCGCTACCTGGCGGAGCTGCGTGATCGGATCCGCGACGTGCGCGAGGGGCCGGACGGCGCCATCTACCTCCTGACCGACGACCCCCATGGGCGCCTCCTGCGCGTCACCCCGGGCGGCCGGTAAACCCAATAGGAGGATCCGCCATGAACCGTCGACGCTTCATCGCCGGCAGCTCCGCACTCTCCGCCATGCTCGCGGCGCGTCGGGCGCCCGCCTTCGCGCAGGGGACGCGGCTCCACGTGCTGCAGTGGGCGCACTTCGTCCCCGCGGCCGACCAGCTCTTCGATCAGCAGGCGAAGGAGTTCAGCAAGCAGGCGGGCGTCGAGGTCGTCGCCGAGCGCATCAATCAGAACGACATCCAGGCGCGGGTCACCGCCGCCATCCAGAGCGGGAGCGGCGCCGACATCGTGACCATCGCGAACAATCATCCGCTGCTCTACGAGAACAGCCTCGTCGACATGACCGACGTCGCCGAGGCGATCGGCGGCCAGCAGGGCGGGTGGTACGATCTCCCCAAGAGCAACTGCCTGACCGGCGGCGGGCGCTGGGTCGGGGTGCCGTACTTCATCATCTCGTGGGCGGTCACCTACCGGGAAGACTGGTTCAAGGAAGCCGGCCTCGAGTATCCGAAGACGTGGGACGACTTCCGCAAGGTCGGTCGCGCCATGAAGGCGAAGGGCCGGCCGTTCGGCCAGGCGCTCGGCCACAGCCTCAACGATCCCAACGCGTGGGCGTACCCGATCGTGTGGATGTGGGGCGGCCTGGAAGTGGAGAAGGACGGCAAGACGGTCGTGCTCAACAGCAAGAACACGATCGAAGCGGTGAAGTTCACCCTGGCCGCGTGGAAGGACTGCTTCGACGAGGGCGGGCTCGCGTGGGACGACAGCAACAACAACCGCGCGTTTCTCTCCTCGGAGATCTCGCTCACCGGCAACGCGCCGTCGATCTACATCGCGGCGCGGGGCAAGTTCCCCGACGTCTACAAGGGCACGAACCACGGCCACTATCCGCCCGGCCCGGCCGGCCGCTTCTACTTCCTGCCCTGCTACAACTCCTGCGTGATGAAGTACTCGAAGAACCAGAAGATCGCGAAGGACTTCGTGCGCTGGTACATGGACCGCGCGCAGTACGACAAGTACTTCGAGATCATGGACACGTTCGGCATCCCCGGCACCAAGAGCTACCGCGACCACGCGCTGTGGAAGCGAGACCCGAAGACCGCGGTGTTTCCCGAGACCCTGCAGTACGCGCGACAGGTCGGCTTCGCGGGACCGCCCGGGCGCAAGGCGACCGAAGCGCTGTCGAAGTACATCCTGGTCGACATGTTCGCCAAGAGCATCCAGGGCATGAGGCCGGAAGACGCGGTCGCGTGGGCGGCCGGCGAGATGACGAAGATCTACGCCGGCTAACCTCCTCCGCGTCACGCCGGGCAGCGGGTCGAGCTTCTCATCGGGTCTTGGTGGTGCCATTCATGAGAAATCTCGTCTCCGCGAAGGCGTCCGTCGCCTCATCGCCGAGACCCTGCCGCGCATAGAGGCTGCCCAGGAGGAAGTGCAACGTGGGCTCATCCGGCTGCCGGGCAAGCTCCTCCAGAAGGCTGAGACGGGCATCGTGCAGTAACCCATTCCGCGCGAGAAAACCGGCCCGGAGGATCGCCAGCGTGGTGGGCGGCAGGGCAGGGATGAACGCCTCCTCGAGGTCGTGCAGCGCATCGCGGATGGTCTGGGCCCGGTCCGGGTCGACCAGCTCGAACCAGGCGTCCTGGGGCGGGCTCAAGGGCGGGAGGAGCTGGAACCGGTATCGGACGCCGGCCGCGAGGGGCGGCGCGTTCCGAGGGTACTGGAACCGGGTCGCGGTGAAGTTCTTGCGCTCGAAGACCAGGCCAGCGGGCCCGCTGATGCGAATCCAGTAGGCTGAAGACTGGCTCCCGCGCCACTCGAAGATCAGGGAATCCGGGAGCACGGGGCCATTGCAGGGCGTCAAGATCACCGGGGGCTTCGTCCCGGATCGAGTGCCCAAGGGCCCGAATGTCAGATCCTTCGGGGTCGTCGTGGCCAGGAAGTCGAAGCTCGCTTCGAGGATCCGCAGGCCCTTGTGGAGCCGGCTGCGCCCGGCTGAAGGGGCGGGAACGGTGAACGGTGAAGCCGCCGCGTCGACCCTCGCGCTTCCACGTCCCCCCGTCAGCACGACGACCACCCACGCATCCTCGGTCGTGCTCACCGCGTCACCGTCCTTCAGGGTGAGGAGCGGTGTCGCGGCGCGCCAGCGCTGGCTGTCAGCGGACCTGACCTCGACCTGCCCGCGCCCGACGTAGATCTCGGTGATCATCCCGGCGATCTCCCGCTCCGCGCTTCCGGCGACCGTCGGCGCCCACAGAATGCCCGGCAGGACCAGGAGGCTCCAGTACCAGCTCGGTGTCCGTTTCGTCGCGCTCATGGTTGCATCCTCCCCAGTCGCGGACCATTGGACGACGGGCGGACGCCCGGCGCTCGGGGGCGCCCGGCGCGCCTGAGCCTTCCGCGGGCAAGGGGCATGCCACGGGCGACTTTCCTGACGTGACAGGATCTTTCGAAGGAACGACCACCGCCGAAGCGACTTTCTGCCCGGTTCGGGCTTGTGCCGTGCCCGAACATGCGGCGAGGGGTCAGCCGAGCTTCGGCATCACCTGCTCGGCGAAGGCGCGCATCGCGCGCTCGACCTCGGCGCGCGGCAGCATCGCGCCCTGGTCGAACCAGCCGATGATCTGGGAAAGGCCGAACTCCTCCTTCGCGCGCTGCAGGCGGTCCACCACCTCCGCGGTGTCGCCGAACACGGCCTGGTCGCGGCAGAACTTGTCGTAGGGCAGGTCCGCGATGGTGTCCCGGATGTACTTCAACCGGGGCAGGTGGTCGCCGTAGGAGTCGGGCAGACTCGAGAAAATGGTCTCGAGATTCCTGTAGTACTGCAGCACACCCGGCCGCATGGCGTCGCGCGCCGCCGCCGACGTCGCCCCGATGTGCAGCGGCTGCATCAGCGCCATTTGCTCGGGACCCCACGTGTGCCCGGCCGCTGCGAGCTTCTCGCGATACGCGGCCATGCACTCGCGCAGCAGCGGCAGCGGGGTGGTCGTCGTGCCCGAGTAGATCGGCACGCCCAGCTCCGCGATGTGGGCGAAGCTCTCCGGGGTGTGGACGGCCACCCGGATCGGGGGGTGCGGGCGCTGCAGCGGCTTCGGCACCACCGCGAGATTCTCGATCTGGTAGAACCTCCCGTCGTAGCTGAAGCGGTTCTTCGTCCAGGCCAGGCGGATGATGTCGAGGCACTCGGCGAAGCGGGCGCGGTTCTCTCCGACCGGCACCCGGAAGCCGTGGAACTGGGTGGGGATGGAGCCGCGGCCCACCCCGAACTCGAGCCGCCCGCCGGAGAGGATGTCGGCGGTGGCCGCCTGCTCCGCGCACTCGAGTGGATGGTGCAGCGGCAGCAAGGTCACCGCGGTGCCGACCCGGATGCGCTTCGTGCGCTGGGCGATCGCGGGCACCGCCATCAGCGGGCTGGCGAGCAGGGAGAAGGCGGCCCCGAAGTGGATCTCGGCGAGCCACGCCACGTCGAAGCCGAGCTCGTCGGCGAGCGTGGCCAGCTCGAGCATCTCGGTGAAGCGCTGGGCGTGGCTCTCGCCCGCCCGCTCCGACGCCTGGAAGAAGAGGCCGAATCGCATCGCGGACCGGGCCTCAGGCCCGCGCGAGCGGCCAGCCGAGCCACTCGCAGACGCCGCGTCCCATCACGTACTCCAGATCCTGTCCCTTGAGCCAGGGCAGATGCTGGGTGAAGAGCGCGATGCACTCGTAGTAGGTGCACGGCATGCGGGTGAGATCGGTGCCCCAGAACGTCCGCTTCGGGCCGAAGGCGTCCACCAGCCGCCGGATCCCGTCGTGGAGATCCGGGAACGGGTAGGGTTGGGCCGAGAGCGAGACCATGCCCGAGGCCTTCACCGCCACGTTCGGATGCTTGGCCAGCGCGCAAACCGCGGGCAGCTCCTCGAAGACCTTCGGCGCTTTGCCGCGCACGCTGATGCCCACGTGGTCGATCACGAGCTTGAGACCCGGGTGCCTGGTGGCGATGCGGTCGAGGTGATCGAGCGCGCCCGGCACCAGGACCATCAAAGGGATGCCCGATTTCTCGGCGGCGGCCCAGAGCCAGTCCGCGGAGCCGTCGGTGAGCAGGTGGCGATAGTGCTCGTTGTGGAAGGTGAAGCGCATGCCGAGCATGCCGGGCTGCTTCCTCCAGTCGGCGACGAGCGGGCGGCTGGCCGGATCCTGGAGCGCGAGGCGCCCCATCACCGCGAACCGGTCCGGGTAGCTGCGCGCGGCCTCCAGCGCCATGTCGTTTCGATCGCCTTCCCAGGAGGGCGGCACCAGGACCATGCGGCGCACGCCGGCCAGATCCATCTGGAAGAGCAGCGTCTCCTTGAGGATCTGGTACGGCTTCTGCGCTTCCGCCGCACGACCGGCGGGCCACGGCCGGGACGGGCTCTCCGCGGCCCAGAGATGCACCTGCGAGTCGACGATGTCCATCTCGGTCTCTCCTGAGGAGCGGGTTTACCGCGGGGCCTTGAGCCGGAGATCCTCGTACGGCGCCGAGTACGAGAAGCCCTTGATGTGATCCACGCACGCTTCTTCCACTCGAGGACCGACTCCCCAGAGGAAGGCGAGCTCGTAGATGGGAACGTACATGGCCCGGTCCTGCATGATCTGCTGGATCTGGTGGAGCATGCCCTCGCGCTTCTTGCGGTCCAGCTCGCGGGCCTGGCGCTGGAACAGCGCCTCGATCTCCGGCACCTCGCCCGCCGAATAGATGCCGCCCTTCGTCACGTAGACCTCGATGCGGGTGGCCGCGTTGCCCGCGGGGGCGCCCAGGCCCATGATCACGCCCCGGATCTTGTGCTCGCGCCACGCGGTGAGGAAGGCGGCGCGCTCCATGGTGCGGAGACGGGTGCGGATACCGACGGCCTGGAGATAACCGCCGATCGCCTCGGCCAGCGAGAAGTAGGGCGGGAACGGGGTCAGGTCGCCGGCGTCGAAGCCGTTGGGATAGCCCGCCTCGGCCAGCAGCTTCTTGGCCCGCGCGGGATCGTAGGCGGGTGGGTCGTACGCGCGCGCGAAGTCGAGCACGCGCGGGATGAGGCCGCCGGTCGGGCGCGAGAGGCCGAGGGTCTCGGCCTGGTTCAGCGCCTCGCGGTCGAGGGCGTGGCCGGCCGCGATCCGCACGCGCTTGTCGTGCCACGGCGACTTCGGATCCCACTGCTCGGGCAGGTCCAGGAAGGTCACGCCGGGGGGCATGGCGGCGGCGAGGCGCAGACCGGGCGTGCGCTTGACCTCCAGCGCGGTGGGGCCGCTCAGCAGGTACGCGATGTCCACGTCGCCCGCCTTGAGCGCGGCGGCGCGCGTGGTCTCGTCGGGCATGCTACGGAAGACGAGGCGCTTGACCGACGGGACCTTGCGCCAGTAGCCCTCGAAGGCTTCCATCACCAGGTCGATGCCCGGGTTGAAGCTCACCACCCGGTACGGGCCCGCGCCGATCGGCGCCTTCTTGAAGCCGTCCTCGCCCACCTTCTCCACGTACTTGCGCGGCACGATCCACGCCGCCCCGGTGGCGGACGTCCCGTAGAAGGTCATGAAGTCGGGCCACGGCTCGCGGAGGTGGAAGCGCACGCGCCCGGCGTCCACGACCTCGACGTCGCGCACGCGGTCCTTGAGTAGCTTGGCGGCGGCGCCCTTGTAGCGTTCGAACGAGAACTTCACGTCCTCCGCGGTCACCGGGTCGCCGTTGTGGAACTTCGCGCCCTTCCGCAGGACGAACTCGTAGACGAGGCCGTCCTTCGAGGCGGTCCACGACTCGGCCAGGCTCGGGGTGTTCTCGCCGGCCGGCATCGGCTTCACCAGCGCGTCGTGCACCGCGTAGAGCACCATGAACGGGTTGATGAATGCCTCGGTGTCGCTCGGATCGAGCCACTTGCTGGCCAGGGTGACGTGGATGCCCCACGTGAGCGTGCCTTCGGGCGCCGCGGCGGCGGGGGTACGGAAGGCGCCGAGCAGTGAGAGCGCGACGAGCGCGGCGAGTGCGGGACGAAGGAGGAGCAGGGTCATGAGGGCCTCCAGTCCGTTCGGTCGGCTAATGGTACACCGGCGCGGCGGGGAGCCGGGCGGGG
>Ga0209438_1000670_pt1 | contig 10707 bp, 10 predicted proteins | sample GraSoi_2013_20cm_FD_185825 | JGI IMG/M metagenome (GOLD analysis project Ga0209438, IMG submission 185825) | Grasslands soil microbial communities from the Angelo Coastal Reserve, California, USA - Sample 9_17_2013_20cm (SPAdes) (version 2) | ecosystem: Environmental > Terrestrial > Soil >...
CCAGCGCTGCCGGAATGACGCCGGTCTCGCGCGTCAAGCACATGAACAGCATCTCGGCAAAACTCCAGCGCGCGCGCCGGTCCGGCAACGCGCACAGGAAAACCGTGACGGGCCGCGCCACCAGCATCAGCACGGTAACGACGGCGACGCCGCCGAGCCAGTATCGGCCTACAAGCGTGAAGTCGACCTGCGTGCCGAGCAGAATGAAAATGAACAGGCGCATGATGAACGCTGTGGTCAATACATATTCGGCGAGCTTTTGCGCTTCACCGGCTTCCATCCGGAAGCCAAACGCTTCCTTGTTGCCGAGCATGATGCCGAACACAAACACCGCCATGAAGCCGCTGGCCTGCAGGCCGGTTGCTGCAAAATAGGCGCCGATAACGGCGACCAGCGTGACGACAGGCGCATATTCCGCAAGGAAGGCAAATTTTTCATGGGCGATCAGCAGCGCGGCCAGGTATCCGAGTATGATTCCGGCGACTATCCCGACGACGGATTGCTTGAGCAGGTCGAACAACGACAACGCCAGTGAAAATTCCTCGTTTCCCATCGCCACTGCCAGCACACCGAAGGTAACGATCGCGCCCATGGCGTCGTTGAAGGCGGATTCGCTCATCACGGTTTGCGCAACCCGGTCGCGAATAGGAATCTGACGGAAAATCGGCATCAGCGTTGCCGGATCGGTCGCAGCGAGCGTTGCTCCCAGCAGCAGCGCCACGACCAGCGGAACGCCGAGGATGTAATGGGCGGCGATGCCGGTGATGACAGCCGTGATGATGACGCCGACGGTGGCGATCACGACGATGGTGATCCAGACCTGCTTCAGGACGTTAAGGCGCAGCGAAGCGCCACCGTCGAAAAGAATATAACTGGCGCCGAACAGCAGGATGATCTGGTTCAGCGCCGAATCTTCCTTGATGTGAATCAACCCCAGTGCCTGCGGGCCGATTGCGATGCCGGCGACCAGAAACACCGCAACGTCGGGAATCCTGATCTTCTGCGCCAGCAGACCGGCGACGCTGCCGATCGCCAGAATCAGACCGCATGAAAGCAGCGTGTGCTTGGCGATCTCAATCGAGGTCGACGTTTCCAATGCGTTGCCTCCTAAAAGCTATCGGCGAACCTGGAAGAATCACCGGCGGCCGAACTGCGCGACCACGGCGTACCACAGAGCCACGGCCTCGGGCGACTTGGGGTTTAAGCCCGCCAATTTGCACACGGCCGTATGCACCATGACCAGCTTGGACTCAGGATCGACGAAAAGGTCCTGGCCATTGACCCCCAGCAGAACGAACATCCGTCGTCCCCCCGGCAAAATCCAGACCTGGTATCCGGGAGCCCCTCGCGAGCGACCCATATCTTGATGATTGTTGTCCGCGATGCAGGCTCCGTGCTGGTGTACGCGGACGACAGATGTATCGATCATCTGCACCGCCGCATACTGACTACAGCCGACGTGCTTAGATCAAGAAGTTCAGGTTCCTTGCTTGTCGGTCGATACGCGGAGGTACACTTATCATTTTCCTATAACGCTGCCGTAACATCCATCTCGAAAACATATGTGCAACGTTTGGCCAGACGCTTATTGTTCTTGATCCTTCGCAATCTTCCTTCCCGGAACGCGAAACGGTCGCGCCCGGAAACAAGCGCGACAAGGAGCACCTCATGTTGGTCATCACGCTGCCCCTTGGGCTGGGCTTCTTTTTGGTGGCCGTGGGTTATGCGCACGCTTGCGAACGGCTCTGAGGAGAACGAAAATGATTTTCGATTATTCACTCGCCGCCCTCGTCGCTGCCGGCTTGCTGGTTTACTTGATCTACGCCCTGCTGCGGCCTGAGCGATTTTAGCGCCGAAAGAGCCTGCCCTGGATTGGGTTTCGTCTGGCATGCCAACATGGTCGCAGCGGGCGCTCCAAGCCGAAACGCGAATGTTCGGTATCGCACAGATCGACACCGAGCAGTCTGGTGGTCAGAGGCGCACAGTTGCCGGATGACGATCATGCGAAAGTTTGACTACATCGAGGCCGCTGGCATCGCGGTATTTGTCTGCCTCATAGGCTTCGCCGCTTGGATGCTATTCTTAGCGTAAGGCGGAGGCCCCATTCGCGGAGGTCCGGCCGCTGTCCGAGGGCCGTCAGCGCCTTGCGCTCGAACAGCGGCAGCGAGCGCAGATCGGTAGAGAAGATCGAAGGCGACCGTCACGTGAAGGTCTCGGCCATCACCGCAACGAAATCATGGACGAAGTCAGCGCTGCTTTCGTCAGGGTGTATTGGCACATCGCGTCATTTCGCTGCGATGCGGAATTTAGTCGCTATCGGGCCATAGCGGACATCGATCAAACTGCATCGATCAAGCTCGATTTATGAGTACGCGCCCTAGGTCAGGATATTGCGGTGCACCGCGCGATTGTTGGACCTGATGCTGGTAATCCGGGCTCAGGGTAAGCATAGTTGTGGCGTCGCAATTCCGGATCGATTCATTGGCGTCGACGATATGAACTCGCCGCTATCAACTCCGGTGATTTGCGCAAACATTGTTCGGAGAACCGGAGGCCCGTCATGTCTCTTATGGTTTCCAACGAAGCAAAGCCCCAACACACATTCGATGCCGCCGAAATGGGCGCCATTGCTCATCTCTACCGTGGCGAAGTTTATCGCTCGACGATCTGGCGAACGCGGCTTGACAACACGACCAATTGGTCGATCGTCACGATGGGCATCGCGCTGTCGACGACCTTTTCGAGTCCGGAGGCTTCACCCCTGCCACTCGTGCTGGTCGGGCTGCTGATTGCCGTGTTTCTTGGTATAGAGGCGCGGCGTTATCGCTATTTCAATGTCTGGCGCGCCCGAGCTCGCTGGCTGGAGATGAATTTCTACGCGCCAATCTTCACCGGTGAAGCCCGCGACGATAACTGGCAGGCGATTCTCGCGCGCGACTACACTGCGCCGCGCCATCACATTTCGTTTTTCCGCGCTGCGGGGCGGCGGCTGCGTCGCAACTACGTTTGGATTCTTGCCATCCAGGCGCTGGCCTATTACGGAAAAATAGCGATCCATCCGACGCCTGCGGCGACCTTGGCGGAATTCTCCGATCGCGCCACCGTCGGGCCCATTCCCGGCTGGATCGTTCTGCTGATAGGCTTTGCCTACTATCTCGGCTGGCTGGCGTTCGCGCTCGGCACGATGTGGCTCGACCAACGCAAGCACGGGGCCACGGGCGATGCGGTGGCGATGGGTTAGTGATAGCGCGCAAGGCGCTAGCGCAGCGCCAGCCTGACGGGGCGCTGCCCGCGAACATACTTGTCAGTGGGCGGCGCTCGGGGCGAAAGCTGCGATAATCGAGGACGACGAATGCAGCTCATGGGATGCGAGGTTGCCGGCAACCAGGATCAGGGTTGCAGCGAGCACCAGTCGTAGCGCCGCTTCCGGCACGCGGTGCGCACAATAGCTACCAATCACAATGCCGGGCAAGGAACCCACCAACAGTACGCCCATAAGGTGCCAGTCGATCGCGCCGGTCGCCCAATGTCCCAACCCAGCAACCAGCGTCAACGGCACCGCATGCGCGATGTCGGAGCCGACGATGCGCGTCATTGGCAGCTCGGGGTAGAGCAGTAGAAGCGCGGTTACGCCCACTGCACCGGCCCCGACCGAAGAAATCGAGACCAGCACGCCAAGCGCAGCGCCCACCAGCACGGTCGCGCGGGCGGTGTTGCCGGGGTCGAGCTGCTCCAAACGCCCACAATAGCGCTCCATGATTGCCTTACGGAATATCAGCGACGCCGCGGTGAGGATGAGCGCAAAACAGAGCACCAGGTTGACCAGGCTGCGCGAGGATTCGCCGTTGAGATCGAGCTGCCACAGAACGACGAGCGTCAAGATGCTTGCCGGGATGCTGCCGCTGGCGAGCCGGATCACCGCCGGCCAGTGGATGCTCCTCGCCCAACCGTGCGCCGCGCTGCCACCAGTCTTGGTGGCAGCGGCGTAGAGGAGATCGGTGCCGACCGCCGTCACCGGGTGGATGCCGAACAGCAGGATCAGCAACGGTGTCATCAGTGAGCCACCGCCGACACCTGTCATGCCAACCAGAAGGCCGACGCCGAAGCCCGAAACCACATAGAGCGGATCGATCATGAGCATGTACACATTCTCAGCGAGGAGAGCGCGTGCGTTCTGGTCGGCTGAACGCTGCTTCAGGATACGGCCATCTCCCACTTGGACCCGCCCGGGTCGTCCAGTGTTCCGGCCATCCGTGCGGACACTATATCTCGACTTCGAGACCGAGCTCTACGACCTGGGCGGGCGGAACCCCGAAATACGCGGCCGGGAGATTGGCGTTGAGGTGCATCATGGCGAACAGTGATTTTCTCCAGACAGCCATGCCGGATGCCTCGCTGGTGGGGATCACCATCACCCGCCTGAAATAATATGTGATGTTCTGAGGATCGATGCCGCGAAGTTCAGGCTCGAGGCAGGCGAGCTTCAGCCCCTCCATCACGTTCGGTGCTTCCATGAAGCCGAAATGGAAGAGGACGCGGGTGATACCAGCGCCGACCGGCACTAGCCTGATGCGGTGCTCAGGCTCGACGCGCGGCTTATCGGTGCTGATGGAGGCGATCAGCAGCACACGCTCGTGCAGGACGCGATTATGCCGCAGATGATGCGTCAGGCCGAGCGGGATGCCTGTGCTCGCGGCCGTGAAGATCGCCGCCGCTCCCGACAGCCGAATCGGCGGACTGTTGAGCACCCACGCAACGAACTCGTCCTCGCGCTGGCGCAGCTTGGAGCGCTGGTGCTCAAGCAATTGCCACCCGGTCCGCCAGGTCAGCATTAGAAACGCAATAACGCCGGCCATCAGGAGCGGGAACCAGCCGCCCTGGATCAGCTTCGTCATGTTCGCGGCAACGAAGATCAGTTCGATGACAAGGAAGAACCCATTCACTGCTACCACGATGAGCGGGTTGTAACCCCATTTCAGGGCAACAAGGGCCGCCAGCACCGTCGTGATCGCCATTAGCATCGAGACGGCGATGCCGTACGCGCCGCCGAGCGCGTCAGATGAGCCGAACATAAGCACGGCCGCGAGAGTGCCCGCGGCCAGCAGCCAGTTCACGGCAGGTATGTAGATCTGCCCCTTCTCGTGGCTGGCCGTGTGCTGCACCCGCATGCGGGGCAGGAAGCCCTGTTGCATCGCCTGCTGGGTGAGGGAGTACGCGCCGGAGATGATGGATTGCGAGGCGATCACGGTGGCGATCGTAGCGAACGCGACCATCGGATAGTGGGCCCACCTTGGTGCGAGCAGGTAGAACGGGTTCTCGACGGCGTGGGGGTCTGCTAGGAGCAATCCTCCCTGGCCGAAATAGTTGAGCATAAGAGCAGGCAACACGATCGCGAACCATCCGAGTTGAATGGGCCGCCGGCCGAAATGGCCCATATCCGCGTACATTGCCTCGGCGCCCGTGAGTGCGAGAAAGGCGGCGCCGAGCACGGCGAAGGCGATGCCGGGTCCTGCGTGGACGAGGTAGGCAACGGCATAGTGGGGGCTGATGGCGGCCAGGATGCCCGGGGTCTGCATGATACCAAGCAGGCCGAGCAGGCCGATCGCAACGAACCACACCAGCATTACCGGCCCGAAGATGCTGCCGATGAACTCCGTTCCCCTGCGCTGGACCAGGAACAGACTAGCCAGGATTGCGATGGTGATAGGAACGACCATTGGAGCGAGTCCGGGCGCGTCGATCTTGAGACCTTCGATAGCGCTGAGTACCGAGATCGCCGGCGTGATCACGCCGTCGCCATAGAGCAGCGCAGCCCCGATCAAACCGACGATGAGCAGGGAGGCACGCCAGCTCCCGCGTGGTGCGCGCCTTGCATCGAGCAGCGCGAGCAGGGCCACGATGCCGCCCTCGCCGTGATTGTCGGCGCGCAGGATCAGAATTGCGTATTTGAGCGCGACGATCAGGAGGAGCGCCCAGAGGATCAGCGACACGATGCCCATCACTGTGTCGGGGGTGGGCGCCCCGGCCGCCTCGACGGCCTGCTTCAGCCCATAGAGCGTGCTGGTGCCGATATCGCCATAGACAACACCGAGTGCAGTAAGCGCCGCGGCTGCGGTCTGCTTCCGGACGCCTTGCCGGGGTAACCCCGCGGTCTGAAGGGTCTCGGTCATCCGGACATCCTTCCCTTTGGCTGCGCAAGTCTGCACGAAAATGGAGCAGGGGAGAAGCTCGATCAGTGGCACGACTCGGCATTGCCTGCTTGGAGTGACTTCCGTTGTTGGCACATCGCGTCGTTTCGCTGCGATGCAATCATTCGTCGGCTATCGGGGGCAGAGCGGACTCTGGCAAGCAGTGCGCCCGGTGCATTTATGAGTTCACGGCCTAGCACTACTTTGGCAGATTTATTCATGCGGTTTCGCTTCGGTGATTTGCCTGCTGCAGCAATTTGCCCATGGTAAAGAAGCCGTGGAATTGGCCGGGATAAGTCCGGTACGTTACCGGCACGCCGGCTTCCTTGAGGCGTTTTGCGTATTCGTCGCCTTCGTCGCGCAAGGGATCGGCGCCGGCGGTCAGCACATAGGCCGGCGGCAATCCTGCGAGGCTCTTGATGCGCGCGGGTGAGGCCCGCCAGTCGTCGACGTCGGCGGCGCCATTCAGGTAGTTATCGCGAAACCATCGGATCACGGAATGCGTCAGCAGGATGCTGGTCTCGGGCTCGCTGTGCGAGGGATGCGTCATCGCGAAGTCGGTGCCGGGATAGATCAGCACCTGGCCCGCGATCGTGGGGCCGTTGCCGTCGCGCGCCGTTATCGCAACCACCGCGGCGAGATTGCCGCCGGCGCTGTCGCCGCCGACGCTCAGCCGCGACGCGTCGATGCCGAGCTGTCTTGCATTGTCGGCGACCCATTTCGTCGCGGTGACGACGTCCTCGACGCCGGCGGGAAATTTGTGCTCGGGCGCGAGCCGGTAATCGACGGCAATGACAATGAGCTGACCTTCGTCGGCTAATTTGCGGCACACAACGTCGTGGGAATCGAGATTGCCGATGACAAAACCGCCGCCGTGAAAGAACACCAGGCATGGCGCGAGACCCTTGGTCTCCCGCAGCTTCAATGGCGTGTAGACGCGCGCCGGGATCGATCCGTGAGGGGCGGGGATTTCGAGCGGCTGCACCGATTGCAATTCCGGCGGCTCGGGATTGCTGACGAAACGAGCCGCCAGATAGAGCAGGCGCGCCTCCGCCGGCGAAACCGTTTCGTAGGGCGGACGGCCGGCCTCCTGATATGCCTTGTATACGGCGGCGGCATCGGGATCGAGGGTCACGGGCATGATGAGAAGACCTGTTGTTAAGACTGCAACCAAATTCACTGTTGTCATTCCGGGGCGCGCGTTAGCGCGAACCCGGAATCTCGAGATTCCGGGTCTGGTCCTTCGGACCATCCCGGAATGACTTAGCTCGCGGTCCGGCCACCGTCGACGGTGTAGGCGGAACCCGAGACATAGCTTGCCTCGTCGGAGGCGAGGAACGCCACGATGGAGGCGACCTCCGAAGCCTGTCCGAGCCGGCGCGCCGGAATCCGCTCGACGATCTTTTCGTTGGGCGTCGGTGCATTGCCGGGGTTGCGGCCCTGGATGATCGCGCTCAGCATCCGGCTGTCGATCAGGCCGGGGCAGACGCAGTTCACCCGCACATTGGTCGTTGCGCATTCCAGCGCGGCGCTCCTGGTCAGCCCGATCACCGCGTGCTTGCTGGCGCTGTAGACCGCGACCTCAGGAGAACCGATCAGGCCGGCGATCGAGGCGGTGTTGATGATGCTGCCCTTGTTCTGCTTGAGCATTACCGGCAACACATGCTTCAGCCCCAAAAATACGCCGACCACGTTGACATCGAGCACCCTGCGAAACGCCTCCAGCGAATATCTGGTGATCGGCGCCACGTCGCCTTCGATGCCGGCGTTGTTGTAGAACACGTCGATGGCGCCGAACTTGTCGACGGCGGCGCGGACATACTCCGCGACCTCGTTCTCATCGGTGACGTCGGCAGTGACGGCAAGCGCCTGCGCGGTCGCCGGCAAATCCTTGATCGCGCCCTGCAGGTCCTCCTCCCTGCGGTCGACGGCAACAACGCGGGCGCCGCGTTCGGCCAACAGGCGGATGGTCGCGGTGCCGATGACGCCGGCAGCTCCGGTGACGACGGCGACCTTGCCATCCAGACGAATTCGATCGGGCATGCGTGGCGTTTCCCTGTTGCTCCGGTTGACCCGGATTTTCGTGATCTCGCGCGGGCGCGCGAACGTTGATCGGGGGCGACTATTCCATCTGGAACGCGGGCTGACCAGTGGCCTTGAGGAGGGCAAAGCCGCCCTTTCCCCGCCGTATTCGGCGTGTTAACCGGTGGCCTGCGCGCGGCGGATAATCCGGTACCTTATAAGATGTCGCGAGCCCGATTCGCCTGCTAAAGCCGCGAGATGTTTCGAACCATTGCCCTGACTGGTTTTGCGGCCCTCATTGCGGCCACAGCGATCTTGCTTGCGCCGCCCGCGCGCGCGCAGATCGGCAATATCTTTTCGGATCCCGCGCCGCGGCCGCCCGGCAATGTTCCCCGTGGCGCCCCGCCGCCGCTGCCTGACGACGAAGAGGAGGTCCCGGAGCTGCCGCAGGGCCGCCTGTTGCCGACGCCCAATCGCCCGCTGCCCGGGCAGGGCGTACCCGCGCCGGGAACCGTGCAGTCGCAACCGCTGGCGCCGCCGCCCGGCACCACCGTCATTCCGCAAAATACGCCGCCGGCGATCGCGGTAGCGCCGCCGCAGCCCGGCCAGGGTGTCGCCGTCGCGCCGCCGGGAGCCAATGCGCTGCCGGGATTGCCGCCGGGACAGCGCCAGCCGAAGGGCGTGCCGCAATCGCCGGCAACCTTGCAGCCCGGCGACGAGGTGGTCACCGAGCCGCCGGCGCAGAAGATCGTCAACAAGAAGGCGAGCTTTTCAGGGCTCGACAAGGTCACCGGGCGCATCATCAACTTCGACGAGGATATCGGGGAGACCGTCCAGTTCGGCGCGCTACGGGTAAAAACCGATGCCTGCTACACGCGCCCGGCAACGGAGGCCGCCAACACCGACGCCTTTGTCGAGGTCGACGAGATCACCCTGCAGGGCGAGGTGAAGCGGATTTTCTCGGGCTGGATGTTCGCGGCGAGTCCCGGCCTGCACGGTGTTGAGCACCCGATCTACGACATCTGGCTGACCGACTGCAAAGGCCCCGAAACCACCCTCGTCAACGCAGCCCCGACCGAACCCCCGAAGCCTGCGGCACCGCCGCCGGTGCAAAAGCGCGCGCCGCCAAAGCAGGCGCAGCGTCCGCCGCCACCTCCTCAGCCCCAGTTCCAGCAGCAGCCGCAACCGCCGCCGCAGCCCGGCGGTCTGTTCGGGATTTTCAGGTAGCAGGCACGATCAGGGGAACCCGCCGGCCCGGCGAAAATTTCCGCCCGGCCCGATTTATTGCATGAACCTTTTCACGGCCTGCGCAGACATAACCGTGCTGGGGATTTGAGGGCCCAGCGCTAACAAGCAACGCCGCCGAGCGATCATACTCCGCTTGAGCGGCGTTGTGCATTTGGGATACCAAGGGCCTGCTTCGCCGGTGCAGCGCACCGGATTATGTTTCGCATCGCCGCAAGATGCGCCGCGCTGCGTCCGGGACGTGACGACGCCGTCACCTGCGCGCAGCGATTATCCCCAGCGCCCGCGCGCCGCTGATCGGCCGATCGAGCGGCAATTTCCGGAAATTCGCCTCGCCTCTGATCGCCTTGTCGAGCAGCGCGGTATAGCGCCGTCGCGAGACCTCGACCGCGCCAAAGCTGCGCAAGTGCTCGGTCACATATTGCGTGTCGAGCAATTCGAAGCCGCCCGTAATCAGCCGCGCCACCAGGTGCACCAGCGCCACTTTCGAGGCGTCGCGGGCGCGATGAAACATGCTCTCGCCGAAGAAGGCGCGGCCGAGGCTGACGCCATAGAGTCCGCCGACCAGGTCGTCATTCTCCCAGACCTCGACGCTATGGGCATGTCCGAGTTCGTGCAGCCCGATGTAGAGGTCTCGGATGCGCTTGTTGATCCAGGTGTCCTCGCGGCCGGGCTGCGGCGAGGCGCAGCCGGCGATGACGGCTTTGAAGGCGGTGTTGACGGTGACGGCGAAGGCGTCGGCGCGCGAGCCGTGAGGAGATGCGAAAGCCGTCGAGCGGTATCACGCCGCGCATTTCCGGCTCGACCCAGAACAGGGTCGGGTCTTCGGCGCTTTCGGCCATCGGAAAGATGCCGCAGGCATAAGCGCGCAGCAGCACTTCGGGCGTGATCTCGGAAGAGGCGGAGTCGCGTGAGGTCATGGGCGGGAGGATAGCAGGGTGAGGGCGGGCGTGCGATGGGGCGGAGCATCGCACGGCGCCGGCGCATCGCAAGGTTCGTCCTGCCGGCGGCGAGCGGCTATGCTACGATGCTCGGGACAAGGCGGCGCATGTCCGTCGCGACTGAGCCGGCAAAACGCCTGGGCGAAAACCAAAAGGGGCATTCGTGAAGATCACATGGAGGACGGTCGCGCCGCTTTGCATCTGGCTTGCGATCTATCTGGTGCCGGCTCCGGCCGGTCTCAATGCCAATCACTGGCATTACTTCGCGCTGTTCGCGGCCGTCATCGCCGGCTTGATCCTGGAATCCATGC
>Ga0209438_1000672_pt1 | contig 10697 bp, 10 predicted proteins | sample GraSoi_2013_20cm_FD_185825 | JGI IMG/M metagenome (GOLD analysis project Ga0209438, IMG submission 185825) | Grasslands soil microbial communities from the Angelo Coastal Reserve, California, USA - Sample 9_17_2013_20cm (SPAdes) (version 2) | ecosystem: Environmental > Terrestrial > Soil >...
CTACACCGGAACCAATTGGCCCAACTCCAGCCGCAGGATCCGATCGCAGCCGGCGGCAAGCCGCGGGTTGTGGGTCGCGATGACCGAGGTCAGGCCGTACTCCGCGTGCATGCCGCGCAGCAGCGCGTGCAGCGAGTCGGCGGTGGTCTCGTCGAGATCGCCCGTCGGCTCGTCGGCCAGCAGCAGCGCCGGCTTCATCACGAGCGCCCGCGCGACCGCGACGCGCTGCTGCTCGCCGCCCGACAGCATCCCCGGGCGGTGCTGAAGCCGCTCGGCGAGGCCCACGCGCGTCAGCAGCCCGGTCGCGCGGGCGCTGGCTTCGCTCACGGGCTCGCGCGCGATGCGCATCGGCATCTCGACGTTCTCGCGCGCGTCGAACTCCGGCAGCAGGTGATGGAACTGGAAGACGAAGCCGACGTTGCGATTGCGGAACTCCACCAGCGCCGCGTCGCTCATGGCCGCCAGCTCGTGCCCGTCGATGCGAACCGAGCCGCTGTCCACGCGATCGAGCCCGCCGAGCGCGTGCAGCAGCGTGCTCTTGCCGACGCCAGACGCGCCGACGATTGCGAGCATCTCACCCCGTTCGACGCCGAGCTCGAGGTCGCGCAGCACGTGAATCCGCTGCGCACCGACCTGGTAGTACTTGTTGAGGCGTTCGACGATCACGAAGGGCATCGCTACTCGAATCGCAACGCCTGGACCGGGTCGAGCCTCGAAGCCTGTCGCGACGGATAGATGGTCGCGATGAAGCAGATGACCACCGCCGAGATGATGACGATGGTGAAGTCGCGCGGCAGGACGACGAACGGCACGTACGCGACCTGGTAGACGTCCGCCGAAATCTTGATCAGCTTGTATTTGTCGAGCACGTGGCACAGCGCGAGCCCCGCGAGCCCGCCGATCACCGTTCCCGTCACGCCGATGATCAGGCCCTGGAGCATGAAGATCCGCATGATCCGGTTCGGCGCCGTTCCCATCGTCTTGAGGATCGCGATGTCGCGGCTCTTCTCCATGACCAGCAGGATGAGCGACGCCACGATGTTCAGCGCGGCGACGAGGACGATGAGGCCAATCGCAATCGAAATGGCCATCTTCTCGATGCCGAGCGCCGAGAAGAGCGACTGGTTCAGATCGGACCAGTCCTGCGCGACATAGACACCGCCGAGGAGCTTCGGGATGGTGTCGGCAATGCGCGGGGCGTCGTAGACGTCGGCGACACGCAGCTGAATCAGTTCGACCATCTTCGTGCCGGTCAGCCGCTCGCCGAACGACAGCGACACGAACCCGTACATGGAATCGAACTCGTAGAGCCCGAGACTGTAGACGCCGCCGACGCGCGCGCGGCGCGTCCGCGGCAGCATCCCCATCGGCGTGAGCGTCCCCTGCGGCGTGATGAGCGTCACCAGATCCCCGACCTTCACGCCGAGCTGGCCGGCCAGGTCCTGGCCGATCAGGATCGAGGGCGGCTCGTCCTCGCTCTCGTGCGCGAGCGCGTCGAGGCTGCCTTCCTTCATCGCCTCCCTGATCGCGGTGACCGACGGCTCGAGCGCCGGGTCGATCGCCTTCACGCTGATGAAGGCCTGCGATTCGCCGGCGGTGACGAGCGCCTTGCCGAAGATCGTCGGCGCCGCGCCGACGACGCCAGGGACCTGGCGCAGCTTCTCCACCTCCGGCGCGTAGTCCGTGATGCCGCCGGTCTTCCAGACGTAGATGTGCGCCTGCGACGACAGGATCTTGTCGCGCAGCTCACCCTGCAGGCCGGTCATCAGCGCGAGCGCGATGACGAGCGCCATCACGCCGACGCAGACGCCGATCATGGAGATGAGCGAGATCAGGGAGATGAACGCCTGCTTGCGGCGCGCGAAGAGGTAGCGGAGGGCGACGAAGAGTTCGAAAGACATCGCCCGTCTATTTTGGCCTCATCAGCGGGAACAGGATCACGTCGCGAATCGATGGGCTGCCGGTCAGCAGCATGACCAGCCGGTCGATGCCGACCCCTTCCCCGCCGGCCGGCGGCATGCCGAACTCGAGCGCGCGGATGTAGTCCTCGTCCATCGCGTGCGCCTCCTCGTCGCCCCCGGCGCGGCTCTTCAGCTGGTCCTCGAACCGCCGGCGCTGCTCGACCGGATCGTTCAGCTCGCTGAAGGCGTTGGCCAGCTCGAACCCGCCGGCGTACAGCTCGAACCGCTCGACGGTGTCGGGATCGTCCGGCTTCTGCTTCGACAGCGGCGAGACCTCGGTGGGGAAGTCGTAGACGAAGGTCGGCTGAATCAGCTCCGCTTCGCACAGCGCCTCGAAGATCTCCGCCGCGATCTTCCCGGCGCCCATGCCCGGCGCAATCGGCACGCCGAGCTTCGCCGCGAGCGCCGCGGCCGCGTCGCGCGAGCGCAGCGCATCGGGGGGCACGTCGGCACCGAGACACTTCGATGCCGCCGCGCGCGCACCTTCGCGCAGCGAGAGCCGGCGAAACGGCGGCTTGAACGAAATCGGGTGCCCGTTGAACGTCACGGCGTCGGGCGCACCCGCCTTCTGAGCGACAAACGGCAGCATCTCCTCGGTCAGCGCCATCAGGTCGTTGTAGTCCGCGTACGCCCAGTAGAACTCGAGCATCGTGAACTCGGGGTTGTGCTGCGTCGAGATCCCCTCGTTCCGGAAGTTGCGGTTGATCTCGAACACCCGCTCGATGCCGCCGACCGTCAGCCGCTTCAGGTACAGCTCCGGGGCGATGCGCATGAAGAGCCGCATGTCGAGCGCGTTGTGATGCGTGGCGAACGGACGCGCCAGCGCGCCGCCGGCAATCGGCTGCATCATCGGCGTCTCGACCTCGAGGAAGCCGCGGCCGATCAGGAACTCGCGGAGTGCGGTGATGACGCGGCTCCGCACCTCGAACACCTGTCGCGACTCGGGGTTGACGATCAGGTCGAGATAGCGCTGCCGATACCGGATCTCGACGTCCTGCAGCCCGTGCCACTTCTCGGGGAGCGGCAGCAGGCACTTCGAGAGGAACTCCAGCGTCGACGCCCAGATCGTCAGCTCGTTGGTCCGCGTCCGGAACAGGCGCCCCTCGACGCCGACCCAGTCGCCGAAGTCGAGCAGCTTGAAGATCCTGAAGTCGCGCTCGGAGAGCGAATCCTGCCTGATGTAGACCTGGATTCGAGCCCGTCCGTCGGAGATCACCAGGAAACTCGCCTTGCCGAAGCTGCGGATGCTGAGGATGCGTCCCGCGGTCCGCGCTGGCGGCTTGGCGGCCTCGAGCTCCTCGCCGGTGCGGTCGCCGTACTGCGTGGCGATCGCGTCGACGGTCGCGTCCACCTCGAACCGGTGCGGATACGGATCGATGCCGAGCTTCTTCAGCTCCTCGAGGTTGGCGCGCCGCTGGACGACCTGATCGGATTCGGTGGACGTGTTCATTCGCGTGCCAGCGTGCGCCGGACGGCATCGAGTATCCCGTTGATGAACCGCACCGAGTCGTCCGTGCTGAACGTGCGCGCCAGCTCCAGCGCCTCGTTGATGACGACCTTGGCCGGTGTGCCGGGCTCGTGGAGGAATTCGTAGATGGCGAGCCGGAGGATCAGGCGGTCGAGCACGTTCATCCGCTCGATGCGCCAGTTCTCGGCCGCTTCCACGATCATCGGATCGATGTCCGCGACGGTTCCGGCGACGCCGGTCGCCAGCCTGGTCGCGAACCCGCGCATGTCCTCGCCGAGCGCTTCCGACGCGGCCGGGCCGCTCCAGAACGTCTGGCCGACCTCGGAGATCGACACCCGCCCCACTTCCCACTGGTAGAGCATCTGCACCGCGGCCTCGCGCGCGCGATGCCTCGATTCCCTCTCGGGATGGTCGGCCGATTGCCGGTCGGGGCTCGCTGTCATCCGTCGATTCCCTCATCGAGCGTACGGAACAATTTCGCCATCTCGACGGCGGCCGCCGCCGCCTCGCGCCCCTTGTTGTCCGCACCCGCGCTCGACCGCTCCACCGCCTGCTCCTCCGTCAGCGTCGTCAGCACGCCGAAGGCCATCGGCACGCCGGTCGCGGCGGCAGCCTGCTGGATGCCGTGCGAGGCCGCCTCGGCGATGTATTCGAAGTGCATCGTGTCGCCCTTGATGAGGCAGCCGAGACACACGATGGCGTCGTAGTCGCCGCTCTCGCCGAGACGCTGGGCCATCATCGGAATCTCGAACGCACCCGGCACGTGGAAGACGGTCACCGCCTCCGCGGGGATCGACGCGTCGGCGAAATACTCCCGGGCCCCGCGCAGCAAGCCCTCGGTGACGTCCTCGTTGAAGCGTGACACGACTATGGCAAAGCGAAAGCCGGCCATCACCCTTCCTGCGCTACCCGCCTCACGCGCCCTACTCGCCCTTGAACTGCGCCTTCCGTTTTTCCAGGAACGCGCGCGTCCCCTCGCGCATGTCGGCCGTGGACGCGACGAGGCCGAAGAGCGTCGCTTCGTGGATCTGTGCCTTGTCGAAGGGGATCTCGAGGCCGCGGTTCACCGCTTCGATGATGTACTGCACGGCGATCGGCGCCTTCGTGGCGAGCTCCGCGGCAAGCTCCTTCGCCACCGTCATGAGCTGCGCCGCCGGCACCACCTTGTTGACGAGACCCATCGCGAGCGCTTCGTCGGCCTTCACCTGCCGGCCGGTCAGGAGCAGGTCGAGCGCGATGCCCTTCCCCACCAGGCGCGGCAGCCGCTGCGAGCCGGCGTATCCCGGCACGATCCCCAGGTTGATTTCGGGCTGGCCGATGCGCGCCGTGTCGGCGGCGATGCGCAGCGTACACGCCATGGCCAGCTCGCAGCCGCCGCCCAGGCAGAAGCCGTTGATCGCGGCGATCACCGGCTTGCCCATGTTCTCGACCAGATCGAACACGTGCTGCCCGCGCTGCGCGTGCTCCTTGCCCTGGGCCGGCTTCAGCGCGGCGAGCTCGTTGATGTCGGCGCCCGCGATGAACGCCTTGTCACCCGCCCCGGTGATGATGACCACGCGGACCGACGCATCGTGCCTGAAATCGAGAATCGCACGGCGAAGCTCGTCGGTGGTCGGCGTGTTCAGGGCGTTGAGGACCGCCGGGCGATTGATCGTGAGTATCGCGACGGGACCGTCGCGCTCGAGGAGGAGGTTGTCAAAAGCCATGGCGTCTCAGATCGGAAAGAAATAGAGGATCCAGCCGAGCGCGACGCCGCCGAGGACGAACGCGGTGAAGAGCTGGGCGCCGAACCGCAGCTGCTCTTTCGGCTCGTCGCGCATGAGCGTGCCGAAGACCACCGACACGAACAGCGCGAAGACGATCATCAGCCCGAGGTGCGACGCCCTCATTTGCGCCCCTGCGCGGTGTCGAACGCGTCGAGCACGACGAGCATGTTCATGAGGCCCGCGACGATGAGGAACGCGTTGCCGTACTCGTAGGTGAGCGCGACGACACGGCCGGCCCCGGCGCCGGCGCCGCGCGCGATGAAGAACGCGATGCCGATGCCCATGTCCGCGAGCGCCGCCAGCGCGACCAGGGGCTGGGTGATTTCGACCGGGAAGAGCCGGCCTTCGAGCCACAGCCCGAAGAGGAACATCAGCGTCAACGCGATCAGGAACGTCAGGCCCTTCTGGATGCGCCCGAGAAGCAGATGACCGGCGCCCGGAATGGCCCACGCGGCAAGGCAGATCAAATAGGTGTAGGTGGCCGATTGCTCGCGATCGGCCGTCGTGGCGCGCATCCGCCGTAGTGTAGCGTAGCGGCGCCCCGCGCGACCACGAGCGTGACGCGCTATTTGTTCAGCGAGAGCTGGATCTTCGCGACCTGGTAGCCCGAGCGCGTGCGCGTCCGGACGTTCGGCTCGTCCACCCGCACGAGGATGCGGCGGAAGGCGCCGTCCTGCTTCGGGTTGTTGGACGTGTAGCCCAGGGCGTACTGGTTCGAGAGCTCGTCGGTGATCATGCTGTACACGCCGGCCAGCTGCGAGATGTCGTTCGGGAAGAACGCGCGGGCGCCCGTTTCCTGCGCCAGCGCCTTCATCGCGAACTCCGATTCGGAGAAGTACTTCTGGCTGGTCAACGCGATGGTCGGATACGGCGACTTGAGCGCAATCGTGTAGATCGCGATCCCTGCCTGCTTGGCCAGCACCAGCAGGTCGTCGAACGTCACGAGGCTGGTCGTGTCGTCGCCGTCGGTGAGCACCGTGATCGCCTGCCGGCGGACGTCCCCTTCGGCGGCGTGGACTTTCTGCAGCTGCTTGATGGTGGTGTACAGCGCGTTATACAGCGCGGTGCCACCGCTCGCCGTCGTGCGGCGGATGGCGTCGCAGGCGCCCTTGACGTCGCCATCGAGCTCGTGCAACGTCCGCGCGGTGTCGCGGATGCCGATGACGCTGAGGCGATCGCCCTGCCGCAGGTGCGAGGCAAAGCCGACGGCCGCCTCCTGCACCGTCGCCATCTTGTCGCTCATGCTCGACGACATGTCGAGCAGGATGGCCATGTCGAGCGGCACGTTGGCGGCCGCGAAGAACGACAGGTCCTGCTGGATGCCGTCTTCGAAGACCGAGAAGTCCTTCTGTGTAAGGCCCGAGACAAACTTGTCCTTCGGGTCGGTGACGATGACATTCAGCGACACGAGATCGACGCCGCTGCGGAACGTCCCCTGAGTACCCTGCGCGCGCACCTCGCCACACCACAGCAGGCACGTCAACGCCACACATAGCACTCTCATGGGACCTCCGTCGAGTTCGCCCGCCTTCGCCGACGGGTTCGGCGGGCTAAACCGCGCGTCGGTGCGCGTGAGGGACGGGGCTGCAAAGCATGTTCCTGCTAGACTGCGAATGAAATGACGGAAAACATCGCTGTCGGCGATCACGCGGCTGGACGCGTGGCTCCTGGCGGCATCGCGGCTGTATCGGCCGCGCTTCTCATGACCGAGCTGGCGCTGACGCGCATCTTCTCGGTCACGATGTATTACCACTTCGCGTTCCTCGCGATTTCGATCGCGCTCTTCGGCCTGAGCGCAAGCGGCGTGGCGGTCTATCTCGCGCGCCGGCGCCTCGTGCGTGTCGACCCCGGCCTGCTGCTGTCGTTCGCGTCGCTGACTCATGCGTTGGCGACGCTGCTCGCGCTTTCGTGCCTTGTTCGCATACGCGTCGGCCTCAATTACTCGCCTGCCAACCTGTGGTTGATGCTGACCATCTACGGTCTCGCCGCGCTGCCGTTCTTCACCGGCGGCAGCGTGATGTCGATTGCCTTCTCGCGGATGGCCAACCGCATCAACGTGCTGTACGCCGCGGACCTGATTGGCGCCGCCTCGGGCTGCCTCGTCCTGATCCCGCTGTTGAACTGGCTCGGCGCGCCGGGCGTCGTCATGACGGCGGCGGTGCTCTCCGCCGGCGCGGCCGTCGCGTTTGCGCCCGCCGCACATCGGCGCCGTTTCGCCGCAGCCGCTGTCGTTCTTATCGGCAGCTCATCCGCGGCACTGTTGGCCGGCGCCGCGCCTTTCGACGTCATCGACACGAAGGGACACGTCGGCGACCGCATCCTGTTCAGCAAGTGGAACTCGTTCTCGCGCGTGGCGGTCTACGACCGCCCGCACGGCGACTGGTCGGTCAGCCCCAGGTACAACGGAGCCCGCGTGCCGTCGCTCTACATGGACATCGATTCCGCGGCCTCGACGCCGATTCTCAAGGGCACGGGACACGTCGACGACGCCGCGTATCTCCGGTACGAGTTGACGGCGATTGGATATCACCTCGCCGAACGCCCGAGCGGTTTCACCGCGCTCGTCATCGGGCCGGGCGGGGGACGTGACCTGGTTTCAGCGCTGGTCTTCGGCGCGTCGCATGTCGACGGCGTCGAGATCAATCCGATCATCGCCCGCGACGTGATGCTCGATCGATTCCGCGAGTACTCGGGCGGGGTCTACGCGAACCCGCGCGTCTCGATTCACGTGGACGACGGCCGCAACTTCGTCCGGCGGAGCGCGTCGAAGTACGACGTCATCCAGGCCTCGCTCGTCGACACGTGGGCGGCGACGGCGGCGGGCGCCTACACGCTGACCGAGAACTCGCTCTACACGAAGGAGGCCTTTGGCGAGTACGTCGATCACCTGACCGACACCGGCCTCCTGACCATCACGCGATGGGTGTTCGACGGCTTGCGGCTCGTATCGCTGGCCCAGGATGCGTGTGCCGAGCGGGGGCTGGACGCCGCGGCGCGGCTCGCGATCGTGCGCTACGACCGCGTCGCGACGTTTCTCCTGAAGAAGCAGCCGTTCACGCCCGCGGAGGTCGCGCGGCTGCGCGACGTCAGCGCGCAACTGGGCTTCGAGATCCTGTACGCACCCGGGTTGCCGGCGGCGCACGGCACCGAGGATCCCGTGGAGATGCAGCGCACCGGCACGAGCGCCGCCGACTACCGTCGCCTCATCCTCGCCGGCGACCGCCGGCAGTTTCTCTCGTCGTACCCGCTCGACGAATCGTCCACGACCGACGACCGACCGTTCTTCTTCCACACGACGCGGCTGCGCGACCAGATGCAGGTCGCCTTCGGCCGCAGCATGCTGTTCGGCAACGGGCTGAGCGCGCTGATGACCCTGATGGGGATCTCGGCGATGCTGGTCGTGCTGTTCGTCATCGGCCCCCTGCTGGTCGGGGGCGAACGGCCCGGCGCGGGATGGGGTGCGTGGCTGGCCTACTTCGGTGCGCTTGGCGCCGGCTTCATGCTGCTCGAGGTGGCATTGCTGCAGCGGTTCGTGCTGCTGCTCGGCCACCCGGTCTACTCGCTGACGGTGACGCTCTTCTCGCTGCTCCTCGGCACCGGCGTCGGCGCGTTCCTCAGCCGGAGGATCGAGCACGCGCGCGTGCGCGACGTGACGGTGCGGGCGCTCGCCGGCGTCGCGATTGTCGCGGTCGCGGCGGCGCTCGGCCTGGCACGGGTCATCGACGCCGGCATCTCATGGCCGCTGCCGGCGCGCGTCGTGTTTGCCGTGGCGCTCGTTGCGCCAGTGGGCATCCTGCTCGGCATGCCGCTCCCGGGCGGCATGCGGCTCGTCGCCGCCGGCCGCGCCGAGATCATTCCGTGGGGCTGGGGCATCAACGGCGCCTTCTCGGTCGTCGGCGCGACGCTCGCCGTGTTCATCGCGATGAACTGGGGATTTTCAACCACCCTCCTCAGCGCAGCCGCCGTGTACATGCTGGCGGCGGCGACGCTAAGACGCGCATCATGATGCGGTCCCTACCCGATCTCGTGCGCGGCGCCACGTTCGACGACTTCCTCTTCAACCCGCAGTACAGCGTCATCGAGCGGCGCGATCCGTCCGCCGTTGATCTCACCTGCCTGTTCTCCACCGGGCTCGCGCTCAAGCGGCCGATCGTCTCCGCGAACATGGACACCGTGACGCGATCCGCGATGGCGATCGCGGTGGCGGAAGAAGGCGGCCTCGGCATCATCGACCGCGGGTTCCGCAGCGGCGAAATCGACCCGCAGGTCCGCGAGGTCGAGATCGTCAAGCGGAAGCAGCATGGGATCATCGCGGATCCCTACACGATTGCCGCGGAGGCGAGCCTCGCCGAAGCCGCCGGGCGGATGCGCGCGACCGGCGTCGGCACGCTCGTCGCGGATCCCTACACGATTGCCGCGGAAGCGAGCCTCGCCGAGGCCGCCGGGCGGATGCGCGCGACCGGCGTCGGCACGCTCGTCGTCGTCGACGGCCGCGGCCGCCTGCAGGGGCTGCTGACCAGCCGCGACCTCCGGTTCGTCGATCGGTCGCAGGGGACGGTCGCCTCGCGCATGACGCCGCGGGAGCGGCTCGTCGTCCAGCGCGGCACGCCGGACCTCGGCGCCGCCGAGGACGTGATGCGGGCGCAGAAGATCAAGAAGCTGCCGCTCGTCGACAAGGACGATACGCTGCTCGGCCTGATCACGGCGAAGGACCTCGTGCAGCAGCGGCAGCTGCCGTTCGCGACGCGCGACGAGCAGGGGCGGCTTCGCGTCGGCGCCGCGATTGGCGCGAAGGGCGATTACCTCGAGCGCGCCGCCGAACTGGTGCGCGCCGAGGTGGACGTCATCGTCATCGACATCGCGCACGGCCACTCGGTCGTGATGGCGCGCGCGATCGAAGCGTTTCGCACGCGATTCGACGGCGTCGAGCTGGTCGCCGGCAACGTCGCCACTGCCGAGGGAACGCGCTTCCTGCTCGAGCGCGGCGTTAATGGCATCAAGGTCGGGATCGGTCCGGGCGGCGGCTGCACGACGCGGCTGAACACGAACTTCGGCGTGCCGCAGGTGCAGGCGCTCGTCGAATGCCGCGAGGCGTCGGGTGGCCGCGTGCCGCTGATTGCCGACGGCGGCGTGAGGCGCGACGGCGCGTTCGTGCAGGCGCTGCTCTTCGGCGGAGACACCGTCATGCTCGGCAGCGCGCTGGCGGGCACGACCGAGACGCCCGGCGACATCGTCCAGAAGCCCGTCGTCGTCCCCGAGTCGCACAAGACGGTTCGGGTGCCGTTCAAGGTGTTCCGCGGGATGGCGTCCCTCGAGGCGATCGTCGATCGCCTCGACGTCGAAGATCTCGAGGCCGCCGACGTCGAAGCGCTGGGCGCCGAGGGGATGGAGGTCGCCGTCCCCGCGCGCGGCTCGGTGCGCCCGATCCTCCGCGACATGCTGAAGCATCTGATCTCCGCGATCAGCTACGGCGGCGCGGGGAGCCTCGCCGAGTTGCAGGAG